>Ga0187892_10000228_pt1 | contig 148649 bp, 135 predicted proteins | sample MA1701073metaG_FD_139345 | JGI IMG/M metagenome (GOLD analysis project Ga0187892, IMG submission 139345) | Bio-ooze microbial communities from a basaltic lava cave in the Kipuka Kanohina Cave System on the Island of Hawaii, USA - MA170107-3 metaG ...
CGCATGCTTCGATTGCATGCATGCGAGTTATCCCAAAAAACCACGTCCTGAAGCCGAAACACCGGCTCTGCAGCTCGTGCGTCAACAGATTTTCTTTATCCATCCCCAAATTGCGACCTTAGGATTGGGTTGGGGTCAGTACAGCAAGTACGCACCGTACCTCTTTACAGAGCACGGCGCGCTGATGCTTGCGACCGTCCTGAACTCGCCACGGGCGATCGAAGTGAGCGTGATGATCGTCGCTGCGTTCGTGCAGATGCGTCACGCGAGCGAGTTGCATACCGAGCTGGCCGAGCGGGTGGACGAGCTGGAACGCCGCCTCGGGAAACACGACTCAGCGATCGCGGCGATTCTGGCTGCGATCCGCAGCCTCGGCAGGCTTCCCACGACTTCTCAGGCGCGTCCGATTGGATTCACGGCGAACCTGGACGAAGCCTAGCGTCTGCCGCCACTCCCACCGCGTGGCGGCCCGCCGCGACCGCGACCACCGCCGCCGCCGCCACCGCTGCGCCGCTGCCGCTTGCTGCGATGGTGCCGATGAGGACGCCCATCGGCGTCGTCGCCGCTGGCGCGCCGCTGCTCGGCCGCTTCCACCGCCACGATCATCTCGGGATTGATCGACTCGACCGGGATCTTGTGGCCGATGTAGTCCTCGATGTCGGGCAGCGACTGCGCGTAGCGTTCGCATCCGAAACTGATCGCATCGCCCTCGGCGCCGGCACGGGCAGTGCGGCCGATGCGGTGCACATAGTCGGGAGCGTCCTGCGGCAGGTCGTAATTGAAGATGTGGCTGACCTCGGGCACGTGCAGGCCGCGCGAAGCCACATCGGTGGCGATCAGGATCGCCAGGTTCCCGCTGTGAAAGTCGCGCATCATGCGCAGGCGCTTGCGCTGCGGCACGTCGCCGGACAGCGCCTCGGCGTGGAAGCCGTTCGCGCGCAGCACCTGCTCGAGCTCATCCGCGCTGCGCCGCATGTTCACGAAAATCATCGTCCGGGTCGGATCCATGTGCCGCAGCAGGTACACCAGCAGCGGCACCTTCTCGCTGGTGGCCGGGAAATAGAGCACCTGGCGGACGCGATCGACGGTGACCTTGTCCGGCTCGACACGCACCAGCTCGGGCGTGTTCATGTGCTCGTACGCGAGCTCCAGGACGCGATGCGAGAGCGTGGCCGAGAACAGCATGCTCAGGCGCTGCTCGGGGCGCGGCAGGCGGCGCAGGATGTAGCGGATATCGGCGATGAAGCCGAGATCGAACATGCGGTCGGCTTCATCCAGGACCGCAACCTGGACGTGCCGCAGGTCGAACACGCGCTGCTTGAAGAAATCGATGGTCCGCCCCGGCGTGCCGATGAGCACGTCGACCCCCTGCTCGAGGATGCGCCGCTGCTTCTCGTAGTCCGTGCCGCCGAACGCCAGGCCCAGGGTGAATCCGGTGTGCTGCCCGAGGGCCTCCGCATCGGCGTGGATCTGCACCGCCAGCTCCCGCGTCGGCGCGACGATCAGCGCGCGTGGCGCGGTGATCGGCCGTGTGGGGGAGGGCGGCCGCGTCAGCAGGTTGTTGAACAGCGCGACGAGGAAGGCTGCCGTCTTGCCGGTGCCAGTCTGGGCTTGTCCTGCGACGTCGCGCCCCGATAAAGCGATCGGCAGGGTCTGGGCCTGGATCGGTGTCGCGCGCTGGAACCCGAGGTCCGCTATGCCGCGGGCGACTGGTTCAGGAAGCTCAAGGGACGAAAAAACGAGGTCGGAAAGATGTGTTTCGGCCATTACGTATCAGTCGGCGTGTCGGACGGAGCAGGCTTGCAAATTGGCGGAAAGTCCGTTTGAATACCGCCCAGCCGTAGCGGCTCCGTCCGCACCTTCCAGTCGATTCACCACCCGGCTCCAGTTATCTCGTTACCCAGTATCAGGGTCATTGTAACCGTAAAACCCATTCACCGTGCCCAGCCGGGCACGCCGGCCGCTCAGGGCGGCCCTGTAACCCCATCCCTTCTTCCCCAAACCGAGACGATCCATTGTCAGCGCACCGCCATTCCGGAGGTAAAACCGAGTGGGCAACAACATTGTTCACACATCAGATGCAACGTTCGATCAAGACATTCTCAAGGCTGACAAGCCGGTACTGCTCGATTTCTGGGCAGAATGGTGTGGCCCATGCAAGATGATCGCTCCGGTCCTGGACGAGATCGCGGCGGAGTACAAGGACCGCCTGAAGATCGCCAAGATCAACATCGACGAGAACCCACAGACGCCCCCGAAGTTCGGAATCCGGGGAATACCGACGCTTATCCTGTTCAAGAACGGGACCGTCGAGGCCCAGAAGGTGGGCGCCGTTTCGAAAAGCCAGCTCGCCGCTTTTCTGGACAGCAACCTGTGAGAGGCTACCTCGGCAATTCGGCTCGCGGCCGCCAGAAGCAGGGCCGCGGCAACCGCGGCAACGATCAGAACCGCGGGCCGCGCGGCGGCCAGGACGATTACCACCAGCAGCAACAGCAGCACCATCACCACCACCAGCAGCACGACGACTACGCTGACGGCGAGGGGCTGGACATCATCACGCCTTCCGAGCTCGCGGCCACCCGTAGCTCGATGAACCTGACCGAGCTCAAGACCAAGCCGGTCGCGGCGCTGGTGGACCTTGCGACCTCGATGGGCCTCGAAAACGTGGCCCGTTCGCGCAAGCAGGACATCATCTTTTCCATCCTCAAGGCGCACGCGCGCAACGGCGAGGACATCTACGGAGACGGCGTGCTCGAGATCCTGCAGGACGGCTTCGGCTTCCTGCGCTCGGCGGACGGCTCCTATCTGGCCGGCCCCGACGACATCTACGTGTCGCCCAGCCAGATCCGCCGTTTCAACCTGCGCACCGGCGATTCCATCTCCGGCCTCATCCGTCCGCCCAAGGACGGGGAGCGCTACTTCGCGCTGCTCAAGGTCGGCGAGATCAACTTCGATTCGCCCGAGAACTCGCGCAACAAGGTCCTGTTCGAGAACCTGACGCCGCTCTTCCCGAAGCAGCGCCTGAAGCTCGAGCGCGGCAATGGCAGCACCGAGGATCTCACCGCGCGCACGGTCGATCTGGTGGCGCCGATCGGCAAAGGCCAGCGCGGCCTGATCGTCTCGCCGCCCAAGGCCGGCAAGACGATGTTGCTGCAGAACATCGCCACCTCCATCACCGCGAACCATCCCGAGGTGTACCTCATCGTGCTGCTCATCGACGAGCGGCCCGAGGAAGTCACCGAGATGCAGCGCACGGTGAAGGGCGAGGTGGTGTCGAGCACCTTCGACGAGCCGGCCAGCCGCCACGTGCAGGTCGCCGAGATGGTGATCGAGAAGGCCAAGCGCCTGGTCGAGCACAAGAAGGACGTCGTGATCCTGCTCGACTCCATCACGCGTCTCGCCCGTGCCTACAACACCGTGGTGCCGTCGTCGGGCAAGGTGCTCACCGGCGGTGTCGACGCGAACGCGTTGCAGCGCCCGAAGCGCTTCTTCGGCGCGGCGCGCAACATCGAGGAAGGCGGCAGCCTGACCATCCTCGCGACGGCGCTGATCGACACCGGCTCGAAGATGGACGACGTCATCTACGAGGAATTCAAGGGCACCGGCAATTCCGAGATCCATCTCGACCGGCGCATCTCGGAAAAGCGTGTGTTCCCGTCGATGCACATCAACCGCTCCGGCACGCGCAAGGAGGAGCTGATCACGGCGCAGGACGAGCTGGCGAAGATCTGGATCCTGCGCAAGCTCCTGCACCCGATGGACGAGCTGTCGGCGATCGAGTTCCTGCTCGACAAGATGAAGGACACGAAGACGAACTCCGAATTCTTCGACTTCATGAAGCGCTAGCCGGCGGCGGCGCCGGCGAAAACAAGAAGGGGTAATACCTTTCGGCGCACGATCCTGGGGAGGATCCAAACGCGAAAGCACGGTGTGCGCGGCAGATCTGCCGCCGATGCGTTCCTGCGCCCGTCTCGGCGCGACCATCTTTCCGGTCTGACGACAACAACGAGGGAGAAAAAGGGATGAAAGCCAGAAACATTGCAGTATTGGCCGTCGTGCTCGCGGCCAGCGCGCTCAGCACGGGCTGCGTGACCGGTCGGCGCATGATCGCGCTCGATACCCCGGTGCAGACGGCGCCGGCGAGCAGCAAGGGCGCAATTGCGATCGGCACCGTCACCGATCAGCGCACGTTCGAGAACAAGCCGCCCGCGCCGTCCACGCCCTCGATCGACGGTGACGTGAGCAAGGCGTCGAAGGATTCGCTCAAGACGATGATCGGCCGCCAGCGCAACGGATACGGCGCGGCCATGGGCGACGTCGCGCTCGCAAGCGGCGCCACTGTCGAGTCGCAGACGCGCTCGCTGGTCGCCGAGGGCCTCAAGCGTCGCGGCTACACGGCGAGCGACGGCGGCGGGGCGGACGCCATCAAGGTCGACATCGACGAATTCTGGGGATGGTTCTCGCCCGGGTTCGCCACCGTTTCGTTCGAGGCCCGGCTGCGCACCAAGCTCACCCTGAGCCAGGGCGGGCAGGCGCGCGAGCTGGTCGTGAACGGTTACGGCATCAACAAGGGCCAGGTGGCGAGCGACGCCAACTGGCAGCTCGCGTACACGCGCGCATTCGAGGACTACCTCAAGAACCTCGATACGGCTCTGGCCGGCGCCGGGTTCTGACGAGCAATCCAACGCGGGTCGGGGCGGGCGCCGCAAGGCGTCCGCCCATGACCCAGGGACTCGATCAGCGACTTGGTCAGCCCTTCCGCTCGATCGCGCGATAGCCGATGTCGCGACGATAGTGCACGCCCGGCCAGCGGATGACGTCGACGAGACGATAAGCCTCTTCCTGCGCCGCCTTCACGGTGCTGCCGAGCCCGACGGCGCACAGAACGCGACCGCCGCTCGTTACCACGTGTTCGCTCTGCAGCGTGGTGCCGGCATGGAAGACCTTGCCGGGCAGCCTGGCAGCCTGCTCGAGCCCTGAAATCGTCTCACCCTTGCGGTACGTATCGGGATAGCCGCCGGCCGCCATGACGACGCCGAGCGCGGCGCGCGGATCCCATTCGACCTCGACGCGATCGAGCCGGCCGTCGAGGGCGGCGTTGCACAGGCCGACCAGATCGGACCGGAGGCGCGCCATCACGGGCTGAGTCTCGGGATCGCCGAAGCGGCAGTTGAACTCGAGCACGTTCGGCGTGCCGTCCGCCGCGATCATCAGGCCCGCGTACAGAAACCCCGTGTAGGGCGTAGCGTCGCTGGCGAGGCCGAGAATCGTCGGCTCGAGGACTTCGCGCATGATGCGCGCGTGGATCGCCGGCGTGACCACGGGCGCGGGCGAATAGGCGCCCATGCCGCCGGTGTTCGGGCCGCGGTCGCCGTCGTCGCGCCGCTTGTGATCCTGTGACGTGGCGAGCGGCAGGATGTGCCGCCCGTCGGCGATGACGATGAAGCTCGCTTCCTCGCCTTCGAGGAACTCTTCGACCACCACTTCGCGACCGGCGTCGCCGAACTGGCCCGCGAACATCGCCTCCGCGCACTCGATGGCTTCGCGCGGCGCTTCCACGATCACCACTCCCTTGCCCGCTGCCAGGCCGCTGGCCTTGACGACGATCGGCGTGCGGTGGGCCATGACGTAGGCGCGGTCGAAAGTCTCGCGCGTGAACGTGCGCGAGGCCGCCGTGGGGATGCGATGGCGCGCCAGGAAGTCCTTCGTAAAGGCTTTCGAGCCTTCGAGGCGCGCCGCTGCCTGCGTCGGGCCGAAGCAGCGCAGGCCCGCCGCCTTGAACCGGTCGACGACGCCGAGCACCAGAGGGGCCTCGGGCCCGATGATCGTGAGGTCGATGCGCTGCTCGCGCGCGAAGCGCACCAGGCCATCGAGGTCCTCGGCGGCGATCGGAACGTTTTCCACGCGCGGCTCGGAAGCGGTGCCGGCATTGCCTGGCGCCACGTACACGCGTTCGACGCCCGGCGACTGCGCCGCCTTCCACGCGAGCGCGTGCTCGCGTCCACCACTGCCGACGATCAGTACCTTCGACATCGACCTCGCCAATAACTCAACAGCGCGTATCAGGTTCAAAACTTAACAAATAACTTAACAGCTGGTGTCAGGTTCAAAACTAAGCAAGGTTCAAAACTTAACAGACTGAAGGCGAGCGAGATCCTCATCGCTCGCCAGGAGACGGTTGGCCCAGTCATCTTCGGCGAGGCTGCGCTAGTGACGGAAGTGCCGGACGCCGGTGAAGACCATGGCCATCCCGTGCTCGTCCGCCGCGGCGATGACTTCCTCGTCGCGCCGCGATCCCCCCGGCTGGATCACCGCCGCAATGCCGTATTCGGCGGCCACATCGATCCCGTCGCGGAACGGGAAGAAGGCATCGGACGCCATCGCGGCGCCGCGCACCTCGAGCTTCTCGTCCGCCGCTTTCATGGCGGCGATGCGGCTCGAGACCACGCGGCTCATCTGCCCGGCTCCGACACCGACGGTCATGCGCTTCCGCACATAGACGATGGCGTTGGATTTCACGAACTGAGCGACCTGCCACGCGAAGACCAGGTCGTCCATCTCGGCATCGGACGGGCGACGCTTGCTCACGACCGACAGCTCGGCGGCGACCACTGGCGCCGCGTCGCGCGTTTGCACCAGCACGCCGCCGTTGACGCTGCGCCATTCCCAACCCGCGGCTACGGCGGGCGAATTCAGATCGCCCGTCTCCAGCAAGCGCACGTTCTCCTTCGCGGCCAAAGCTTCGAGCGCGTCGACTTCGACGGCGGGCGCGACGATGACCTCGACGAACTGCTGGCCGACGATGGCCTGCGCAGTCGCGCGATCGAGAGGCCGGTTGAAGGCGATGATCCCGCCGAAGGCTGACGTCGGATCCGTGCGGTACGCGCGTGCGTATGCGGCGCCGATGTCGCTGTCGAGGGCCACACCGCATGGATTGGCGTGCTTGACGATCACACAGGCCGGCTCTGCGAACTGCCGCACGCATTCGAGCGCCGTGTCCGCGTCCGCAAGGTTGTTGAACGACAGTTCCTTGCCCTGCAACTGCCGCGCCGTGGCCACGCTGGCGCCGCGCGCACCGGGGTCCGTGTAGAACGCGGCGCGCTGGTGCGGGTTCTCGCCGTAGCGCAGCGTGTACTTGCGCGCGAACACCGCGGTGAGCGTTTCAGGCCACGACTCGTCGCTCACCGGCCACTTGCGCATGAGGTAGGCCGCGACCATCGTGTCGTAGCTCGCGGCGTGCGCGAAGGCCTTCGCCGCCAGCTGCGCGCGGAATACGGTCGACGTCGCGCCGCCGTGCGCCTCGAGTTCGTCCATCAGCGCGCGATAATCGCCCGGATCCACGACGACCGTGACCGCAGCGTGGTTCTTCGCTGCAGCGCGCAACATCGCCGGGCCGCCGACGTCGATGTTCTCGACCGCTTCCTCGTACGTGCACTCGGGACGCGCGATGGTTTGCGCGAAGGGATAGAGGTTCACGATGAGCAGATCGATGGGCTCGATGCCGTGCTCGCTCATCACCGCCTCGTCGACGCCCCGCCGGCCCAGCAAACCGCCGTGGATGCGTGGATGCAGCGTCTTGACGCGGCCGTCCATGATCTCGGGGAAGCCGGTGTGTGCAGAAACTTCCCGCACTGCGACGCCGTTGGCGGCCAGGAGCCGCGCGGTGCCACCCGTTGACAGAATTTCCACGCCGCGCCCGGCCAGCGCGCGCGCCATCTCGACCAGTCCGGCCTTGTCGGAAACGCTCAGCAGAGCGCGGCGGATGCCGGCGGCCATCGCGGATTCAGTCGCCTGCCCAGGCCGGCAGGCGCGGCTCGCGCGCGCTCAGCGCGCGAGCCCGAACTCCCGCAGCTTTTTGCGCAGGGTGCCGCGGTTGATGCCGAGGATGACAGCGGCGCGGCTCTGATTGCCCTCCGCGTAATCGAGCACCGCCTTGAACAGCGGCTCTTCGACTTCGCGCATGAACAGGTCGTAGAGCTCGGCCGGGCGGTGGCCGTTCAAGTTCGTGAAGTAGGTGTGCAGTGCATCTTCTGCGTGAGTGCGCAGCGTGATGTCCTTGGTCGCGGCGCGGGCGGCGGGCTCGCGTCGCGTTTTCTGCTTTTTCTTCACCATCTACCGAATCCCCGCTAGCGTCGTCTTTTCTTCTTGTCGTTCTCCGGTTGCTCGATCACGCAGCTTCGGCATGCCGCGACGCGTAGTCGTCGAAGAATTCACGGGCCATCGCAAACTGATTGGCGGTTGTCGCCGCGGTCATCAGTTGCTTGCGGAATTCTCCTGCGTCTGCGTCGGGGTGTCGCTGGCAGTACCAGCTCAGATGCTTGCGCGCCACGCGGACGCCCGTGTCCTCGCCATAAAAAGAGTACAGGGCCTCCAGGTGGGCGAGGAGTATATCGCGGACTTCTTCGCGCGCAACCGCCGCGCCGCTCACTCCGTTGGCGAGGAAAAAGTTGACTTCGCGAAATATCCATGGCCGACCCTGGGCCGCGCGACCGATCATCACGCCGTCGGCGCCGGTGCGCGCAAGCACCTCACGTGCCAGCTCCGGCGTGTCAATGTCGCCGTTGGCAATTACCGGAATCCGCACCTGCGACTTGATCTCGCGGATGGTCTCGTACTCGGCTGCGCCGCGATACATGCATTCGCGCGTGCGTCCGTGGATCGCGAGCGCCTGGATGCCGGCGCTTTCGGCGATCTTCGCGACGCGAACGCCGTTGCGCAGCTCGGGACTCCATCCAGTGCGCGTCTTGAGCGTGACCGGCACGTCCACTGCGCGAACGACGGTCTCGAGGATGCGGCCGACGAGCGCTTCGTCCTTCAACAGCGCGGAACCTGCCAGCCGGTTGCAGACTTTTTTCGCGGGACAGCCCATGTTGATGTCGATGATCTGCGCGCCCGCATCGACGTTGCGCCGTGCAGCCTCGGCCATCATCTCCGGCTCGGCCCCCGCTATCTGCACCGCGCGCGGCTCTGGCTCGCCGGCGTGATCCATGCGGCGCTGCGATTTGGCCGTGTGCCAGAGCTTGACGTCGCTGGTCACCATTTCCGAAGCGGCGAGCCCGGCGCCCAGCTTTCGGCACAGGATCCGGAAGGGACGATCCGTGACGCCCGCCATGGGTGCGAGCGCGACGGGGTTGGCGATGCGATAAGGCCCGATCTGCATGGTTCTCTGACCGGCCGCGCCTCAGCCGGCGTTGCGGCCGCCTTCGCCGGCACACGTCAAGGCCTGTGCCGCGGCGGGCAGGCACACGTCGATCTCGAAACCGACCGCGTCTTTGCCGGGGTCAACGATGGCGATGTCGGCGTCGATGCGTTGTCCGGCACCGATCAACGCGCTGCGTGACGGCGCCGAGCGCAGATACTCGCGCGGCTGCAGGTCGCGTCGCCCCACTTGTCCGCCGAAGCGATCCTGAAGTGTGAGGCGCAGCACCGGGTAAGGCTGGGCATACACCGCGCCGTTCAGCAGGCTGGCGCGAACCCGCAGAGTTCCTTGCGCGTCAGCGTCCGCGGCTGCGCCGTACTGTCGCAACTCGTATGCCTGGAGGTTCCACTCGGGCAATACTTCGCTGCCGAACGTGTTGTAAACGCCGGTGAGCGCGGGGCCGATCGCCGCGTTCTTGACCAGTGACTGTCGATTATGGTGAATGAGCTGCAAGAAGAGCGTGAAGGCGAGCACGCCGCTGGCGACGGTCCAGCCGAGCATCACGCGCTGCTGGCGTCGCTGTTGCGCTGCAAGCTCTTCGTGCGGATCTGTGTCATCCGCATCGGCCGCGCCGGTTTCCGCTGAGGGAGCGCCGCCGCCGATCTCCATCCGTCGCCCCGATGGCAGGATGAACTCGGCGCGCGTAGCCGGATCGGCCGCGAACGCGGCTTCGATTTCGCGCTGCACCTCGGCGTCGATCGCCTCCTGGGTCGGCGAGAAGATCTTGGTTACCGGTGTTGCCGGAGATGTCGTCGCGGACGTCGCCGGAGACTGCGCCGCAGACGTTGCCGGAGGCGGTGGCGCGAAAGTTGCCGGCGGTCCCTCTTCTGGTACGACACCGTCCCCTTCCAGAACGACGCTGTCGCCTTCGAGCGTGATCTCTTCCGACGACGTCGATCCTTCGAGCTCGATGTCGAGGACTTCGTGCCGTCCCGTGTCGTCGTCGTCGTCCAGGTCGGCGATGTTGACACCGCGATCGCTGCCGGTGCTGACGACGGGCGCGGCGGCCGGGCGCGTCGATGCGGGTGGGCTGTCGTGCGCGGCGTCCCCCCGCCGGTTCCCGGTGGGCTTCGGGCGCGTGGGCGCGCTCTCCAGGACGAAGACCTTGCTCAGGTCGTCGGCGGTGAACTCCAGCTCGGATTCGGGGATGTCGCTTTCCTGGACCTCGATTGCCGTTTCATCGAGCTCGAGTTCTTCTTCGTCGGCGTCGTCCGCTTCGTCCGTGGCCTGCGCATCGCCGGCGAGCTCGATCTCCTCGCCGCCCCCGGTGGCCTCGGCAAGCTCGATCCCTTCAACGATCTCTTCATCTTCGCTTTCGTCCGCGTCCGCATCGTCGTCCGAATCCAGCTCGTCGAGATCGTCTTCCTCTTCGTCCTCTTCGTCTTCTTCGTCGTCGAGGCCGGTGTTGTCATCGAACCTCATCTCTTCGTCCGGCGCGCGCTTTTTCTGTTGCGGTTGACCGGAGGACGACGGCGCAGGAGCAGACCCGACGGTTTTCGCCGACGCTGGCGTCGACACGGGCCCGGCCTTGCCAGGGGTGTCGCCCGCGGCTGCGTCTTCGGGTTCGCGGAGGAAGGTCAGGGCGTTGAAGACGAAATCGCATCGTCCGCAGCGCACGCGCCCTTGTGCTGCCTTGAGCATCGTGGCGGTGACCCGGAACACCGTCTGGCAGTTGGGGCACTGCGTGAACATCGGCTAGCGGCGAACTCCTTCGAGGCACACCCAATCGTTGCGGGTGGCGAATGGCCGCATATCAAACCACGGCGCATAGGCACTTACCACGGCTGTCGCCTGCGACGACAGGATGCCGGAGAGCACCGCGACGCCTCGGGGACGAACCATCGATTTGAGCACGGGCGCCAGCTCGATCAGCGGCTGCGCCAGAATATTGGCGAGCAGGATGTCGGCGAGTGGCGCCGGATCACGTACCGACCGCAGTTCGAGCGATGCGTCCACGCCGTTGCGCCGTGCGTTTTCACGGGTGGCGAGCAGCGCCTGCGGGTCGAGGTCGATGGCGCTCGCGAAGCGGGCGCCGAGCAGCAGGGCGGCGATGGCGAGGATGCCGGAACCGCAGCCGTAGTCGACGACGTCGAGGTCGCGCAGCTGGGCGGCATCGAGCCACGAGAGACACATCGACGTGGTTTCGTGCGTGCCAGTACCGAAAGCGAGGCCGGGATCGAGCCGGAGGACGACAGCGTCGCTGGCACCAGCGGCCGGGGTCTCACCGTGTGGGCACACCCACAAGCGTGTGCCGAAACGCATCGGCCGAAAATCCTTCAGCCACTCGCGTTCCCACGGGCGATCGGCGAGTTCTTCCACGTTCATCGCACCCAGCGCGCCCGCGAGCGTTTCACCCAGCGCCGCCTCGATCGCGCGCCGTGCGTCCGCGGGGTCCGTTCCCTGCTCGAAGAGCGCGACGAGCCGCACCTGTGCCCATAGCGGCGTGGCGCCGGGGGCGGGTTCGAGAATGGGCACGTCGGCAGCATCGAGGAGCGTAACCGCGAGCGCGCCGGCCGAGAAACAGGCGGCCTCGAGCTCCTCAGGCGCGTGCGTCTCGAACGTGAGTTGCAGGGCGGGCATGCGCCGCCGTTACTTCAGGCCGAGGCGCCGCTCGAGGTAGTGGATGTCCAGGCCGCCGGCCTTGAAGGCCGCGTGGTTGAAGATCTCCTGGTGCAGCGGAATCGTGGTCTTGATGCCCTCGACCACCATTTCGGCGAGCGCGTTCTTCATGCGCGCGATCGCGGCCTCGCGCGTCTCGCCGTGCGCGATCACCTTGCCGATCATCGAATCGTAGAAGGGCGGCACGACGTAGCCGGAGTAGATGTGACTGTCGACGCGCACACCCGGGCCGCCCGGGGCGTGCCACAGGCGGATGGGGCCGGGGGAGGGCACGAAGCCCTTGGGATCCTCGGCGTTGATGCGGCACTCGATGGCGTGCCCCTGGATCGCGATGTCGGTCTGCTGGTACGGGAGGGGCTCGCCGCCGGCGATCAGGAGTTGCATCTTCACGATGTCGATGCCCGTGACCATCTCGGTGACCGGATGCTCGACCTGCACGCGCGTGTTCATCTCGATGAAGTAGAACTCGCCGTCCTGGTACAGGAACTCGAGCGTGCCGGCGCTGCGGTAGCCGACTTCGCGGCAGGCAGCGGCGCAGCGCTCGCCCATCGCACGGCGTTGCTTCGCCGTGATGCCGGGAGCGGGCGCTTCCTCGATCACCTTCTGGTGACGGCGCTGCATGGAGCAGTCGCGCTCGCCGAGGCTGAGTACGTTGCCGTAGTTGTCGGCCAGGATCTGGAACTCGATGTGCCGGGGGCGCTCGAGAAACTTCTCCATGTACACCTGGTTGTTGCCGAACGCCGCCGCCGCTTCTGACTGGGTGACGTTGATCGCATTCAGCAGCGTGGCTTCGCTGTGTACGACGCGCATCCCCCGCCCGCCGCCACCACCCGACGCTTTGATGATGATTGGGTAGCCAATCTCTCGCGCAATTCGGAAATTGTCGTCGTTGTTGTCGCCAAGCGGTCCGTCGGAACCTGGTACGCAGGGGACGCCGGCCTTCTTCATGATCCGGATGGCCGACACCTTGTCGCCCATCTGCCGGATCGTTTCGCTGCGCGGTCCGACGAAGAGGAAGCCGCTCTTTTCCACGCGCTCGGCGAAGTCGGCGTTCTCCGAGAGGAAGCCGTAGCCGGGATGAATCGCGACCGCGTCGGTGACCTCGGCGGCGCTGATGATCGCCGGCATGTTGAGGTAGCTTTCCTTCGCCGGCGGCGGTCCGATGCACACCGTCTCGTCGGCCAGCAGCACATGCTTCTGGTTGTAATCGGCGGTGGAGTGCACCGCGACGGTCTTGATGCCGAGCTCGCGGCAGGCCCGCAGGATGCGTAACGCGATCTCGCCGCGGTTGGCAATGACGACCTTGTCGAGCATGCGGCTATTCGATGACGAACAACGGCTGGCCGAACTCGACGGGCTCGCCGTTCTTCGCGAGGATGGCGCTGATGCGTCCCTCCTTGTCCGACTCGATCTGGTTCATCATCTTCATCGCTTCGATGATGCAGAGCGTCTGCCCGATCTTTACTTCGCTGCCGATGTCGACGAAGGCTTTGGCTCCCGGCGCCGGCGACGCATAGAAAGTGCCGACCATGGGCGCCGTAACGACGTTTTCCGCCACCGGCGCTCTCTCGGCGGGCGCGGGCCCGGCAGCGGCCGCCGCGGCAGCGGTGGGTGAGCCGCCGCCGGCATGTGCCGGCATGTGCACAGGCGCGCTTGCGGGCGCATGGATGACCTGCGCGACCGGGGGACTGCCGCCATAGCGGCTGATCCGCACCGATTCTTCGCCCTCCGTGATCTCGAGCTCCGCGATGCCCGACTCCTCGAGCAATTCGATGAGCTTCTTGACCTTGCGAATGTCCATCCTGGGCTCCTGTGAAATCCGTCAGCCCGGCGCAGCGAGCCGGCGCACGGCTGCCGCGAGCGCGAGCTCGTAGCCTTGTGGCCCGAGCCCGACGATGGAGCCGAGCGCGATGTCGGAAAAATACGAGTGACGCCGGAACGGCTCACGCGCGAACACGTTGCTCAAGTGCACTTCGATGAAGGGCACTTTCACCGCGAGCAGGGCATCGCGCAGCGCGACGCTGGTGTGCGAGAAGCCGCCCGGATTGAAGATGATCAAGTCGATGCCGTCGGCGGGCGCGCGCTGGATACGATCGATGAGCTCATGCTCCGCATTGCTCTGGAAAGCGCTCAGGGCGTGTCCAAGCTTCTTCGCCTGGTCCGACAGCCGCTGCTCGATGGCCGCGAGCGTGTCCGCGCCATAGATCGCCGGCTCGCGGGTCCCCAACAGGTTCAGGTTGGGTCCATTCAATAAGAGTAGGCGTCCCATTCCCCGGTCCGAATACGCGCGCGCGGCGCGCGCCAGCCGTCGCTTGTTAACTTATGCTATGGGCGAAGAAGGCGGCAAGTTTACTCACAATCGCCGCGAGATAGGTACTTTTTGATGTAAATTGACTGTCAATGGGCGGCGATAGCGCCACCGTCTGGGCCGTGGATCGGCGCGGGGTTTGGCAGTCTATGGGGGTCTGCCGGACATTGCACGCACGAAGAACAAGACCGGGGAGGTCGCATGCACGTTTTCGCCAATATCCTGATCGGCCTGGTTGCCGTCCTGCATCTCTTGTTTCTGGTGCTCGAGATGTTCCTCTGGAATCACCCCGTCGGCCGGCGCATCTTCGGCATGACCGCCGAGCAGTCGGCGTTTTCGGCGGCGCTGGCCGCCAACCAGGGCCTGTACAACGGATTCCTGGCGGCCGGCCTGGTCTGGGCGCTCTGGACCGACCGTCTCGACCTCAAGATCTTCTTTCTCGCCTGCGTCGTCATCGCGGGGATATTCGGCGGACTGACGGCCAAGCGCAGCATCCTGATCACGCAGGCGTTACCGGCCGCGTTCGCGCTAGCAAGCGTCATCGCTGCAGCGCGATTCTGATCCGGGCAGGGCGACTACACCGTCCTGTAGTAGGCTGGCGCCGGTGGATAGCCCGACCCCCATCCGCGATGGCCTGATGCACGCCGTGCGACGCGCCGTTTGGGCGCCGATCGCCGTCGTCGTGCTGCATTCGTTGCTCGCTGCGATCTTCGGACACGAGCCCTACGTCGATCCCGCGATCCAGCTCTGCGGTGGCGTGGCGATCGCGTATCTCCTGCACCAGACGTGCGTCGCGTTGCCGATGGTGCTGGGCCAACCGAGCACGCTCGGCCTGAATCTCATGGCGTTCGGACTGACGGCTGCCGTCGCGATCCTGATGGAGGTCGTCGAGTTCTCCATGGACAGCCTGCTCGGCACGAATTTCACCGGCGATGTGGCCGAGACCGTGCGCGACCTGATCCTGGGGCTGCTCGGTGCGATGGTGTTCCTCATCGGTCACTGGCTCGGCGTGCGCGACGCCGAGCAACACGAGAAAGATCTCGGCTGATCGGCGCACGATCGGACTGACACAGCTCCGCTTCCGCGGGACCGCTCGAAGGGAGGGTCCATGAACCTGCGAAACGTACTTTCGCTGCTGGCCGCCGCGATCGCCTTGCAGGCGTGCGCTTACTACACGACTCCCGGGCAGGCAGCCTCCCTGCCGTCGCTGACCGAACCCGACATAGCGGACGCGATGGCGCGCAAGCCGGGAGCCCAGTTCCCCGCGCACATCGTCATCGCGCGCGTGCAGGCGGCGGGCTATCAGTCCGAATCGAACGAGGGCTACGGCTCCGGCACGTACTCGGTCCTGACGACGCGCGACTTCGAAACGGAGGAGGATTTCGCGCGCCTGGGGGCGATGCCTGACGTCGCCGGGCTCGGGCCGCTCAATCGCTTCCTGCTGCCAGCACGTCTGGGTTCGGTGCGCGAACTACGCAGCGCGGCAGCGCAACTGCGCGGCGACATCCTGCTGCTCTATACCGTGGACACCGTGTTTCGCACAGAAGGCAAGGCGATCGGCCCGATGCAACTCGTGACGCTCGGTTTCCTGCGCAATCAGAACGCGCGCGTGACCGCGACCTGCGCCACGATCTTCGTCGACGTGCGCACGGGATTCGTCCACGGCATCGCCGAAGGTACCGCCGTGGAAGAACAGAAGGCTTCGGTCTGGGGCACGAATCGTGTGATCGAAGAGGCGCGTTTCGCGGCCGAGCGACGCGCGTTCCAGGCCGCGATCGGCGAAGTCGAAAAGGCCTGGAACAACATCCGAAAACAGCAGGCGAATGTTGCCGCCAACGCCACGCAGTGAAGCGCGGCTGACGGTTGTTGCTGGCCTGGCGAGCGCAGCGCTCGCCTGCGTCGGATGCGTCAAGCCCATCACCGCAGATCGGACAACTGACGAATGCGCGGCGGCACCCACGCACGACGCAGTCGGGCAATGTGTGCTCGCTGCAGTTGCGCGCCTCGAGGCGCAACTCGCCGACGATGAGGCGCGCCTGACGAGTGCACTCGAGAGCCAGCCCGGCGGCGAGACCGGTACGGGACGAGGCCTCCTCGAGGAATTCCTTCGGGCGCAGCAGGCGTGGCGGCAGTATCAGGAAGCCCAATGCTCGTATGCGTATGCGACGGCACTCGGCGGCGATCTGCGCGGCCTGCAGGCGGCGATGTGCCTGCGTGATCTGTTGCGAGAGCGCGTCGCGCGCGTGCGTGCGGAGCTGGAGCGTCTCGCAGGGAAACGCTGAGCAGCGCAAGTCGATGCGCTGAAATCGCGCAGCGGGCAGTGCGTCGTGGTGGCACGTCGGCCGCGCGACACCGGCTCCCCGGATCGCATCGTATAGAATATATTATCTCTCCTCCGTGAACCCCTCTGGAGGAGCCGATGAGACATTTCCTGCTGCTCTTGTGCGCGGCCGTAGCCTTCGACGCCGCAGGCGCCGACGTTGCCGCACCCGCCGGCTGGGCGTCCGACCCGCCGCAGATCGAATCGCTCGTGACGCAAGCGCGCGGCGAGAGCGACCTGCGCGTCGCGATCTCGCGCTACGCCGCCGACAGGGCGGCCGTGGAGCGGCGCTACGAGGTGCAGTACTCGCCGGCCCGCATGCAGCGCTTGCGGGCGCTCGCCGAAGGATGGCGCAAGAGCCTCGCGGCCATCGAGTTCGACAAGCTGAACCACGAAGGGCAGGTCGACTACATCGTCCTGCGCAATCGCCTGGCCTTCGACCTGGACAGCCTGCGCGTCACCGAAGAGCGCGGCGCGCAGATCGCGCCGCTGCTGCCGTTCGCCGATCGTATCCGCCTGCTGCAGGAGCAGCGGCACGACCGCAAGCGCGTCGATCCACGGGCAGCGGGCAGTGCGCTCGACGAGATTGCGAGGGTGGCCGAGCGCGAGAGCAAGCGGCTGAAGGACGCGGTGCCTGCACCGACGCCCGGGGCGGTGGCCGGCACGGTGTCGAAGGTCCCGGCTGCGGCGAAGGGCGCCACGGCCGCGGCGTCCAGAACCTCCGGCACGGCAAGAAAAGCAACGGCAACCTCAGACACGGTGGCGAGCATCTCTGCCGTGGTCGCGTCGCGCGCCGCCCAGCAGATCGAACATCTGCGCGATGTGCTCAGGGACTGGAACACTTTCTACGACGGCTACGATCCGCAGGTGAGCTGGTGGGCCCGCGAGCCCTACGCGCGCGCTGACGCTGCTCTCAGGGACTACGGCGTCGCGATCAACGAGCGGCTCGTCGGCGTCGTCGCAGGCGAAACGCCGCCGATCGTCGGCGATCCTGTGCTCGCCGCAGGTCTGCGTACCGCCCTCGAGAGCGAGATGATTCCCTACTCGCCTCAGGAGCTGATTGCGATCGGTGAAAAGGAGTTCGCCTGGATCGAAGAGCAGTTTCGCATCGTGGCGCGGCGCATGGGGTTCGGGGATGACTGGATGGCGGCGCTGGAGCACACCAAGACCCTGGCACCGGCCCCGGGCGAGAAACCGTGGGCGATCTTCGACATCGCCCGGTATTCGGAAGACTTCATCGAGCGGCAGGGCAGCATCACCCTGCCCCCGCTGTCGCGCGAAGTCTGGCGGCTCGCGATGCAGTCGCCGGAGCGGCAACTCATCAACCCGTTCTTCACGGGCGGTGAGCTGACGCGTGTCTCCTATCCCACCGACAGGATGGAGCACGCCGACAAGCTCATGAGCATGCGCGGCAATACGCCGCCGTTCAATTTCGCCACCGTGCATCACGAGCTCGTGCCGGGCCATCACATGCAGCGGTTCATGACGGACCGCTTCAATCCGCATCGCTCGCAGCTCAGCGACACGCCGTTCTGGCGAGAAGGCTGGGCTCTCTACTGGGAGCTTCAGCTCTGGGACGCGGATTTTCCCCGCGACGATCCTGAACGCATCGGCATGCTGTTCTGGCGGCTGCATCGCGCGGGCCGCATCGTGTTCTCGATGAACTACCAGTTGGGGAACTGGACACCGCAGCAGTGCGTGGAATTCCTGGTCGATCGCGTCGGGCACGAACGTGCCAACGCGGAAGCCGAGATGCGTCGCACAGCGCAAGCGCCACCGCTCTACCAGGCCGCGTATCTGCTAGGCGGCCTGCAGTTCCGCTCGCTCTACCGCGAACTGGTCGACGGGGGCCGCATGAGCGCTCGCGACTTCCACGACGCCATCATGCAGGGCGGCACGCTGCCCGTGGACCTGGTGCGCGCGCGACTCGAGGATCGCCCGCTCACTCGCGAGTATCGCAGCGACTGGCGTTTCTACGACCTGACGAAGTCGCGCTGAGCGGCGCGCGTTCGGGCGCGCGTTGACCATCGAGAAGGCCCGCGGCAGCGCTGACGCGGTTGCGTCGTCATGAGCGATCCGCGGGCTTTCCGATCCTGACGAACACGGCTCCATGTCGCGGTACGCGCGCGGAAAAGCTGTCCGTGTACTCGTCGAGCTCCTTCCTCTGCCACAGGTCTCTCACCGGCTGACGTCCGGCGATGCCGAGATCGCTCCAACGAGCGGTGACGCTGGACGGTTTCAGCCCACGATTGAACAGGCCGACCGCGAGGGTTCCGTCCGATAGCGGCCGTGACCACACTTCGAGGCGGCCCTGCTGCCACACGCGTCCGCCCGCCTTGCCCATCGGATCCTGGTTGACGTCGAGGACATCGTCGTTGGTGAGTAGCGCGAGCGTGAGCGGGTCGAGCTTCGACAGGTCGGCACCGATGAACAGTGGCGCGGCCTGTATCGCCCACAACGTGAGGTGCGTGATCTGCTCATTGGGTGTGAGCCGCGTGGCGCGCAAGTTCGGTCCCCAACCCAGCGTGCCTACGACGAGCATGTCGGTGTCGTTCCAGTGACCGGGTCGTACGCGTCGTTCGCGGCCAGCCTGGCGGAAGCCCACGCTTTCGAGGTTCGACCAAAGGTCCAGCAGGTCGCCGCTCGTGCGCCAGAGGTTGCCGCCGACGTCTTCCCCCCAAGTCCACACCTCTCCGTAACCGTACTGGCAAAGCGAATAGACGATGTCGCGCGAAACGCGTGAGAGTGCGTCGCGCATCACTCGATACGGCTTTTGCAGCTCGGACAGGGAACGATCGGGTGCGACGTCGTCGTAGGAACACCAGTCGTGCTTCAGGAAGTCGACGCCCCATTGCGCGTAGGTTTCGGCATCGAGTCGCTCGTGACCCAAGCTGCCTGCGAATTCTTCGCAGGTCAGCGGTCCCGGCGAGGAATAGATCCCCAGCTTGAGTCCCAGCGCATGCACCGCGTCGGCTAGTGCGCGCATGTCGGGAAACTTCTCGTTGGCTGCGATTCTGCCGTTCGCGTCGCGCTTGCCCTGCCAAGTGTCGTCGATCACGACATACTCGAAGCCATGCGCCGCGAGGCCGCTGGCGACGAGATGCCGCGCGGCGTCGAGCACCTTCTGCTGATCGACGGCAGGGCCCCAGACGTTCCAGGAGTTCCAGCCCATCGGCGGTGTACGCGCCAGGGCATCTGCGCCTGCGATGATGGTCAGCTCGCGCGTGGTGGTGCCGTGCGAATTCGTAGCGGTGATGCGCGTGCGCGTGGCCCCTGCACGCGTCAGCGCGCCGGAAAGAATCCCGGTTGCGGGGTCCAGCATCAGTCCTTGCGGAAGGCCCGTGGCCGTGAACCGCATGGCACCAGCGCCGGTTGCGGGTATCCGAAAGAGGAACGGACGCCCGGGCGTTCCACCTGTGACGCGTGGATTGTGGATGACTGGTGCGGGATCGCCGCGGGCGGGCGCGAGTGCCGGCGCCGCTTCGGGCTCGGACACGAAGGGCTCGGGGCGCACTGACGAGCCGGACTTCATGTGCAGCAGGGCGCCGGCCCATGCCACCTCGTCACCATTGCTCGTGTCTGCGCCGTCGTCCACGAGCAATGTGAGGATGCGAGCGTCGGTCACGTCGGCGACGAGATGCTTCGGGGGGTCGCCCGGTCGCATCAGGCCGCTGGCGACGACGAGGGTATCGTCCGCCCACACCTCGAACGTGACGCTGCCTTCGTCACCGAGCACGGCGTCGTCGAGGCCGGCGATGGCTTCGAACCTCACCGCCGCGCCTTTCAGGTCGATGACGAACTCGCTGATGGACCGAGTTCCGATGCCGCGTGGATAGACGACTCCGCCGAGCGTGATCGGCAGATCCCGGATCGACTTTCCCGCGCGCGGCGTGCCGCGGCGCTGCTGTAACTTGGTGATGTCGATGTCTTCGACCCAGATCGCGTCCTGCGGCGCTGTGGTTCCCAGCAGCGCAGCCGGCTGCGCGGCGAAAGCCAGGCAGGGTATCGCCGCGAGCAGGGCGATGCCGTTGATGCGGTTGCCGCTGATGCGGTTGCCGCTCTGCCGCGTGCCGTCGAGCCGCGTGCGCGTGTCCATCGCTCTTGTGCCCCGATGAGTCAGGTGGCTCCCCGTGAGTCAGGTGGGCGAGGCGCGCCTGGACTTGCCGGCTCGCCGGGATTGCTGTCACTGAACGTATATAATATATAATCTCCTGGCAAGGCAAACAGGCGAGGGCGAAGATGAAACGATGGTCCGGAGTGTTTCCCGCGTGCACGACGCAGTTCGACGCCGCGGAGCGAGTCGATATCGAGGCGACGCAGGGCGTGGTCGCCGCCCTCGTCCGCGACGGCGTCGACGGAGTCATTTGCCTGGGGACCGTGGGCGAAAACTGCTCGCTCGACGCCGGCGAGAAGCGGGAAGTCATGAACGCGGCGCATCGCGCGGCCGCGGCCAGGGTCCCGGTGCTCTCGGGCGTGGCGGAATACACGACCCAGCTGGCGGTTCAGTACGCCCGCGACGCCGAAGGCGCCGGCATCGACGGACTCATGGTGCTGCCGGCGATGGTTTACAAGTCGAGCCCGCGCGAAACGCTCCGGCACTTCCGTGCCGTCGCCAGCGCCACGTGCCTGCCGATCATGATCTACAACAATCCCGTGTCCTACGGAGTCGACGTCACGGTGGAGATGTTCGGCGAACTGCGTGAGGTGCCGAACATCGTCGCGATCAAGGAATCGTCCGAGGATCCGCGGCGCATCACTGATCTGCGCAACGCCTATGGCGATCGGTTTGCGCTGTTTGCAGGCGTCGACGATGTCGTGCTGGAGAGCCTCATGCTCGGCGCCGAGGGCTGGGTTTCCGGCCTTGCCAACGCCTTTCCGCAGGAATCCGTCGCCATGTTCGCGCTCGCGCGTGCCGGCCGCTTCGCCGAGGCGCTCGAGATCTACCGCTGGTTCATGCCGTTGCTCCACCTCGACACGCGGCCAACGCTCGTACAGTGCATCAAGCTGACCGAACAGCTGATGCGACGGGGATCGGAGCGCGTCAGGGCACCACGCCTGGTGCTGGAAGGCGAGGAGCGCATGGAGATCGAGCGGATCGTGCGCGAGGCGACGGCAAGACGTCCCCGCTTGCCGGCACTGGCATAGGCGATCGGGATGACGCCGAGGCGCGACAACTACATCGCAGGTGGATGGCGCTCCGCGGCGGAGTACTTGCCCAACATCAATCCCGCGGTTCCCACCCAGGTCATTGCCGAGCACGCCCAGGCAAGTCGCGAGCAAGCCGCAGAGGCGATCGCAGCGGCGCGTTCGGCGGCGCGTGCCTGGGCAGAGTCCGGCATTCAGCAACGCTTCGACGTGCTGGATTTCGTTGGCAGCGAGCTGCTGAAGCGGCGCGAGGACCTGGGCGAGCTGCTCGCCAGGGAGGAAGGCAAGACGCGCGCGGAAGCGATTGCCGAAGTGGCGCGCGCCGGTCAGATCTTCAAGTTCTTCGCCGGCGAGGCCGTGCGCGCGCATGGCGAGTCGCTGGCCTCGGTCCGTCCTGGCATCGAAGTCACTGTCACGCGCGAACCGATGGGCGTCGTCGGCGTGATCACGCCCTGGAATTTCCCGATCGCGATCCCCGCCTGGAAGGTCGCCCCAGCCCTGGCCTGCGGCAACTGCGTGCTGCTGAAGCCTGCTGCACCTGCCCCGGCATGCTCGTGGGCACTTGCCGAGATTCTGTCCAGGTCGGGGTTGCCGCCGGGCGTGTTCAATCTCGTCAACGGCGCGGGCTCAGTCGTCGGCGATGCGCTGGTGCGCTCGGAGGGAGTGGACGCGATCAGCTTCACGGGTTCGCAAGCCACCGGCGCCGGCATCCTCGCCACCGCGAGCGCGCGTGGCGCGAAAGTGCAGCTGGAGATGGGAGGCAAGAATCCGCTGATCGTCCTGGCGGACGCGGATCTTTCGGTCGCCGTCGAGTGCGCGGTACAGGGTGCGTTCTATTCGACAGGTCAACGCTGCACAGCTTCCAGCGTCCTCATCGTCGACGACGCTGTTCACGACGCGTTCGTCGCTGCGCTGGCCGAACGCACCCGGACCCTCGTAGTCGGAGATCCCCTGGAGCCGCACACGAACATTGGCCCGGTCGTGGACGCGCAGCAGTTGCAAGGGAACCTGCGCTACGCGCGACTGGCGGTGGAGGAGGGCGGCGAGATGGTCGAAGGCGGGCACGCCGTCGAAATGGCGTCAGGCGGGTACTTCATGCGTCCGGGCCTGGTGACAGGCACGGATCGATCCATGACCGTCAATTGCGAGGAGATATTCGGTCCGCTGGCCAGTGTCATCCGTGTACGCGGTTACGACGAAGCGCTCGCCACGGCGAACGACACCCCGTTCGGCCTTTCATCCGGTATCTGCACGCGATCGCTCAAGCACGCTCACCACTTCCGGAGGCACGCAGCCGCCGGCATGGTGATGGTGAACCTGCCCACGGCAGGCGTCGACTACCACGTTCCGTTCGGCGGCCGCAAAGCATCGAGCTACGGCCCGCGCGAGCAGGGTAGTTACGCGCGCGAGTTCTTCACTACGGTCAAGACAGCGTATGTACGCCCGCTCTGAGCGTCGGCGTTGCTACGCGGGGTGGTTGCGCAGGTGATTCAGCAAATCGTCGCGCACGCCGTTGATGTGGGCGGCCAGGAGGCGCAGTGCCTTGGCGCGCTCGCGTTTCGCGCACAGGTCGATGAGCTTGATGTGCTCCTGGTGCGCGCGCCGGCGATTCTTCTCGGCGAGAGCCAGCTGGATCCGGACGTAGCGATCCAGATTGTCGTGGATGCGACGGACCATCTCGAGCGTCACGGGCCTCTGGGCAGCCGCGTAGAGCTCTTCGTGAAGACTCCAGTTGTGCTCGCCCCAGCGCGCGGGCGGCGCTGTGTCCATCTTCTCGACGATCTTGCGTGCCCGTGCAATGGCCTCGGGCGAGATCTTGCCGAGCGCGCGACGCAGCAAGTCGACCTCGAGCGTCGCGCGGATGTCGAAGTATTCCTGGATCTCCTCTGCCGACAGGCGCGTCACGATCGCGCCCTTGTACGGCACGTTGGTGATCAGCCCTTCGGCCTCGAGGAGCTGGAAAGCTTCGCGAACCGGGATGTGGCTCACTCCGAGGCGTCGTGCGACTTCGTCCTGCCTCAGTTGGCGGCCCTGCGGGTATTCGTTGGCGATGATCAGCTCGCGCAGGGCGTCGGCAACCTGCACCGACAGTGATCGACGTTCGACGGCAATCGTGCGACTCATCGCAGGTCCGCTCTTCCCGGGGTGGAGGGCCGGAGACATTATGACCACGCGCATCGAGATCGTCGACTCGCACACGGGCGGCGAGCCCACGCGCGTCATCGTCGCGGGCGGCCCCAACCTGCACGGCTCGTTGGCCGAGCGAGTACGACAGCTGCGCACGCATCACGATCGCTTGCGTTCCGCCGTGGTCAACGAGCCGCGCGGTTCCGATGTGACGGTGGGGGCGCTGCTGTTGCCGCCCGACGATCCGTCCTGCCTGACCGCCGTCGTGTTCTTCAACAACGTCGGCTATCTCGGCATGTGCGGGCACGGAACGATGGGAGTGATGGCCACTCTGGCGCACCTGGGGCGGGTGCGACCCGGATCCCACCGTGTCGAGACACCGGTGGGGCCTGTCACCACCGAACTACACGACGAAAACACGGTGTCGGTTCGTAACGTTCCTTCGTTCCGGCTGGCCGCGAACGTGCGCGTCGAGGTCGAGGGACATGGACCGGTGCATGGCGACGTGGCATGGGGCGGCAACTGGTTCTTCCTCGTCAACGATCATCGGCAGCGCCTGGAGCTGCGCGATGCACCGCAGTTGACAGAGTTCTGCTGGCGTGTGCGGCGCGCGCTCGAGCGCGCAGGTGTGACCGGCGCGGGGCGAGCCGAGATTGATCACATCGAGCTTTTCGCGCCATCCCCGTGCGCGGGCATCGACTCGCGCAACTTCGTGCTGTGCCCAGGCGGAGCCTACGATCGATCGCCGTGTGGGACCGGCACCAGCGCGAAGCTTGCGTGCCTGTACGCTGACGGCAAGCTGCGGGAAGGCCAGGTTTGGCGGCAGGAAAGCATCGTTGGCAGCGTTTTCGAAGGTTCCCTGGAGGTGCGCAGCGCACAGTTGCTGCCGACCATTCGCGGCACGGCCTGGGTCAACGGCGAAGGAGTGCTGATTGCGCACCCTGCGGATCCGTATCTCTGGGGCATCCCGCCTTGAGAGCCGACGGCGGTGGCACGCGCCGGGTCGTCGTCATCGGCGCGGGCGTCGTCGGGCTGTGCGTCGCCTGGTATGCCCGCGCCGCGGGGCTCGACGTGGTCGTCGTCGAGAGTGGCGCGCCCGATCGCGACTGCTGCTCGCTCGGCAACGCTGGCCTGATCGTCCCGAGTCACGTCGTGCCGCTGTCGGCCCCTGGCGCATCCTGGATCGCGCTGCGCTCCCTGTTCGACCGTCGCTCGCCGTTGCGCGTGCGCCCGCGCCTCGACCGTTCGTTCCTTGCATGGTGCTGGCGCTTCTGGCGTTCCGCGACTCAGGCTCATGTCGAGCGTTCCGGGCCCGCGCTGCGAGACATCGCCCTGCTCAGCAGGAGCTGTTTTCAGCTGCTCGGGCGGCAACTGGGCGACACGTTCGACCTGTGCATGCGGGGTCTGCGGGTACTGTGCCGTACACACGAGGGGCTCGAGGAGGAAGCGTGCGCTGCGCGCTTCGCCGCCGGACTCGGCATTCCAGCCGAGATCATGGATGCCGCGGGCACGGCGAACGCCGAACCGGGCCTTCAGATGTCGATTGCGGGGTCGGTGTTTTATCCGCTCGACGCCCACCTCGCACCGATGAAATTGCTCGCCGCCCTGCAGGAGCGGCTGACGGGGGGCAGCGCAACAATACGCTGGCACACGCCTGCCATGGGCTGGCGCACGGACTCGAATCGCATTCGGGCGGTGCAGACTTCCGCCGGCGACATCGAAGGCGACGAGTTCGTGCTCGCGGCCGGAGCGTGGTCGGAACAGCTGGCCCGCCCCCTCGGCTTGCGCATCCGCCTGCAGGCAGGGAAGGGATACAGCGTGACCTTGCCGCGGCCCTGTGCCCGACCGGCGTCCAGCCTGATCCTGAGTGAGGCCCGGATCGCCGTCACGCCAATGGCGGATTGCGTGCGTTTCGCTGGCACGCTGGAACTGGCGGGTCTCGACAAGCGGGTGAGCGCACTGCGTCTCGCGGCAATGCTCCAATCCATATCCCGATACCTTCCCGCTTTCGATACGACGACGCTGTCTGCGGCGACGCCCTGGGCGGGCCTGCGTCCGTGTTCGCCGGACGGGCTGCCATACATCGGTCGCACGCGGCGATACGACAATCTTTCGATCTGCACCGGGCACGCGATGATGGGCGTGAGCCTGGCCCCCGCGAGCGGACTGCTGATCAGCGAGATCCTTGCCGACCGGCGACCCGCGGTCGCGCTCGCCCCGTTCGATCCCGACCGCTTCGCCTGATTTCGTGCAGCCGCGTCTGCGAGGGCGGCGTCCCCCTCGCGCGTCGCCCGTCGTGCCTCGTCGGTCGCGCGTTGCGTGATTCCGCGTCCGCGTCGTTGCGCGTTGCAGACCGCCGCCGCGCGTCGACTGCTGGTCCCGCCAGCCTTGACAGGAGCTTCTGTTCGGATACTGTAGTTAGTATACGATCTATAATAGATAGACTCTCCGGCCGAGGGCCTCGAGAACCAAGGGGGACAGAAGATGATCAAGCCAGTCCATGTCGATCGGAGGTTCATCGCAACCGCGGCGCTGCTCGCCTGGGCGAGCGGTATGGCGACGACACCGCTGACGGCAGTCGCTCAGGAGGAGCCGCTCGACGAGGTCGTCGTCACCGGCTCGCGCATCGCCCGCAGCGATCTGAGCGCACCGAGCCCCACGACCATCATCAGCCAGGACATGCTGCAGTTGTCGGGTGACACCACTGTCGAGGCGGTGATCAACGAGCTGCCGCAGCTCTCCGCGGGCATCAACTCGAGCGTCAATTCCGGCGGCGGCTCCGGGGTTCTTACCGCAAACCTGCGCGGCCTCGGCGCAACGCGCACGCTGACGCTGGTCAACGGCAGGCGCTTCATCCCGGCCAACGGCGCCGCCAGCGTCGACCTCGCCACGATTCCAACCGCCCTGATAGAGCGCGTGGAGATCATCACGGGCGGCGCCTCGGCGGTCTACGGCTCGGATGCGATTGCCGGGGCCGTGAACTTCATCCTGCGCGACGACATCGACGGCTTCGAGGCTTCCTCGCAGTTCGCGCAGACCGCCGAGAGCGATGGGCAGGCCCTGAACTACGACATGGTGTTCGGCACCAACGTCGACGGCGACCGTGGCAACGTGACGCTGTATGCCTCGCACACGACGCGCGATCCCGTGATGATGGAGGATCGCGATTTCTCCCGCGTGCCCCTCAACGCAGCTCTCGGGCCATCGGGCTCGGGCAACATTCCCGGCGGGCGCATCACTCTCAGCGCCGCGCAGATGGCGACGCTCGATGTCGGCCAGGGACCGGGTGTCATTCCGGTAGGCTCCGGGAGTTGTACGACGCGCGTGAATTCCATCCGCTTCGGTGCGGGCGGGGAAGCGCTCGCGCATTGCGATCCCGAGACCCTCTACAACTTCGCGGCGGGCAACTATTTGCTGCGCCCGCTGGATCGCTGGCAGTTCGCCGGACTTGCCCACTACAACGTCGCGGAGCGCGTCGAGGCCTACGCCGACGTGCACTACGCGCTCGCCGAGAACGACTTCCAGCAGGCGGCCGATTCGCTTGCGATCGTGACGGGAAGCAATTCGTTCTTCGAGGTGCGTGACTACGCCACCAATCCCGTGCTGCCGGAGTCCGTTCGCGAGCTGTTCGAAGACAACACGAACATCTTCGACCCCATGGGCACGGGCCACGCCCGCATCTCCGGTGGCATCGCGCGTCGCGTGGACGAGCTGGGCCTGCGCAACTTCGCCTTCGAGCGGGCCACGTTCGGCGGCACCACCGGCCTGCGCGGCGATTTCTCCGTCGGCGAGCGGACCTGGAACTGGGACCTCTTCGGCCAGTTCCAGCGTTCGCGCACGGACGAGGAGGTGCGCAACACGATGTCGCCGCTGCGCATGCAGCTGGGCCTCAACACCATGCTCGACGGCAACGGGCAGGTCGTCTGCGTGGCGCAGGTGCTCGGCTGCGTGCCGGTGAATCCGTTCGGCGTGGGCTCGATCACGCCGCAGGCGGCCGCTTTCATCACGCCGGCTCGCTCCTCGAGGGAGGAGTTCGAGCGCAAGATCGGCGGCGCTTCACTGGCGGGCGACCTGTTTGCGCTGCCCGCGGGCAACGTGTCGAGCGCCCTTGGTATCGAGTACCGCGACGACGAGTACGAGTTCATGCCCGGCGCGACCGACCTGTCGCGCGAGTACGGCTCGGCGTCTCGCGGGATCACCGTCGGCGGCTACGACGTTGCCGAGGTGTTCGGTGAGGTGCGCATTCCGCTGCTGAGCGACACCCCCTTCGCCGACATCCTGGCGATCGAAGGCGCGGCTCGCTACGCCGAGTATTCGAACTTCGGCGCGGCCGAGACGTGGCGCGTCGGCCTGGAGTGGGGCCCGATCGACGGACTGCGCCTGCGCACCGCCTTCAACCGTGCGATCCGCGCACCCGCGATTTCCGAGCTCTTCGCCCCGATCCAGGAAGGTTTCTCGCCGGGCAACGATCCGTGCGCGGCCGTGCGCAATCCGAGCGAGGCACAGAAGGAGCTTTGCGTACAGCAGGGCGTGCCGGCTGACGAGATCGACACGTTCGTGCAGACTGCGCTCGGTTTCAGCCAGTTGACCGGTGGCAATCCGGCGCTGCAGGCCGAAACATCCGAAACGTTCACAGTCGGTGCCGTCGTGCGTGTGCCTTGGCTGGAGCGTTTCAACGTCGCCGTCGACTACTTCAAAATCGAAGTCGACGATGCAGTGGCGACGATGAACGCCCAGACAACCCTCGACGTTTGTTACCAGGTGCTCGATGCAGGCAGCTCGCCCTGCCAGGCGATCACCCGCTTGCCGGACAGCGGCCAGGTGTTCCGCGTGCGGGCCAGCAACAGCAACATCGGCTCGCTGTCGGTCGAGGGCGTGGACTTGTCGGCCGACTACACGGTCGCTCTGCCGGAATCGATGGGCCTCGGTGCAGGTGGCGCGGATCTGGCTCTGGTGATGAATGCCGGCTGGCTGTTCGAACGCAACAGCCAGATCATCGGAGGAACGGCGATCGACTGCGCGGGCTTCTTCGGCTCGTGCACTGCGCAGGGCGCGGGCGGCTCGCCGGATTTCAAGGGTTCGCTGCTGGCGACCTACAAGAGCGGACCGCTGCTGGTGCGCACGCAGGTCCGGCACATCGGCGACTTCAAGCCGCTGCCGGCCATCGCAGCCACCACGCCGGTGGTCGTGGATTCCATCACGTATGTCGACCTGTCCACTTCGGTGAAGATCGGTGAGGGAATCGAACTGTACGGCGGCGTCGACAACCTGTTCGACGAGAGTCCGCCGCTGCTCACTTCGAGCTGGGGCGGTGATGCCAATACCGACGTGACGCTCTACGACGTGATCGGGCGGCGCTACTTCGTCGGTCTGCGCGCGGAGTTCTGAACCAGGCGCCATGCCGGTCCGTCGTGGGCCGGCATGGCAGCCTGCAGTGCGCGTCCGCACACCGACCTTCGCGTATCATGCCGTTGTGGCGATGACGGTTCGCGCAAGGCCCGCGAACTGCGTGGTGGCTGTGCGTTTCAAGGAGTATCCGGTCGGGCAGGGCCGCTGCCCGCCGAGGTCAGAGAATGAGATCAGTTCAGCTCGATATTCGTAACCTTTCCGACCGTCTCGTCGACATCGTCCGCGACATCATCCTGTCGGGCGCGATCGCATCCGATCTGCCGATCCGCCAGGATGCACTGGCAGCCGAGCTGCGCGTCAGCAAGATTCCGCTGCGCGAAGCGCTCGCGCGCCTGGAGCAGGATGGGCTGGTCGTCTCCCACCCGAACCGCGGTTTTTTCGTGCGCGAGATGTCGCCAGAGGAAGCCGAGGAGATCTACGCGCTGCGCCTCAAGCTCGAGCCCGATGCCGCGGCGGAAGCCTGCCTGCGCGCCGATGACGCGGACCGCGAGGGCGCGCGCAGCGCACTCGAGCTGTTCGATCTCGACGCCGCCGGTCACAAGCCCACGGTCGGCGCGCTCAATCGGGCGTTCCACCTGGCGCTGGTGCGGCCCTGTGGACGGAGGGTGACGACCAACATCGTCGCGCGCCTGCACGTGTTGGCCGACCGCTACGTTCGCAAGCACCTGGAACCGAAGGGACGCTTCCTGCGCGCGGAAGCGGAGCATCACGAGATCCTCGATGCCTGGCTCGCCGGTCGCAGCACGAGGGTGCGAAAGCTCATCGCCGAGCATCTGGAGCACACCCTTGCCGATCTGCGCACGGCCCTGCGACACACGCCGACTGCACCGGCTACCCGGGCCCGCAGGAAGCGCCAGCCGAAATAGTGCAGGGATCTAGGTTCCTGGAACCACCAGCAACAGCCAGGTCGCCAACGGCGCGGTGATCGCCATGATGCCTCCCCACAGCAGCAGCGCGCGGTAGACGCGCGTCCGGTCCGCTTCCGGCGTGTTGGCAACGACGAGGGCGCCTGCGGTGGAGAAGGGCGAGGAATCGACAACCGTTGCCGAAATGGCCAACGCCGTAACGAGACCCGTGACGCCGACGCTGCCCGTCGACAGGAAAGGCATCGCGAGCACGATCATCGCACCGAGAATCCCGGCGCTCGACGCGAAAGCGGAGCTCATGGCACCGACCAGGCAGATGAGCAGGGCACTCAACAGCGGCGAGCCGAGTCCGGCGATGCCGTCACCGATCGCATCCACGGTTCCGTAGCGCTGCAATGCGGAGACGTAGGTGACGATGCCGCAGATCAGCAACACCACGTCCCACGCGATGCGTCGCTCGGCTCCCGAACTACTGGTGGGGAAGGCGAGATGCAGCGCCGCGGCGGCCAGCAGCGCGAGGAAGCCGATGTTGAAGCCGTAGGCGAGAGCAGCGACGGCAACGAAAACCAGGGCAAGGAGCGTGCACAGGCGATCGGCGCCGAGGCGCCCGCGTTCGTGGCCCGACGTCTCATTCGCGCGCGGACCAACCGTGGACGTTACATCCGCGCGCGCAGCGTGGGTTGCCGCAACGGGCGTTGCACTGCTCGAACCGCCGTGGGACGGCGTGGCGAGCCGCCTTCCTCCGAACCACGTGTAGATGATCGTCCCGAGCAGCAGGTTGTAGGCGACGTTGATCGCGAACAAGGCTGCGGTGGACAATTCCAGGCCGCCGCGATCGACCCCCTGCGCGACGATCGCGCCCAGCACGTTCAGGGGCGAGAAATTCCCACACGCTGCGCCGTGCAGCGTCATCAGACCGATCAGGCGGCGATCGAGGTCATAGCGCAGCGCGAGCCGCAGCGCGATCGGTGCAAGCAGGGCTACCCCAACCGAGCCGAGAGCTCCGGCGGACGTCGGCACTGCCGCCACCGCGAAAACGATCCACGGGATCAAGGCGCGTTTTTCGCCGACCGCGCGCACGATGAGGGCAACGAGCCATTCGATGGTGCCGTTTTGCGCGGCGATGCCAAACAAGTAGGTAACGCCGGCCAGCAGGACAAACAGGTCCACCGGGAAACCGGAGTAAGTCGCCCCCAGTGGTTCGCCGGCGACAAGTGTTCCGATCAGGAAAGTGGCCGCCAGCGCCAGGACGCCCAGGTTGATGGGGCGCAGCGTGCCGACGACGAAAATCAGGACCAGGGCGCCGATGCCGATTGCGTGGATCGAAGCTTGCGCGGATTCGATCAAGGGATGGGGCGCAGCGCTATCCTTGCCGCACCAGGCGTGCTGCGTCAGGAAGCACTGCCTGCCGCGTTCCGCCGAGTCTTTCCGCGATTTCCAGCGGCCGATGACCGGGCGCGAGCTGCAGACGCTGGAACAGGATCGGCCGGTCTTCGATCGAAAAATCGCTCACGTCCCACACGGTACCGGCGGTACCCGGCGCAACGCGCAGGTGCTCGCAAGCGCCCGGCGACAGCTCGCGGCAGCCGATGCGATGCTCGATGCGCAGCGTCGGCAGGTTGAAGTGCTCCACCATGACGCGGTGGGTCGAAGAGCCATGCAACTCTTCGGTCGGCACGTTCAGGAGCACCTTGCCGTGCTTGTACGCGAAGTAGACGCTCGTGAATGCGGGCGGATCGTTTTCAATCCAGAGCAGCCGATCCAGCCGTACGCACCTCTCGACCCGCAGCATGTCGCGCCACGGCCCTGAGGAACGATCCTCGACGACCGCGATCACTCGCACGAACGGCATCTGCGGCGTGCCGCTCTTGGGGTCCTTGAAACGATAGACCCACGCTTCCGAGGCTTGCGAGCGCCGGTCCGCGATGAAGCTGCCGGTCTTGCGGTTGCGCACCACGAGCCCGGATGCGGCCAGCTTGCCCATCGCCTTCTGCACCGTGCCCAGGCTGACCGGCAGGCGGGCACAGAGCTCCGTTTCCGCCGGGATGCGCTGCCCGGGCTTGAACTCGCCCAGCAGAATCGCTTCGGTGAAGGCGTCGAAGACGCGCAGGTATTTCGGCCCGCCGGAGTCCGTCCGCTTCTTCGAGACCAGCAGGCGGCGCAGCGTGTCGACTTCGATGTCGGCCATGGCGCCAGCATAAAGGAGCGTTGTTCAAAGGTATAGTATTGGTGTATATACTGCGTAGTATTGAAAACGCCCGGCGCGAGTCGGGACCGCACCGGGCCGAAGCAGCACGCGCCGAAGAAACAAGACTGCAGCAGCGATCAGACGGCAAAGCATCGAAGCCAATGCGCATCACGCTCCTCGGTACCGGCACGCCGACTCCCTCGCTCCGGCGCATGAGCGCGTCCTATCTGGTCGAGGTCGCCGATCGCAGGATCCTGTTCGACTTCGGCCCGGGCGGTTATCAGCGCATGCTCGAAGCCGGCTTGCGGGCCGTCGACATCACCGACGTCTTCTTCACGCACCTGCACTACGACCACTGTCTCGACTACGTGCGTCTCCTGATGACGCGCTGGGACCAGGGAGCGGGCCGCATACCCGAGCTCAACGTCTTCGGTCCCGCGTACCTCGCACGCATGACCGAGGGCATCGTCGGCGAGGAGGGCATCTTCGCGCCCGACCTGAAGGCGCGCATCGAGCTGCGCATGAGCCAGGACGTATACGTGGCGCGCGGCGGAACGCTGCCGCGCCAGCGGCCGCGGCCGGTCGTGCGCGAGCTGAAGAGCGGTGAGACTGTCGAGTGCGCGGGATTCAACGTGCAGGCGCGAGCCGTCCTGCATGCCCAGCCCTACCTCGAATGCTTCGGCTATCGCCTCGAGGCCGCAGGGCGCAGTTTCGTGTACTCCGGCGACGCCGGCCCGTGCAAGGCGATGCAGGAGCTGGCAACCGACTGCGACGTGCTGGTGCACATGTGTCACTTCATCAGCGGCACCGCGCTCAGCTCCGAAATGAATCGACTGAACACGGGCCACCTCGAGCTCGCGCGCCTCGGCCAGACAGCCGGCGTGCGCAATCTGGTGGTGAGCCACGTGTCCGAACAGATGGACGTCCCTGGAATCAGGGAGCGATTGATCCGAGAGATGTCGGCGGTCTACGCCGGCAACCTGTTCTTTGGCGAAGACCTGATGACGATCCCGGTGGGACCGCCCGCACCCGCCAAACTCGAATGAACCGGAGAAAACTCAATGAAAGCGGCGATCCGCGCGCTGGGCCTTGCGGGGGCCCTCGGCGCGCTGACGATGAATGCGCACGCACAGCAGTTCGTAGACGGCCTCGCGCAACCTGTGTTCGCGGGTCAGCCGATCATCAGTCACAACGTCTGGGTGGAGGTTCCCAAGCTCGACTCTGACCGCGACGGAGCGACAGACCGCATCCGCCTGCAGGTGCGCCGGCCACAGGCCACGGAGACCGGAACGCGTTTGCCGGTCGTGATGATTGCAAGTCCTTACTCGGCGGGCACGCGTCCTTATCACACCTACGACATCACGCAGCCGCTGTTCGTACCGACCGCGGCGTCGAAGAAACCCAAGCCGGGACCGTTTCCGTTCCTTGCGCCGTTCTACGGCGGCGAGGACGTGAATCCTCCGTATCTCGGCATCGACCCGCCCTACCCGAACATCGGCACCAGCGGCTACCAGAACTACTTCCTGCCGCGCGGCTTCATCTTCGTGTATGCGCAATCACTCGGTACGGGCCTCTCGACAGGCTGCCCCACCATCGGGGGTCACGAGGAAAACCTCGCGATGAAGGCCGTGATCGACTGGTTCAACGGCCAGGGCAGCGCCTTCGATCAGAACGACAATCCCGTCGACGCGTACTGGACGACGGGTGCGACCTCGATGATCGGCACCTCGTACGACGGAACACTGCCGATCGGAGCGGCGACGCTGGGAGTGGCAGGCCTGAAAGCCATCGTGCCCATCGCCGGCGTCACCAGTTACTACGAGCATCGCCGTTCGAACGGCGGCGTCAGCACCATCGGCGACTCGGATTCGCTGTTCGTCAACGTGCTCACGCGCCGCAACCCGGAGGTGTGCCGCTACCTGCAGGAGGAGATCGCGCAGGGCACCGACCGGCTCACCGGCGACTACAACTACTTCTGGCACGAACGCAACATGGTCAAGGACGCGGCGAACATCCGCGCCGCGGTGCTGTTCTCGCACGGCCTCAACGACCAGAACGTGAAGATGAAGCATCCGGTGCGCCTGTACGAGGCGCTCAAGAAGCGCGGGCACCCGATGAAGATCTGGCTGAACCAGGGCGGGCACGGCGACGGCGCGAACTCGGGCGCGCGGCAGACCGCGTGGCGCGACGAGCTCAACCGCTTCTGGAGCCACTATCTCCACGGGATCGACAACGGCTGGCTGGAAGGAACCAAAGCCGCCGTGCAGCGCGAGAACGGCCAGTGGCTGGACTACGCCGATTGGCCGGTGCCCGGCGCTCGCAGAGCGACGCTGCACCTGGAGCCGAGCGCGGACAACAGCGTCGGTGGGCTGCGCGTCTGGTGGCCGGAATACGCAAGCAACACGCCCAAGGAGCTCATCGTCGACAACTCGCTGATCAACGCGGCCGAGCTCGTCGCGGCCGCGCAATCGCCGCACCGTCTCGTCTACCAGACCGACGCGCTCGCCAGCCCGGTACACATCAGCGGCACGCCGTCGGTTTCCCTGTGCCTGAGCTTCGATCGGCCCGCGGCGGTGGTCAGCGCCATGCTGGTCGACTATCGCGCCGACGGCACGCGCCGGATCATCACGCGCGGCTGGATCGATCCGCAGAACCGTGACTCGATCTGGCGCACCACGCCCATCGCGGTCGGCGCGAGCTACCAGATCAACTTCGAGCTCATGCCGCACGACTACGAGTTCCAGGCAGGCTCGCGCATCGGCCTGGTGCTGCTGTCGAGCGACTGGGAAGGCGAGCCTCCGCTCATTTTCACGCTGCGTCCGCCACCCGGAACGCAGATCGGCGTGGATCCCGTCTACAGCAAGCTCACCCTGCCCGTCGTCGGCGGGGCCGATGCCTTGCTCGACGCGTACCTGCGCTGAGCCGGCGCCGCAACCCCCCTCCCGTTGCCAGGGACAGTTGCACGCTGCAGCGGGATCAGCGCGATGCGCCGCCCGTGCGAAGACGCCGGGCGGCGATCGCAACAGAAGCAGAACGACAAAGAGGAACACGCATGATGACCACAACGACAACCAGGGCGGCGCTACCCGTCGCCACGCTCGCGGCCGCGTTGCTGAGCCCGGCCGCCCATGGGCAGCAATTCGTCGACGGACTCGCGCAGCCCGTGTTCGCGGGGCAAGCCGTGATCTCGCACAACGTGTGGGTGGAGGTGGCGAACCTCGACTCCGACCGCGACGGCGTCAACGATCGCATCCGCATCCAGGTGCGCCGCCCGCAGGCGACTGAACAGGGCGTGAAACTGCCCGTGGTGATGATCGCCAGCCCGTATTCCGGCGGCCAGCTGCCGTTCCCGCAACACGACATCACGCCGCCGCTGTTCGTGCCGCCGAAAGGAGGACCGCCGCCGATCGTGCTGCCGGAGCTGCCGCCGATCGGCCACGTTGCGCCCTACCTCGGCAACGAGGCGCCGTATCCGAACATCAGCACCAGCGGCTATCAGACCTACTTCCTGCCGCGCGGCTTCATCTTCGTCTACGCACAATCCCTCGGCACGGGCTTGTCGACCGGATGCCCGACCATCGGCGGCTACGAAGAAAGCCTCGCGATGAAGGCAGTCGTCGACTGGCTGAACGGCAACGCGTCCGGATACGACCAGAGCGGCAGCTCCGTGCAGGCGTATTGGACGACGGGTGCCACGACGATGATCGGTACGTCGTACGACGGCACGCTGCCACTCGCCGCCGCGTCCACGGGCGTCGAAGGCTTGAAGGCCATCGTGCCGATCGCCGGCGTTTCGAGCTACTACGACCATCGCCGTTCCTACGGCACGGTGATCAACTCGAACCCCACGATCGGTACCGACGCCGACACGCTGTTCGACAACATCCTGACGCGCAAGTACCCGCAGGCCTGCAGCTTCATGCGCGAGCAGATCGCGATCGCGAAGGACCGCACCACCGGCGACTACAACGCGTGGTGGGACGAGCGCAACTACGTCAACTACGTGAAGCACTTCAAGGCGGCGGTCTTCATCTCGCATGGCCTGAACGACCTGAACACCAAGCCGCGCATGTACGCGCGCCTGTACGAAGCACTCAAGGCCAACGGCGTTCCAGCCAAGATCTGGCTCAACCAGGGCGGCCACGGCGACGGCGCGAACTCCGGTTCGCGGCAGGCGGCGTGGCGCGATGCGCTCAACCGCTTCTGGACGAAGTACCTGTTCGGCATCGAGAACGGCGCGATGGACGGGCCGAAGGCGGCGATCCAGCGTGAGAACAGCCAGTGGCTCGAGTACGAGGATTGGCCCGTGCCCGGGGCGCAGACCACCACGCTCTATCTCGGCGCCAGCGGCGACAACACCGCGGGCCAGCTCTCGGCCGAGCACATCTCGAACTGGGATCGTCCAGGCGGAGGCTACGAAACGGTCGTCGACGACTCCTCGATCGACGCGACCGCGTTGGTTGCCGTCGCGCAGTCACCCAGCCGTCTGGTCTACAAGACGGAACCGCTGGCTGCGCCGTTGCACATCAGCGGCATTCCGACGGTTCTGCTGTGCCTGTCGTTCGACCAGCCGGCGGCCGTCGTCAGCGCGATGGTCGTGGACTACCGTGCCGATGGCACTGCGCATATCGTGACGCGCGGTTGGGCCGATCCGCAGAATCACAAGTCGATCTCGAAGACTACGCCGATCAGGCCCGGCGCCACGGTCTACAACATCTCGTTCGAGCTGCAGCCCGACGATTACCAGTTCCAGCCGGGCTCGCGCATCGGCTTCGTGGTGCTGTCATCGGACCGGTTGTTCACGCTGCGCCCGCCACCCGGCACGCAGCTCACGCTCACTCCCAGCCATAGCCGCCTGCGATTGCCGGTGGTCGGAGGCTCGGCAGCTTTCCACGCCGCCACGCAATGAGCCCCAGGACGGTGGCGCACGGCATCGCAATCCTCGCCGCCGCGGGCACGGCTGCGGGCATGCCGTTGCGCCACCGTCCTCCCTGTTGACGTCACTGCGCAAGGCTCGCGGTCACGACGCGGATTTTGCGTTCTTCTTGATCGTCTCGAGCCCGGTCCGGATGCGCTGCTGGCCCGTGTCCAGCGCGATCCTTCCGGCGTTGAGGTCCGCGACCACGTCGAGGATCATGTCGGCCTCCGCCGCGTGCAGCTCGCCCAGATGCGCGGTCACGATCCGCCCCTCGTCGTCGGTGAAGACGGTGAGCGGGAAACCCGCGGAGTTGATGCCGAACGACGCGAGGGCGTCCAGGCCGTCCTGCTCGCCGATCAGCAGTGGATAGTCGATCGCCACATCGCGCACGTACTCGAGCACGCGCTCGCGGAAGTCCACGGCAACACCGATCACCTCGACGTTCTGCGGGGCGCGCGACACGTGCAGCGCGTTCAGCATGGGGATCTCGCGGCGGCAGGGCGCGCACCAGGTCGCCCAGAAGTTGATCACCAGCGACTTGCCGTCCCACTCGGTGATCGAGCGAACCCTGCCGTCCCGGTCCCTGAGCGAGAACTCCGGTCGCTTCTCTGGCATCGGCGAGCCCGCAGCGAGCGCGCTGCCATCCTCTGCCTCAGCATCGCCGGACGCCGCACCGGCAACAGACGCTGGACCGTTTTGCTGCGAATCGGCTGGCTCGGCCGAAGCCACGACCGGTTGTGGCGCCGGTTGCGCAAAGTAGCGATAGGCGCCGAAGCCGATGGCGCCGGCTCCCAGCACGAGAACCAAGCCCAGCGCGGCCTGTAGCGGGCGCGTCATTCGTTGCCGGTGGCAGCGACCGCCGAATCAGCGGGCGCCGCGGCGGTGGCCGTCGCGCGCAGCACGTGATCGCGGAAGCGCGCGGCTTTCACGTAGCCGTAGACCCGAAACTCACGGCGCTCGACGCCGTCCGGGCCAAAGAACGCGATAGCAGGCGGGCCGTGGATAGCGAAGCGCCGGTACAGCTCCTGGTCCCGCTCGTTGTTCTCGGTGACGTCGGCACGCAGCAGCACGACGTTTTTCAGCGCGGCTTTCACGCCCGCGTCGGGAAAGGTGTACTTCTCCATCTCCTTGCAGGACACGCACCACTCCGCCGAAAAATCCAGCATCGCTGCCTTGCCCGCAGCGCTCGCCGCCGCCAGTTCGCGGTCGAGCTCGGTGACCGAGCTCACGGGGACGAACGGCAGCGATTCGCTCGACTGTGCGAGGCCTGCGCCGCCAGCGGCAAACCCTGAGAGCGGCGCGAGCGGATCGCGGTTCCCCATCGCGGCGCCGATCACGATCGCAATGCCCCAGGCGAGCGCGGGCAGCGCGAGCGTCTTGCGGAACTTGGCGACGCCGCTGGTCGCCGGATCGAATGCACCAAGCAGCAGCGCAATGGCGATCACGACCGCCGCCCAGCCGAGCATCACGAACCAGTCAGGCAGGAGCGTGCGTGCAAACCACAATGCAACGCCGAGCAGCAAGATGCCGAAGAACTGCTTGACGGTTTCCATCCAGCCGCCGGCGCGGGGCAACAGCTTCCCGAGGGAGCTGCCGATGAGCAGCAACGGCACGCCCATGCCCATCGCGAGTGCGAACAGGGCGAGGCCGCCGCGCATTGGATCGCCCGTCTGTCCGATGACGATGAGCGCGGCCACGAGCGGCGCGGTCACACAGGGTCCGACGATGAGAGCGGAGAGCACACCCATCACGCCCACGCCGATGAAGGTGCCGCCCTGCTGCCGATTGGAGAGCGCGGCCAGCTTCTCCTGGACCGACGCCGGCATCTGCAGCTCGTAGTAGCCGAACATCGAGAACGCGAGCGCGACGAAGATGAGCGCGAAGACGCCGAGCACCCAGGCGTTCTGCAGGGCCGCCTGCAGGTTCTGGCCGAACATTCCGGCGAGCACGCCGGCGAGCGTGTACGTGAGCGCCATCGCCAGCACGTAGGTCAGGGAGAGCGTGAATGCGCGGCCCGAGGTCACCTGCGGACCCTGGCCAGCAATGATGCCCGAGAGGATCGGGATCATCGGCAGCACGCAAGGCGTGAACGTCAGCGCCAGGCCGGCGAGAAAGAAAATTCCGAGCACCGCGGCGATCGACCCCGAGCGCACGATGGCCGCGAGCTGATCGTGCTCGGCGACGGTGGTGCCACTGGCAACCTTGCCTTCAGCAGCGCCGGATTCGTTGGTCGTGCCGAGCGCGCTCGCTCCGGTGTTGAGCTCGCTCGCATCGATCGCGGCCAGCTCCAGCTCGACCACCTTCGTCGTCGGGGGATAACACAGGCCCGCGTCGGCACACCCCTGATAGGTCACCTTGGCCTGGACCGTGGCCGCTTCAGTCCCGGTACGCGTGAAGGGCAAGTCCCCTTCGACGTCGCTGTGATAGACCTCCTGCGTTCCGAAGTACTCGTCGGTCTTGCTCTCGCCCGGCGGCAGTACCGGCGCACCGAACTTCACCAATGGGGAATCGGTGCGAACGGCGATCTTGCCCTTGTAGAGGTAGTAGCCCTTGGCCACGAGCCAGCGCACGTGCAGCTGATTCGGACCCGTCAGGTCGCCGGTGAACTGGAAAGCTTCGTCGACCGGCAGGAACTCGTCGTCGTTGCTGAAGGGGTTGGCGGCCACCGCCAGGGTGCCCCAGGCCAGCGCCGCAGCTGCGAGCATCGTCGAAAAACTTCGCTGGTTCATAGCCTTAGGCCAACGCTCCCACCCAGGTAAAACGGCCCGGAAGCATACCCGGGCATTGGCGCCGTGTCTTGGAAACGCGTCGACAACGCCTTGATTTCCAAAGTTCGATCGCTATGATTAGCAGCCACTTTGGGGGAGTGCTAATACACCCCCTCCCATCAGCAACGTCAATCAGCTTCATTTAAGGAGTGACCATCCATGAAGATTCGTCCGCTTCATGATCGCGTGATCGTCAAGCGTCTGGAGGAAGAGCGCACCTCCCCGGGCGGCATCGTGATCCCGGACACCGCCACGGAGAAGCCCAGCCAGGGCAAGGTGATCGCCGTCGGCAAGGGCAAGATCCTCGAGGACGGCAGCGTCCGCCCGCTCGACGTCAAGGTCGGCGACAAGATCCTCTTCGGCAAGTACAGCGGAAGCGAAGTGAAGATGGACGGCGACGAGCTGCTGGTCATGCGCGAGGAAGACGTCATGGCCGTGATCGAAGGGAAATAAAACCCCACGGCAAGGCCACCCCAAACAGACACCCCAGGAAGTTTTCTCGAAGACTCGAATGCTTCTTGGGGATCCGGTCAAGAGAAACGCAAGCACACGAATTCGGAGATTACGGAAATGGCTGCGAAAGAAGTCAGATTCAGCGATGACGCGCGCCAGCGCATGTTCAAAGGCGTGAACATCCTGGCGAACGCCGTCAAGGTCACCCTCGGCCCGAAGGGCCGCAACGCCGTGCTCGAGAAGAGCTTCGGCGCCCCGACCGTCACGAAGGACGGCGTCTCGGTGGCGAAGGAAGTCGAGCTCAAGGACAAGTTCGAGAACATGGGCGCGCAGATGGTGAAGGAAGTCGCGTCCAACACCTCCGACGAGGCCGGCGACGGCACCACCACCGCCACGGTGCTCGCGCAGGCGATCATCCGCGAGGGCCTCAAGGCCGTCGCGGCGGGCATCAACCCGATGGACCTGAAGCGCGGCATCGATAAGGCCGTCGCCACTGCGGTCGAGGAGCTGAAGAAGCTCTCCAAGCCGTGCAAGGACCAGAAGGCGATCGCGCAGGTCGGCACGATCTCCGCGAACTCCGACGAGTCGATCGGCAAGACCATTGCCGACGCGATGGAGAAGGTCGGCAAGGAAGGCGTGATCACGGTCGAGGAAGGGTCGGGCCTCGAGAACGAGCTCGACGTCGTCGAGGGCATGCAGTTCGACCGCGGCTACCTGTCGCCGTATTTCATCAATAACCAGCAGAACCAGACCGCCGAGCTCGAGAATCCTTTCATCCTGCTGTACGACAAGAAGATCTCGAACATCCGCGAAATGCTTCCGCTGCTCGAGGGCGTCGCGAAGTCGGGCCGTCCGCTGCTCGTGATCGCCGAGGACGTCGAGGGTGAGGCTCTGGCCACGCTCGTGGTCAACACCATCCGCGGCATCATCAAGGTCGCGGCGGTGAAGGCGCCGGGCTTCGGCGACCGCCGCAAGGCCATGCTGCAGGACATCGCGGTGCTGACCGGCGGCCAGGTGATCTCGGACGAGGTCGGCCTGTCGCTGGAGAAGGCGACGCTCAATGATCTGGGCGAGGCCAAGAAGATCGTGGTCGAGAAGGAGAACAGCACGATCATCGACGGCGCCGGCAAGAATGCCGACATCAAAGCGCGCGTCGCGCAGATCCGCCAGCAGGCCGAGGAGGCCACCTCCGACTACGACAAGGAGAAGCTGCAGGAGCGCGTCGCCAAGCTGTCGGGCGGCGTGGCGGTGATCAAGGTCGGCGCGGCCACCGAGATCGAGATGAAGGAGAAGAAGGCCCGCGTCGAGGACGCGCTGCATGCAACGCGCGCGGCCGTCGAAGAGGGCGTGGTGCCGGGCGGCGGCGTCGCGCTGATCCGCGTGCAGAAGCACGTCGAGAAGCTCGAGGGCGTGAACCAGGACCAGCAGGTCGGCATCAAGATCCTGTCGCGGGCCATCGAAGAGCCGCTGCGCCAGATCGTCGACAACGCCGGCGAGGACGCCGCGGTGGTCGTCAACAAGGTCAAGGAAGGCAAGGGCAACTACGGGTACAACGCCGCGAGCGGCGAGTACGGCGACCTGATCGAGATGGGCATTCTCGATCCGACCAAGGTCACGCGCCTGGCGCTGCAGAACGCATCGTCGGTGGCGGGCCTGCTGCTCACCACCGAAGTGATGGTGGCCGAGGCGCCGAAGGAAGAGGCCGAGCATTCGCACGGGCCTGCGGGCGGCATGGGCGGCATGGACATGTAAGAGCCACCCACGAAAGTTTCGCGAAGGCGCGAATACTTTCGTGGGGCCCGGCAGGGAGCCGGGAGACGGTGATCGAAAGCCCCGCGCATGCGGGGCTTTCTTTTTTCCGTTGCACCAGTCGCCTGCCGTTGCAACTGTCGCGCGGCGAGTTGCAATTTTTTCGCACGCCCTGCGTTGCTTCGTTCCATCGACTTGTGCCGCCACGCCTGGGTAGACTGGTCAGGTGGATTTTTAGATCGCGCGGGATGCGCGAGCCGGCGCGGAGCGAACACAGGGATGTCGGACAAACTGAAGATCGGCCTGATCGTGGATGGCGAGCACGTGTCCAGGTACGTGTGCCAGCTGGCCGACTGGGCCCGCACGACTGACGCGCTGTGCATCTCGCACCTGATCGTCCAGGAGCGTCCCACGGCGAAGAAGGGGCGCGGCAGCTTCCTTTCCAGGCTGTTCGGCAAGAGCCCGCTGAAACACGCAGCCGTGGCGCTCTGGAAGGCGAAAACCCGGCTCGAGCTGCGCCGCCTCGCGGCGGTCGAAGCCTACCGCGGGTTTCAGGAAACCACCGACATGGGCGCGCGCGTGCCGGGCAGGATCCGCGTGACGCCGCTCGTCTCCAAGTCCGGGTTCGTGCACCGCTTCAGCGATCAGGATCTGGAGAAAGTGCGGCGCGAGAACTTCGACCTCCTCATCCGCTGCGGCTCCGGAATACTGCGAGGCGCAATCCTCACCAGCGCGCGTCTCGGGATCCTCTCCTTTCATCACGGCGACAACCGCATCAACCGTGGCGGCCCCGCGGGGTTCTGGGAGGTCTATCACCGGCAGGACCGGACCGGTTTCGTCGTGCAGCGACTGACCGAGGAACTGGACGGCGGCGAGGTCATCCTGCGCGGCTACATCCCGACTCAGGACGCGCACCTGCTCAACGCCGCGATGCTGTTCGCCAGATCGTATTACCACCTCAGGGCCCTGCTGCTGCGGATCGCGCGCACTGGCGAGCTGCCTGCCGCGGAGCCGCACTACCCATACTCCGGCAAGCTCTTCGTGACGCCGAAGTTGCACGAGATGGCGATCTACATGCTCCGGCGATTCACGCGCTCGGCCGCGACCCGCGTGCGCAGGACGCTAGGACACCAGGAGCGATGGGGAATAGCGTTCGCGAAGTGCGACTGGAGAAGCGCCGTGCTGTGGCGTGGCACGCGGATCGAGACGCCGCCGGGTCGTTTTCTGGCCGACCCGTTCGTGGTGACGCGCGAGGGGCGCAGCTGCGTCTTCGCGGAGGACTACGTGTACCGCGCCTCGAGAGGGCACATCTCGGCCTTCGAGCTCACGGATGGCACCGCGCGTGAGCTGGGCGTCGCGGTCAAAGAGGACTTTCACCTTTCGTTCCCGTTCCTCTTCGAGTTCGACGGCGCGCTGTACATGTGTCCGGAGACCTGCGATGCGAAGGAAATCAGGATCTACCGGTGCACGCAGTTTCCCCTGAAGTGGCAGCTGGCGTCCGTCGCCATGAAGGACGTCGTCGCCGCGGACACGATGTTCTTCTTCCAGGACGGCTTGTGGTGGATGCTGACCAACATCAGCTGCACGGAGCCGCACAATTGCGCCTCGGAGCTGCACCTGTTCTGGAGCACGACGCCCCTGACGGCCGATTGGCAGCCACACCCGCGCAATCCCGTCCTTTTCGATCCGCAGAATGCGCGAAACGGCGGCCTGCTGAAGGATGGCGACGGCTTCATCCGCGTCGCCCAGCAGCAGCGGTTCGGCTCCTATGGCGCGTCCGCACGACTCTTTCGCATAACCCGGATCAGCACCGACGAGTACGCCGAGGAGGCGGTCTCGAGCATCACGCCTGATTTCGCACCAGGCATCCACGGCGTGCATCACCTGCACTCAAACGGTGTGTACAGCGTTTGGGACTACAAGAAATGGCAGCGGCCGTGAGTCGGAGCCCGACCGGGCCTGCTTGCTTTTTTTGCGCTACTCCCGTGCCGGGGTGGCGTCGCTAGGCGGCACTCATCGCCCGCGCGATCTGCAGCGTATCGGCGTATTGCTGAAAGCGCACGGCCTTGCCGTCCTTCAAGCGCCAGACATGGGCGAATTGCACGTGGATCGGCTTGCCGGTGGCCTTGCAAGCGCCGCCGTAGCGACCCGTGGCAACGATGACGTCGCCCGCGTCCAGGAACTCCTCGGCCGTTGCGGTGAACCGATTCCATTCACCAACGCAACGCGCGAACACACCCTGCGCAACTGCCTGCGGCCCGATGTAGGGATTCCCGTCGGCGTACGGAAAGTTCTCGGCCTCCATCCAGACGATGTCCGGACTCATGCGGCCAAGCACGGCGGCAACATCGCCGGCTGCGAAGCCGTCGTAGATGCCCCGGATCACAGCGACATTCTCTTTCGACATGTTCCGTACCTCGCTGCCCCCAAGCGTACCAGCGCCGGGCCGGCTGGTGTGCAGCGGGTACAATGCGGCTCAATGGTCGACGATCTGCTCACGGCGCCAGGCATCGAGGCAGTGCCGGACAACCTGCGTGCCGCGGTCCAGCGCACCTGGGACACGCTCACGCAGTCCCAAGCCTCAGTCCAGGCGCTGCGCCTGGGCTCACCGTCGTTTCGCGCCAGCGCCGCGCGGGTACTCGCGGTGAGCGAGTTCGTGAGCGAAGCGTGCAAGCGCGATGCCGCGTTCCTGCCAAAGCTGCTGGCTGCGCACGTGCTCGAGGCCCCACGAGAGGCGACCACGCTCACGCGCGATCTCAGCGACGATCTGGCGCGCTGCGAGAGCGACGAGCTTGCCATGTCGGCGCTGCGCCAGTGGCGGCGCCGAGAGCTGGTTCGCATTGCCTGGCGGGCGATCGCGGGTTGGGCCGACGAGGCCGAAACTCTGCGCGACCTGAGCGCGTTCGCGGATGCCGCCATCGCGGCCGCCTGCGAATTCGCCGAACGGAGCCTCACGCGCCGTTACGGCACTCCGCGTTCGCCGCAGGGCATTGCGCAAAACCTCGTCGTGCTCGGCATGGGCAAGCTCGGCGGGTGCGAGCTCAACTTTTCGTCGGACGTCGACCTCATCTTCCTGTTCGGCGAGCCGGGTGACACCGACGGAACGCGCTCGATCAGCAACGAGGAGTTCTTCACGCGCGTGGCGCGCGCGCTGATTCGGCTGCTCGATGCGGTGACGCCCGACGGCTTCGTCTTTCGCGTCGACATGCGCCTGCGACCCTTCGGCGACAGCGGCCCGCTGGTGTCGAGCTTCGGGTTCCTCGAGAACTACCTGCAGCAGCACGGGCGCGACTGGGAGCGCTATGCCTACGTCAAGGCGCGCGCCCTCACCGGCGCCGCCTCGTACGAGCGGTTGTTCGCCGACGCGGTACGGCCCTTCGTGTACCGGCGCTATCTCGACTTCGGCGTCTTCGAGTCCCTGCGTGCGATGAAGGAGCTGATCGCGCGCGACGTGGCGCGCCGCGAGGTGCAGGACAACGTCAAGCTGGGCCCTGGCGGCATTCGCGAGATCGAATTCATGGTGCAGGCCTTCCAGCTGCTGCGTGGCGGCAGCGATCGCCGCCTGCAGTCCGCCTCCCTGCTCGCTGTGCTGCCATTGCTGAGCGGCGAGAAACTGCTGTCGGCGGCCGCGGTCGCCGACCTCATGCAGGCGTATGGATTTCTCCGGAGCCTGGAGAATCGCCTGCAGATGATCGCGGACCAGCAGACGCACGACGTGCCGCATGACGAGCTGGTGCGCGCGCGGCTCGCGCTCGCGATGCAGGCAACGCAATGGGAGGACGTGCGCGCCGAGCTCGAGCGCCAGCGTGCAGCAGTGACGCGCCACTTTCAGTCGCTGCTGTTCGGGCCCGCGACCGGCAACGAAACCGTGCTGCCGGCATTCGACCTCGAGTCGCTGTGGGATACCGAGAAGCGCCGTCCCGCCCTGCGCGATGCGCTTGCACGCCTCGGCATCACCGAAGCGGACGAAGCGGCCGGCATGCTTGCGACCTGGCTCGAGAGCAGCGCCGTACAGCGACTCGGAGACGCGGGCCGCAAACGCCTGCAGACTCTGATCCCGCGCATGCTCGAAGGCGTGCGCACGGCCAGCCGGCCGATGACGGCACTGACGCGTGTCCTTCGCATTCTCGAATCGATCGGCGGGCGCAGCGCGTACCTGGCGTTGCTCAACGAGAACCGCGCGGCGCTCGCGCGCCTCGTGTCGATCTGCGAGCGCAGCGAGTTTCTCACCGAACAGATCGCTGCCTTCCCGCTGCTGCTCGATGAGCTCATCGACGAGCGCACCTTCGAGGAGCTGCCGGCCCGCGAGCAGTTCGCCCGCGAGCTCGCCATGCGGCGCGAACGCGCTCCGGACGCCGATCCGGAACGGCAGGTGGAATCCTTGCGTCATTTTCAGCGCGCGGCGGTGTTTCGGGTGGCGCTCGCCGACCTCACGGGTCGCTTGCCGCTGATGCAGGTCAGCGACCGTCTCACGGATATCGCCGAGCTCATCCTGCAGGAAGCTTTCGACATGGCGTGGCAGCAGCTCACGCAGACGCATGGCGCACCGATGTGCGGCGACGAAGGCGCGCTGCGCCCGGCCTCAGTGGCCATCGTCGGCTACGGCAAGCTGGGCGCGCTGGAGCTCGCCTACGCCTCGGACCTCGACCTGGTTTTCCTGCACGATTCGGCCGGCGAGATCCAGTGCACCAACGGCACGAAGCCGCTCGACAACGCGGTTTTCTTCCTGCGCTTCGGGCAGCGCATCGTGCACCTGCTCACGCTGCACTCGGCGGCCGGGCGCCTCTACGACGTCGACATGCGCCTGCGCCCGAGCGGCAAGGGTGGGCTCATGGTTACGCAGGTGGACGCATTCGCGCAGTACCAGAAAACTGAAGCGTGGACCTGGGAGCACCAGGCGCTGCTGCGCTCACGCGCGGTGGCCGGTGCGCCGACGCTGTGCCGGCGCTTCGAGCTGATTCGTCTCGACGTGTTGTGTGCGCGCGTGCGGCGGGACTCGTTGCGCGAGGACGTACGGCGCATGCGCGAGCGCATGCGCGCGGAGCTGAGCAAGGCGAAGCCGGGCGAGTTCGACGTGAAGCAGGATCGCGGCGGCGTCGCGGACATCGAGTTCCTGGCGCAGTATTGGGCGCTTGCCTGGGCCGACCGCCATCCGCCGCTGGTCACTTTCCCCGATACGATCCGCCAGCTCGAATCCGTCGCCTCGGCGGACCTGGTGCCGCAAGCGACGGTCGACGTCCTGACGCACGCGTATCGGGAGTATCGCAGCGAGATTCATCATCGTTCCCTCGAGCGGGCGCCGGTCGTGGCATCGGCCAGCGGCGTGTCCACGGCGGCGGAACACACTGCTATCGTCGAAGGTGACCGGTTCGCGCCGGAACGCGCTGCGGTGACAGCGGCGTGGGACGAGGCGATGGGGCGCGCCTGAGCGATGCCGAGCGACTGACGCTATACTGCGCGCCCATGACGGCTACACCAGGCACGCGCACGCTCATCCAGCCGAACGCGCAGAACCAGTACCAGGTCACGCGCGAAGATCTGCCGCTCTCGTGTCCGATGCCGCAGATGTATCTCTGGAACTCCCACCCGCGCGTCTACCTGCCGGTCGAGCAGTCCGGGTGGGCGAAATGTCCCTACTGCGGAGCCGAATACACGTTGCTCAGGTAGCGTTGCTCACGTAGCGCTGTCGCGAGGCCGCGCTCGGAGCGTGCCCGCTACTTGCGTCCGACCTCGGGGCGGCCCCGCGCGCCATAGTCCTGGTAGGATTTCTCCTCGACGATCTTCGAGCCGAGGCGCGTGTTGATGCGCTTCTTGATGGCGGCGCGCTCGTCGTTTTCGAAGTAGACGGCGCGCGCCAGCTCGACGAAGCGTGCCTCGAAACTCTGCGCGGCTTCCTGGACGCGGATGTCGTCCTCGATCGCCCAGAGGCGCGCATTCACTTCCTCGAGCGCCCGTTCCTCGGCGCGCACGTCGGCGTCACCGATCGCCTCGCGCCACGTCTTTTCGAGCAGCCCGAGCTCGTGGCGCACGTTGGCGAGCTTGTGCGGATCGCTCATGCGCTGGGACTTGATCCTCAGGATGGTGATCTTGTCGAGCAGCTCGCCGGGCGAGATGGGAACGAGGATGGTTTGCATGGAATCGTCTCTGGTCACGGCCGGGAACCGGTCATCATCTTAAGCCCACTGCCGCGGCCGGCGCCCGCGCTGTTTCAGCACGCCATCCAGCTTGCGAACGACGTCCTGAGTTTCGATCAGGTCCATCACGCCGGCTCTTTCGATTTTGGTGGTCCAGGGGAGCTCGGCCGCGGGCTTGCCGAGGAAGCGCCGGGCCGCCTCGTCAAAGCGGTTCACGCACGATGAGCGGCTGAAATACGGACCGCTGCGCTCCGGATTGGTCGCGGCGTAGAGGCCGACCACCGGCGTTCCCACCGCCGTCGCCATGTGCACCGGGCCGGAATCGGGACTGATCAGCACGTCGGCGCGTGCCAGCAGGGCCAGCAGCTGCGGCAACGTGTCCCGACCGATCGTGTTCGCGAGGGGCTGGCGCGCGGCGGCGACGATTGCCTCGCCCATCGCGCGCTCGGCGGCACTCGGGCCGCCGGCGAGGATCACGCGCGCGCGATGGACGCGCACAGCATGATCGGCGACCTCGGCGTAGCGCTCGGGCCGCCAGTTGCGACGCGGGTGACTGGAGCAGGGACTGATCACCACGGTGGCGGTCCGCTCGTCGACGAGTTGCGCGGCATAGGCGCGCGCCTCGGGCGGCAAGGGAATGTCCCAGCGCAACATGCGGTCGTGCGCGCCGAGCGCTTCCGCGAATCCAAACAGCGCGTCCATCACGTGCTCGCGTTCGCGCGCCGCGATGCGGTGCGTGCTGAACAGCCATTGCAGTTCGCGGGCGCGTGCGCGGTCGAAGCCGAGCTTGACGCGTGCCGGGATCGACATGCTGAGCACGCTGGCCCGCAGCGCGAGCTGCATGTGCAGCAACAGATCGAAACGGCGCTTGCGCAGCACGGCGCGCACGCGACGCAGTTCCGACAGGCTGTGGCGCTTGTCGAAGGTGATAAACTCGATGCCCGGGACGAGACCCAGCAGTTTCGCCTCGAGCTTGCCGATCACCCACGTGAAGCGTGCCTCGGGCCAGGCCTGCTGCAGGGTGCGGATCACGGGCAGCACGTGGCACGTGTCGCCGATGGCGGACAATCTCAGGATGCAGACATCGCGCGGAGGCAGGTTGAGCACGGGATGGGGATTGTTGCGAATTCGACGAATTCCGTTTCGCCAGTGACTGGGCCGGCCGACGTCCGCCGTGCGCCCACCGTGGGCGGCGCAATGCTATATGACGCCTCGCGCGCCGGCAACGCGAGCGCGGAGCTGTTCGAGCCGGCGTACTGGCATGCCCGCGCGGCGACGAGCCGCGCTCCGGGTGGTCGCGGCACGACCCTGTTCCTGGATGACGGCGCACGGCACTGGGTCCTGCGCCACTATTTTCGAGGCGGAACGGTCGCGAAGCTGCTCGGCGACCGCTATCTGTGGACGGGTGAGGCGCGCACGCGGCCGTTTCGCGAGTTGCGCATGCTCGCCGATTTGCGAGCGGAAGGCCTGCCCGTGCCGGTGCCGGTGGCGGCACGCTACGAGCGCAATGGTCTGCTCTATCGCGGCGACCTCATCACCGAGCGAATTCCTGACGCGCGCCCGCTCTCAGTGTGGCTCGAAGAGGCGCCGCTACCGGCTCAGGCCTGGCGAGCGATCGGCCTCTGCCTGAGGGAATTTTACGACCTCGGGGTCTGGCACGCGGATCTCAACGCCCACAACGTGCTGCTCGATTCGAGCGGAAACGTCAGCGTGATCGATTTCGATCGCGCGCGCCGTCGCAAGCCGGGCCCGGCGCTCTCGGGCAAGAACCTCGGCCGCCTGGCCCACTCGCTCGACAAGCTCCGGCGCACGCGTCCGCGTTTCCACTGCGGTGAAACCGAGTGGGGCCTGCTGCTGGCCGCTCACCGTGCACACGGTTGACGATGCGCTTCATCTACATCGTCCTGGCGTACCTACTCGTCCCTCTCGCCTTCGGCCAGCAGCTGTGGCGCGGACTGCGCGATCGCGACTATTGGCGCGGTCTCGGCGATCGCTTCGGCGTGGGCTATCCCGTCGAGCAGTCGCGGACGATCTGGGTGCACGCGGTGTCCGTCGGCGAAGTGCAGGCTTCCGCGGCGCTGGTGCGCGCGCTGCGTGCGCGCTACGCGCACATTCCGCTGGTGCTCACCACCGTCACGCCCACGGGAGCGCAACGGGCGCATGAGCTCTTCGGCGACGACGTGCGTATCCGCTACATCCCCTACGACCTGCCGGGCTGCGTGCGTCGTTTCTTCGACCGCACGCGGCCGCTGCTGGCGGTGATTCTGGAAACCGAGATCTGGCCGAACCTCTACCACGAGTGCGGGCGCCGCGGCGTGCCGCTGGTGCTGGCGAGCGCCCGCATCTCGCCGCGCTCGGTCAATCGCTACCGCCTGCTGGTCAGCCTGTTCCGCGAAACGCTCTCGCACGGCATCGTGATCGCCGCGCAGAGCGAGAGCGACGCCGGGCGCTTCCGCTCGATCGGCGCCAGCGCCGGGCGCACGCACGTCACCGGCAATGTGAAGTTCGATTTCGAGTTGCCGCCGGGATTGCCGGCGCGCGGGCGGGCGCTGCGCGAGGAGCATGCCGGCAATCGACCGGTGTGGATCGCCGGTAGCACGCACGACGGCGAAGAGGATCTGGTCCTCGACGCGCATGTCGCCGTCCGGCGCGAACTTCCGGATGCGCTCCTGGTGCTGGTTCCGCGACATCGCAACCGGTTCGATTCCGTGGCGGCGCTGCTGCGGCGTCGCGGCGTGGCGTTCGTCGCGCGCAGCACGCGCGAGCGGTCGACCGCGCGCGTCGAAGTGCTGCTGCTCGATACGCTCGGCGAGCTCGTGATGTTCTACGCGGCCGCCGACGTCGCGTTCGTCGGCGGCAGCCTGGTGCCGATCGGCGGGCACAACCTGCTCGAGCCGGCGGCGCTGGCCCTGCCCATACTGACCGGACCGCACAACTTCAACAGCGAGGACATCGCGCGGTTGTTCGTGGAGGTCGGCGCCGCAAACGTGGTCACGTCGCCGCGCGAGTTGTCCGCGGAAGTCGTGCGGTTGTTACGAGACGAAGCGGCGCGCAAGGAGATGGGCACGGCCGGCCGGCGCGCCGTCGACGAGAATCGGGGCGCGCTGACTCGCCTGCTCAACCTGATCGATCCGCTGATCGACGGCAGCGGGATCTGAGCCGGGGCCGGGATCCGTGCCGTCGGCCGAAGAAACGATTCGCCGTCAGGACTGGCTGTTCGGCGGCGTGGTCGGCGCGGTCGGGCTTGCCGGCGCTGCCTTGGGCGTTATCGGCGCAGGCACTTCCAGCCAGTTGTTGATTTCGGCGATATCCTCGGTCCGCAACGTGCCAGCGGCCAGCTTGAGCCGCACGATGTTGATCAGGTAGTCGTAGCGGCTGCGCGCGTAGTTCGTTTCCGCGAGCGCCAGCGTGCGGCGCGCGTCCAGCACGTCGACCGTGGTGCGCGTGCCGACTTCGTATCCGGCCTCGGTGGCCTGCAGCGCCGTGCGGCTCGATTCCAGCGCCTGGCGCAACGCCTGGACTCGCGAGATCTCCGAGATCACGCCCAGGTAAGCATCGCGCGTTGCGCGTTCGGTCTCGCGCGTCGTGCGCTCGAGGCGCTCTTTCGCGGCGCGATACTGGTACGACGCCTGTCGCACCAGCGAGGAGGTGTTGCCGCCGCTGAAGATCGGCACCGTCACCTGCAGCGACACTTCCTTGTGCGTGTTGTCGTTGTCGGTGGGGAACGTGCCCGCGTCCGTCGTCTGGTCGCCCGTCTGGTTGAACTCCTGCTGGCTGAGCACGAGATCAACGGAGGGGAAATGGCCGCCGCGCCGCGAGTTGACGTCGCTGCGGGCGATGTCTGCCCCCAACCGGCTGGAGATCAGCGTCAGGTTCTGCTCGAGAGCCGTCGCGATCCATTGGTCGGCGCTCTCCGGTGCCGGGGTGACGAGGGGCATCTCGACGCCCGGCGCTTCCAGCACGTCGGACGAGTCGCCGGTGATCTCGCGCAGGAACTCCTGAGCCGTGGCGAGATTGCGCTTGGCGCGGATGACCGCCGCCGCAGCGTTGTCGTATGCGGCCTTCGCTTCCTGCACGTCGGTGATCGCGATGAGGCCGACTTCGAAGCGCTTGTTCGCCTGTTCGAGTTGGCGCGAAATGGCGTCGCGGGCCGTTTCCTCGGATTGCACCGTATCGCGCGCCGCGAGCACGTCGAAATAGCGGGTGGCGACGCGCAGCATCAGGTCCTGCTGTGCCGCCTGGTAGTTCGCCTCCGCCTGTGCGACGACCTTGTCGCTGCGACCGAGCGCAACCCAGTTCTCCCAGCGAAAGACGCTCTGGCGGATCTGCACCTGCAGCGCATCGTTGTCCGATTCAGCGCTGAAGGCGGTCGGCTGCGTCTGTCCAAGCTCATCGGTGAACACCCGGCTGCCTTCGTCCTCGTCCTGCACCCACTGGGCGGAGCCCGTGATCTGGGGCAGCAGCGTCGCAATCGCCTGGGGTCTGGCCTCCCGGTTCGCCAGTCGGGTGGCGTCGGCCTCGCGCACCAGGGGATCGTTCTGCTGGGCACGCTGGTAAATCTCAAGGAGATCAGCAGCTTGTGCACCAGAAACGCAACAGAGGGCAGCAGTCACGCTCAAAGCGAGGCGAATTCGTCCGCGCATCCGACTTTCCTTCTGGAGGGCCCCGGCTGGGCGGGGACAGTTAGTGTTGTATAAGACTATATCACCCAGTCGTCGCCGACAAGGCGGCCTCTCGGACAGCCCGCTGGCGTATGTGTTCAGTACTCCGGGATCGAGGGATCCAGCTCCCGCGACCACGCAAGGATACCGCCAGTCAGGTTAGAGACGGACTGGAACCCCGAGCGTTGCAAGAAGCGCGCAACTTCCATGCTCCGCCGGCCTGAACGGCACATCACTACGGTTTCGCGCAGCGGATCGAGCTCGGCGATTCGCTGGGCAACCTGGCCCATGGGCACGTGGACGACCTGAGGGCCGCTACCGGGCCCGGCGGACTCAGCGCCGCTGACGCTGCCAGGGATGCTGGCGACTGCGAGTTCCCAGTCCTCGCGCACGTCGAGCAGGACCGCCGCGTTGCCTGCCTTGCGCCGAGCCTCGAACTCGGTCGGCGTGAGCTCGCCGACCATGTTCAGAACACGAAAGGCGAGGGGCGAGGTGCGTTCACCATCGGGGCCACCACCGTTTCGAACAGCGATTCTCGAACCCATTCCGTCGCGGAGACGCGGCGCACCAGCAAGGCTTCCATCGCCGGTGGCTGCCCGACGACGACGAAGAGGCGTCCGCCGTTTTTCAGCGCTCGTTCGAAGCGAGCGTCGTAAACGGGCAGGGAGGCGGTGATGGCGATGGCGTCGTAGCGATCGTTGTCCGCGAGCAGCATCGCGTCCACGGTCTCGATGTGCACGCCGCTGATGCCGGAAGCGCGGACATTCTCACGCGCGCGGTCCGCAAGCTCGGGGAGCAGCTCGAGGCTGCGGGCGCCACCGGCCAATCGCGCCAGGCACGCTGCGAGAAACCCTGAACCGGTGCCGACGTCGAGCACGGTGTCAGTCTCCTGCACCCCGAGTGCCTGCAGGATGCGGCCGTCTACCTTGGGGGCCAGCATCGACTGGCCGTGTCCTAACGGTATTTCGACATCTGCGAAAGCAACGTCGCGCCAAGCCTGCGGCACGAACAACTCGCGCCGAACTTGGGCGATCACTCCCAAAACGCGCTCATCGAGCACTTCCCAGGCGCGCACCTGTTGCTCGACCATCTGGCGACGCGCGCTTTCGATCTGCTGGGTGTTCATCAGGGACCGGCAATTCTGAGGCAGACGTTAAAAAGGCTGCAGAGGTTACGGAGTTTCCTCGGGGCTCACAAGCGCGCGGGGCCCAACGACATCGACAATTATGGTGAAAACGAGTCAGTTCGACCGGGCCCTTCGGCTATTCTCCCCGGCGGCGCTCGTGGATTTGCGCCAAGGCGCGCGCGTGCGCCCGCTGGAGACCGCGCGTCGAGAACTACAGGAAGGTCAGCACACTGACCTCGATGATCGAGAACCTCGCACCGCCCATGCCCACCCTCGGGTTCGTGTCCATCGCCCTCGGCATCCTGCTGGTCGCCGCGGTGGTGATATTTCTGCGCAAGCGGCGCGAGCTGAGCGACCTCAAGACGCTGAGCGATCAGCTGCGCGGCATCGACAACCCGGCACACAACGATCATCGCATCGCCGTGCAGAGCGACCTGCCGGACGTGACCGGCGCGGCCGCGGCGGTGAACCAGCTGCTCTCGAAACTCGACGCGCGCGGACAGAAGTTGCAGGAACGAGAGCTGCTGTTCCAGCGGCTGGTCGAGGCGGTGCACGAAGCCGTGCTGCTGCACCGTGACTCCATCGTGCACGCGAACAGTCGCTTCGCCGCACTCACCGGACTGGCGCCGCGCGATCTCGTCGGCCGCAAGCTGCACGAGCTGGTGCCTGACGAGTACAAGGACCTGGTGCGCGAGAACACGCGCCGGAGACTCGCCGGCGAACCGGCTGCAGAGCGCTACGAGATCGAGCTCGTCGGTGCGCAAGGGCAGGTGAGTCGTCTCGAACTGGCCGGCTCCGTGGTGGATTCGCAGGGCGACCCGATGCTGCTGGTGACCGCCGTGGAGATGCTGCCGCGCCGCTTGTCGGCGGCCCCGGACCAGGAGCGCTCGCGCGCCCTGGCCACGCTGCAGTCGATCGGTGAAGGCGTGATCACCACGGACAAACGCGGCCGCATCGACTACATGAACGAAGCTGCCGAGACGCTCACCGGGACCACCTCGCTGCAGGCAATCGGCAAGTTGCTCGAAGAGATCGTCACACTCGTCGACGAGGCGGATCGCAAGCTCATCGCCGACCCGGTACGCCAGTGCCTGAGCAGCGGCGTGCGCGTATCGCTCGGCCGCAAGGCGCTGTTGCTGGCGCGCAGCTCGGGCGAGGAGTACTCCGTCGAGCTGGGCGTCACCCCGCTGCGCAATCCGCACCACGAGCTCGTCGGCGCGGTGGTGGTGCTGCGCGACGTCACCGAGCAGCGCGGCCTGGCGCGCCAGATGTCCTATCAGGCGAGCCACGACGCGCTCACCGGCCTCGTCAACCGGCGCGAGTTCGAGCGGCGGTTGCAGGAAGCGCTCGACGGCGCGCGCACCCAGGAGGCCTCGCACGTTCTGTGCTACCTCGACCTCGATCGCTTCAAGGTCGTGAATGACAGCTGCGGGCACATGGCCGGCGACAACATGCTGCGCGAGGTCGCGGCGCTGCTGCGCGATGCGGTGCGCGATTCGGACACCGTGGCGCGCATCGGCGGCGACGAGTTCGGCATGCTGCTGGTCGGATGCCCGCTGGAGAAGGCGCGCCAGATCGCCGACGACGTCTGCCGCGCGGTCAACGACTACCGCTTCGTGTGGAAGGACAAGATCTTCAACATCGGTGTCAGCATCGGCCTGGTGGAAATCGGGCGCGAGAGCGGTACGCTCGAGGAAGTGATGGGCGCGGCTGACTCGGCCGGCTACGTCGCCAAGCAGCAGGGCAATCACGTGCACGTGTACTCGCTGCGCGACGAGGCGGTGGCGCGCCATCGCGGCGAGATCCACTGGCTGCAGAAGCTGCAGCATGCGCTCAAGGAAAACCGTTTCGAGCTGTATTCGCAGTCGATCGTGCCCGCCAACGCTCACGTCGATGGGGGCGGCCCGGCGTTCGAAGTGCTGGTGCGCCTCAAGGACGAGAGCGGGCAGGGCGTGAGCCCCAGCGAGTTCCTGCGCGCGGCCGAGCGCTACCGGCTGATGTCGCTGGTCGATCGCTGGGTGGTGCAGACCACGCTCGCGGCGCTGGGGCGGGGGGCCATCAAGATCGGCTCGGATCGCAGCGTAGCGATCAACATCTCCGGCCAGACGCTGGGCGACGTGCAGTTCCTGGAGTTCGTGGTCGACTGCTTCGATCGCACCGGCGTGCAGCCGACGCAAGTGTGCTTCGAGGTGACCGAGAACTCGGTGATCACCAACATCGAGCACGCGCGGCGCTTCATCGGCGTGCTGCACGGCATGGGCTGCAAGTTCGCGCTCGACGACTTCGGGCGCGGCCTCGGCAGCTTCTCCAACCTCAAGAACCTGACGATGGACTTCCTCAAGATCGACGGCTCGTTCATGCGCAACCTGGCGCGCGACTCGGTGAACCAGGCGATGGTGGCCGCAATGATCAAGCTGGCGCGCACCCTCGACTTCAAGGTGGTCGCCGAACAGGTCGAGGACGAAGCGGCGCTCGATGCCGTGCGCAAGATGGGCGTCGACTACGTGCAGGGCTTCCACATCGCGCGTCCTCAACCGCTGCTGGCATCGACAAGCTGACCGCTCGCGCACTCTCGCCATGCGAACGGCACTGCCTGCGTTTCTCCTTGCGCTCGCCAGCGTCTCGATGGACGTACTCGCGGCCGAACCCGCTTCGGTCGCCAACGGCATCTACTTTCCGACGCCGGTCGCCCAGGACAGCGCGGACGAGTACACGCGCTACGAGCTGCTCGCACCGAGCAGCGGCCGGTTCAGGATTCATTACGAAGTAACGGCAATCACGCCGGGCGCGCAGCATTTCTACAACCCAATCCGCAAGGGCAGCGCGGCGAGCGATGAAAGCGTGCTCGACGCCGCGACGGGAAAGGCGCTGCCCTTCGAAGTCGTGAGCGGGGCAGTGGCGCGCAAGGATGCGTTGATGCCCGACGCGGATCCTGAAACCGACTACATCAAGGTCACGCTGCCTCGGCAGGTCCCCGCGAACGGGCAGGCGCGCCTGGTCATCCTCAAGACGTACGAAGATTCGAAGAGCTACTTCCTCGATGGCAAGACGCTCGTCTTCGATCGGCCGCTCGGCGTGAAGAGAAACAAGGTCGTGCTGCCCGCGGGCTACCAGGTGACGTCGCTGACCGTACCCTCGCAGATCCGCACCGAGGAGGACGGTCGCATTGCCATCAGCTTCATGCACCTCGGCGCCGGTACGGCACCACTCGTGCTGCGAGCGGCGCCAGGCGCGCAGACTGGAAAAGCGGCTCTGCCCAGGCCTCCGACCCGGCAACGGAGCTGGGAATCCCCGTTCGAGGGTGGCACGGAGGAGGAGAGACTCGCGGAGCGCGCGCATCAGGACCGCAGCATCGTCTATTTTCTGCAGCCGCCCGAGACTCACGCGTTCGCGCTCTTCCACGACTACACCGAAACGCGGCCCGGGGTGAACGGCTATGCCAACGTGGTGCGCAAGGGCAGCGTCGTCAGCAACCCCACCGCGATCGATCTCGACAGCGGCGAGCAGCTGTCCGTGAAGGAGATGAGCGGCGTCGAAATGGCCGAGGCGAAGATCGATGCGGGTGCACCCGTCGATCCAGCGGCCAGAGTCGTCGTGATCGCGTTCGAGCCGGTGCAGGCCGGGCGCACGCGCCGGTTGCGAATCACGGAAACGTACACGGCGCCGGCGAGCTACCGGCTGGACGGCGACGATCTCGTCTTCGACCGCAGCGTGGGGCGGCCGCGAAACGCAATCGTGCTGCCGTCAGGCTGGTACGTGACGTTCAGTGGAGCCCCTGCAACGGTCAGCCAGCTGCCCGATGGCAGGGTGTGGCTGGACTACTGGAACGATCGTCCGCAGGCGCTCGACGTGCTGCTCAAGGCCAGGCGCCGCGCCGGCCCGGGCTGACAACGGCGCGCGCCGCGGCTGGAGCGGCGCGGCGCTTCCGTGCATCATGGCCGCCCGCAGCAGGAGTTGGCCATGGCCGCCGCACCGCAGATCACGCTCGAGGAATTCCTCGCCTACGGCGGTCGCCAGCTCGCACCGACGCCGTGGATCACGATCGACCAGAAGCGCGTCACCACCTTCGCCGAGTGCACGGACGACCACCAGTTCATCCACCTCGACCCCGAGCGCGCCCGCCGCGAAACGCCGTTCGGCGGCACGATCGCGCACGGTTACCTGGTGCTCTCGCTGATCCCGGCGCACCTGCCTCCCGATCTGCCGCGCATCAGCGATCTGGGCTTCGAGCTCAACTATGGGCTGGACCGTGTCCGCTTCATCTCGCCTGTGCCCGTCGGCAGGCGCGTGCGCATTCACACCAAGGTGCTGTCGGTGACGGAGAAGGGGCCCGGGCGAGCGTTGTTCAAGATGGAGAAGACCCTGGAGATCGAGGGCGAGGAGAAGCCCGCGTACGTTGCCGAGCAGCTCGGCATGTACATCGCTAGTGCGGTGACGGGCCGCTGATGAAACCCACGGCTGCCGCAGCGTGGATCGCGAGCGCAAGCAGCGCCAATGACGCGAGCATGAAGACCGCGAAGCGCAGGATCACGACGTTGACCGTGGCCTGAACGAGCGAGTGCACGATGCGCAAGGCGACGTAGGTCCACGCGAGCCCGATGTTCCACACCTGCGTCTGATCCATGAATTGCAGTGCGAAGCACAGCGCGTAGAAAATCGTCGGCTGTTCCATCAGGTGGTTGTAGTTGTCGGCCACCTGCCGCGCGTGCGCCGGCATCTTGGTGTTGAGCTCGCGCGCGAACGCTCCCTCCTGCGGTCGCACGCCAACGCGCCGCATCGCCGGAAGGCGCGTCGCGTAGAGCCAGGCCCACATCACCAGGGACCACAACACCAGCGCCACGACGGGCGCAATCAGGCCGTGCTGGTACATCTTTCGTTCTCCCTCGGCTCGGTTCGGAGGCGGTTCGTCAGGTGTACGTGATGGCGTGCCGGCGATCGGCGCGCTCCAGATGAGGCACGCTGTTGAAGGACAGGAGCCGTGTGCCGCGACTGCCCACCAGCAGCTCGGTGACGCTCGCGTTGCGCACCTGCAGGTTCAATTCCACTGCAACGCCCGGCGCCGCTCCCAGGGCATCAGCCACGGCTCGCGCGATTACGCCGCCGGAGGTGACCACCAGCACCTGGGCATCGCGCGGCAGGTCCGCGAGCGCCGCCTGCAGTGCCCGGTCGATGCGCTGGCCGAACTGCGTCCAGGTCTCGACGGTGCCCGGCAAACCGGACGGCGATGACCAGGCAGCCAGTGCGTCGCGCAGGCGTCGAAAGTACGCCAGCACATCGTCCTTGCGGGTCGGATCCTGCGTGTCGCCGAGCGCACGTGCATGCGCCCGCAGCACATCCGCCGCGCGATACTCATTCAGGCAATCATCGGGACCGGGCGCCGTGCACTGCGGCAGCGACTCGAGGATCAGCGCAGTAGTGTCGCGCTGTCGTCGCAACGCTCCGCAGGCGGTGCGCGCGAAGCAGAGCTCGCGCTCGGCGAAGTACTCGCCGAGCCAGCGCGCCTGCTGGCGGCCCAGCTCGCTGAGCTTGTCGTAGTCAGCACTCCCGAACGAAGCCTGACCGTGGCGCACCAGGTGGACGATGGGCATCGACGACCCGGGAGGGCGGATAAACCGCCCGACCGTGATTACAGCAGCGGCACCAGTAGCAGCGCCACGATGTTGATGATCTTGATCAGCGGGTTGATCGCCGGGCCGGCCGTGTCCTTGTACGGATCGCCGACCGTGTCGCCGGTGACCGCGGCCTTGTGCGTGTCGGAGCCCTTGCCGCCGAAGTTGCCTTCCTCGATGTACTTCTTGGCGTTGTCCCACGCACCGCCGCCGGTGCACATCGAGATCGCGACGAACAGTCCCGTCACGATCGTGCCGATGAGCAGGCCGCCGAGGGCGCGCACGCCGGCGCCGGGACCCATCAGCCAGTTCATCACCATCGCCAGCACGATCGGCACGAGAATCGGCAGGAGGGAGGGCACGATCATTTCGCGGATCGCGGCGCGCGTCAGCAGGTCGACCGCGCGCGAATAATCGGGCTTGGCCGTTCCCTGCATGATGCCCTTGATCTCGCGGAACTGCCGGCGCACTTCCTCGACCACGGAACCCGCTGCGCGACCGACGGCTTCCATCGCCATCGCGCCGAACAGGTAGGGCACCAGGCCGCCGATGAACAAGCCGATGATCACGGCCGGATCGGAGAGCTCGAAGGTCTGCAGCTTGCCGAGCGCCGCGAGGTTGTGCGTGTAGTCGGCGAACAGCACGAGCGCGGCGAGACCGGCGGAGCCGATCGCGTAGCCCTTGGTAACTGCCTTGGTGGTGTTGCCGACAGCGTCGAGCGCGTCGGTGATCTTGCGTACGTCCTTGGGCAGGCCGGCCATCTCGGCGATGCCGCCGCCGTTGTCGGTGATCGGGCCGTAGGCGTCGAGCGCCACGATCATGCCGGTCATCGACAGCATCGCGGTGGCCGCGATGGCGATGCCGTACAGGCCGCCGAGCTCGTAGGCACCGAAGATCGCGAGCACCACGGCGAGCACCGGCAGCGCCGTCGATTTCATCGACACCGCGAGGCCCGAGATGATGTTGGTGGCGTGCCCCGTCTTGGAAGCTTCGGCCACGCGCCGCACCGGGCTGTACTCGGTGGCGGTGTAGTACTCGGTGATGATGATCATCGCCGCTGTCAGTCCGAGGCCGATGAGCGTGCACCAGTAGAGGTTGAGCGACTGCTCGCCCATCAGGCGCATGGTGATGGGATAGAACGCGATCGCCGCGATCACACCCGAGACGATCACGCCGCGGTAGAGCGCGTTCATGATCTTGCCGCCCTCGGAGGCGCTGACGAAGAACGTGCCGACGATCGAAGCGCCGATGGACACGGCGCCGAGCATCAGCGGATAGAGGATCGCGTTGATGCCGGCCGCCTGCATCACCAGGCCGCCGAGCAGCATGGTGGCGACGACCGTGACCGCGTACGTTTCGAACAGGTCGGCGGCCATGCCGGCGCAGTCGCCGACGTTGTCGCCGACGTTGTCCGCAATCACCGCCGGGTTGCGCGGATCGTCTTCAGGAATTCCCGCCTCGACCTTGCCCACCAGGTCGGCACCCACGTCGGCGCCCTTGGTGAAGATGCCGCCGCCGAGTCGCGCGAAGATCGAGATCAGGGAGCCGCCGAAGGCGAGGCCGATCAGCGAGTGCAGCGCCACGTTGGTGTCGCCCGTAGCGCGCAACACGACCATGTAGTAGCCGGCGACACCGATGAGGCCGAGCCCCACGACGAGCATTCCGGTGATCGCTCCACCGCGGAACGCGATCTTGAGTGCGGGATTGAGACCCACGCTGGCCGCATGGGCGGTGCGCACGTTGGCGCGCACCGAGATGTTCATGCCGATGTACCCGGCGAGTCCGGAGAGCACGGCGCCGACGGCGAAACCGCCCGCGGTGATCCAGCCGAGGACCAGGCCGAGGATGACGAAGAGGGCGACGCCCACCAGCGAGATGGTCAGGTACTGGCGGTTGAGATACGCGCGTGCGCCTGCCTGGACTGCAGCGGCAATCTCCTGCATCCGGGCATTGCCGGCGGGCTGCGCCAGGATCCAGCGCACCGAGAAGATGCCATAGAGGATCGCCGCAACGCCCGCGCCAATCGCGAGCCAGAGGGCCAGACTCTGGTCCATAAATCTCCTCCCCGAAGAAGGTCATTATTGTTCGGGGAGCCGGGCGCTTAGCGTCCGGGGGACCCCCAAAAAAGGGGCGCGACTATACCACAAACGGCTTGTTCAGCTTCCGGGGTACCGCGGCGCCCTTGATCTGCACGTAAGCGGGCAGACCGTCCTTGTAGGGCGGGTAATCTTCGCCGGCGACGAGAGGCTGCAGGTACCTGCGACACGCCTCGGTTATGCCGTAGCCGTCGGGCGTGATGTACTCCGGCGGCAGCATCTTTTCCTGGTTCGCGACCTCGCCCAGCGGCACGTGGCCGAGGGTCCACTTGTAGGGACGCGAGGACTTGCGAACGATCGTCGGCATCACCGCGTCCATGCCCTTCAGAGCGAGCTCGACGGCAGCCTTGCCCACGGCATACGCCTGCTGCACGTCGACCTTCGAGGCGACGTGGCGCGCGGATCGCTGCAGATAGTCCGCGACTGCCCAGTGATACTTGTAGCCGAGCGCGCGTTTGACGATGCCCGCGATCTCCGGACCCACGCCACCGAGCTGCGTGTGCCCGAAAGCGTCCTTGGTGCCCGCTTCCGCCAGGAACTTGCCGTCCGGCCTGCGAGTGCCTTCCGACACCACCACGACGCAATAGCCGTAGTCGTTCACGCACTGCTTCACGCGCTCGAGGAACTTCTGCTCCTCGAACGGCACTTCGGGGAACAAGATGATGTGCGGCGCGTCGCCGGGCTTGCTGCCCGCGAGACCGCCGGCCGCCGCAATCCAACCGGCGTGCCGCCCCATGACCTCGAGCACGAACACCTTGGTCGAGGTGCGCGCCATGGATGCCACGTCGAGCGCCGCCTCGCGCGTCGAGACGGCAATGTACTTGGCCACCGAGCCGAAACCCGGGCAGCAATCCGTGTGCGGCAGGTCGTTGTCGACCGTCTTGGGCACGCCGATGCAGGTGACCGGGTACCCGAGGCTCGCACCGATCTGCGACACCTTGTGCGCGGTGTCCATCGAGTCGTTGCCGCCGTTGTAGAAGAAGTAGCCGATGTCGTGAGCGCGGAATACTTCGATGAGGCGCTCGTACTCGGCGCGGTTCTTGTCGAGCCCTTTGAGCTTGTAGCGCGCGGATCCGAACGCGCCGCCCGGCGTGTGCTTGAGGCCCGCAATGACAGCGGCGCTTTCCTTGCTCGTATCGATCAGATCCTCGGTCAGCGCTCCGATGATGCCGTGCCGCCCGGCGTACACCTTCCCGATGCGACGGCGATGCCGGCGCGCAGTCTCGATGACCCCGGCGGCTGACGCATTGATGACGGCGGAAACGCCACCGGACTGGGCGTAGAAGGCGTTCTTCTTTCTGGTGGCGGGCATGGGAGGCACTCGGTTGGGGATTTGCCAAGAATAACAAACGCACCCGTGCGACCGCAGGTGCGCGTTTGACGCTTTGGGGAGCAATGGATAAGTTACAGCGCTTTCGCGCGCCGCCCCCACAGCAAGGCAACAACACCGGCGCCGTCAGGTAGGCAACATGAGAATCGTTCTGCTCGGAGCGCCCGGCTCCGGCAAGGGCACCCAGGCACAGCGGCTGACGCGTCTGCGCGGCGCCCCGCAGGTTTCCTCCGGCGACCTGCTGCGCGATGCCGTGGCGCGTGGCACCGAGCTCGGCCTCAGGGCCAAGGCGGCCATGGACGCCGGCGAGCTGGTCTCCGACGAGCTGGTGCTGGCGCTCATTCGCGAGCGACTCGGCCGGCCCGACGCGCTGCACGGTTTCATCCTCGATGGCTTCCCGCGCAACATCGCCCAGGCCGAGGCGTTGCAACGCATGCTGGCCTCCCTTGGTCAGCCGCTCGATGCCGTGGTGCTGATGGACGTCGATCCCGCGGTCCTCAGCAAGCGCCTCACCGGTCGGCGCAACTGCGCTCGCTGCGGACGCGTCTTCAACATTCACACCTCGCCGCCCGACGCCTCCACGCCCTGTGTCGACGGAACGCCCAATCACGATCTGCGCCAGCGGCCTGACGACAACGAGGAAACCATCGGCAACCGGCTCGAGGTGTACGCGGCGCAGACCAGGCCTCTGATCGATCACTATCGCGATCGCGGCCTGCTGCGCGTGGTCGATGCACAGGGCGAGGTGGACGAGGTGTTCGCGCGGCTGGAAGCGGCGGTGGGTGCAACGCGGCCCGCGCGCCCGCATCGCGGGGCGCGCCGGCGCAGCGCCGCCAAGGGTTCGCGTGGGACGGGGCGCGCCAAGAGTGCACGGCGCTCGCCCCTCAGGCGCAAGAAACAGGGGACCGGGCCGAAAGCGAAAGCGCAGAAGGCGAAGAGCAAGGCGCGTACGGCGGCGAAAGCCCGGCGTTCGCGTGCGGTCGCCAAGCGGCCCACGAAACGCACACGTCAGTCTCGTCCGCGCCGGCCGAAGTAGGCAGCCCTCACGCAGTCAGGCCCGCTCAGACGGCAGCGAGCAGCGCTTCGCCGACGATCTCTCGCCGCCAACCCTTCAGCGGTTCGACGTCCTGCCGCCCGTTGAGCAGGCCCTGCAGGTCGCGACGAGTCGCGAGGATTTCGGGGCTGATGCCGAGATCCTCCGCCGTGCGTCGCACGATCGCGGCGAGCGACTTGAGTTGCCGCTCCCGCTGCGGGTCGGGTCGTTCGCGACGGCGCGGCGGCGCCGACCCCAGATGCGCCGAAGCAGCCACGGCCTCGAGCAGCTCGGTGGTGCACTTTTCGAGCACGCCACGCGGCACCGAACGCACCGCGGCGAGCGCGGCCTCGTCCTTCGGCAGCGCGCGGACGATGTCGTAGAGCACGTCGTCGGCGAGGATCCACCCGCGCGGCCGGTCGCGGTTCATCGCGCGCTGCTCGCGCCAGCGTGCGATCGCTTTCGCGACTTCCACGCGGCGCGCGTCCAGCGCATCGAGCCCCTTCAGTCGCCGCCAGGCGTCGTCAGGATCGGTGCGATAGAGGGCGGGATCGGTGATGCGCAGCATCTCGTACTCGAACCAGCGCAGCCGGTCGCGCTGTTCCAGGTCGCGGCGCAGTGCCGCCGCCAGCGGCGGCAGGTGGCACACGTCCTCGGCGGCGTACTCGAGCTGCTCGGCGCTGAGCGGCCGCACCGCCCAGTCGGTGCGCGCGTGCGCTTTCTCCAGTGCCACGCCGAGCTCACGCTGCACGAGGTCTCCGTATCCGATCTGCGGCGGCATCCCGAGCAGCGCCGCCGCAACTTGCGTATCGAAGAGGCTCACCGCCTGTGCGCGGCAGCGTGTCAGCAGCACCTCGATGTCCTGGCGGGCCGCGTGAACGATCTTGAGCCGCCCGGGGTCGGCGAGCAGGGTTTCGAGCGGGGAGAGGTCCTCGATCGCGAGCGGGTCGACGCACCAGGCCTGGCGCTCGGTGGCGAGCTGTACCAGGCAGAGCCGGGGATAGAACGTGCGATCGCGCATGAACTCCGTGTCGAGTGCCACTTCCGCCTCGGTTTCCAGGTCCGCCGCGACGGCGGCGAGCTGTTCGGCGCGCTCGATGTACTGAAAGGGAGTCATGAACGAAAGGGGCTCGCGTGTACAATCCGGTGCCTCATTATCCACTGCTTGTCCGCTTCCCCCGCAAGTCCGCCGATGCTGGCCCTGATGAAGGTGTTCGTCGACATCGTGTTCTGGCGCAAGGGCCCGCAGGACCTGCCCGCGTCGACGCTGCTGCTCGCGGTCTGCGTGGCCGCGGTCCTCGGCCTGAACCTCGCCATCGCGGGCGTGCGCGAAGCGTTCATGCCTCCCGATCCATTGGCGCCTCAGTCACAGTTTCTCTACGCGATCATCGAGCCCGCGCTGGTGCTCGGCTGGTTGTGGCTGTTGCTCGCGCTCTTTCGCAGACCCGGCAGGTTCCGGCAGAGCGCCACGGCACTGATGGGCATTGGCCTGGTCCTCTCCCCAGTCCTGCTCGGCAGTAGCCTGGTCGCCGTGCGAGTCGGCCAGGACAGTCGCGTCGCATGGTCCCTGGCGGCCGGCGTCGTGGTGGTCGTGAGCGTGTGGTACCTCCTGGCCGTGGCGCACATCCTGCGCAGCGCGCTGGAAACGCGCCTGTTCCCGGCCATAGTACTGACGCTCGTCTTCATGACGGGCGTGTGGTTCGTGCAGGTCGGCCTCTTTGGAGCGTCCGCCTGATGCACGTCCACATCCTGGGCATCTGCGGAACGTTCATGGGCGGCATCGCGGCGCTGGCGCAGGCGCGCGGCCACCGGGTGACTGGCTCCGACAAGAACGTCTATCCGCCCATGAGCACGCAGCTCGCGGCGCTCGGCATCGGGCTCACCGAGGGCTACGACGTCGCGCAGCTCGAACCCGAGCCGGACGTGGTCGTGATCGGCAACGTGATGTCGCGCGGCAATCCGCTGGTCGAGCACGTGCTCGATCATGGCCTGCGCTTCACGTCCGGACCGCAGTGGCTCGCCGAGCACGTGCTCAGCGACCGCTGGGTGCTGGCAGTGACTGGCACGCACGGCAAGACCACGACCTCGAGCATGCTCGCGTGGATCCTCGAGTTCGCGGGCCTCGAGCCTGGCTTCCTCATCGGCGGCGTGCCGGGCAACTTCGGCGCCACCGCGCGGCTCGGCCGCGAGCCGTTCTTCGTGCTCGAGGCCGACGAGTACGACACGGCGTTCTTCGACAAGCGCTCCAAGTTCGTGCACCTGCGCCCGCGCACGCTGGTAATCAACAACCTCGAATACGACCACGCCGACATCTTCCCGGACGTCGCCGCGATCCAGCGCCAGTTCCACCAGCTGATCCGCGTCGTGCCGCGCTCCGGGCGCATCCTGTGGAACACCGCGGACCGCAACGTGCGGCAGATGCTCGACATGGGATGCTGGACACCGCTCGAGGGCTTCGTGCGTGAGCCGCTCGACCCGGCGAAGTGGTCGGCACGCTGCGAGCGCGGCGGCGACTACTCTTCGTTCGAGCTGCTCGAGGACGGCGTGTCCGCCGGGCGGGTCGACTGGTCAATGATCGGCGCGCACAACGTCGACAACGCGCTCGGCGCGATCGCCGCGGCGCGCCACGCGGGCGTGCCGGTCGCCACCTCGATCGCCGCGCTCGCACAGTTCACGGGCGTCAAGCGCCGTCTCGAGGTGCGCGGCCGCGTCGCGGACGTCACCGTGTACGACGACTTTGCGCATCACCCCACGGCCATCGCCTCGACGCTCGACGGACTGCGCCGCCGCGTCGGGCGGGACGCGCGTATCGTCGCGGTGCTGGAGCCGCGCTCGAACACCATGCGCATGGGCGTGCATCGCGACACGCTGGCGAATTCGCTCGCTGGCGCCGACGCCGTCTGGTTCTACAGTCCGCCGGATCTCGGGTGGGACCTGGCGGGCAGCATCGGGCGGCTCGGCGCGCGCGCCCATGTCGCGCAGGACGTGACGGAGCTGCTCACACAGCTGATACGCACGGTGCGCGCCGGCGATCACGTGCTGGTGATGAGCAACGGTGCATTCGGCGGTCTGCACGGCCGCCTCCTTGATGCACTGGCGGCCCGCGAAAAAGGGACAACGGCGGCAACGGCGGCAACGGCGGCAACGGCGGGTGGCGAATGAGCAAGTCCGCTGCGATCTCTGGAGGCGGATCAGCGATCGCGCTGGCGATGACCGGCGCCTCGGGCGCGCAGTACGGTCTGCGCCTGCTCGAGATGCTGGTGCGCGCCGGTCGGCCGGTGTACGTGATGATTTCGCGCGCCGGCCAGATCGTGATGGGTTCGGAGACCGATTTTGCGCTGCCCGCGCGTAGCGGGGACATGGAGCGTCGCCTGACCGAGCAGTTCCAGGCGACACCCGGCCAGATTCGCGTGTTCGGGCAGGAAGAGTGGACGGCGCCCGTGGCCAGCGGCTCGGCCGCGGCGGCGGCGATGGTGGTTTGCCCGTGCTCGATGGCGACGGTGGCTGCGCTGGCGGCGGGCACGAGTCGCACGCTGATCGAGCGCGCCGGCGACGTGATGCTGAAGGAACGTCGCCCGCTGATTCTGGTGCCGCGCGAAACCCCGCTCTCCGTCATCCACCTGGAGAACCTGCTGCGGCTGGCCCGGGCCGGGGCGACGGTTCTGCCGGCCAATCCCGGTTTTTACCATCGGCCCGCGCGCGTCGAGGAACTCATCGACTTTCTCGTGGCCCGAATCCTGGACCACCTCGGAATCGAGCAGCGCCTGGTGAAGCGCTGGGGCGAGGCCGAGCCGGGCGAGGACTGACCGTCGCGGACGCCCGGCCGCGAATGGGCTGCAAGATGGCCGGAGAGCTGCCGCTTTTCCCTCTCAATACGGTGTTGTTCCCGGGCGGACCGCTGCCCCTGCGGATCTTCGAGCCGCGCTACGTGGACATGATCGGGCGCTGCATGCGCGAAGGACAGGGGTTCGGCGTGGTGCTGATCCGCGAAGGCGCGGATACCGGGCCTGCGCAGTTCCACGACGTCGGCACCGTGGCGCGCGTGGTGGACTTCACGCAGCTGCCCGAAGGCTTGCTGGGTCTCGCCACGGTCGGTCAGGAGCGCTTCCGCGTGCGCGCTCACCGGGTGGAGTCGGACGGCCTCAACGTCGGGGAGGTGGAAATGCTCGACGCTGAGCCCACCGAATCGCTGCCGGCCGAGTATGTGCACCTGGCCGACGTGCTCGAGAAACTGCTTCCCGAGCTCGGCGAGCAGTACAGCCACGTCGCCAGCAACCCGCGCGACGCGAGCTGGGTCGGCTACCGGCTGGCCGAGATCCTTCCGCTGACGGTCGAGTCGCGGCAGTACTGTCTCGAGCTCGAGAGTCCGCTGGAACGACTGCGCCTGCTCGATGCCCTGATCGCGCGCCAGGCCTCCGCCGAGTAACCGGCCCGCGACGATCGCGAATGGCTGGCCCGAATGGCTAGCCCGCCAGCTGCCGCCGTCGCCGCACAGCTGCAAATACGGCGATCAGCACGAGCGTCCAGCCAAGCACGAGGTAGCCGATCACGCCGTCGTACGAGCCGACCAGAAAGCTCGCGGCCCCGTCCGGCGCGCGCACCGTCAGGTCGCGCGCGAGGGCAATGACGCAAACCCAGCCAGCATGCAGTCCGACGCACGCGGCGATGTGCCCGTAGCGCAGGCGCACCAGCCCCAGCAGGACGCCGACCGCGAACAGCGCCAGGAACGAATCGGCGATCCGCAGCGGATCGCCGAAAGCGCTGAACGTGCGCGCCATCAGTTCGAAGCCGCTGCCCCAGTCGACGCTCTCGTGCGGGATGCGCACCCGATTGAGAAAGTGAACGCCCGCATACACCAGCGCCGTGAGCGCGACCGCGGTGCCGGTACCGCTTTCCCGTTCGATGGCGGTGTGCATGGCTCCGCGAAAGAACGTTTCCTCGATGAAGGCAACGACCACACCGCCGATGAGTCCCTTCAGCGCCACCGTTACGATCGTGGCGGTGGTGAGATCGGCTTTCGCTTCGCGCAGGTCGAGCAGCAGCAGCATGGCGATGACGGGTGCCATCAGCAGAGCACCGATCGCCAGTGCGCGCGCCGCCAACGACAGGAACTGCCCGCGCGGCGCGCCGTAACCCATGGCCACGCGATTGGCGAGACCCATCCGGCGCAGCATCCAGATGAGTCCGGCGAGGAGCACGAGCATTGCGAGCCGGTTGGCGACGCGATGAAACGGCCAGTCCGCGCCGAGGTCGTGCGCGAGCGAGTACGCGGGAAAGGCGAGCAGCGCGCCGCCGACGACAGCGGTGGCCATGAGTGTGATGAAGAGTGCGAACGCGCGCATGCGATGGGCCGCGAGTCTAGCAGAGGAGAATCTGCACGAACGCACGCGATTCGCGCACTGCGCGCCGGACGCAAGCGATTTCTACTGTGGCCGTCACCAGGAGGGATCCATGGACGAAGTCACAGCGCTCAGGCTGATCGATACGCTGGCGAACGGCGTGAATCCGGCGAGTGGAGAAGTGCTCGCCGCCGACAATCCGTGCCAGCAGCCGGAGGTGCTGCGTGCACTGTGGCTCGCTTCGCGCGCCCTGCAGGAACAGCGCCTGCGCAACCTGCGGCAGAACAACCTGCCGGCGAACGTCGGCAAGCCGTGGTCCGAGGATGAGAACAACGCCCTGATTGCCGAGTTTCACTCGGGTCGGGCGCTCACGGACATCGCTTCGCTGCACCAACGCACACAGGCCGGCATCCAGGCGCGGCTCGAGAAACTCGGTCTCCTGCAACCCTCGGGGTTGGTCGGCAACGGCAGCAGCGCGCGCTGACGCTATCGCCAGAGTCCGAGTGCGCGCAGTGCGCGGCGCGACAGTTCCTTGGCGCGCAGGGATCGTCCGCGCCAACGGGTCACGTCGGGGCGCTGCGCGAGGGCAGGTGCGGTGTCGCCCAGAAATTGCTGCCAGCGGGCCGCGATCGCCGCAACGGAAAAATCGCGTGCGCGCTCGCGGCCGTTGGCCACCATCGCGGCGTAGAGCTGCGGCTCCGCACACAGCCGTTCAATGGCGGCGCGCGCCTCTGTGGGAGTCGCCACCTCGATAAAGTCGAGCGAGGAGCGCCGCAGGTCGCGATAGGCCGTCTCGGGGCCGAGCAATGCGGGCACTCCGGCGTGCCATGCGTTGTAAAGCTTGGTTGCCGGTTTGCGCGGATGCAGGCGCGCATCGGGTGATCGGACGGCCACCACGAGGTCTACGGTGCGAAAGTCGTTCCAGTCGAGCGCGGCGGCGTCGATGGCGCCATCGCGCCGATAGTCCGTCGCATCGGAGAGCCAGCGCAGACCGTGCGCGGTGAGGAACTGCGCCCAGGCGGGTTCGCGAAAACCCGAATGCAGGTTGCCCAGGAAACCTTTGAACGCGATGTTCTCGAGGGCAGTTCCCCGGCCCGTGTCGCGCGGCAGCAGGCCCGGCTGCGGCCAGTGCGGCAAATGGAAGCGGCGCGAGTCGTCCGACTGTGCGGGGTTCTGAACGACCTCGAGATCCGCGATCAGCGCCTCACCCAGGTCGCCGCGCGTGCCAACCAGGAGCGCATCGGTGGCGGACGGCAACTGGCGCAGCAGTGCGCGTCGCTGCTTGGTATGAAACACCGCTGTGCCGTCGGACGGCAGAGCACCGGCGAGTTGCACTTCGAGACCCAGCGTGCGCAGGCGCAGGTACGTCTGCAGGATCCAGGCGCGCTCGCCCGTGACGAACTCGCGCCAGTCGCGGTCCGGGTCCAGGCGCGCGAGCGACGGCAGGTCGGGCTCGCCAAGCAGGACGAATGTGGTCGCCATCGTCTACAGACGATAGCTGAGATAGAACGTCGCGCCCACGATGTCGAAGAAACTGTCGGGCCGCTGGCCGGTCGGTTCGCCGGCGGTGATGCGGTCGCGGGCCACCTTGTGACCGTAGCGCAGGTCGAGCGAGACGTCCCAGCGATCCGCGACGTTGCGCAGCTGGCCTCCCACACCCATGTAATAGCCGTACGCCGCTGACTGCAGGTCGTAGCGGGCTGCACCGAGGAAGGCAGTCAGTGCCAGAGAATTGCCGAAGCGATAGCGGTAGTCGATGGCGCGCACCGCGATGAAGGGCTCGCCGTCGAACTTGTCGAACTCGATGCGGGCGCCCACGTCGCTCGAGCCGGATACCTGGCGGCGGGCGCCCAGTCCGAAGTGCGGCGCGAGGTCCACCGGCGTGGTCTCGATCTGTGCGCTGTCGAGGATGTCCTGGCGCACCTTGCCTGCATTGATGCCAGCGTCCACGAACAGGTCCACGTTCACATCGGGCATCGCCCACGACGCGGCGCTCGGGATGGCAAGTCCCTCGCCGCTTCCGGCGTAGCGCACGAAGCCGACCACGCGGCCGAAGTCTTCGCCGAACACGTCGCTGCCGAGTTGCAGCTCAGCGCCCACGAAAAGGTCCGACAGTTCCTGCGACCAGGCCAGCCGGACTTCGTGGGCGCGTTCGTACCGTGTTGCCGAGTAGCTTTCATTGGCGAGCGTGCGGTAACCAAGCTGCAGCAGCGATCCGGTGGGCGTCTCCCAGCCGAGCCGCACCATGTGACCCTGGCCGCCGACAGCGTCGTCGGGTGCGCGCTCGTTGCCCGCCCAGTGACCCAGTACCTGCCCCTCGTTGCGCAGGCCGCCGGGGTAGAGGCCATTGACGTACCAGGAATTCTGCCAGTCCGAGATCTCGTAGGTCAGCTCGGCCGTGCCCCAGATCTCCGGCATGTGCACGCCGGCCGACAAGGCTGCGTTGCCCAGCACCCAGCTCTCGGCGTTCGACGTGTCCTCGCCGGCGTACTCGAAATACACCGCGAAGGGCTTGCGGCCGGGAATGAGCAGGCGGCTGGCGAACGAGGCGACCTGGTTGCCGAGATTGTCGCTGCGCTGGCTGTTGGCATTCTCGACCTCTGCGGGGCGGAAGAACGCATCGAAGATGTCGTCGAACGAAGCACCGTTGCGTGCGCCGCCGCCGAATTGCATGAGGCGATTGACGCCGAGCGCGAAGCCGCTGGCGGGCTCGATGGCAGCGGACAGCCCGAGCAGGCGCGGCCGCCCTGCGGTTGGACCCGCGGAGTGCAGGATATTCTCCTGCCGCGACATTTCCGCCGCGAAGAACTCGTAGTGAATACCCCAATCGCTGATCGGCCGCGTGTTGGACAGCGTGACCGAAGGCATCGTCGGAGCCTGCGAGCTGATGAGCATGCTGCTGTCGGTCATCGGCGAGAGCCAATGATCTCGGAAGCCGACGTCGAGCTGCGCGTAATCGAATCCGACGCTCAGGTACGTGCCGGTGGCATCGGCGTGACCGTCGTACGCGAGACCGCCAAGATTGAGCAGCATGTAGTCGCCGGCACGGAAGATTGCGCCTCCCGCGACAGCCCACGGACTGTCCGTGGCGAGACCGTGTCGGTTCGCCGCGTTCCATGCTTCATCGCGACTCGCGCCGCCTTCGCCGCTCGCGTGCGTGACGGCGAGCGATGCACCCGAAGAGCGCGTGGACGTATCCCCGCCCGACCCGACATACGGGTCGAGATATCGGCGCACGCGCTCGCAGAGGTCCGAGTCCACCTGGCAGGCGCGCGGCAACGCTTCGAGCACCGCGGCTACCGCGATGGGACGTTTCAGCACGGGTCGATCGCCCAGGATGAGCACGCGCTCGATGCTGCGTTCCACCTCTGGCGCGAGATTGACCGGCAGGTATGCACTCACGCCGCGGGCGTTTGCGGGGTCGATGGCACCCAGCGACACGACGATGGCGAGTCCCAGCGACGACAGCAGCGCCGTTGCGTGCACGGCGATGCAGGCGGGAAGGAATTTCACAGTGACTGTGCCGGCGGCCGCGGGGGGCGAATCAGCGAACCCACAAGAAACCATCGAGCCTCTCCACTGGCGGCCGTTCCGGGGCGCGCATGATCGCACGGCCGGGCCCTCGTTTGTCTCGCCTGTCAGCGCTTGGTTCGGTAGAGTTACAAGTCCGCTACAGTCGCTACCTGGCGACGCCACCCATGACCTTCTGCTATCTCATCATGACGCACCAGAATCCTGCGCAGATCGCGCGGCTGGTGCGCACCATCCTCGCAGGCAGTCCGGACGGTTGGGTGCTCATGCTTCACGACCGGCGCGGCTGTGCGCTCGAAGGCATCGAAGCGCTCGCCGATCCGCGCGTGCAGGTGCTGACCTCACCCGTTGACGTGCATCGTGGCGATTTCTCCATGGTCGCTGCCTATCTGCACGCGCTGCAATGGTTGCGTTCCAGCGAGCGCCGCTGGGACTGGCTGATCCATCTTTCCGGTCAGTGCTACCCCCTGCGTCCGTTGCGACAGGTGGAGGAACTGCGTGCATCGGCACCCTTCGATGCCTACCTTCACCACTGGCAGGTGGGCGGTCCGGACGATCGCTGGCGAAAGCATCAAGGCCGCATCCGCTACTACTACCGCTTCCGCGCGGTTCCACGCTGGGCTGCGCCGCTGTTGCGCGCCGTGAAGTGGACGCACAGCCTGCAGGACACCTGGCGCGTGTTCACCACGTACGCGCCGTGGCTCGGCCGGCGGGTTGTCTCGCCGCCGTTCGGGCCTTCGCTGCGTCTCTACGGCGGCTCGCAGTGGGCGGACCTGTCGCGCCGCTGCGTCGAACACATTCTGGACTTCTGCGAGCGGCAGCGGCACGTCATGGAGCACTTCCGTCACAGCGCGGTGCCCGACGAGAGCGTCGTTCCCACCATCCTGGCGAACGCCGGCACGTTTCGCATCAGCAACGACAATCGGCGCTACATCGACTGGCGCGAATGCATCGACGGTCGTCCGCGCACGCTCACCAGCGCTGACCTTCCGGAGCTCGGCGCGAGCGATGCCGACTTCGCGCGCAAGTTCGATGCGCGCGTCGATGCCGCTGTGCTGGACGCGCTCGATGCGCGCATCGCCAGCCTCGCCGGCACCGGCACCGGCACCGGCACCGGCACCGGCATCGGCGGCGGCGGCGGCGGCGCTGCGCACGCGCACGCCGGCGAGCGCGCGCTCGCCTGACGCGTCGGGCCCGGCCTTGCGCATCCTGCACATCATCCTCTCGCGTGGTTTCGCCGGTTCGGAGCGTGCGACCGCAGAGATTTGCAATGCGCATTGCGGCGCGCACGAGGTTGCGCTCATTCTCAAGCGTGGCCACGTCGGCGCCGGCAACGTCACCATCCGTCAATGGGTCGATGCGCGCGTGCGCGTCTTCGAGGTCGGCAACTGGCTGCCGCGTGCAGGCATCGAGCGCGCGCTCGAGGAATTCCGGCCGGACGTGATCCACGCGCACCTGCGCAAGTCGACGCGCATGCTGGCGCGCATCCGCCCCGCGGCGCCGACGGTCGCGACGCTGCACCTCAGCGTCAACGGGCCGCACTTCGCGGCGATGGACGGCATCATCTGCATCGCGCGCTGGCAGACGCGCGACATCCCGGCGGACTACGCCGGGCGGATCTTCCACATCAACGAGTCGCTGATTCCGCATCGACGGCTGGCCGCGGAGGAGATCGCGCGGCTGCGCGCCGAGCTCGGCGTACAACCCGGCGAGTATCTCGTCGGCGGCGTCGGGCGTCTCGCGCACAGCAAGGGCTTCGACGTGTTGATCGAAGCATTCCGACGCGCGAGCCTGCCGCATGCGCGCCTCGTCATCCTCGGCGAGGGACGCGAACGGTGGCGCCTGGAGCGCATGATCGGCTCAATCACTTCGGCTGCCGGACCAGCGATCGCGGGGAGCAGGCCGGCGATCGCCGGGGGCGGGCCAGTGGTCTCGCTGCCCGGCTTTCGCACCGACGTGAAGGATTGCTACCAGGCGTTCGATCTGTTCGTGAGCCCTTCGCGCAGCGAGCCGCTCGGCCGCGTGCTGTTCGAAGCGCTCGATGCCGGAGCGCCGGTGGTTGCCGCCGCGACGCTCGGACCGAGCGAGATTCTCGAGCAGTATCCCGGCGATCTGTTCCCGATCGGCGACGTGGACGCGCTCGCGGCGCTGTTGCAACGGCACCAGGCCCAGCGCACGCCGCACGCGCGTCACAACCTGAGCCCCTATCACATCGACAATGTCGCTCGCGAGACCGAGGCGGCGTACCGCGAGCTCAGCGAGCGCAAGCGGGCCGCCGGCACGCACACCGGGGCGCAGAACGTGCGTGCGCCTGGACAGGACGGGACGGCGGTACGCGAGAGCGGCGATGCGCGCTGAGGTCGTGCAGGCGGACGTCACCACGCTCGCCGTCGATGCGATCGTCAATGCCGCGAACTCGCGCCTCGCGGGCGGCGGTGGCGTCGATGGTGCGATCCATCGGGCCGCGGGTCCACAACTCGCGGCTGCGTGTGGCGCGCTCGGCGGATGTCCGACCGGCGATGCGAAGATCACGGAGGGTTTCGAATTGCCGGCGCGCTACGTGATCCACGCGGTCGGCCCCGTTTGGGCCGGCGGACAGGCACGCGAGGCGGAGTTGCTGGCGTCGTGCTACCGCCGCTCGCTCGAACTGGCGCACGAGCATGGGCTGTCAAGCATCGCGTTCTCCGCGATCAGCTGCGGCGTGTACGGGTATCCGGTCGAGGAGGCCGCGGGCATCGCCGTGCGCGAGGTGATGACGCGCGCATCCTCCGTGCCGACCCTTGAGCACGTTCAGTTCTGCTGTTTCGGCGAACCCGTCACGGCGGCCTACCGCGCGGCGTTGCGCGCATTCGCAGCACGGGCGTAAATGTAGAGCGCGCCCGTGAACGAAGCACGCGAATCACGCGAAGCACGCGAAGCACGCGAAGCACGCGCCGGCCTGAACCAGGCACCGAGACTGCTGTTTGTGCCGGCCAGCGGCGCGCGCGGCGCCGGCGAGTACTTCCGGTGCGTCGCGCTCGCACGCGCGGCGCAGGCGCGCTGGCCGGCCGCGCAGATCCGCTTCATCGTCAACGCGGAAGCAGGCTACGCGCGCGCGGCACCGTTCACGCAGACCACCGTGCAGGGCTCGCCGACCTACAACACCGCCGCGGTCAACGCGGCAGTCGCCGAGTTCCGCCCGCACGCCGTGATCTTCGACAGCGCTGGGCGGGTAGGGCAGCTCGCGCATGCGCGCCGTTGCGGCGCCGTGAATGTCTACGTCAGCTCGCGCTTCAAGACCCGCTGGAAGGGGTTTCGCTTCCGGCGCATGCGCCTGCTCGATCAGCACTGGCTCGCCTGGCCTCGGTTCGTCGATGGCGCGCTCACCGGCTGGGAGCGCTTCAAGCTCGCCATCGTGCGCCGGCCCGCGGTGCTCTTCCTCGACCCTGTGCACGAGCCGAGCGATGCGGCCCGGCGCGCGCGACTGCTCGAGCAGATCGGCGTAGCCGGACGGCCGTACGTCCTGTTCAGCGCGGGCGGCGGCGGCTACGCGCTCACCGGCGAGCCGGCGCCTGAAATTTTTGCGCGCGCCGCGATCGAAGTGAAGCGTGCCAGCGGCTTCGAAGCCGTGTGGGTGAAGGGCCCGAACTACGAGGGCAAGGCGTTCGACGGTGAGAACTTCGTTGCGCTAGGCTCGCTCGCCTCGGAGAGCATGATCGATCTCCTGGCGGGGGCGCAGGTGGCGGTGATCAGCGGCGGAAGTCTCTTGTTGCAGGCGCTCGCGCTCGGTACGCCCGCGGTCGCCGCGCCGGTGGCTGCGGATCAACCCGCGCGCATCGCCGCGGCGGAGCGGCAACGCGTCGCGATCGCAGCGCCGCTCGAGTCGCAGGCGCTCGCTCGCGCGACACTCCCGCTGCTCACCGATCCGTCACTCCCGGCCGCGTTGCGTGCTCGCCTGCGCGACCTCGGCATCGGGAACGGGGCGCACCAGGCCATGGACGCGCTGGCGCGCCTGCTCGCATTGCGGGGCGTCGTGCCGGCCGCCGTGCCATGAAGGCGGTCGCGCCATGAAGGCCTGGATGTGCGTGATCTGCGGATTCGTCTACGAAGAAGAGAAGGGCGACCCGACCCGCGGCATTGCGCCGATGACGCGCTGGGAGGACGTGCCACTCGCCTGGCGCTGCCCGGACTGCGGCGCGGGCAAGGAAGACTTCGAGATGATCGAGATCTGAGCCAGCGCGAGCCACGCGGCGCCTGTGCCCGGCACGTCGCAGCGGGGACGCGAGAGAAGGCGCCTGAGCCTTTTCAGCGCTGCGTCGCGCGAATGCCGCGCGTGTTCAGCAGCTCGATGACGCTGTCGTTGCCGACCAGGTGCAGCGCGCCCACCACGACGAGGTAGTCGCGATCGTCGTCGAGGAGATCCGCAATCTGGGTGGCCCAGTTGCGGTTGCGCGTGACGATGAGCGGTGCGTAGAGGTCGGGAAACTCCCCGAACTCCTGGCTCAGCGTCGCGGCGAGGCTGGCGCTGTCGCCCTTGCGCCAGGCGGCGATCATGCCGTCCAGCTGCTCGCGCGCACCCTCGGCTTCCTCGAGCGACATCATCAGGAACTTGCCCTGCCTGTCGAGCTCGAGGCTGTCGAGCACGCCCAGCTGGTCGGCCATCGTTTCGAGACCGAGCACTTCCTTGCCGTCCTTCGTGGCGAGGTTGAGCACGTACTGTTCGATTCCGTGCTCGGGCAGCAAGCCGAGACTGGCGACCTGGGCCTGGACGACCGCGAGTGCGGCGACCCAGGGCTCGAAGCGCGCGAACATGCCGAGATCCAGCCCGATCGCGGTCGCGCGCATGTCCGCGGTCGCGAAGGCTTCGACGCCCAGGATGTCGCGCAGCGAACGATCCGGGGGCAGGCTGCCACGCTCGAGCGTGAACTGCAGCGCCTCGCCGGCATCGAGGTTGTCCAGGTCGATCTCCATGTACAGCGCTTCGGCTTCGCGGTACGCGTCGAGGATCACCGCGGGCAGCGGGTAGTCCGATTCGCGCAGCACGTGCACCGAGCCGAGCAGGAACACCGTGTTGCTCTTGCCCTTGATTTCCCAGAGGGGGCTCGTGCCGTCGGCCTGCGCGGCCGCGCCAAGCGTCAGCGCGAGAGCGCCGAGAGTTGCGCGAACGATTTGTTTCATGGTCTGGCTCGAGTGCGGTCGGATCGAAGGGTGAAGAGGCGTCGGCTCGCCGGCGCTCAGCTCGACGGCGGAGAATGACCTTCGACCCAGACGACTTCGGAATCGATGCGGCCGTCGTCGCGCAGCTCGAGCCGGCGATAGCCGGGCGGGCGGCGATCGATCGCGAAGCCGTCGCTGCGCGGCAGGAACTGGGCGCACGTCGAGGGGGTGCTCATGAGGCGCACGCCTTGGCGGTCGCCGTCGAACTGCTGGTGGACGTGACCCCACAACACGGCGCGCACGTTGCGGTAGCGGTCGAGGACCGCGAAGAGCTCGTCGGCGTTTTCGAGACCCACCTGATCCAGCCAGCGGCTCTGCATGGCCACCGGATGGTGATGCAGGCACACGAGTGCGTGCGCGCGTGGGTTCGCGCCCAGCGCCTCGTCGAGCAGCGCGAGGTTGTCCGCGTCCAGGCGTCCCTGAGCCTGGCCCGCGAGATAGCTGTCGAGCATGACGCCGATCCAGTTGGGCCAGCGCGCCACGCCGCCGAGCTGGAATGGCGCACCGCTGAGCACCTGCTGCATCGGTTCGGGCTCGTCGTGGTTGCCGGGGATGCAGTAGACCGGCACGCCGAGCTCGGCGAACACGTCGCGAAAGCGTGCGTAGCCGGAAGGGTCGTCCTGCACCAGGTCGCCGGTCGCGAGGATGCCGTCGCACGGCCAATGGTGAGCGCGCGCGTGAGCGATCGCCGCGAGCAGCGCAGGGTAGGTAACCACGCCGCGCAGCTTGCCGTCGGCCGCGCCATACAGGTGCGGATCGGTGAACTGCAGGAGGCGGACGGTCATGCCACCGGTCCGTTCGTGGCAGCGAGACACTCGTGTCGCGGGTGCATCGGATCGTTCACACTATGTGAAAATCGACGGCATCATAGCAGAGGGGTTTCGGCGCAAGGGTGACCCAGGTCGCGCGCAAAGGGCCACCAAACGCCGGAACCCGAGCACGCCGTCACGGTCGTGTCACGGGTCGGGATTATTCGGAGAAGGGCCATGACGGGACGCACTCTGTCGGTTACGGACGACATCTACCGCTATCTGCTGGAACATTCGGTTCGCGAGCCGCCGCTACTGGAACGCCTGCGCGCAGTTACGGCGGGCATGCCGAACGCGCAGATGCAGATCGGCCCCGAGCAGGGCCAGTTCATGGCGCTTCTTGCAAAGCTGATCGGCGCGCGCCGCTGCATCGAAGTAGGGGTGTTCACTGGATACTCCAGTCTGGCTGTCGCCCTGGCCCTGCCCGAGGACGCCCGCATCCTCGCCTGCGACGTCAGCGAGGAGTGGACGGGAATCGCGCGCCGGTTCTGGCGCGAGGGCGGCGTGGAGCACAAGATCGAGCTGAAGCTGCAGCCGGCAACGCAAACGCTCGAGGAGCGCATCGCTGCCGGCGAATCGGGCCAATACGATTTCGCGTTCATCGACGCCGACAAGGAAGGCTACGGCGCGTACTACGAGCTGTGCCTGAAGCTGCTGCGTCCGGGCGGCCTCATCGCCGTCGACAACACGCTGTGGTCCGGCAAGGTGGCCGATCCGCGCACGCCGGACAAGAACGCGCAGATCATGCGCAAGTTCAACGACACGCTGCACCGTGATGAGCGCATCGACCTCAGCCTCTTGCCGCTCGGCGACGGCCTGAGCCTCGCGCGCAAGCGCTAGCGGCGACGAGCGAACCTCCACTAAAAGAAAGGCCGCGCCAAGCGCGGCCTTTCGATCGAAGTCGGCGAACGCTTGGCGCCGTCCGCCGGGCTCGTCCGGGCCAAACCCGGGTCAGTAGCGGTATTGATCCGGCTTGAACGGACCGTCCTTGCCCACGCCGATGTACTTCGCCTGCCGGTCGGTCAGCTCCGTCAGCTGCGCACCGAGCTTGGTGAGCTGCAACCTCGCCACCTTTTCGTCGAGCTGCTTCGGCAGCACGTAGACCCCGACGGGGTACTTGCCGGTATCGCGCCACAGCTCGATCTGCGCCATCACCTGGTTGGCGAACGAGGACGACATCACGTAGCTCGGATGCCCGGTGCCGCAGCCGAGGTTCACGAGCCGGCCCTCGGCCAGCAGGATGATGCGCTTTTCGGGCGCGCCCCCCTGGGCCGGGAAGATCACGTGATCCACCTGCGGCTTGATGTTTTCCCACCGGTACTGGCGCAGGCTCGCGACGTCGATCTCGTTGTCGAAGTGCCCGATGTTGCACACGATCGCCTGGTGCTTCATGCGCTTCATGTGATCGTGGGTGATCACGTCGATGTTGCCGCTGGCGCTGACGAAGATGTCCGCCTGGTCGGCGGCGTATTCCATCGTCACCACGCGGTAACCTTCCATTGCCGCCTGCAGCGCGCAGATCGGGTCGATCTCGGTGACCCACACCTGCGCCGAAAGCGCGCGCAGCGCCTGGGCGCAGCCCTTGCCGACGTCGCCGTAGCCGATGACCAGCGCCACCTTGCCCGCAATCATCACGTCGGTGGCGCGCTTGATGCCGTCCACCAGCGACTCGCGGCACCCGTACAGGTTGTCGAACTTCGACTTGGTCACCGAATCGTTGACGTTGATCGCGGCGAAGCCGAGCTCGCCGTCCTTGTGCATCTGGTACAGGCGCTTCACGCCCGTCGTCGTTTCCTCGGTGACGCCCTTGATGGCGGCCTTGATGCGCGAGTAGTAGCCCGGCTTGGTGTCGAGGCGCTTGGCGATCGCCGCGTACAGTGCGCGCTCTTCCTCGTTGCTGGGCTTGCCGATCAGGGAACGGTCCTTCTCCGCCCGCGCGCCGAGGTGCACCAGCAGCGTCGCATCGCCGCCGTCGTCGAGGATCATGTTGGGAGTGCCGCCGTCCGCCCATTCAAAGATGCGGTGCGTGTACTCCCAGTACTCGTCCAGCGTCTCGCCCTTGTAGGCGAACACCGGCGTGCCGCCTTTGGCGATGGCCGCCGCGGCGTGGTCCTGCGTGGAGTAGATGTTGCACGACGCCCAGCGTACGTCCGCACCCAGCGCGCGCAGTGTCTCGATGAGCACCGCGGTCTGGATGGTCATGTGCAGGGAGCCGGCGATGCGCGCGCCCTTGAGGGGCTGGCTGGCGGCGAACTCTTCGCGGATCGCCATCAGGCCGGGCATCTCGGTCTCGGCGATCGCCATCTCCTTGCGACCCCAGTCGGCCAGCGACAGATCGGCAACCTTGTAGTCGGGGTTCCTGGAACTCAGAACTGCGTTCATTGATTTCTCCGTTCGATAGCGAATCAAACGGGCGCAGTTGGAAAGACACTTCGTCGGCTGAGCCTGACTCCTCGTGGCAGCTGCCGGCTTTGCAACCGGCGGCCGTGAGGAACTGCAGCGCCCCTCAGTCGGCGAAGTTTTGGGGAGGGGCTACCGGGCGGCGGCCACCTTCGCCTTCAGACCGGCGGCGTCCGCCAGAATTTCGGCCTTGTCGGTTCGTTCCCACGAAAATTCCGGATCGGTGCGGCCGAAGTGGCCGTAGGCCGCGGTCTTCTCGTAGATCGGTCGCACCAGGTCGAGCATCTGGCGCAGCCCGTAGGGCGTCAGGTCGAACAGCTCGCGCACCATCGGCGTCAGGCGCTCGCGCGGGACCTTGCCCGTGCCGAACGTCTCGACGCTGATCGACGTGGGTTCCGCGACGCCGATGGCGTACGAAACCTGGATCTCGCAGCGCTCGGCGAGGCCGGCGGCCACGATGTTTTTGGCAACGTAGCGGGCGGCGTACGCGGCTGAGCGGTCGACCTTCGACGGGTCCTTGCCCGAGAAAGCGCCGCCGCCATGGCGCGCCATGCCGCCGTAGGTGTCGACGATGATCTTGCGGCCGGTGACCCCACAGTCGCCGACCGGGCCGCCGATGACGAAGCGCCCGGTGGGATTGATGTGGATGCGCGTGTCCTTCGTCATCCAGGCCTTGGGCAGCGTCGGCTTGATGATCTCTTCCATCACGCCTTCGCGCAGTGCCTCGTTCGAGACGTCCGGATGATGCTGCGTCGAGAGCACGACCGCGTCGATGCCGACCGGCTTGTGGTCCACGTAGCGCATGGTGATCTGGCTCTTGGCGTCCGGGCGCAGCCACGCGAGCTTGCCGGACTTGCGCACTTCCGCCTGGCGCTTCACCAGGCGATGCGCGTACGTGATCGGGGCGGGCATCAGGACGTCGGTTTCGTTCGAGGCGTAGCCGAACATCAGGCCCTGGTCGCCGGCGCCCTGCGATTTCTCATCCTGCCGGTCGACGCCCATCGCGATATCGGGCGACTGCTTGCCGATGATGTTGACGACTGCGCAGGTTGCCCCGTCGAAGCCCATCTCGGAGCTGTTGTAGCCGATGCCGAGCACGGTGCGCCGAACCAGCTCTTCCAGGTCCACCCAGGCGGCGGTCGTGACCTCGCCGGCGACGACGACCACGCCGGTCTTTACCAGCGTTTCGCAGGCGACGCGTGCGCGCTTGTCCTGGCGGATGATCGCGTCGAGCACCGCATCGGAGATCTGGTCGGCCACCTTGTCGGGATGGCCTTCGGAAACGGACTCGGAGGTGAACAGGTAGTCGCCGGACATCGCGCAAAAGTCCAAAGGGAATCAAAGGGGTGGGGAGTATAGCCCTTGGCCGTACATTTGCCAGTTACCAGTCGTCATTACCATATGCTCGACGCTTGCATCGAGGCTCGCCGGCTTGGACCGTTCAGGAACGCCGTAAATCCATCAATGCAGGCTCCGGGAAAAACATCCTGTTTTTCACAGTCCTGAAAGGAGCCTGGGGCCGAGTCGCTTGCGGGGGCCGCTGTCAGCAGTGTCTGACCGGCGCTGTACATTGCCGCTGTCACGCCCATGTTGGAGAATGCGCGGCTTTCCATACGCCGGGGTGAGTGATGCCGAGTCCGAGTCGCCGGGAGCTTGCCAACGCCATTCGTGCTCTCGCGATGGACGCCGTGCAGCAGGCCAACTCCGGTCATCCCGGCGCGCCGATGGGGATGGCCGACATCGCCGAGATCCTCTGGCGCGACTACCTCAAGCACAGCCCCGAGCACCCCATGTGGTGGGACCGCGACCGTTTCGTGCTCTCGAACGGGCACGGCTCGATGCTCCTTTATTCTCTGCTCTACCTCACCGGTTACCCGCTGAAGCTCGAGGAGCTGAAGCACTTTCGCCAGCTCGGCTCGCGCACCGCCGGACATCCCGAGCACGAACCTCACGTCGGGATCGAGACGACGACGGGTCCACTCGGCCAGGGGCTCGCGAACGCCGTGGGAATGGCCCTTGCCGAGAAGACCCTGGCCGCGACGTTCAACCGGCCGGGCTTCAACGTCGTCGATCACCACACCTACGTTTTTCTTGGCGACGGCTGTTTGATGGAGGGCATCTCGCACGAGGCGTGCTCGCTCGCCGGCACGCTCGAGCTCGGCAAGCTGATCTGCGTCTATGACGACAACGGCATTTCGATCGACGGCGAGGTGCGCGGCTGGTTCACGGACGACACGCCGAAGCGCTTCGAAGCGTACGGCTGGCACGTGGTGCCGAAGGTCGACGGGCACGACAGCGATGCAGTGCGACGCGCCCTCGAGAGCGCGCGCGCAGTGACCGACCGGCCATCGCTGATCTGCGCGAAGACCATCATCGGTTGGGGTGCCCCCAACAAGCAGGGCACCGAAGCGGTGCACGGTGCAGCGCTCGGTGTCGACGAAGTCGCGGCCGCCCGCAAGCAGCTCGGCTGGACGCAAGAACCCTTCGTCGTGCCGCAGCCGATCCGCGACGCCTGGGACGCGCGCGAGCGTGGCAGGCAACGCGAGGGCGAGTGGCGCGAGCTGTTCGCGCGTTACCGCAAGGCGCACCCCGCGCTCGCCGCGGAGCTCGAGCGGCGCATGCACGGCTCGCTCCCGGAGGATTTTCGCACCGTCGCGCGCGAAGCCGTGGCCAACGCGGCGCGCGAAGCCAAGTCACTCGCGACGCGTCAGGCTTCGCAGAACACTCTGAATGCGCTCGGTCCGAAGCTGCCGGAGCTGATCGGCGGGTCGGCGGACCTGACCGGCTCGAACAACACGCTGCGCAAGGACTCGAAGGCGATCACGCCCGGCGATGCGGCCGGCAACTACATCTACTACGGCGTGCGCGAGTTCGGCATGTCGGCCGTCATGAACGGCATCTGCCTGCACGGCGGCTTCATTCCGTATGGCGGCACGTTCCTGACCTTCTCCGACTACGCTCGCAACGCCGTGCGCATGGCGTCGCTGATGAAGCAGGGTACGATCTTCGTGTACTCGCACGATTCCATCGGCCTCGGCGAGGACGGTCCGACGCACCAGCCGATCGAGCACCTCGCGAGTCTGCGCCTCATCCCGCAGTTCTCGCTGTGGCGCCCGTGCGATGCGGTCGAGACCGCGGTGTCGTGGGCCCACGCGATCGAACGGCGCGACGGACCGACGGCAGTCGTGCTCACGCGCCAGGCTCTGCCGCACCAGGCGCGCAGCGACGAGCAGATCCAGGCGATCAACCGCGGCGCCTACGCTCTGGTGGAGAGCGAGGCTGCGCCCGAGTGCATCGTCATCGCCACGGGATCGGAAATCGGCATCGCGGCCGAAGCCGTTCGCGAGCTCAACGGCAAGGGACGGCGCGTACGTCTCGTCTCCATGCCTTCGGTCGACGTCTTCGAGCGGCAGGACGATGCGTATCGCGAGCGCCTGCTGCCAGCGGCAGTGACGCGGCGTGTGGTCGTGGAAGCTGGCGCGACTGCGTCGTGGTGGAAGTACGCGGGTCTGCAGGGCGAAGTGATCGGGCTCGATCGCTTCGGCGCCTCCGGCAAGGCCGCGGACCTGTTCGAGCATTTCGGCTTCACGCGCGAACGCGTCGTGGCAGCCATCGAGACTGTTCTGCGCGCACAATAGGCGCGGCGCTACTCGAGACAGCGCCGCGGCGCGCCCTTCATATCGAGAGGAATCAGGCAATGGCAATCAAGGTCGGCATCAACGGCTACGGACGCATCGGTCGCAACATGCTGCGCGCCCTGTACGAGGCGAAGCGCACGTCGGAGATCCAGATCGTGGCGCTCAACGATCTCGGCGATGCGAACACCAACGCCCACCTGACGCGCTACGACACCGCGCACGGCAAGTTCCCGGGCGAAGTGAAGGTCGAAGGCGACGCGATGGTCGTCAATGGCGACCGCATCAAGGTGCTGGCCGAGCGCGATCCGGCCAAGCTGCCCTGGGGCGACCTGGGTGTCGAGTACGTGCTCGAGTGCACGGGCCTGTTCACGAGCAAGGCCAAGGCCGGCGCGCACCTGAAGGGCGGCGCCAAGCGGGTCGTGATCTCCGCGCCGGGCGGGGAAGACGTGGACGCGACCATCGTTTACGGCGTCAACCACAACGTGCTCACCGCTGCGCACACAGTGATTTCCAACGCTTCGTGCACGACCAACTGCCTGGCGCCGGTGGTCAAGGTCCTGCATGACAGCATCGGCGTGGTCAGCGGCATCATGACGACGGTGCACGCGTACACCAACGACCAGGTGCTCACCGACGTCTATCACAGCGACCTGCGCCGCGCGCGCTCGGCGACCATGTCGATGATCCCGACCAAGACCGGTGCCGCGGCGGCCGTGGGCCTGGTGCTGCCCGAGCTCAAGGGCAAGCTCGATGGCTTCGCGGTGCGCGTGCCCACGATCAACGTCTCGCTCGTGGACCTTACGTTCACCGCGAAACGCGCGACCAATGCCCAGGAGATCAACAGCCTGATGAAGGCGGCGGCCGGTGGCGCATTCAAGGGAATCATCGCTTACAGCGACGGCCCGCTGGTCTCTGTCGATTTCAACCACGATGCGCATTCCGCCAGCTACGACGCCACGCTCACCAAGGTGATTGACGGCACGCTGGTCAAGGTGTGCGCGTGGTACGACAACGAGTGGGGTTTCTCCAACCGCATGCTCGACACGACGATCGCCTGGTCGAAAGCGCGCTGAGCCGGCGGGAGCTTGCGATGACAGTGTCCGTGCTGCGTATGATCGATCTCGCGCTGGCGAATCAGCGCGTGATGATCCGCGAGGATCTCAACGTGCCCGTCAAGGATGGCGCCGTCACCAGCGACGTGCGTATCCGCGCTGCCGTGCCGACGATCGAGCACGCGCTCAAGGCGAAAGCCCGCGTGATCCTGCTGTCGCATCTCGGGCGGCCGGACGAGGGCGTCTATGCCGGGGAGTTCTCGCTGGCGCCGGTGGCCGCGCGGCTCTCCGAGCTGCTCGGGCGCAACGTGCGCCTGGAGAAGCACTGGCTCGAAGGCGTGAAGTGCGAGCCCGGCGAGGTCGTGCTCTGCGAGAACGTGCGTTTCAACAAGGGCGAGAAGAAGAACGACGAGGGCCTGTCGCGGCGCATGGCCGCGCTCTGCGACATCTTCGTGATGGATGCGTTCGGGACCGCGCATCGCGCGGAGGCGAGCACTCACGGCGTGGCGCAGTTTGCACCGGTGGCCTGCGCCGGCCCCCTCCTGGTCAACGAGCTGGTGGCGCTCGAGACAGCGCTCGAGAAGCCCGCGCGGCCGATGATCGCTATTGTCGGGGGCTCCAAGGTCTCCACCAAGCTCACCGTGCTGGAGGCACTGCTAGCCAAGGTCGACCAGCTCATCGTCGGCGGCGGCATCGCCAACACCTTCCTGGCCGCGGCCGGCCAGCCGGTCGGCAAGTCGCTGCACGAGCCGGACATGATCGACATCGCCCGCCGCCTGATAACCGCACGGGGCGGATCGGTGATCCCGCTGCCCACCGACGTCGTCGTCGCGCGCGAGTTCTCGGCAAGCGCCGAGGCGGACGTGAAGGCGGTGGGCGCGGTCGGCGCCGGCGAGATGATCCTCGACATAGGTCCGGACACGGCTGAGCGATTCGCGGGGCTGCTGGCGCGCGCCGGCACCATCGTCTGGAACGGCCCGGTGGGCGTGTTCGAGTTCGACCAGTTCGGGGAGGGCACGCGCACGCTGGCGCAGGCGATTGCGCGCAGCCCGGCGTTCTCGCTCGCGGGCGGCGGTGACACGCTGGCCGCCATCGAGAAATACCAGCTCGAGGAAGACATCTCCTACATCTCCACCGGCGGCGGCGCGTTCCTCGAGTTCGTGGAAGGCAAGAAGCTGCCGGCCGTGGAGGTTCTCGAGGCGCGCGCCGCGCGCGCGGGTGCCGCCTGATGTCGCGTCGTTCGACGGGCGCAGCGGCCGACCCGACCCAAGCCGTGCTCCGGCGCACCAAGATCGTCACCACGCTCGGCCCCGCGACCGACGATCCGGCCGTGCTCGAGGCGATGATCCGCTCGGGCGCGGACGTCGCGCGTGTGAATTTCTCGCACGGGCGCGCCGAGGATCACGCGAAGCGCGTGCAGATGGTGCGCGATGCCGCCGCGCGCGCCGGGCGCTACGTCGGCATTCTCGGCGACCTCGCGGGCCCCAAGATCCGCATCGACCGCTTCGCTGCCGGGCCGGTGGAGCTGAAGGAAGGCGCGCCGTTCGTGCTCGACGTCTCGCTCGATCCCGAAGCGGGCACCGTCGCCTCGGTGGGCGTCGCCTACAAGGAGCTGCCGCGCGACGTGAAGAGCGGCGACGTGCTGCTGCTCAACGACGGGCAGCTGGTGCTCGACGTCGAGAAAGTCGACGGGCCGCGCATCCACACGGTGGTGCGCATCGGCGGCGAGCTGTCGAACCAGAAGGGCATCAATCGCCAGGGCGGCGGGCTGTCCGCCGGCGCGCTCACCGACAAGGATCGCGAGGACATCAAGACCGCGTCGCAGCTCAGTGTCGACTACGTGGCGGTGTCGTTCGCGCGCGACGCGGCCGACATGCGCGAGGCGCGCTCGCTCATCAAGAAGGCGGGCGGCGACGCGCGCGTGGTCGCCAAGATCGAGCGCAGCGAGGCCATCCAGAATCTCAATGCCATTGTCGATGCGTCCGACGTGGTGATGGTGGCGCGCGGCGATCTGGGCGTGGAAATGGGTTACGCCGAGATCACCGGCCTGCAGAAGACCATCATCCACCAGAGCCGCAACCGTAACCGTGTGGTGATCACGGCCACGCAGATGATGGAGTCGATGATCACCAACGCGATCCCGACGCGCGCCGAGGTCTCGGACGTCTCGAACGCCGTCATGGACGGCACGGACGCGGTGATGCTGTCGGCCGAGAGCGCTGTCGGCAAGTATCCGGTCAAGGCCGTCGAGGCGATGTCCGACATCATCCGCGGCGCCGAGAAGTACCAGCTCTCGCACAGCCGCGTGCGCCATCGCGTCGAGGGACAGTTCCAGGGCACGGACGAGGCGATCGCGATGGCCGTGATGTACACGGCCAATCACCTCAAGACGCGTGCGATCGTGGCACTGACCGAATCGGGCTCGACGCCGCTGTGGATGTCGCGCATCCGCTCGGACATCCCGATCTACGCCTTTGCGCGCCACGAAGTGACGCGCCGGCGCGTCACGTTGTACCGCGGCGTGTATCCCGTGCCGTTCGACATCACGCACACCGATCCGCAGACGCTCTACCGGTCGATCTTCCACTTGATGCTCGAGCTGGGACTGGCGGCCGAGAACGAGCTCGTGATCCTCACCAAGGGCGAGCTGTCCGGCGTTTCCGGCGGCACCAACTCGATGAAAATCCTGCGCGTCACGCGCGACTGAGCCGCGTCCTCCCATGCGCAAGCTGCGAATCACGGCCTTCGCGCTCCTGGTGCTGATCCTGGTCGTCTTCGTGGCGGCGTACCTGCTGCTGCGCTCGAGCCTGCCGGACATCGATGCGCGGCAGAGCGCGGCCGGGCTCGCTGCGCCGATCGCGATCGAGCGCGACAACCTGGGCGTGGCCACCATCCGCGGCAGCACGCGCGCCGACGTGGCATGGGCCACGGGTTACGCGCACGGCCAGGACCGCTTTTTCCAGATGGATCTCCTGCGCCGCGTCGCCGCGGGCGAGCTGTCCGAAGTGTTCGGCGCCGTCGCGCTCGACACCGACAAGCGTCGACGGGTGCACCAGCTGCGCAAGGTCGCGCGCGCAGTCCTGCAGCGCGCCTCCGAGGAAGACCGCGCGCTGGTCACGCGCTACGCGGGCGGCGTCAATGCCGGCCTCGGCTCGTTGCGTGGGCGACCGTTCGAATATTGGCTGCTGCGCGGGCAGCCGGCCGCGTGGCAGCCCGAGGATACGGTGCTCGTCGTGTTCGCGATGTACATCGACCTGAGCGAGAACTTCAATGCGGAGGACCAGCGCGGCACGATGCGCGCCGTCCTGCCCGCCGAGCTCGAGAAATTTCTCTATTCGGTGGGCTCGGAGTGGGATGCGCCGTTGATTGGCGCGCCCCTGGAGATGCCGCCGATACCGGGACCCGATGTCTATGACCTGCGCAAGGCTGCGCCGGCGCTTCCAGTGCAGGCGCGGACTGGCAGGTCGCGTTCGTCAGCCGGGCCGCGTTCGTCAGTCGATCTCCTCGCCGCAGACGACATTCCCGCCGGGCTCATGGGCACTGATGTCGGCCGCGAGGAGCACGCCCTCGGCAGCAACAGCTGGGCGGTCGGCGGCCTGCACACGGCCACCGGCGCGGGACTGTTGGCGAGCGACATGCACCTCGGCCTGAACGTGCCGACGATCTGGTATCGCGCGCGCCTGCTCGTCGAGTCGAGCGGCGCCGACGCGCTCGACATCACAGGCGTGACCCTGCCGGGCGCGCCACTCCTGATCGCGGGCAGCAACGGCTCGATCGCCTGGGGTTTCACCAACAGCTACGGAGACTGGTGCGACCTCGTTCTCCTCGATATGGAAGAAGGCTCGCAGGACCGTTACCTGACGCCCGAGGGTCCGAGTGCGTTCGAACGCGCCACCGAGACGATTCACGTGCACGGCGCGCCCGACGAGACTCTCGAAGTGCGTCGCACGATCTGGGGCCCGGTGATTGGTGCCGACGTGCAGGGGCGCCTGCGCGCGGCGGTGTGGACCGCGCACTACCCGGAAGCGACAAACGTCACGATGCGCGAGCTCGAGCAGGCGAAGGACGTGGCCACCGCGCTCGACATCGGCGCGCGCAGCGGCATTCCGCCGCAGAATTTCGTCGTCGCGGACGCGGCCGGCAACATCGGCTGGACGATCATGGGACGCATCCCGGTGCGCGTGGGCTATGACGAAGTCGCGCCCGCGAGCTGGAACGCGCCCGGCGTCGGCTGGCAGGGCTGGCTGGCGCCGAGCTCCTACCCGCGGCTCGTCAATCCGCCGCAGGGCCGCATCTGGACCGCGAACCAGCGCACCGCGGACGGCCCGGCCCTCGAATTGCTCGGCGACGGCGGCTACGCGTTCGGTGCGCGCGCCGGACAGATCCGCGAGGCTCTGCTGGCGAAAGACATCGTCGCTGAGGGCGACATGCTCGCCATCCAGCTCGACGATCGCTCGCGGATTCACGAGCGCTGGCGCGCGAAGCTCGTGAGTGTGCTCGATGAGGCCGCCACCGACGGTCAGGCCGGCCGGACGGAAGCGCGCCGGCTGGTCGAGAGCTGGCACGGGCGCGCCGCGACCAATTCCGCGGGCTTTCGCATCCTGCGCGGCTGGCGCGATCGCATTCGCGAACGCGTGTTCACCGCGCTGACGGCTGAAGTCCGCGCGCGCTATCCCGCGTTCGCACTTTCTCAGCAGCAGCGCTTCGAGGCCCCGCTCTGGCGACTGGTGCAGGAGGAGCCCGTGCACCTGCTCGATCCGGCGTTCGCGAGCTGGCGCGAGTTCGAGCTGGCGATGCTCGACGAGCTGGTCGCGGAGTTGCAGAAGGAATGCGGCACGCTCGCGGCGTGCACCTGGGGCAAGCGCAACCGCATCGTGGTCCGCCATCCGCTCAGTCGCGCTGTCTCTCCGCTGGCGGCGCTGCTCGACATGCCGCTCGTCGAGCTGCCCGGCGACGTCTACACGCCACGAGTGCAGGGCCGCGACTTCGGCGCGTCGGAGCGTTTCGGTGTGTCGCCGGGGCACGAAGTGCAGGCGTACTACCACATGCCGGGCGGACAGAGCGGCCATCCGCTCTCGCCGTTCTATCGCGCGGGCTTCGACGCCTGGGCCGAGGGCCGACCGCTGCCGTTCCTCCCTGGCAAGACGCAACACACGCTGACGTTCGAGCCGGCGCCGTAGACGGCCGCCGCCGCCGCGAGACGATCGCCGCCGCGAGACGATCGCTGCACCGGACGAACGCCGCGGCTAGAATGGCCACGTGAACGCGGGCCGTTGCATCTTTCTCGCTGCTCTTGTTGTGGGCGGCGCCGTCACTGCGCAGGGCGTTTTCGGCCTCGCAGTCCCCGACCTGTTGCTCGCGCTGCTGCGCGCCATACAGACGCCGCCCGTGATCTACCTGGCGGCGGTGGTGCGCGTGGCATTCGGAATCATCCTCGTGCTCGCGGCACCGGCTTCGCGCACGCCGCTCGCGCTGCGCGCCCTGGGTGCGTTGATCGTCGTGGGCGGCCTGATCTCGCCGTTCTACGGCGAACAGTTCGGCCACGCGATGCTCGACTGGTGGCAGGCCGGCGGGCCGCCGCTGATCCGCGCCTGGGCCGGATTCTCCCTGGTGCTCGGTGTCCTGATCCTGTGGTCCGTCGCGCGCCGCCCGATACCGGCGCGCGCTGCTTGGCGAGGCAAGCACATGCTGCAACTGCGTCCCTGCTGCGAATGCTGTGGCAAGGATCTTCCTGGCGACTCGGACGCGGCGTACATCTGCTCGTTCGAGTGCACGTTCTGCAGGACGTGCAAGGAAGAGGTGCTGAAGGGTCGCTGCCCGAATTGCGGCGGCGAGCTGCTGCTGCGGCCGCGGCGAGCGCCGGAGAAGCTTCTCGAGTACCCGGCCTCGACGCAACGGATCGTGAAACCCGACGGCTGCAGTCCACCGGCGCGGTGAGATGACCGACCAGATCGTTACGTTCCTTCTGGTGCTCGCGGCAGGCGCCTACCTGTTCAGCGCCCTGAAAATCGCCAACGAGCACGAGCGCTTCGCCGTCATCGTCATGGGTCGATTCCAGAAGCTGATCGGCCCCGGCATCGTGCTGAGCGGCGGCGTAGGGCGGCAGTTGACGAGGATCGCGCTGGGACAGGAAGGGCGCTATCTCGGCGACGCTCTCGCGCAATTTTCCGGTGCTGCGATTCCGGTTCAGGCCCCGCGCATCGCGACTGGCAACGTGGTCGTCATTGAGTCGTTCCGCGACGGCAAGGTCTGGGTGGCGGATCGCGGAATACCTGCGCCCGGGTCCTGAGTGGGAATGCCGTTTCGCGCGCGACCGTTGCTGCGGTGCCCGACGGAAGCGATCACCCGGTGAGCTGGCGGCGACGATCCTCGAGCTCCACGATCCACGACCGCAGCTCGCCATCGGCGACGCGGCGGTTCAGGCGCCAGAGGCCGAAGTAGAGAGCGAGGGTTGCGCCGGTCATCGCCAAGGCGACGAAGCTGCGCACCAGCAGCGCCTGCGAGGAATAGAGCATGACGTGCAGCGCGATCATGCCGACGCTCACCCCGAGCGGCAGCAAGTACCACCACAACACGTTGGTGAGCAGCCAGTACTGATGGCGACCTTCGGCGATGGCGCGCTCGAGCTCGGCGGCGACGGCATCGCCGCGAGGGCGAACGTTGCGACGCGCCCTGAGCCGGTCGACGAGCAGGAATGCGGCGACGGCGAACGCCAGGACGGCTGCGATCCAGCACGTCCAGGAAGGTCGCCCCGCGGACCAGTTCAGCCAGGCCACCCAGCCGAACACGGCACCCACCAGCAGCGAGCCGAGCGATTCGCGCGCATCGCGCCAGGCGATCGCGCGCTCGAAACTGCGGGCCTTGCCGCGCACCTCGTGCGCCATTCGTCGCAGCGCTGCGCCCTCGCCGCCATTCGCACCCGACGCCGATCCTTCACGCCATGCTTCCTGCCACTTTTCAAAGCTCATCGTTCGTCTCCATCAGGAGGGCGCTCAGCTTTCTGCGCGCGCGCAACAGCGCCACGCCGACATGGTTCTCCGTCATGCCCAGGATCTCGCCGATCTCGCGGTGGGTCACGCCTTCGAGTGCGAGCACGAGAAGCGAGCACTCGCCGGCCGGGAGTGTGCGCATCGCGTCCAGCAGGATCTCGAGCTGCTGCGAGTGTTCCTGGATCTCTGCCGGGCTCGCGCGCACCGCTTCTGGCGCTGCCGAAGCATTGGCGCTGACCACCACCAGCGCTTGCCTGCGCTGCCAGGCACGTTTCCACGTGAGCGCGGTGTTGAGGCACACTCGGTAGATCCAGGTCGAGTCGCGCGCCTGCCCGCGATAGGAGGGCAGGGAGCGCCAGAGCTGGATGAGCATCTCCTGGTGCAGATCCTGCCGATCGGCAGCGTCGGTGGCGTACACGCGGCTCAACCGGCGCACGATGGCCCCGTGCTGCGCGAGCCAGCCGGAGAGTCGGGCCTCGTTTGCTTCGTTTTCGTTCATTCTTCAGGAGCATTCGTCGCCGGTGCGTGTGATTCCTTACACCCGGCGGGCACGCCGTATACTAGTGCCCGAGCGATCAGCCCACCGGGCCGTGTCCGCCAGCCGCATTTCAGCGACGAGGTGCCGAGCCATGAGCGCCACGCGATCGAGCTTCGTCGACGTGCTTGCCTGGGCACTGCTGGTGGGCAACGTCCTCGGCATTGTGATCGCACTCCTGCAGCTCGCGCTGGTCGACGCCGTAACGGCCGAGATGCTGGCGACACCGCCCCTCGATGCGTTGCCGGCAGGCTCGCTGGATTTGCTGCGCGGATTCGCGATTTTTTTCCTCGTCTTCTCTGCCTTCATGACGTACGCGGCCTACGCACTGCTCAGGCGGCGCGAGTGGGCGCGACGCGTGCACGTCGTGATGTTCGCGCTCGGCATCGTCTGGGGAGTGCTGTGGACCGGCCTCGTGGCGCTCGGCTTCGACATGGCCGCTATTGTCCCGGCCGACGTAGTTGCGGACCTGCCTGAGCTGGATGCCGCGATGAGAGCCACGCGGGTCGTGGTGCTGATCACGACGATTGCGCTGTGCGTGCTCCTGGCCTGGCTGATCAAGCGACTGCGTACGCCTGAAGTGAAATCGGAATTCACCGCACGCCGCACTGCGTTATCCTCGTTGCCATGACGAATGCACGCTTCCAGGGCACCGATCGCTACGTCGCCACCGACGACCTGATGATCGCGGTCAACGCCGCGGTGATCCTCGCACGACCGTTGCTGATCAAGGGCGAGCCCGGCACGGGCAAGACCCAGCTCGCGCAGGAGATCGCGCTGGCGCTCGGCCGGCCGCTGCACGAGTGGCACATCAAGTCGACGACCCGCGCGCAGCAGGGCCTGTACGAATACGACGCGGTGTCGCGGCTGCGCGATTCGCAGCTGGGCCTGGAGGGCGTGCACGACATCGGCAACTACATCGTGCGCGGCAAGCTCTGGGAAGCGTTCGAATCCGACGTGCAGCCGGTGCTGCTGATCGATGAAATCGACAAGGCCGACATCGAGTTCCCCAACGACCTGCTGCGCGAGCTCGATCGCATGGAGTTCTACGTCTACGAGACGCGGCAGACGATCCAGGCGCGCCACCGGCCGATCATCGTCATCACCAGCAACAACGAGAAGGAGCTGCCGGACGCATTCCTGCGCCGCTGCTTCTTTCACTACATCCGCTTCCCGGACGCCGAAACGATGACGCGCATCGTCGACGTTCACTTCCCCGGGCTCAAGCGCGAGTTGCTGGCCGAGGCGCTCGAATCCTTCTTCCGCCTGCGCGAGGTGCCCGGCCTGAAGAAGAAGCCCTCGACCTCGGAGCTGCTCGATTGGATCAAGCTGCTGCTCGCCGAGGACATCTCGGCGGACGCACTGCGCGACCGCGACCACCGCAAATCCCTGCCGCCGCTCTACGGCGCGCTCCTCAAGAACGAGCAGGACGTGCATCTCGTCGAGCAGGTATTGTTCCTGAGCCGGCGCGAGGCACGCTGAGGGACACGCCGCAAGGCGAAGCCTCGTAGCCGGGCCCGGGCGCGCGAACATGCTGGTTCCTTTCTTCTTCAAGCTGAAGCAGGCCGGCGTCCCGGTCTCGATCACGGAGTTCCTCGCGCTTCTTGAAGCGCTGGACGCGCGCGTCATCGAGCGCGAGGCCGAGTGCTTCTACCATCTCGCGCGTGCCTGCCTGGTCAAGGACGAGACGCACTACGACCGCTTCGACCGCGTGTTCGCCGCGCATTTTCGCGGCGCCGAAGCACTGTTCGCTGCGCTCGTGAAGGATCTGCCCGCCGACTGGTTGCGTGCGTACGCCGAGAAACTCCTGACGGACGAAGAGAGGGCGCGGATCGAATCGCTCGGTGGCTGGGAGCAGCTGCTCGAAACGCTGCGCCAGCGTCTCGCCGAACAGCACGGGCGGCACGAGGGCGGCAACAAGTGGATCGGCACCGCGGGTACGTCGCCGTTCGGCGCGTACGGCTACAACCCGGAAGGTATCCGCATCGCCCAGGCGGACTCGCGCAACCGGCGCGCCGCGAAAGTCTGGGACCGGCGCGAGTACCGCAATTTCGACGACACGCAGGAGCTGGGCACGCGCAACATCAAGATCGCGCTGCGCCGCCTGCGACGTTTCGCGCGCGAAGGCGCGCCGGTGCACCTGGATCTCGACGGCACCATCGATGCGACGGCGCGCAACGCTGGCCTGCTCGACCTCAAGATGATCCCGGAGCGGCACAACGCCGTGAAAGTGCTGTTGTTCCTGGACGTCGGCGGCTCCATGGACGATCACGTGCGCATCTGCGAGGAGCTGTTCTCCGCGGCTCGCTCTGAGTTCAAGCACCTGGAACACTTCTACTTCCACAACTTCGTCTACGAGTCCGTGTGGCGCGACAACCGGCGGCGCCTGCGCCAGACCGTGCCGACCGTGGAAGTCATGCGCACCTACGGGCCGGACTACAAGCTCATCTTCGTCGGCGACGCGACCATGGGGCCCTACGAGATCACGCAGGAAGGCGGCAGCGTCGAGCACTGGAACGAGGAAGCCGGCGCGGTCTGGATGCAGCGCCTGCGCGCGCACTATCCGCACCACGTCTGGCTCAATCCTGAGCCTGCGCAGCGCTGGGACTACACCCCCTCCATCGAGCTAACGCGCAACCTGCTCGAACGCCAGATGTTTCCGTTGACCCCCGAAGGCCTGGACCGCGCGATGCGTGCCCTGCAGTGACCTGGGGACGGCGATAGACTCGCCCTTCCTGCAGCCGCGAGGGCCGAGTCATGGAAGATCAGATCGAGACGATTCGTCAGCTCAAGAGCACGCTGCTCGACCTCGCGGTGCGCTTCGGTCCAAAGGTGCTCGCCGCGCTGCTGATCCTGAGCATCGGCTTCTTCGTGAGCCGCTGGGCTGCGCGCTGGACCGAACGTGGCCTCGAGCATCTCGAGCTCGAGCCTCCGGTGCGCCTGCTGCTGTCACGCATCGCGCGCGGCGCGGTCTTCATCCTCTTCCTGATCATGGCGATGCAGAACCTGGGTGTGGAGCTGCTGCCGCTGATCGCCGGGCTCGGCGTGGTCGGTGCCGGCATCGCGCTGGCCATGCAGGGAGTGTTGAGCAACGTCGCTGCGGGTCTCTCGATCATTTTTACCAAGCCCTATCGGGTCGGCGAGTACATCTCGATTTCGAACGAAGAGGGGCGGGTGGAGACCATTACGCTGTTCAACACGACGCTGAGCCACGCCGACCGTTCGCTGGTGGTGATTCCGAACCGCAAGACCGCGGGCGAGATCCTGCATAACTTCGGCCGGATCCGACAGCTCGACGTCGTCGTGGGCGTGGCGTACGACAGCGATCTCAAGACGACGCTCGAGGCGATCGATGCGGTGCTGGCTGCCAGCGCTCACGTGTTGCGGGAGCCGGCACCGGTCGTACAGGTGAGCAGGCTTGCTGACAACGCCATCAACATCGCGGTCAGACCCTGGACGGCGGTCGAAAACTACGGCGCGGCGCACGGCGAGGTTACCCGCGCGATCGTGGAAACGTTCCGCAGCCGCGACATCGTCATTCCGTTCCCGCAGCGCGAGGTGCGCCTCCTCAATCCGTCCGCGGCGGGGTAGGCCGCACTGCAATAACTAAACGCGGTACCCAGCGCGGTACCGGACTTTAGTTATTGGACTTTAGTCATTGGACTTTAGTTATTGGGGCTTTAGCTACTGTGAGGTGGTGCCGGATTCCGGTGACCGCCGGACTCCCCGTTGTACTTAATTCGCACGTCCGATCCGTGCTCCGCAGCCGGCCGGGCGCGCTCAAAGTCCGGTACGATGGCTCTCACAACAAGGCCGCACGACGATGCGCCGCATAACAACGAAGAGACCGAAGGGGATGCCCTCGAACTGCGTACCCCCCGCGAGGGGTCCGGGGCCCGCCAACCCGACTGAGCCGCCGCGCGCCGCTGAATCGTTGAACCCGTTGGCGACAGGCCGTGACCCACGCACCGAACGGCCACATCAACAAAGGCCAACGGGCAGGGGACTGTCGGCATGGCGGCGCGCGGTCTGTCTTTCGACGCACGAACCGGGGCAATGGCTTTCGAGCCCTTGCCCGAGACGCGCATGACGCAATCCCTCGATATCCCGGCGGCTGCGGACGGCGCAGGCCGCGAGCTGGAATGGATCCGCCAGATCGCGCGCGGCGACCGCCGGGCCTTCGAGCGGCTGTATCGCGAATACGCGCCGCGGGTGTTCCGCTTCGCGGTGCGCATGATCCGCGATCGCACAAAGGCGGAAGAGGTCACCAACGACGTGATGCTCGAGGTGTGGAAGAGCGCCGAACGGTTCGAAGGGCGTTCATCGCCGTCGACCTGGATCCTCGGAATCGCGCGACACCGGACGCTCAACGCGGTGCGCGGCAAGACGCTGCACCTGACCGCGCTCGACGACGCGGCGGAAGTGGCGGACGAGGCGCCGGCGCCGGACGCGGGCATCGATCACCTCGCGGTGACGCAGAAGCTGCGGGTGGCGCTCGAGCAGTTGCCACCCGAGCAACGCGAGGTCGTGGAGATGACGTTCATGGAAGAGATGTCTTACAAGCAGATCGCCGAGGTCGCGCACTGCCCGGAGAACACGGTGAAGACGCGGATGTTCCATGCCAAGCGCAAGCTCGAGCCGCTGCTGGCCGAGCTGGCGCACGCGGGAGAGAAGCCATGAACGCCGAGGAAGTGAAGCGGCTGCTGCCCTGGTACGCGGTCGATGCGCTCGATGACGAGGAGCGGCGTGCCGTGGAAGAGGAGCTCGGTCGTTCCCCCGAGCTGCGCCGCGAGCTGGCTGAAGTCAACGTCCTGCGCGACAGCGTGCGCGAAGGCGATGTCGAAGAACCTGCTTTCCGCGACTCGCTGCTCGACGACGCGCTCGGCCGCATCGACGAGCTCGAGCGCGCGAGCTCGCAGCCGCGCCCGCGTGCCACCGTCACGGTCCTCGAACGCTTCCGCCGCAGCGTCGCCGGCGATTGGCGCGCGGCTTCCGGCGTGACGCGCTTCGCGCTGGCCGCGCAGTTTGCCCTCATCTTCGTGCTCGCTGGTTTCCTGCTGATGCCTGCTGGTCGCGAAGGCGCGCCCGGCCTCGAAGACGCCACTGTTGTTACAGCCAGCGGGCCGCCGACGACGGGTGCGGGCCAAGGCGCGGGAGCGGGCGCGCAGTTCACCGTGAGGTTCGCGCCGGAGGCCACGATCGGCCAGATCGGCGAGTTCCTCGACGCGCAGGGGCTGCGCATCGTGTCGGGCCCGAGCGCCACGCAGGCGTACATCGTGGCGGTCGCCGACGAGTCCGTGCGCGAGGTCGTCGCGCTCGAAAAGCTGCAGGCCGAACAGGAGCTGGTGCGCTACGCCGCGCCGGTCGATCCGTGAAGTTTCCCGGGTCCGTGAGGTTTCCGGTGATGCGTCAGTCCTTCCGCTTCGTTGCGCTGATCGCGTCCTGCGCAGCCTCCTCCATGGCGCTCGCGGCGGGTGGCGATCCGTTCTTCGAATCCACCGGCTCATGGCAGCAGGGCTACGCGGACCAATGGGGGCTGCACCGCATCGGTTTCGGCGCGACCGCTGAGACACCATCGGCGTGGCAGCTCGCAGCGGCGCGGGCGCAGACGGCACAACCGCAATCCACCATCGTTGCCATCGTCGACACCGGCATCGACTTCACGCACCCCGACCTGGCGCGCGAGAACCTCTGGACCAACGCCGCCGAGATGCCCAATGGCGTGGACGACGACAAGAACGGCTACATCGACGATCTCATCGGCTGGAATTTCGCGGACGGCAACAACAACCCGTGGGACCGGGCGGGCCACGGTACGCACATCGCGGGCATCGTTGGCGCGCGGACCGGCAATGACGTCGGCATCGCCGGCATCGATCCGCTCGTGCGCCTGATGCCGCTCAAGGTGCTGAACGCCATCGGCCGCGGCCGCAGCGCGCATATCGCCGCGGCGATCCACTACGCCGTCGCCAACGGTGCGCGTGTCGTCAACCTCAGCCTCGGCGGAGAGAACCTGAGCGCGGTCGAGCAGCGTGCGATTGCGCACGCTGCGCAGGCGGGGGTCATCGTCGTAGTTGCCGCGGGCAACCTCGGCCGCGACACCGCGGGGTTCGGCATGGCCGACCTGCCCGGTGTGCTCACGGTCGCGGCGACCGATACCGAGGATCGGCGCGCTCCGTTCTCTAACTTCGGTCGCGCGGTGAAGCTCGCAGCGCCGGGCGTCGACATCCTGAGCCTGCGTGCCCGTGACACCGATCTGATCCAGATCTCCGGCGCGGCCAACTACCGCGAGGGCGCGGCCACGGTCGGTAACGACTTCTATCGCGTCAGCGGCACCTCGTTCGCGGCGGCGATGGTCTCCGGCGTCGCTTCCTGGCTGTTGTCGCAGCGTCCCGAGCTCACCGGTGCTCAGGCAGCACGCATGATCGTGCAATCGGCGCGCGATATCGGCGCCCCCGGTGTCGATGCGCTCACCGGCTACGGCATCGTCGATGCGCGCGCGGCGCTCGCCGCCGACCCGACTTTCCGGATCGAAGCCGCGATCGCGGACGTCGACCTGTCGATTCGCGACGGACAGACTCGCGTGCGCGTGCTCGGTACCGTCGACGCCGATCGCTTCGTCAGTGCGCGCGTGCAAGCGGCGCCGGAAGCGTTCCCGCAGGACTGGATCGATCTCGCGCCCCCGCTGGCGCAACCAGCCCGCAACGCGACGCTCGCCGAGGCCGAGCCGCGCGCTCTGCGCGGCGCCCGTCGTTGGGTCGTGCGCGCCCTCGTCACTCACGAAAGCGGGCGCACACGCGAATCCCGTTTCACGATCGATCTCGGAGAAGCGCCATGAGCCGCCCGCTCGCCTTGCTGGTGACGTGCGTCGCGGTGGCGGTTGCGACGGTGGCTTCCTGCAGCGCACATGCGTCGACAGTGACGCTCGGTTCCGCCGAGATGCGCAGCGTCGAACTGGGGAAGGAAGTCGACGTCGAGGAGTGGGCCGAGCGCAACGGCGTCGAACCGATGGAACGCGTGCCGCTCGCCGGGGGCGGCTCGATCGTGCGCTTCCCGATGGACGAGGGTGTCTGGCGCGCCCGCAGCGCGGCGATGTGCACCGACAACGGTGTGCTCTCGTGCGGCACGGACTATTGCCAGACCTACTTCGTGCCTCAACAAGATCCGGCGCCGCCTGTTCCAGAGGCGACCGCGACCCTTCAGGAGGACGACGACGACGAGGTACGCCTCGAGCTGCGCCTGATCGAGAGCGAGGACGCTGCAGATCAGCGCACCGGCGTCGAGCAGACGGTCGTCGCCGAGGATGGGCGGCCACTCGCCGGAGCGCGCGTGTTGCTCGTGCCTCGTGCACCGCCCGTCGAATCGCTGTTCGACGCTGGCGCGCCGGACGCTTTCGGACAGCCGGCATTCGATCCGACGAAGGTCGCGGGCCGGCGCAGCTGCGCCGAAGCGCCGTCGGCGTCGAAGTTGCTCACCGCGCTCACGTCCGACAAGGGTTCGTGCTCGTTCCCCGATGCGGGGCGCGAAGGTGTGGATCGCGGCTGCTGGGAAGTGATCACGGCTGCGGCGTGCGAGACGCGCACGCAGCCCTTGTCCGATGTCCTGCCCGAGCGAGAACCGCAGCGCCTGCTCGCGGTGGCACCGCTGGCCGGGAAGGACGGCGCGATCGATCCGAAACTGCTCGCGAGCCTTTCGCAGCTTCCCGGTCTCACCGTGCTCGAGACCAGCGTGCTGGCGTCGATCGGGCGGGCGCTGGTGCGCTTCGAGGTCGCCGATCAGGCGATGGATCCGCAGAGCGCGCTCGGTGCGCTGCGAGCGATTGCGGGCGTCGAGAATGCCCAGCACGAGTATCGCTACCGGACCGCAGCACAGTTCAACGATCCCTACGCGTGGATGAACTACGGCGCGCGGCTCACCGGCGCGGATCGCCTGCTTGCGGCGACGGCGGGTGCCGGGGTGCGCATCGCAGTGATCGACTCCGGCGTCGATGACGCGCACCCCGAGCTGGCCGCGCGCATCGCCGAGCGCATCGACGTGACCGGCTACGGGCTCAGTGCAGATCGTCACGGCACCGCGGTCGCCGGCCTGATCGCCGCGGAGGCGAACAACAACGTCGGCGCGTTCGGCATGGCGCCGTCGGCATCGCTGGTCGCAATCAAGGCCTGCGAGCCCGAATCGCGCAACGCGGTCGTCGCGCGCTGCTGGTCGAGCACGATCGCCAAGGCGCTCGACGCGGCGCTGGCGCGCGACGTCGCCATCATCAACATGAGCATCAGCGGGCCGCGCGATCCGTTGGTGGCTTCCCTCATCGACGCCGCGCTGGCGAAACAGCGCCTGGTCGTCGCGGCCGCGGGCAACGGCGGACCGGACGCCGCGCCGTCGTTTCCGGCCGCGCATCCCGGCGTGATCGCGGTGACGGCGATCGACACCAAGGCGCGCCTCTACGCACAGGCGACTCGCGGACAGTTCGTCGATCTCGCGGCGCCGGGCGTGGAAGTGCCGGTGCCCGTGCCAGGTTCGACCTATCCCGGTCAGCTCTCGGGAACATCGATGGCGAGTGCCCATGTCAGTGGCGTGGCCGCGTTGCTAATTTCCGCTTCGCCGACAGGCGCCGCGCCCGCAGCGGCATCTCCACAAGCCACGAAAGAGAACCGTGCCGCCGCGCTGCGTGATGCGCTCGAGTCCACGGCCGTATCCCTGGCGACCGGTTCGAGCGACACGCGCTTTGGCCGTGGCCGCATCGACGGTTGCGCCGCGGCGCGCGCGCTGGGCCAACCGGAATCCTGCGCAGCGGCGCCCGAATCGTCGCTCGCAGCACCGTCGCCCGCAGCACCGCTGCCCGCAACACCGCCGCCGGCAGCACCGCCGCCGGCAGCACCGCCGCCCGGAGGCCAGCAATGAACGCCCTCGATCGCATCGGCGCCGTCACGCTTGGCGTGTTGTACGCGGTCGCGGCGTGGCCCGCTGAGGAGCCCATACAGCTCGCGTATCGCGACACGCTCAAGGGTGGATCGAAGCTGTCGACGCCGCGCGCACTTCCGGAGAAACACCTCGGCCTGCTGCCGCCCGAAGAAGACGACGACGAACAGGACGATTCGCAGGGCGAGGCGAACAGCGACCCGAACGCGGGTTCCGATCCCGCCCGGGACAGGTTCGCGAAGTGCTCGCCGGAGCTCGATGCCGCACCGATGGTCGTCGGCACGCGCGATCAGTACGCGAAGATCGGCGGCCTGGTCAAAGGCGTCGGCATGGGCCTGCTCTCCAAGGCGCTCTCGAGCGCGACTGGCGGCATGCTCCAGGGCGGCGGCGGCGGCAAGGGCAACGAAGAACCGCAGCCCGCGTTGTACGAGGATCCGATCAAGAAGAAATTCCGCTCCAAGGTGAAGGACAAGGCGAGCGGCGCGAAGCTCAGCCTCGGCGGGCAGCTCGCGAAGGACGGTCTGCTGCTCAGCACGCGCCTCGACGATGCCGACGACAACGGCACGCTGCACGAGGTCTATCTCGAGCGTGACGACTGCCGCCGCATCTATCCGTACGCCGAGTACGCGTACGAGCTGTGGGGGAAGTGGAATCTGTCCGTGTCCTGGACCAAGACGACGAGCACCTACCAGGACGGCAAGCTCGTGGATCAGCAGAAGTCGTCGGGCGGATTCGAGCGCAGTGGCGAGTTTCGGCCGGGATCGGGCGCCGGGCTGCTGCCTCTGAGCGAGGCACTGGCCAAGGTACCGCCCGAGTTGCGCGGCGAGATGGGGAAGTATCACTCGCAGCTGCGCGACGAGATGCAGCAGCCCCTGTGGCAACGCGCAGGATTCGGTGCCCCGACGTCCGGCGGCCGGTCGTTCGGAACCTTGTACCGCCTGAGCGAGACCGATCGTGCGGCATTGGAGAGCGGCCGGTTGCGCGCGGTGGTGCAGGTCACGCGCGAGAGTGGCCCGGTGTACGAGGCGGTGGGCATACCGGTGTCGATCGGCCCGGGCGAGGAGGGGCACCTGGCCTTCGCCAATCTCCTCGGGAATCGCTAGAACGACGTGCGAGGCGCTGGGCTCGATTTCGCCTCGACTTGAACCTTCGGCCTTCCCCCTGTGACTCATTTCGCAGGAGGAGACCGAATATGAAAAGCAAAAGCCTTCGGCCGATCATGGAACCCGCCCCGGTGACGCTCCTGGAGCTCGTGGGCGCGGTCAGCAGCTTCGCCGCCAATGACGTGGAGGCCGCGCAAGTGATCAACCACCTGTTGCTCACGGGCCGCGTCCACTTCATCGAAGCGCTGGATCGAGAGGAGATTGCTCTCCTGCACTCCTGAGGTGGTGTCACCTCATTTAGACACAGCTCGATGAACTTGGAATGGGGCCCGCCGTCCGGCGACGAACGGGCCCGAGTTCCCCGACCGACGACCTGATCCGAATTCGACGCACGAGTCCCTGCAACGCGAAGCCCGGCCGCTCCCCTCGGCCGGGCTTCGTCGTTTCTGCGTCCGGATTTTTTTGAACCGTTCGGCGAGTGCCCGTTCCTCACGGTGCGACGAGGGTTCGACACGCATACACACCGGGCCCTCGCTGACAGTCCTCGAACACCCTCAGGAGAAAACCGATGAAATCGTTCCCGTCCAGAATCGTCCTGCTGGTCGCCGCTTCCGCGCTCGCCGCCGTGGTGCACGCCGAAGAGATGCGCACGCAGGAATACAAGCCGGCGCCGAAGGGCCCGCAGGTCGAGATCGACGACAGCTTCAACCGCTGGACGGCGATCAAGACCACGAACCAGACCGACAACAGCAAGGAAGTGAAGGTCGACGACAGCTTCAACCGCTCCACCGAGACCAACACGGAGACCAACGTCGACGTCGACGCGAGCAAGAAGGCCGTGGACAGCTTCAACCGCACCACCACGACCAACACCAACCTCGACCTCGACGCCAGCCGTCGGACGATCGACAGCTACAACACCGACAACAGCCGCAACGCGGCGGACAGCTTCAACACCAACGGCAGCTTCAACACTGACGCCAGCAGCCGCTACAGCCTGCGCTACGACACGCGTGTCGATTCGCAGGTCGTGAACCCGGTGGTCGACGTTGCGCAGACCTCGGCCGCGCTCGACACGCAGTCCGCTTCCAACTCGGGCTACATGTCCGGCCACAGCCAGGGCGCTTCGCAGGGTGGCTTCGCTCTCAACATGAGCATGCCGACCTCGGGCGACTCCAACGGCGGCGGCTACAAGTCGCCGGCGTACGTGAACGAGCACCGCACGATCAACGCGAGCAACACCGCGACGATCGGCGGCGACAACTCGGGCACGGTGGCGAACACGATCATCGCGGGCCAGGGCAGCGGCCACGTGGCCGGCGGTTCGATCGGCAGCATCATCAACAGCGATCTGGGCAACAAGCAGGTGCTCACGGCCGGCGACCAGACGCAGCTGCAGGCGAACACCCAGGACAAGAAGAGCGAGACCTCGAGCTCCAACGCCAACGCGGTGACCACGACCGCCGGCAAGTAAGCGGCGCGAGCGCGGGCGGCGGCATGGGGCCGCCGCCCCCAGGAAGAAGACGAGAAGAAACCCTGCCGGGCGTTGTCCCCCCTCCGCCCGGCAGGACCTTCCCGACGGGCCTGGCGACCTCTTTCAGCCAGGCCCCTTTTTGAAGCCACAGACACGTCGAAGCCACAGAACCTGCGAGGCCCGGCCATGAAACTTCCGATCATCATTGCTCTTGCGCTCGCGGCGGTTGCCGCCGGCGCCGCCGACGGACCGCAAGGCGGTTCCGCGGACATCGTCGTTACCGCCACGCCGGTCGATCCCGCGCGGCTCGCCGAGCAGGAGCAGCAGCTCCGCCGCAACCTGCGCCAGATGCGCGAGATGTTCGAGCGCGACAAGGCGAACAGCGACGCCGCCTCGCGCGGCAACACCTCCGGAATCTACGTCAACCCCGCCGACTCGCCGAGCGTGGGGATGATGCGCGAACAGCTCGCGCGCTCGATGGAGCGTCTCGAGAACCGTTGCTTCGGCATCGAGGCCAAGGCGACGAACGGCAACGTCATCATGATCTGCGGCGACAACTCGGGCACCGCGGACAACGAGATCATCCGCAGCAGCGCCGACACCACGATCGTGCTGCCACCGTCGAACCCCGCCACTCCTACGCCGGATCCCGCGATCCCGCCCGCTTCGCCGCCGCCCGCCGAAGGCGCGGCCGCCGACCCGGTGCCGGCGCCGCCCGCTGCACCCGGCACGTGAGCGACGCGCCAGGAACGAACGAACCCAGGCAAACGCACAAGGAACTCTGGAGAACTGCCATGAAGTATCGCACCGCCGCGCTCGTCGCCCTGGTCGCCGGATCCGAATCCGCTGCGGCCGCCGACGAGGTCACGCCCGCCGCAACCGTGATCTGCACTGCGCAACCCGTGATCTGCACCACGATCGCCGCGAGCTCGAACGACCGTTTCTCGCCGTTCGTGCAGCACCTGCTGGTGCGCAGCCAGCTCGAGTCGCAGCCGAAGGGCTGGCAGATGGTCTTCCTTTACGTGCCCAGCATGGACACGCGCGCGCTCGAGGAGCTGCAGATCCGCTTCCTCGACGAGTTGCTGGCGCGGCAGAAGGCCGAAGCTGCGCCGAAGGCGGAGACCGCGCTCAGGGGCGAGGACGCTCCGAAGTCCGGGGCCGCGCGCAAGTCCGGGGAAGAGACCGACGAAGGCGGCGTCGAAGAGCCGCACACCTGGACGAAGCCGCCCAAGGAAGGCGGGGGAGCCGCCGGCGACAAGGGTGCGAAGCGCGAGGACTGAACCGGACGCGCCGGAGCTGTGACGCACGGTCAGCGTTCCAGACGGCCGTAGTTCACAAGCAGCCAAACGACAGCACGCAACGACAAGGGGAAACGATCATGAAACTCCGCCACTCGCTGCTCATCGGCCTGCTGAGCCTCACGATGCTCGGCACGGCCGCACAGGCGCGCTCGAAGAAAGAGGAAGCGAAGGCAGCGGCGGAGGCCACGGCGGCGGCGGCCGCGGCGGTCGAATGCACCGGGCCGAAGAAGCGCATGGCGATTCTCAAGTTCGGCGGCACCGGCAAGTACGGCGCCTACGAAGGATGGGACGTCGGCGAAGCAGTCGCCGCGCAGCTCTCCACCGCGCTCGACCAGACCGGCTGCTTCATCGTTATCGACCGCATGGCGCTTTCCGAGGTGCTGCGCGAGCAGGAGCTGGGCCTCGCGGGCGTCGTGAATCGCGAGACGGCCGCGCGCGCCGGGAACATGATCGGCGCGCAGATCCTCGTCAAGGGTGACATCACCGAGTTCGAGCCCGGCAAGAAAGGGCGCGGCACCACGCTCGGCGTCGGCCTCGCCAACGTGCCGATCGGGCTGCGCCTGGGCGGCAACAAGAACACCGCGCATCTCGCGCTGGACGTGCGACTGATCGACGCCTCGACCGGCCAGGTGCTGTTCACGCAGCGCGTCGACTCCGAGGCCAAGACCTTCGGCCTCGCGTTCGGCATCGACTGGAAGAAGGCCAGCCTGGGTACCGACAATTTCTCGAAGACGCCGCTCGGCATGGCGATGCGCGAGGCGGTCGGCGAGGCGGCTGGTTTCATCATGCAGCAGACGCGCGAGATCGACTGGACCGCGCAGGTGGTGGAAGTGCAGGGCGCGCAGCTCTTCGTGAACGCCGGCGCGAGCGCGGGCATCAAGATCGGCGACACGTTCACGGTGTACACGGTGGCGCGCGAGCTCATCGACCCGGCGACGGGCCTGAGCCTCGGGCGCATCGAGCAGAAGCTCGGACAGATTCGCGTCGAGCAGGTCGACGATCGCTACGCGGTCGGCGCCCGCCTGGGCGAGTTCCCGGTGCGCCGCGGCGACCTGCTACGCATGTAGGGACTGAACCGGCGGCTGGCGGGTTGCGACTCACGAGGCAAGGACAGCCCAGAGACACCGTCAACCGCCATGAACGCCTCGTGCCAGCAACTCTCCCCGGGATGCCACCTGGTCACGCACCGCCGTGGGTATGACCATCACGGCATCTACCTGGGTAACGGCAGGGTCATCCACTACGCCGGCCGCATGCGCTATCCCGAGGGCCTGGTGGAGGAAGTGACCGTCGCGGAGTTCTGCCGCGGCCGCGCGCTGGCGGTGGCAGGCATGGCGGCGCCGAGCTTCGATGCGGAGGAAATCGTCCGCCGGGCGCGCTCGCGCCTCGGCGAGCAGGGTTATCGCGTCCTGAGCAACAACTGCGAGCACTTCTGCAGCTGGTGTATCGACGGGCAGAGTCGCAGCCCGCAGGTCGATCGCTGGATGACGCTGCCGCGCCGCGTCGCCGGCCGGGCAGCGTCCCTGGCCGGAGTCCTCGCTCAGGCCTTCGGCTTCGCCAGCTCCTTGAGGTCGTTCAGCACCGTCTGCGAGTGAGTCTTCGGGTCGACGCTCGGGTAGTGCTTGGCGACTTTGCCCTGCGGATCGATCAGGAAGGTCTGGCGGCTGGCCAGCTCCATGGTGCCCATGTACTTCTTCAGCACACCGTAGTCATTCGTGGTTTTCTTGGTCGCGTCCGCCAGGATCGTGAACGGCAGGCTGTGCTCCGCCGCGAATTTCTTGTGCGATTCCACGTCGTCCACGCTGACGCCCAGGATCACGGCGCCGGCCTCGCGATAGGCGAAGATGTTGTCGCGAAGGTCGCAGGCCTGCGTGGTGCAGCCGGGCGTGGCATCCTTGGGATAGAAGTACAGAACAACCCACTTGCCGCGGTAGTCGGCCAACTGGTGCCAATTGCCTTCCTGGTCCTGCAGTTTGAACGCCGGGGCGTCGGCGCCCACGGCAGGGGTTGCCAGGGCCACGGCGGGAGCCGTCAGGGCTACGGCGGTGGCCGTCACGGCAATCGTTGCCGAAAGCGTGCACGGACCGAGGAAACTGCGAGCCAGGCGGGCGAACATGGGGATCTCCAGGGCGTGATTGCGGCCGGCGGAGGCCGATCGGAGCACTATCTTATGCAGGAAGGGTCTGAACAGCTACTGAACGGACGCCGATGACGCAAAGGGACGACAGCGGGCGACTGGGACTGGTGCTCACCGGAGGGGGCGCGCGTTGCGCCTACCAGGTGGGGGCACTCAAGGCCATCGCCGAATGGATGCCGCGGGGCTGCCCCGTGCCGTTCCAGGTCCTGACCGGAACGTCCGCCGGCGCGGTTTCCGCGACTGTCCTGGCTTCGCGAGCCGCCGATTTCCGTGGGGCGATGGTTGGCCTGGAGGACGTCTGGGCCCACTTCGAGGTCAGCGACGTCTTCAAATCCGACACCGTCAGCATGCTGCGCGCCGGCCTGCACTGGCTGCTGGCTTTCATCTCCAGCGGCATGCTGCTGCCGACGCCGCGCTCCCTGCTGGACAATTCGCCTCTGCGCGCGTTGCTGGAGCGCACCGTGGTGTTCCGTGGTATCCGCCGCTCGATCGCGCAGGGACGGCTGCACGCGCTCGGCATCTGTGCCACAGGGTTCACCGGCGGGCGTTCCGTAACGTTCTACGAGGGAGCCCGCGGCATCGAACCGTGGTCGCGCATGACGAGCACCAGCCAGGCAGTGCGCCTGGACCTCGACAACCTGATGGCGAGCCTGTCGATCCCGTTCCTGTTCCCGCCGGTTCAGCTCAAGGACGATTACTACGGCGACGGCGCGATGCGCCAGGCGGCGCCGCTCAGTCCGGCGATCAACCTGGGCGCGAGCCGCCTGCTCATCATCGGCGTGCGCGGCCCGAGCTTTCGCAGCGCCTTCGGGCCGATGGAAGCCGCGCGCGCGCCGACGCCGGGGCAGATCTTCGGCTACATGCTCGATACGCTGTTCATGGACCAGATCTATGCCGACCTCGAACAGCTCGAGCGTCTCAACCACCTGGTGCAGCACGCCCCGGCTTCGTTCGCGGGCGTTCGCTCGATCAAGGCGATGGTGCTGGCCCCGGCGGTCGATCTGCGCGCGATTGCCGCGCGCCACCTGACAGAGCTGCCGCGCGCGTTGCGCGCGCTGTTGCGGCTGCTCGGAGCACAGAACACCGCCGCGAGCTCACTCGCCAGCTACCTGATGTTCGAAGCCGCGTACACGCGCGAGCTCATGGCCCTCGGCTATGCCGATGCCCAGGCGCGGCGCGAGGAATTGATGGACTTCATCGAGCCCTCGCAACACTCCGCCGCCACGCCCGCGCCGGTCCGCGACCTGCTCAAGCCGGCGTCGGATCTCGCCTCACAGCAGGTACACGCTGCCAAGACCCAGCAACGCCGCGAATCCGATCACGTCGGTGAAGGTCGTGAGGACCACACCGCTGGCGAGAGCCGGGTCGATCCGCAGACGCTTTAGCGTCAGTGGCACCAGCACGCCGACCACGGCTGCCGCGAGCAGGTTGATCAGCAGGGCCGCAAAGATGATGGCCCCGATCGTCCAGGTGCCGAAGATCAGCCAGGCACCCAGGCCGACGAGCGTAGCAAGCGCCACGCCGTTGAGCGCGCCGACCGCCATTTCGCGAATCAACAGCCAGCGCGCGTTCGTGGCCTGCACCTGGCCGAGCGCAAGGCCGCGGATCATCAGCGTCACCGTCTGCGTGCCAGCCACGCCGCCCATGCTCGCGACGATCGGCATCAGTGCGGCGAGCGCCACCACCTCCTCGATGGCAGCCTGGTAGAAACCCACGACCCAGGCGGCGAGCAGGCAGGTGAGCAGGTTCACGGCCAGCCACAGCGCGCGCCGTCGCGCGCTCACGGTGACCGCTGCAAACAGATCCTCCTCTTCGTCGAGGCCGGCCATGCTCAGCACCGAGTGATCGGCCTGGTCGCGGATCACGTCGACGACGTCGTCGACGGTGATGCGGCCGAGGAGGCGGCCGTCCGCCGATACCACCGGCGCCGATACCAGGTCGCGCTCCTCGAAGAGCTTGGTCACCTCGTCCGCGGGCTGCGTGGGCTCGATGCCGGGCGCCTCGCTGTCGAGCACCTCGGCGACTGGCCGCTCCGGATCGTCGGTCAGCAGACGGGTGAGTGGCAGCGCGCCCAGGTACCGGTCGTGACGATCGACGACGAACAGGCGGTCGGTCTTGTCGGGCAGCTCGCCGCGCATGCGCAGGTAGCGCAGCACGACTTCCAGCGACACGTCGGGGCGCACGCTCACCGTGTCCGTATTCATCAGGCCGCCGGCGCTGTCCTCGGGGAAGCTGCGCACCATGTTCAGTCGCTCGCGGTCCTGCTGGTCCATCGAGCGCAGCACCTGGCGCGTCACCGTTTCCGGAACGCCGGCCAGCAGGTCCGCGAGATCGTCGACCTCCAGGCCCTCGGCCGCCGCCACCAGCTCCTCGGCGTCCATCGATTCGATGAACGCGGCGCGCGCTTCCTCGTTGAGCTCGAGGAGCACTTCGCCCTCGCTCTGCGGATCGACGAACTCCCAGACCAGCTCGCGATTGGCCGGCGGCAACGATTCGAGCAGGCTCGCGATCTCGCCCGGATGCATCGCGTTGAGCATGCGCTGCACGCCGCGCATCGTTCCCTGCTCGAGCGCGGCGCGCACCGCCGCCAGGCGGCTCTCTTTGTCCGCCCTGGCGCGCGTCGGTCGGGTCTCCGGTGGGGTGGAATCCGGTTTGGAGCGGCCCGACCTGGAGCGCTCCGACTTGTTGCGTGCTTTCGCAGTCACGCGTGGTTCTCTCGCGGAAATAACTGCAACGATGTTCGGCGGCGCCGGCCGTGAGGCCGGCGCAGTCTACAGGATCGTTCGCGCCGCCGGACCCGCACGCTGCGCCCGGATCCACACGCTGCGCCGTCGCGGGCGCTGAGACTGCTGAGTCGTTCCGTCGCTGCGCCATGATCCCGCCATGCCTTCCCGCGGGAACATCACGTCCGTGACTGGCGGATCCTGGCGAGTGTCGGAAAGAAGCGCACGACGGCTGCGCTAGGGCCTACGCGAGCGGATCAGGCGCGCGTTACGCCGCCGGCGGCTGCGGGGTTCGTCAGGCTGTCGGGCAGGGCGTTGTGGCGCGCGATGACGTGCGGGAATCTGCGGCTGAAGCGCTGGGCCAGCTGGTCGGCGATGTAGACGGAGCGGTGCTGGCCGCCGGTGCAGCCGATGGCGACGGTGAGGTAGCTGCGGTTGTTGCGCTGGTAGTCCGGGATGCGCCGCTCGACGAACGCCTCGATCTCGTCGACCAGCGCGCCGACCTCGGGATGCGCTTCCAGGAAGCGCACCACTTCCGCGTCGCGCCCGGTGAGGCGACGCAGGGCCAGCTCCCAGTAGGGGTTCGGCACGGTGCGCGCGTCGAACACGAAATCGGCATCGCCCGGGATGCCGTGCTTGAAACCGAAGGATTCGAACAGGATCGAGAGTTTCCCCTCGCTGCGCTGCTCGACGCGCTTGCGGATCAGCTCGCGCAGCTCGTGCACGCTCATGCGCGTGGTGTCGATCACCAGGTCCGCGGCATCCGTGACCGGCTCGAGCAGCCGGCGCTCCGCGTCGATCGCCTCGCGCAGGCTCACGCCGTCGCCGGCCAGCGGGTGCTTGCGGCGCGTTTCGCCGTAGCGATTCAGCAGCGCATCGTCGTCGGCATGCAGGAACAGCACTTCGCAGGCGATGCCGCTGCGGCGCAGCTCCTGCACCAGCATCGGAACTGTGGCGATCTCCGCCGGCCGGTTGCGCGCATCCAGCCCGACGGCGATGCGCTCGTAGGCGGGCTCGGGCGTCCGCACGGTGTGGGAGATGAGCGGCTTGAGCAGCGCGGCCGGGATGTTGTCGATGCAATAGAAGTCCAGGTCCTCGAGCATGTGCAGGGCCACGCTCTTGCCGGAGCCGGACAGTCCGCTGACGATCAGAAGGCGCATGCTTGCCGTGTGTTGCAGGTTCCGCGCCACGAAGCGCAAGGCGCGTTCCGATAATGATAGCGCGGCTCGATGGCGGGGTGCCCCGCAATGGCAACGCGCAAAGAAAAAGGGGACTCACGTCCCCTTTTCCGGTGTCCCGGGCCCGCCGCGCGGCGGCGGCGCCCGCAACGGCGGCCGGCGCGCTCAGCTGAGCGGCATCTTCTGCGTTTCCGCCGCGTGATGATCGGTGCGTTTCTCCTTGTGCTTCTTCACGCGCCGGTCCAGCTTGTCGGCGAGCGCGTCGATGGCCGCGTACATGTCCTCGTCCACCGCGTCGGCATAGATGCGTCCGCCGCGCAGCTGCACGGTGGCTTCGGCCTTCTGGCGCAACTTCTCGACGGTCAGGATGCAGTGCACGTCGATCAGCGAGTCGAAGTGGCGCGAAACGCGCTCCAGCTTCTTCACGACGTAACCGCGCAACGCCGGGGTGATGTCGACGTGGTGACCGGTGAGGTTGAGTTGCATGAGGCCTCTCCTTGACGAGGTGTTGTTCGAGGTCAACGGGCGGTGGCGCGCTTGCGCTCGTTGGACGGCGCGAGCTGCATCGCTTCGCGGTACTTCGCAACCGTGCGACGTGCCACCGGGATGCCCTCCTGGGACAGGATTTCGGCGATCTTGCTGTCGCTCAATGGGCTGGACGGGTCCTCCTGTGAGATGAGCTTGCGGATCTTGGCGCGGATCGCGGTGGACGAGGTGCCGGTGCCATCCGTCCCCGCGACCTGGCTGGAGAAAAAGTGTCTGAACTCGTACACGCCCCTGGGGGTGTGCATGTACTTGGCGGTGGTGACGCGCGAGATGGTCGATTCGTGCATCTCCACGGACTCGGCCACGTCGCGCAGGATCATGGGTTGCATCGCCTCGTCGCCGTGCTCGAAGAAAGCGGCCTGGCGCTGCACGATGCAGCGCGCCACCTTGAGCAGCGTGTCGTTGCGAATTTCGAGGCTGCGCAGCAGCCAGCGCGCTTCCTGCAGTTGGGCGCGCAGGTTGGCGTGATCCGAGGAACGGCCGAGCATGCCGGCGTAGCTCTGGTTGACGCGAATGCGCGGCAGCGTCGCGGGATTGATCTCCACGGACCAGCCCGCATCGGTGCGCCGCACGAAGACGTCCGGCACGACGTACTCGGCGGTGGACGAATGGATCACCGAGCCGGGGCGCGGGTGGCACGAGCGCACCAGTGCGAGAGCGTGGTCGAGCTCTTCGTCGCCGACCCGTAGCGTGCGTTTCAGGACCGCATATTGCTGCTCCGCGATCGCGTCCAGGTGTCCGGCGGCGAGCTTGAGCGCGAGCTCCAGGCCCGGAATGCCGGCATCGAGCTGCGCGAGCTGCAGCGCGATGCACTCACCGATCGAACGCGCGCCGACGCCCGGCGGATCCAGGCTCTGCACCTGGAGCAGCACGCGCTCGATGTCGGCGAGCTCGCAGCTGACCTCCGGCATCATGCTGGCGCGGATTTCCTCGAGCGTGTCGCGCAGGTAGCCGTCGTCGTTGACCGCGTCGATGACCGAGCGCGCGATCGCCAGATCGCGAGGCTCGAGGCCCGCGAGCTCGATCTGCCAGAGGAGATGGTCCTGCAGGGTCTGGCCGCGCTGGTCGGAGAATTCCTGCGAGCGGTCGCTGTCGCCGCTCCACGGCGTTTCCGATGGGCCCGTGTTCTGCTCGGCCCACGCGTCGTCGGCGATCTCGACCTCCGCGCGCTCGGGCTCGGCCACGCGCTCGGCAGCCGTTTCCGGCGCGGCGGGGGGCGCGGGCTCGCCGCTGTCGAGCGACTCGAACGTTCCGGTCTGTTCCGCGGAGTCGTCGAGGGACTCGAGCATCACGTTGCTCTCGAGCGCCTCGCGGATGTGCTGTTGCAGGTCGAGCGCCGGAAGCTGCAGAAGGCGGATGGCCTGCTGAAGCTGCGGGGTCATGGTCAGTTGCTGACCCAGCCTGAGCTGCAGCGTCGCTTTCAGCATCTCGAATGTCGGTGTTGTCGCGGTGCGGTGCGGGTGACGGGGTCAGAGACGGAAGTCCTGGCCCAAGTACACCTCACGAACCTGCGGGTTGGCAAGGATCTGTTCTGCCGAACCTGACGCAATTACGGTTCCCTGGTTGACAATATATGCACGGCCGCAAATTCCCAATGTTTCCCGCACGTTGTGGTCGGTGATGAGGACACCGATGCCGCGCCCGCTGAGGTGGCGGATGATGCGCTGGATGTCGATGACCGAGAGGGGATCGACGCCCGCGAAAGGTTCGTCCAGCAGGACGAAGCGAGGTTCCGCGGCGAGCGCGCGCGCAATTTCTACACGGCGGCGCTCGCCGCCGGACAGGGCCATGCCGGGGCTCGCGCGTACGTGGCCGATGTGCAGTTCCTCGAGCAACGCTTCCAGGCGTTCCTCGCGTCCCGCCGCGTCCAGCCCCTCGCGCGTTTCGAGAATCGCCGTGATGTTGTCGGCGACGCTCAGCTTGCGGAACACCGAGGCTTCCTGCGGCAGATAGCCGACGCCGAGCTGCGCGCGCCGGTGCATGGGCAGCGTCGTGAGCTCGGTGTCGTCGAGGAAGATGCGGCCGCGCTCGCACGCGACCAGGCCCACGATCATGTAGAACGCGGTAGTCTTGCCCGCGCCGTTGGGGCCGAGGAGGCCGACCACCTCGCCGCTCGCCACTTCCAGCGAGAGCGAACGCACCACCTGTCGCGACCTGTAACTCTTGGCGAGCTCGAGCGCCCGGAGCGTTGAGCTCATTGCCTGCCTTCCGGTGGCGCTGCTCCTTCCGGCGACGGTGGTTCTTCGGGTTTGCGCTCCGCTTCCGGCTTGCCCTGCTGGCGCTGCGCCTCTTCGAGGCTGCCCGGATTGATCGTGATGTGCACGCGCTCGTCGCCCTGTTCCTCGGCGTTCGCGAGCACGCGCTGGTCGCGGATGCTGTAGACGAGCGTCTCGCCGCTGATGTCGTTGCGCCCGTCGGTGAGGAAGGCATCGCGCCGCAGCCGCACGGTGGAGTCGTTGAAGTCGTACTCGATGGTGCCGGCGCGGCCGCTCGCCGGTTCGCCGTTCTCGAGCTTCTGCTCGAAGGAGGCGGGCGAGCCGGTGATCACGGCGCGCGCGATGCGGTTGTCGACGAAGCTCACCTGCGCCTCGTCGCTCGCCAGCGAGCCGCCGTCCACCTTCATGCGCACGTTGCCCCGAAACACCCACTGGCTGTTCTCGAAGTCCAGGCCCGTGGCCGTGGCCTGGTCGGAACGCACTTGCACGTCGCCCTGCGTGATGATCACTTCGCGGAACAGCAGCGTGTTGTTGCGGTAGTCGAAGTCGGAGGACGCCGCATCGACGTCGATCGGCAGCTCCGAGCGGCGCGGCGGTCCAGCCGCGTCGACGTCTTGCGCGACAGCAACGAGCGCAACGGCGAGGCAGACGAGAATCGTGGCGCGGTTCACGGGTGCAGGGCTCATTGCACGAAACGGCCGTGCACCGAGGATTCTAGCTGCAGCTTCTCGGCCTTCAAATCGGCCTTGAGCCCCATCGTGCTGATGCGCCGCTTGCCCCACACGATGTCGACCCGGGACTTGGTGGTCGCGATGTTGTTGACCGTGTCGAGGTGCAGGCGCTCGGTGCGCACCTGCGCGGGTACCGCGCCGATGCCCGGCAGCCCCTGGATCTGGACGTCGCCGGAGAGGTCCAGCACGCGGGAGGCCGGCGGAACGTGGCCGTTGCGCGCCGTCAGCGTCCACTCGCGGTCGGGGTCGACCCGATAGACGAGCTTCATGTTCTCGAGCTGAATGGCCTGCGAGGCCGGGTCCTGTGCGATGCGCTCGGCGGCCACGCGGTACCGCGGGGCGCCCTCCGGGCTCATCTCCGTGATGACCGCATCGACCATGTAGTAGCCGGGCTGCGGCGGTTCGCGCCGGCCCTCGTCGGGCGCCTCGCCCGTACCGCGCCGGCCGGCCAGGATGCTCACGCCCGCGACCAGCACCAGCGCCAGCACGATGAATGCGCGCCAGATCATGCGCGCCCGGCCGCCCTGGCGGCGATCAGCCAATCGCAGACCTCGCGCACGGCGCCGCGGCCGCCGCGGAGCGTGGTGACGCGGTTGACCACGTCGCGGACCGTTGCGTGAGCGTCGGCTACTGCCACGGAAAATCCGACCGCGCGCGCGAGCGGGAGGTCCGTACTGTCATCGACCACGCACAGGGCCTCGAAGGGGGAGAAGCCGCCTTCCGCGCACAGGCGGTCGAGGGCCGCGACCTTGTCCTCGACACCCTGCTCGATCATCGTGATGCCGAGCTCGAGACAACGCAGCTCCACGGCTGCGGCGCTGCGCCCGGAGATCACGGCAACGGCGATGCCGATGCGCTGCAGCTGGCGCAGGCCGAGGCCGTCGCGCACGTGAAACACCTTGAGCTCTTCGCCCTGCGGCCCGTAGTACAGGCGGCCATCGGTCAGCACGCCGTCCACATCCAGGACCAGGAGACGAATCGCATCCAGCGGCGTGGCGGTGGCGCGGTTCACACCACACCCGCGCGCAGCAGGTCGTGCACGTTGAGCGCTCCGACCAGCACGCCCGCCTCGTCGACGACCGGCAGCGAAGTGATGCTGTGCGTGTCCATGAGGTGCACGGCTTCAGCCGCGAGCTCCTTCGGCCCGATGGTCTTGCAGCGCGTGGTCATGACGTCGCGCATGCGCGTCGCGTGCACGTCGACCTGGCGATCGAGCGTGCGGCGCAGGTCGCCGTCGGTGAAGATGCCGAGGATGCGCCGTTCGCCAACGAGCGGGCGGCCATCCACCGGGTCGCCATCGACAATGGTCGTCATGCCGAGTCCCTTCTTCGACATCTCCACCAAGCCCTGCGCCAGCGAAGTGTCGGCACCGACCATCGGCACGTCCTTGCCCTTGCGCATCACGTCTTCGACGTGCAGCAGGAGCCGTCGCCCGAGCGTGCCGCCGGGGTGATGCCGGGCGAACTGCTCCTCGGTGAAGCCGCGCCATTGCAGCAGCGCGACGGCCATGGCGTCACCCATCGCGAGCGTGGCGGTCGTGCTCGAGGTCGGAGCGAGGTTGAGCGGGCAGGCTTCGGCGGGAACGCTCACGTCGATGTTGACGGTCGCGGCGCGCGCCAGCGTGGAATCCGGCCGGCCGGTCAGCGTGATCAACGGTACGCCGAGGCGGCGGATGTGCGGCACGATCATCGCGATCTCGGCGCTCTCGCCGGAGTTGGAGATGGCGATCACCACGTCGTGCTTGGTGATCATGCCGAGATCGCCGTGGCTGGCCTCTCCCGGGTGCATGAAGAACGCGGGTGTCCCCGTGCTGGCCAGCGTTGCCGCGATCTTGCTGCCGATGTGACCCGACTTGCCCATGCCGGTGACGATGACGCGACCCTTGCATTCCAGGCACAGCCGGCAGGCGCGGACGAACGTGACATCGAGGCGCGGCACCAGCGCCTGCAACGCCGTTGCCTCGGTTTCCAGAGCCTGGCGACCCAGGTCGAGCACCTCGGCGTCGGAGAGCGGGGCGGTGGAGCCGGGCGGGGCGGATTCGGCGGCCGTCATGGACTCATCATATACGCGTTGCTGCTAATATTTGCGTCCCCCAGCCCGAGCCTCGACCATGACCCCTAGCGAAGTTGCCGCGCTGATCCGCGCGGGCCTGCCCGATGCCGACGTGCGAGTGGCCAGCGAGGACGACACGCATTTCGAGGCCGTGATCGTGGCGAATGCGTTCGCCGGCAAGCGCAGCCTCGCACGCCACCAGCTGGTCTACGCGGCGCTCGGCGCGCGCATGGGACGCGAGATTCACGCGCTGTCCATTCAGGCTTACACGCCCGAGGAATGGTCGGCGCGGGCGGCTCAGCACTAACGGGCGGCACATGGACAAACTGCAGATCAACGGCGGCTTTGCGCTCGAGGGCGAGATCCGCATCTCGGGCGCGAAGAACGCAACGCTGCCCATCCTCGCAGGCGCGCTGCTCGCGGACGGGCCGGTCACCGTCAGCAACGTGCCGCACCTGCAGGACGTCACCACCACCGTCGAGCTGCTCGGGCGCATGGGCGTGAGCGTCACCATCGGCGAGCGCATGCAGGTCGAAGTCGATGCCACGACCATCCGCGAGTACTTCGCGCCGTACGAGCTGGTCAAGACCATGCGTGCCTCGATCCTGGTGCTCGGGCCGCTGGTGGCGCGCCACGGACGGGCCGACGTGTCGCTGCCGGGCGGCTGCGCGATCGGCGCGCGTCCCGTGAACATCCACGTCGCCGGCCTGCAGGCAATGGGCGCGGACATCCATATCGAGAACGGCTACATCCGCGCGCGCGCTTCACGCCTCAAGGGCGCGCGCCTGGTGCTGGACACGGTGACCGTGACGGGCACGGAGAACCTGATGATGGCGGCGACGCTCGCGCAGGGACGCACCGTGATCGAGAACGCGGCGCGCGAGCCGGAAGTGGTGGATCTGGCGAATTTCCTGAAGGCGATGGGTGCGCGCATCGAAGGGGCGGGCACGGACAAGATCGAGATCGAAGGCGTCGAACGCCTCGGCGGTGCCAGCTACGAGGTGCTGCCCGATCGCATCGAGGCCGGTACCTACCTGGTCGCCGGCGCGATCACGGGCGGACACGTGCGCCTGAAGAACACCGCGCCCGAGCATCTCGACGCGGTGCTCGCCAAGCTGCAGGACGCGGGCGCAACGCTCGCCGTCGGCAAGGACACGATCGAGCTCGACATGCGCGGCCGCCGTCCGAAAGCGGTCGACGTCCGCACCGCGCCCTATCCGGCGTTTCCGACCGACATGCAGGCGCAGTTTGCCGCCCTCAACACGGTCGCCGAAGGCGTCGGCACGATCACCGAGACCATCTTCGAAAACCGCTTCATGCACATGCTCGAAATGCGGCGCCTGGGCGCGGAGATCCGGCTCGAGGGCAGCACGGCGATCATCAAGGGCGTGAAGAGGCTGACCGGCGCGCCCGTCATGGCGACCGACCTGCGCGCGTCGGCAAGCCTGGTCATCGCGGGCCTCATCGCCGACGGGACTACGACGATCGAGCGCATCTACCACATCGATCGCGGTTACGAGTGCATCGAGGAGAAGCTCCAGCAGCTCGGCGCTCAGATTCGGCGCGTTCCTGACTGAAAGTCGGCTGACGTTGGGTTCCCTGCGCGTCGCCGCTGCGACGCGCCTGCACGGACAGGGATGTGCCGGGTGGGTCGGGCCCTTGCTTCTGCGCGCTGTGCTGTTGGCTGCTCGTCGGTGCGCGGCGATGAAGCGGAATCTTTGCGCTGCCCGGTGTCAAAGGGCCCTGTCCGAACCGTCGGTGGACAGTCTGCGCCCCGCTAGACCTTTGCGTGGCCGGCGGCGGTGCTCAACCGGCGGCGGGCGCTGGATCTGCTACCGGCGTGGCAGGATCTGCTACGGGCGCGGCCGCTCTTCGACGCGGGCCGTGATTTCGAACGGCCGGCCGGCGCGTACACCGCGCAGTTGCACGCTGCGGCCGGGCGCCATGGTTGCAACGCTCGCCAGCGCCTGCGCGGCGGTCCTGATCTCCGCCCCGTCGAGATGCGTGAGGATGTCGCCAGGGAGCAGCCCGGCGCGGAACGCGGGACTGTCGCGATAGAGGTTTTCCACCACGATGCCGGTCTGCCCGGGCAGGCCGAGCGCGCGCCGACGCTCGGCGGTGAGATCCTCGGGTAGCACGCCCAGCCAGCCGCGAATCACGCGGCCGTTGCGCACGATCTCGTCGGTGACACCCCGCACGAGGTTTACCGGGATCGCGAAGCCGATGCCTTCGATGCCGGCCGTGCGTCCGTAGACGGCCGTGTTGATGCCTACGAGCTCACCGTCGACGTTGATGAGCGCGCCGCCGGAGTTGCCGACGTTGATGGCCGCGTCAGTCTGGATGAAGTCCTCGAATGCGTTGAGTCGCAGGCCGCGGCCGGTGGCGCTCACGATGCCCTGCGTGACGGTCTGGCTGAGTCCCACAGGGTTGCCGATGGCCAGCACGACATCGCCGACGCGCAGCGTGTCGGAGCGGCCCAGTCGGATGGTCGGCAGGTCGTCCAGGTCGATCTGCAGCACGGCGATGTCGGTGTCCGGATCGCGGCCGGTGACTTTCGCCGCCGCCACGCGGCCGTCGGAGAGCTGCACCATGACCGCCGCGCCGCCGGGCACGACGTGGTTGTTGGTGACGATGCGTCCCTCGGCGGCGACGATCACGCCCGAGCCGAGGCTGCTCTCGATGCGCTCGCGGTACAGGGGCCAGTCGTTGCCCAGCATGCTTTCGATGGGCGTGCGCGGTGCGCGATCGATCACGCGCCGTGCCGTATAGATGTTCACGACGGCGGGCGCGCTGCGTGCTACTGCGGATGCGTAGGAGGCCGGCCCGGGGGTTGCAGCGGCCGCCGGGGCGGGCGGGGTGGCAGCGTTGCCCGGCCGGCGGATCAGCTCCGGCATCACCAGCAGGATGACGAATGCCAGCGCCAGGCCGACGACGGCGAAGCGCAGGATGAAGAGCAGCAGGTTCTTGAAGCTGGGCATGCGTCGGATGGGAGTGCTCGCGACAGCGCGCGGCCCGGGAGGCCCAGGCCTTTTGTGTATAATGCCGCGCTTCCTGAGGTTCCGAAACACGTCCGGTGCATGCGCCGGGTGCGCTCGCGCCGGATAGCAGTGCGCGTCCCGGAGCGGGCGGCAGTTCCAGGCTTGGCGGATGCCATACGGGGCGACGATCCGGGGCGGCGATGCCAGACGATATGTGAGGGAGAGTGGATGAGCGAAGACGTTGATCAGGGGCGGCGAAAGTTTCTGACAGCGGCAACGTATGCCACCGGCGCTCTGGGCGCGGGATTTGCCGCCGTGCCATTCGTGGCATCGTGGGCGCCGAGCGCGCGGGCCAAGGCGTTGGGCGCGCCGGTCGAAGTGGACGTCTCCACGCTCGAGCCTGGCATGCTCACCACGGTGCAATGGCGCCGCCAGCCCGTGTGGGTCGTGCGCCGGACGCGCGACATGCTCGAGCGCCTCGCGACGCTCGACCCCAAGCTCAAGGACCCGCAATCGGAGGATTCCGACCAGCCGGACTACGCTCGCAACGAAGGGCGTTCGCGTAATCCCGAATACCTGGTGCTCGTGAGCATCTGCACGCACCTCGGCTGCCTGCCGAAGCAACGCTTCCAGGTGGGCGTGGGCGAGGGCGGCCCCGACTGGCCGGGCGGCTTCTTCTGCGTGTGCCACGGTTCGCGCTTCGACATGGCGGGCCGCGTGTTCAAAGGCTCGCCGGCTGCCGCCAACCTGCGCGTGCCGCCGTACTCGTTCGTCAACGACAGCACGATCCTGATCGGCGACGATGACGCGCCGGCGAAAGGAGTGGCGTGATGGCCGACGCCAGCTCCACGGCAGCCGCCGGCGGCCGGCGCGGCCGGCTCTACGATTGGCTGTGTCAGCGCTTCCCGATCGAAGCGTTCATGCGCTCCCAGCTGCTCGAGTACTACGCGCCGAAGAATTTCAACTTCTGGTACTACTTCGGCGTCCTGGCCCTGGTGGTGCTCGTCCTGCAGATCGTCACGGGCATCTTCCTGACGATGAACTACAAGCCTTCCGAGGCCGAGGCCTTCGGGTCGGTCGAGTACATCATGCGCGACGTGAGCTGGGGATGGCTGCTGCGCTATCTCCATTCCACCGGCGCTTCGGCGTTCTTCATCGTCATCTACCTGCACATGTACCGCGCCCTGCTGTACGGGTCGCACAAGGCGCCGCGCGAGCTCATCTGGATTTTCGGCATGCTGATCTACGCGGCGCTGATGGCCGAAGCGTTCTTCGGCTACGTGCTGCCCTGGGGCAACATGTCGTACTGGGGCGCGCAGGTGATCGTGTCGCTGTTCGGAGCGATTCCCGGCATCGGCGAGCCGCTGGTCGAATGGATCCGCGGCGACTACAGCATCTCCGACATCACGCTCAACCGGTTCTTCGCGCTGCACGTGGTGGCGTTGCCGCTGGTGCTGCTCCTGCTCGTCGTCGCGCACCTCGTGGCGCTGCGCGAGGTGGGCAGCAACAATCCGGACGGCATCGAGATCAAGAAGGTCACGGATCGCAACGGCAAGCCGCTCGACGGAATCCCGTTCCATCCGTACTACACGTACAAGGACCTGGTCGGCGTCGGCATCTTCCTGATCCTGTTCGCGATGGTGGTGTTCTTCGCACCCACGTTCGGCGGGCTGTTCATCGAGCCACCGAACTTCGAGCCCGCCAATCCGCTCAACACGCCCGAGCACATCGCGCCGGTGTGGTACTTCACGCCGTACTACGCGATCCTGCGCGCGGTGCCGGACAAGCTCACCGGTGCTTTGCTGATGGGCGCTGCGGTGCTGGTCTTCTTCTTCCTGCCGTGGCTCGATCGCACCAGGGTCAGGTCGATCCGCTATCGCGGCCTCTCGTACAAGATCGCGCTCGCGCTGTTCACCGTGAGTTTCGTGGCGCTCGGCTGGCTCGGGCTCCAGCCGGCTGAGGGACTCTACGTCCTTCTCGCGCGCATCTTCTCGGTCATCTACTTCCTGTTCTTCCTGGCGATGCCTTTCTACACGGGCAGGTTCGAGAAGACGAAGCCGGTGCCGGAACGGGTGACCTCACATGCTTAAGCTGAATCTCACGCGCACGGCGCTGTTGCTGGCTCTCACGCTGGCCACGGGCGCCGCTTCAGCTTCGGCCGGCGGCGGCGGCGCGGTCTGGGAGACGTGGACGGCGGACAACGACCTGCGCAGCACCGCGTCCCTGCAGCGCGGCGCCCGCAACTTCATGAACTACTGCCTCGGCTGTCACTCGCTGCAGTACATGCGGTACAACCGCATCGCGCAGGACCTCGCCATGACCGAGGAGCAGGTGCAGGCGAATCTCATGTTCACCGGCCAGCGCCCGTTCGATCCCGTGTTGAGTGCGATGCCGCACGCGGACGCCGAGACCTGGTTCGGCCGTCCGCCACCGGATCTTTCGCTGATCGCCCGCTCGCGCGGGCCGGACTATCTCTTCCAGTTCCTCAAGACCTTCCACGTCGACGAGAGCCGCGTGGCCACCACCGGTGTGAACAACCTCGCGCTCGATGGCACCGCGATGCCGCACGTGCTCGCGGACCTGCAGGGGCTGCAGAAGGCGGTGTTCCACGTCGAGCGCCGCACGGAGAAGGGTCAGGACGGCAAGGAAGTGGTTACGCAGGTCAAGGTCTTCGATCACTTCGAGCAGCTGCGTCCCGGCAAGCTGTCGCCGGCCGAATACGACGAGTTCGTGCGCGATACCGTGAACTTCCTCGACTACGTCGGCGAGCCGACCCGCCGCCAGCGCGAGGATCTCGGCATCTGGGTGATCGGTTTCCTTCTGGTCTTCACCGGCTTCGCCTACGCGCTGAAGCTGGAGATCTGGAAGGACGTCCGCTGAAGCCCGGACGTACTCGCAACAGCGCGGCCGAGGCCTGGGAGATGAACTTGGTGTCGAGCCGCCGCTCCGTGATGACGTTGTTCTCGTCGGGGCAGGATCCGTTCAGCCATCGCACGCGCCTGGTGCTGGCGGAAAAGGGCATCAACATCGACATCGTCAACGTCGAGCCGGGCGCGCTGCCCGAGGACCTGCTCGACCTGAATCCCTACCACAGCGTGCCGACGCTCGTGGACCGCGACCTGGTGCTCTACGACTCGCGCGTCATCATCGAATATCTCGACGAGCGCTTCCCGCACCCGCCGCTGATGCCTGTCGATCCGGTATCACGCGCGCATTTTCGCCTGGCGCTGTATCGCATCGAGCGCGACTGGTACGGCCTCGCGCAACAGATCGAGCAGGAAGTCGACAAGAAGCAGGCGCTGCGCCTGAAGAAGATCCTGCGCGACAGCATCCTGGCCAGCAGCGACGTCTTCAAGGCCAAGCCGTTCTTTCTGAGCGACGAGTTCTCGCTGGTCGACGCCAGCATCGCGCCGATCCTCTGGCGACTGCCGTACTTCGGCATCGACCTGGCGCCGCAGGGCGTCTCGGTGATGAAGTACGCCAACCACCTCTTCTCGCGCGCCTCCTTCCGCGACAGCCTTTCGGAAGCCGAGCAGGACATGAGGCCGTGACGGCATGGCCGGTTCGCACCCGACGTCCCGGCGCCCGTATCTGCTGCGGGCGATGCACGAATGGATCAGCGACAACGACCAGACGCCGCACGTTGTGGTCGATGCCGAGCAGCCGAACGTGGAAGTGCCGCGCCAGTACGTGAAGGAAGGCAAGATCATCCTCAACCTCAGCCACGCCGCCACCAGCGGCCTGAAGCTCGGCAACGAATGGATCGAATTCAGCGCGCGCTTCGCCGGAGTGACGCGCGCGGTGCGCGTGCCGGTGCGCGCCGTCCTCGGCATCTACGCGCGCGAAACCGGCCAGGGAATGATCTTCAGCGAGGGCGATCTCACCCCCGAGCCGCCCGGCGGCAAGCCGCCTGTCACGCCGGCGCCCGGGCCCGACGAAGGCGGACGTCGCACGCACCTGAAGGTCGTCAAGTAAGTCAGCGCGCGGCGACGAACGCTCCGCGCAGCCACTCGATGCGCGTTCCTTCGGCGCAATCGAGCGCGACGACGTCGAAGCGCATCGGCATTCGGGCAAGCGCGCGATGGGTCAGGAGCAGGTGGCGCGCGGCACGCGCGATGCGCCGTTGCTTGAACGCGCCGATGCTTCCCAGGGCGCCACCGTAGGCCGAACGACTGCGCAGTCGCACCTCGACGACCACGACCGTTGCGCCGTCCATCATGACGAGGTCCAGCTCGCCGAACCGGCAGCGGTAGTTTTCGCACACGAGCTCGAGGCCGTGCGCCGCCAGGTGGCGGCGCGCGATGCCCTCTGCGCGCATGCCGAGGAGCCGCCGGTCCATGGCCACTGTCGGAAGTGCCAAGCCGATGCGGCTCGGCCGCAGCGCAGTCTGGCCGACTAGCGTGTTTCGCCGGCGCCAGCCGGCGGTGCGCTCGCGAGCATGCGCGGTTGCCCGTCGCGAATTTGCGCCCAATCCAACTCTCGCCGCACGCGCCCTTGCGGGTCGACGGTGAGTCGACCGGTGACGCCGCCGATGGCGCTCGCCGTGCCGCGCACGCCGCTGCGCAGTATTGGAATCAAACGGTAGGCGTCGAAGCCGAACGCATACAGCCGGCCGCGGCGGTTCGCGCGTGCGGGCCACGCGCTGTGAACGGCTTCACGAAGCTCGGTGGAGGCCGCGTCGCTGCTGATCATCCAGGGCATGTCCGGGAACATGACGCCGTCCAGATCGACGTTGGCCGCAACGTCCTCCTCGAAGGTGTCCGAGGTGGCGTACATGGGGACGTCACCCGCGTAGTGAAATCGCAGCTGTGGGCGGATCAGCCGGCCATGAGAGGGCTGCGCCGCGACAAAAATGAATTGCACGTCGCCGCGGCGCCGCGGCTCGAACTCGAGCCTCGTGCCGAGCGTGCTGCTCAGGCGTGCGTGGCGCTCGCGGCTGTCGGACAGGCGCAGCAGTTGCAGAATGACTCCCGTGTAGTCGCTTTCCTCCGGGTTGTAGACACCCCGCGCGATCACCTCGCCGGCGAGCACGCCGAGTTCCTCGGCGAACGCCGCTGCGACACGCGTACCCCATTCGCCAGTGGGCACGAGCATCACGCCGCGAGTGCGCCCGTCCGCAACGACGCGCCGCGCAACCTGGCGGGCTTCGTCCTCGGGCGAGAGCGCGAACTGGTAAAAGCCGTTCGGTACCTGGCGATCGTCGGCAAGGAAGTTGAGCGCCAGCACCGGCACACTGCCCTCCGCAAGGTCGGCCGCGGCGCTCACGTCGTCTTTCGTGAGCGGGCCGACAATGAACTGCGCGCCGTCGGAAAGCGCCCGCTGGTACGCGCCCTGGAAGGTTTCGCCCGCCACGTCGTAAACGTGCACGCGCGGACGTTGGGCGGCGTCCTGCTGATAGTAGGCCGACAGGAATCCGTCGCGGACCGCTGTGCCGGCGGCCTGCTGCCGACCGCTGAGCGGCAGGAGCAGCGCGACCTGCGCTGGGTATTCCAACGTGACCGAGGAGGCGCGCAAGGCTTCCTCGAGGACGGAACTGTTGGCGGGGTGCAGCGGATACCGCTTGCGCCACTCGCGCACCTTCGCGGTTGCGCCGAACGGGTTGCGGTCGAGCTCGTTGAGGACGTTGCCGAACTCCAGCCAGCCGGCCAGCAGCAGGTCGGAGCCCTGGGGTGCGCGCAGCGCCGTGCCGCGCGCCGCTGCAGATCGCAGGTTCTGTGCGAGCGCCTGCCGGTTCGCGTTCGTCGCCTGGCCGCCTTGCAGCCAGCGCTCGCGCGCCAGATAGAGACGAGTGCCTTCGGGCGCGTTGCCGAGCGCGAACTGTGCGCGGGCCTGCAAATCGAGCACGCGCGCGGTTCCTTCCGGCGTCGTGGCCGCGGGCAGCGCGCCGACGATCTGCAAGGCGCGCTCCGGCTGGCTGCCGGCGAGTGCGATTTCCGCGGTCAGCAGCGAGCGCACGCGCTCCTGCTCCGGCGTGATGCCTGCTCCGAGCCGCGCAAGCGCGCGCTCTGCCTGCGCACGGTCGCCGGCCGCAAGCCACTCTTCGGTCGCGCGCAGGAGGTATTGCGCCTGCGACGGCTCGGGTGCAGCCGCTGCCAGACGATCGAACATCTGCGCGGCTGCGCGATGCTCGCCCTCGCGCGCGAGCCTCTCGGCAGCTTGCGCGTCAGGCGCGCGTTCGGCCGGCGGCCGCACGCCGGCACCAGGGCATCCGGCGAGCATGAGCACGATGCCGAGGAGCGCGGTCGCGCGAGCGAGTGAACCGAGCTGTCGAAGTTGCATAGGCTGTCGATCTCCATGCACGATCATCGGACATGCCGCGCGTCCGAGCCCGTCCTTAGCCGGGGTAGCCGTGCCGCAGCGATGCAGCGATCGGGGTTGGGCCCGCGCCGGAAAATGGTCAGGCGCGTGGCCCGACTGAGGGCACCAGTATAGTGGTCCGGAGACACGAGCGTACGCGGCCGACGCGCCTGCAGTCAGGCGCTGAAAGTGTTGCAAACGACCCGAAATCGCCGCTGCCCGCGGCGCTCTACGTCGTTGCGACACCCATCGGCAATCTCGCGGACCTCGCACCGCGCGCGCGCGACGTGCTCTCCCATAGCGCGCTGGTGCTCGCGGAAGACACGCGCCATACCGGACAGATGTTCGCCGCGTGCGGGATTTCAGCGCAGCTTGCCTCGCTGCACGAGCACAATGAATCGCAACGCATACCGGAAATTCTTGAGCGGCTGCGCCGCGGCGAAGCGATCGCGCTGGTGAGCGACGCCGGCACGCCGCTCGTGAGCGACCCGGGGTATCGACTCGTGCACGAGGTTGCGGCTGCCGGCTTCGACGTGCGTCCCGTACCCGGTGCCTGCGCGGCCATCGCGGCGCTGAGCGTCGCCGGCCTGCCGAGCGATCGCTTTTCGTTCGAGGGCTTTCTGCCCGCGCGTACTGCTGCGCGTCGCACCAGGCTCGGCGAGTTGGCCGATGCGAGCCGGACGCTCATCTTCTACGAGGCGCCGCATCGTCTCGCCGAAACGCTCGCTGACCTGGCTGCGGTGTTCGGTGCCGATCGGCGCGCGGTTCTGGCGCGCGAGCTGACGAAACTGTTCGAAACGGTGTATCGCGACACGCTCGCGAATCTCGCGCAGCGTGCTGCGCAGGATGCGGACATGCAGCGTGGCGAGATCGTGATCGTGGTGGCCGGGGCGCAGGCCGTCTCGTCGGATGCTAGCGAAGTCCGGCGCGTGCTCGAAGTGCTTCTTGCGCAGTTGCCCGTGAGGCAGGCCGCCGAGCTCGCGGCGCAGATCACTCAGACCGCTCCAAATGCGGCCTATCGGCTGGCGCTGGAGCTCAAAGCCCGGGATTGAGCGGTCACGCGTGCGCAGGCTTGTACCGGCGCCTGCCTTCCCCTATCTTCCGCGCCCGGAGCTGGCCAGACAGTCGCTGCACGCGCAAGCGTGTGGAGGAAAGTCCGGGCTCCCAGGGCAAGGTGCCAGGTAACACCTGGGGGGCGTGAGCCCACGGAAAGTGCAACAGAGAGCAGACCGCCCAAGCGCGGCCCGCAAGGGTCGCGACGGCAAGGGTGAAACGGTGCGGTAAGAGCGCACCGCGCTGGTGGCAACACTCGGCGGCACGGCAAACCCCACCTGGAGCAAGACCAAATAGGAGAGCAGGTTGCGAAAGCAGCCGCGTGCGGCCCGCACGGCTCTCGGGTAGGTCGCTCGAGCGGCGCGGTGACGCGTCCGCCAGATGAATGACTGTCCCCGACAGAACCCGGCTTATCGGCTGGCTCCTTTCACGCGCACGCGCGACTCATAGGCCCGGTTCGCTTCAGGCGAACCGGGTCCTTGAGCTGCCCAAAATTGCTCGAAGTGGGAGAGCTGGGCGCGGCGGGCACCAGATCTTGTGGTCCGAGGGTCAGACTATTCCCCAAAACGACAATAATTAGTCTGACTATCGCCGTCTATAGCCTTTCTTGTTATCAAATAGCTTAGGCGTCGCCTGAGCATCCTCGCCTAAACCTTTGTTTGCACTGCGGACGAGACCCTCGAAATGGTGGCTTCCGTCGCTTCTAAGTCCCTGTCGGACCTGAGATTTCGACCTAAATAGCGATTGACGGTCGGCTCCAGGCACGCCTATAGTGGCATTAGGTGGGAAAAAGTGGGATGAAATGGGAGCACGGGGAGCGGGCGGGGCGTGTTTCGGGGTGCTCACAAGCTGACGTTGGATGCCAAGGGCCGGATGGTCATGCCCACCCGGTTCCGGCAGCGCATTGCCGAGCGCAGCCAGGGACGCCTCGTCGTCACGGTCGATCGCGACCAGTGCCTGCTGCTCTACCCACTCCCTGACTGGGAAGAAATCGAACGCAAGCTGATGGCGCTGCCCACGCTCAACGAGCAGGCGCGCCGGCTGCAGCGCCTGATGGTGGGTCACGCGACTGATCTCGACATCGACAGCCATGGGCGCGTGCTGCTCCCGCCCAAGCTGCGCGAATTCGCCGGATTGACGCGCGGCGCCGTGCTGATCGGGCAGGGCAATCGCTTCGAGTTGTGGGACGAGGCGCGCTGGAACGAGCGCCGTGAGGACTGGCTCAAAGGTGGAGAGAGCGGCGGCGATCTGCCTGCCGAGCTCGAGTCGCTGTCGCTGTAGAGCCGCGGAGTCGTGCACGGTGCATGAACACACGCCGGTGCTTCTCGAGGAAGCGCTGGCGGGTCTGGAAGTGAAGGCCGACGGGTACTACCTGGACGCCACGTTTGGTCGCGGGGGACATGCGGGGGCGATTCTCATGAGGCTGGGCGCATCGGGGCGGCTGCTTGCCGTGGACCGTGACCCCGCCGCCGTGGCAACGGCGCGCGCGCGGCACGGCGGCGATGCGCGCTTCAGCGTCGCGCACGGCAGCTTCGGCGATCTTGCTGCGCTCGTGCCCGCGGACCTCGCGCGCCGCGGATTCGACGGCGCGCTCTTCGATCTCGGCGTCTCTTCGCCCCAGCTCGACGATCCGGCGCGCGGCTTCAGCTTCATGCAGGACGGCCCGCTCGACATGCGCATGGACCCGACGCGCGGCGAGAGCGCCGCCGATTGGCTGGCAGGCGTTCCCGAGCGCGAGCTCGCCGACGTGCTGCACAGCCTCGGCGAGGAACGTTTCGCGCGGCGCGTGGCACGCGCAATCGTCGCGCGGCGCGCCGTCAGCCCGATCGCAGCCACCGCCGATCTTGCCGCCATCGTGGCGGCCGCCGTGCGCAGCCGCGAGCCGGGCAAGCATCCGGCGACGCGCACGTTCCAGGCGATCCGCATGCGCGTCAACCGCGAGCTCGAGGAACTCAGCCGCGGCCTCGGCGCGGCGCTGGCATTGCTCAGCGCCGGCGGCAGTCTCTGCGTCATCGCCTTTCACTCGCTGGAGGATCGCGCGGTGAAGCGTTTCATGCGCGAACAGGCGAGCGTCGATCCCGTGTACGCCGGCCTGCCGTACATTCCGCCGGCGGCGCGGCCGAAACTCGCACTGGTCGGGCGCGCCGTGCGTGCCACGGCGCAGGAAGTGCAGGCAAATCCGCGTGCGCGCAGCGCGACCCTGCGCATTGCGCGCCGGCTGCCCGTGGAAAACGCGGCATGACGCGCGGTCTCGCCTTGCTCGCCCTCGCGCTGCTCTGGTGCGCCGTGCTCGGCTCGGCAGCCGCGGCGATCTATTGCAAGCACACCGCGCGCGGCCTGTTCGTGGAGCTCGAAGCGCTCACCACCGAGCGCGACCAGTTGCAGATCGAATGGGGCCAGCTGCAGCTCGAGCAGAGCGCGTGGTCGACGCACGGCTTCGTCGAGCGCGTCGCCGCTTCGCGCCTGCGCATGGCGATTCCCACGCAGACCGGCGTGCAGATCGTACGGCAGTGAAGACGGATCTCTCACGCGATTCGAGCGCCCGCCAGCTGAGCGGGCGGCTGGCGATGGCGGTCGCCGCGCTGGTGCTCGCGGCGCTCGCGCTCATCGCGCGCGCCGTCGACCTGCAGCTCGTCCATCACAGCTTCCTGGCGGAGCAGGGCGACGCACGGCACCTGCGCGACGTCGAGATGCCGGCGCACCGCGGTACGGTGACCGATCGCTTCGGCGAGCCGCTCGCGGTCAGCACACCGGTGGAATCCGTCGCGGTCGATCCGCGCGTGCTGTCGCAGAGCGGCTCCAACCTGCCGCGTCTCGCGCGCGTGCTCGAGCGCGACCCTGAAGTCCTCGCGCGGCGCGTGAGCAGCAACCTGCATCATCCCTGGGTCTTCCTCGGCCGCCACCTCGAGCAGCAACAGGCCGCCCGCATCCGCGCGCTCGCGATTCCCGGCGTGCGCCTGGTGCGCGAATACCGGCGTTATTACCCGGCGGGCGAGGTCACCGGTCACATCCTCGGCTTCGCCAACGTCGACGACGAAGGCCAGGAGGGCCTGGAGCTGGCGTACGACCACTTTCTCACCGGTCGCGACGGTCTCAAGCGCGTGATCCAGGACGCCAACTCGCGCGTGGTCGAGGTCGTGGAGAGCCTGCAGGCGGTCGAGCCGGGCAAGGACCTGGTGCTGAGCATCGACCTGCGCATTCAGTACCTCGCCTACCGCGAGCTCAAGCGCGCGAGACTGGAGCACAGCGCCCGCTCGGCGTCGCTCGTGGTTCTCGACATCGAGACGGGCGAGGTGCTGGCGATGGTGAACCAGCCCGCGTTCAACCCCAACGATCGCGAGCAGCGCGCGGTCGGCCGTTATCGCAATCGCGCCGCCACCGACATCTTCGAGCCCGGCTCGAGCATCAAGCCGTTCGTGATCGCCGCGGCGCTCGCCTCGGGCAAGTACGACCCGCGCAGCGTGGTCGACACGACCGGCGGCATCCGGGTGGGCGTCAAGCTCATCCAGGACAAGCACGATCTCGGCATCGTCGACATGCCGACCATCCTCGCCAAGTCGAGCAACGTCGGCATGGCGAGGATTGCGCTGTCGCTCGAGCCGGAGCTGATCTGGGGCACGCTCGACGCGCTCGGCTTCGGCCAGCTGAGCACCAGCGGCTATCCGGGCGAATCCGCCGGCTTGCTGAGCCACCATTCGCACTGGCGCCGCATCGGTGTCGCGACCCTCGCGTACGGCTATGGACTGTCCGTCACGCCACTGCAACTCGCGCACGCGTACGCCACCATCGGCGCGGGCGGCATCGAACGGCCGGTCACTTTCCTGCGCGCCTACGACCCGGTGCCCGGCAAGCGCGTGCTCGACCAGCGCGTGGCGCACCAACTGGTCGAAATGCTCGAAGCGGTAGTGACCTCCGAAGGCACGGGCGAGCGAGCCGCGCTCACCGGCTACCGCGTCTCCGGAAAGACCGGAACTTCGTGGAAGGCGAACGACGGCGGCTATTCCACCGACAAGTACATGTCGGTGTTCGCAGGCATCGTGCCTGCGACGCGGCCGCGGTTCGCCGCCGTGGTCGTGATCGACGAGCCGAGCGGCTCGCTCTACTACGGCGGCGACGTCGCCGCGCCGGTGTTCGCGAACGTGATGGCCGGCGCGCTGCGGCTGATGGCGGTTGCGCCCGACGATCTGCCGCGCGTGCCGCAAGCGACGCTCGCGCGGGCGGATGGCCAGCCATGATGGCGCACCAGCTGACGCAGCCGGGAATGAGCCTCGCGCGCCTGCTCGAAGGCGTGAGCGCCGTGCCGCGCGACGTGACGGTGAGCGACATCACGCTCGACAGCCGTGCGGTGGTTGCGGGCGGAGCGTTCCTCGCGTGCCGCGGCATCAAGAGCCACGGGCTGCAATATCTCGATGCGGCGCTGAGCCATGGTGTCGCCGCCGTAGTATGGGAGCCGACGCAGGAAATGGCGGCGCCGCGACTGCCCGATGGCGTGGTCGGCGTGCGCGTCGCGCAACTCAGCGCCCATCTCGGCACGATCGCCGATCGTTTTTTCGGCTCGCCCTCGCGCGCCGTGCGCATCGCGGGCATCACCGGCACCAACGGCAAGACGACGACGGCGTGGCTGCTCGCGCAGTCGCTGGCGGCGAGCGGCCGGCGCGCGGGCTATGCGGGCACGCTCGGCTTCGGGCCGATCAACGCCGTCGTGCCGGCCACTCACACGACGCCGGACTGCGTGACCGTGCATCGGCAGCTCTGCGATCTGCACGCCGCGGGCGTGCGGCTGCTCGGCATGGAAGTTTCCTCGCATGCGCTGGCGCAGGACCGCATCGCCGGCGTGCGATTCGACACCGCGGTGTTCACCAACCTGACCCGCGATCACCTCGACTATCACGAAACGATGGAGGCGTACGGCGATGCCAAGGCCAGACTGTTCTCGCTCCCGGGCGTGGAGCACCGGATCATCAACATGGGCGACGCGTTCGGGCGTCGCCTGGTCGATCGGCTGCCACCGACGCTTGCGCTGACGGCCGTGTGGAGCGGCGCCGGCGAGTACGCCGATGCCGCCGATCATTTCGTGCGCGCGCGCGGCGTGCAGCCGGGCGTCGCGGGCCTGGAACTCGCGGTCGATACGAGCTGGGGGCCGGCGCGCGTGCGCTCGAAGCTCATCGGCGAGTTCAACGCCGAGAATCTCCTCACCGTGCTGGCCGTCCTGCTGGTGTGGGAGGTGCCGCTCGCAGCTGCGGTGGCTGCGCTCGAGAACGTCAGCGCGCCGGCGGGGCGGATGGAGACGTTTCGCGGTGGCCCGAACAGCCCGCTCGCCGTCGTTGACTACGCGCATTCGCCGGACGCGCTCGCCAAAGCGCTCGGCGCGGCGCGCCAGCACTGCCGCGGACGCCTGTGGTGCGTGTTCGGCTGCGGCGGCGATCGCGATCCCGGCAAGCGGCCGATGATGGGTGCGATCGCTTCCGAGCTCGCCGACGAGATCATTCTCACCGACGACAACCCGCGCACCGAGGACCCGCAGCACATCGTCGATGCGATCCTCGCGGGCCTCGCGCCCGGCCAGCCGCGTCGCGTGATCCGCGACCGTGCACGCGCGATTGCTACCGCGCTCGGCGAGGCGACCTCTGCCGACATCGTGCTGATCGCCGGCAAGGGGCACGAGGACTACCAGATCTACGGCACGCGCTCGCAGCCGTTCAGCGACCGCGCGGAAGTGCTCCGGCTGCTCGGGGTGCGGTCGTGAAGCGCACTCTCGCGGCAGCCGCAGGCGCCATGGGCGGTGAATTGCGCGGCGCCGATGCCACATACGGCACCGTGAGCACGGACACGCGCACGCTCCAGGCGGGCGATCTCTTCGTCGCGCTGCAGGGCCCGAATTTCGACGGCAACAATTTCGTCGCGGCGGCAGCCGCGGCCGGAGCCGTCGCTGCGGTGGTGAGTCGCGCGGCGGCCGGCGCGGCCCTCGCGCAGATCGTCGTGCCGGATACGCTGGCCGCGCTCGCGAAACTCGCGCATGCGTGGCGCGCGCCGTTCGATATTCCGGTGATTGGCGTCGGCGGCAGCAACGGCAAGACCACGGTCAAGGAGATGACCGCTGCCATTCTCGGGCGCCGCGGGCCCTGCCTGGCGACGCGCGGCAACCTCAACAACCACATCGGCGTTCCCGTCACGCTGCTGCGCCTCGAGCCGGCGCATCGCTCCGCAGTGATCGAGATGGGCGCCAATCGCATCGGCGACGTGGCCGCGCTCGTCGCCATCGCGCGGCCGACCGTGGGCCTCATCACCAATGCGGGTGCCGAGCACCTCGAAGGGTTCGGCAGCCTCGACGGCGTGGCGCAGGGCGAAGGTGAAATGGTCGCGGGTCTCGATGCGGCCGGCACTGCGGTCGTGAATGCGGACGACGCCTACGCGTCCGTGTGGCTGCGCACGTCGCGAGCGGGGCGCACCGTGACGTTCGGCCTGGCGCCGCAAGCCGATTTTCGCGCGAGCGACGTCGCGCAGACGATCGGCGCGGGCGGCTTCGCCCTGCAGTTCGCCCTGCACGGCGCCGGCGCTGCGCGCACCGTGCGCATGCGTCTCGCCGGCCGGCACAACGTCGTCAATGCGCTCGCCGCCTCGGCTGCGGCGCATGCGGCCGGAGCAACGCTGGACGACATCGCGAGCGGCCTCGCCGAAGTCCGTCCGGTCGGCGGCCGACTCGAGCTCAAGTCTTCGCGCCACGGCGCGTGGCTGATCGACGACTCCTACAACGCGAACCCGAGCTCGGTGCAGGCCGCGCTGGACGTTCTCAAGGAGCTCGACGGCCCGCGCTGGATGGTGCTCGGCGACATGGGCGAGCTCGGCGACTTCGCGCTGCAGAGCCATCTCGATGCCGGCACGCTCGCGCGCCGCAGCGGCGTGTCGCGGCTGTTCGCGATGGGCCCGATGAGTGCGCACGCGGCTGAAGCGTTCGGCACGGGAGCGGAATGGTTCCCGGACGCCGATGCGCTCATCCGTCGTCTCGACAGCGAGCTCGAAGCCGGAACCACCGTGCTCATCAAGGGCTCGCGACTGAACCGCCTCGAGCGTGTCGTCGCGTCCCTGGGTGCGCCACCCGCGCACCATTAGGAGCGAGCCAAGCCGCATGCTGCTGCTGCTGACCGAATACCTGGCGAAGATCGAATCTGGATTCAACGTATTCAGCTACCTGACGCTGCGCGCGATCCTCGCCACCATCACCGCGCTGGCCATTGCGCTGCTCGTCGGCCCGGCGCTGATCCGCCGCCTGACGCGCCACCAGATCGGTCAGCAGGTGCGCGACGACGGCCCGCAGTCGCACCTGCCGAAGGCCGGCACGCCGACCATGGGCGGCGCACTGATCCTGGTCGCGATCGCCATCAGCACCCTGCTGTGGGCCGACGTGCGCAACCGCTTCGTGTGGATCGCCATCGGCATCACGATGGCGTTCGGGCTGATCGGCTTCTACGACGACTACCTCAAGCTCATCGTCGGCAACTCGCGCGGTCTGGCGGCGCGCTACAAGTATTTCTGGCAGTCGCTCGCCGGCTTCGGCGGCGCGTTCGCCCTTTACGTCACCGCGCAGTCGCCCGCTGAGACCTCGCTGTTCGTGCCCTTCTTCAAGGGCGTCATGCTGCCGCTCGGCGTGGGCTACATCCTGCTCACGTACTTCGTGATCGTCGGCACCAGCAACGCCGTCAATCTCACGGACGGCCTCGACGGCCTCGCGATCATGCCCGCGGCGATGGTGGCGGCGGCGCTCGGCGTGTTCGCCTATCTCACCGGCAACGCCGTGTTCTCCGAGTACCTCGGCATCCCGCACATCGAGGGCGTCGGCGAGGTCCTGATCTTCTGCGCCACCATCGTCGGAGCCGGGCTCGGCTTCCTCTGGTTCAACTCCTATCCCGCGCAAGTGTTCATGGGCGACATCGGCGCGCTCGCGCTGGGCGCCGCGCTCGGCGTCGTCGCAGTCATGGTGCGCCAGGAGATCGTGCTGGTGGTCATGGGCGGGGTGTTCGTGCTGGAGACCGTCTCGGTAATTCTCCAGGTCACCTCGTACAAGCTCACCGGCCGGCGCATCTTCCGCATGGCGCCGATCCACCATCACTTCGAGCTCAAGGGCTGGGCCGAGCCGAAGGTCATCGTGCGCTTCTGGATCATCAGCCTGATCCTGGTGCTCGCCGGCCTCGCGACGCTGAAACTGCGATGAACGCGAGCCCCGTCAACCACACCGACCAGCGGCCCGCGCGCCGCGCCGCCGCCCGGGCAGTCATCATCGGCCTCGGCCGCACGGGCATGTCCTGCGCGCGCTGGCTGAACGCGCACGGCGCGCAGGTGGCCATCACCGACAGCCGCGCCGAGCCGCCGGAGCTCAAGAACCTCGGCCTGCTGTCGGCCAGTGTCACGCTGCGTCTGGGCGGCTTCGACGCGCGCCTGCTCGACGGCGCCGACCAGATCGTGGTGTCGCCCGGGGTGTCACTGCGCGAACCGATCGTGCGCGCCGCACAGGCGCGTGGCATCGAAGTGGTCGGCGACATCGAGCTCTTCGCCCGTCACGTGAGCGCGCCGGTGGTCGCGGTGACCGGAACCAACGGCAAGAGCACGGTGACGACGCTGGTCGCGCTGATGGGCGAGCGCGCCGGGCAGGCGGTGCGTGCCGGCGGCAATCTCGGCGAGCCTGCCCTCGACTTGCTCGAAGGTCCGGTGCCCGACTGGTACGCGCTCGAGCTGTCCAGCTTTCAGCTCGAAACCACGCACTCGCTCGAGCTGCGCGCGGCAACGGTCCTGAACGTCACGCCCGATCACATGGACCGCTACGACACGCTCGAGCAGTACGCCACGGCCAAGGCGCGCATCTTCGCGCACTGCACCCACGCCGTCGTGAACCTCGACGATGACCTCGTGGCGCGGATGCCTGCCGCCGGTCAGCACGCGCTCGGGTTCAGCGTGGTGCCGGATCGCGAATGCGACTACGGACTCGTGCGCGGCCCGGGAAAGCGCCTCTCGCTCGCCCGGCGGCGCCGGCCGCTGCTCGCGCTCGGGGAAATGAAGCTCACCGGGCTGCACAACGCCGCCAACGCGCTCGCGGCCCTCGCGCTCGGCGACGCGGCGGGCTTCGACGAGGCGGCGATGCTCGCCGTGCTGCGCGATTTCGCCGGGCTGCCACACCGCATGCAGTGGGTGGCCGATCGCGCCGGCGTGCGCTGGATCAACGATTCGAAGGGCACGAACGTCGGCGCCACGCTGGCTGCCGTCGGCGGCATGCCGGGGCCGCTGGTGGTGATCGCGGGCGGCGACGGCAAGGGCCAGGACTTCGCGCCGCTGGCACCCGGCTTTCGCAACAAGGTGCGTCGCGCCGTCCTCATCGGGCGCGATGCCGAGCACGTCGCCGCCGCGTTGCGCGCGGTGTGCGAGGTCGAGTTTGCAAGCGACATGGACGACGCCGTGAAGCGTGCGGCCCAGGCCGCGCGCGCCGGAGACACGGTGCTGCTCTCGCCGGCGTGCGCGAGCCTCGACATGTATCGCGACTACACGCACCGCGGCGCCGTGTTCGCCGCCGCCGTGCAGGGTTTGGACGCGTGAGCCTCGCCGCGCTGTCACAGGGGCGGGCGAGCGCACGAGCGCCGCGACTCGCGCTCGATCCCTGGCTGCTGTCGGCCGTGTTCGCATTGTTGCTGCTCGGCCTCATCGTCGTGACGTCGGCGTCGATGCCGTTCGCCGCACGCAAGCTCGGCGATCCCTTCGGACTCGTGTCGCGCCAGCTCCTCTTCGCCGGCCTCGGCTGCGTCGCCATGCTCGCGGCCTTCGCCGTGCGCACCGAGCTCTGGGAGCGGGCAGGACTCTTCCTGATGCTGGTCGCGCTCGGCCTGCTGGTCCTCGTGCTGGTTCCCGGCGTCGGCGCGTCCGCCAACGGCGCGCGGCGCTGGCTGAGCTTCGGCTTCATGAGGTTCCAGGCTTCCGAGCTGGCGCGCCTGTTCGTGCTGATCTATCTCTGCAGCTACGCGGTGCGCCATCGCGAGGAGCTGCGCAACAGCCTGCGCGGCGTGTTCAAGCCGTTGGCGGTGCTGGTGTTCGCCGCGGCGCTGATGCTGGTCGAGCCCGACATGGGTGGCGCGACCGTGCTGTTCGCCACCGGCTTCTTCGTGCTGTTCATCGCCGGACTGCCGTGGAAGTACGTGCTGTCGAGCATGGCGCTCGGCGGCATCGCCTTCTATGCCGCCGCACTCGGCTCCGTCTATCGCCAGAAGCGCTGGGACACCTTCCTCAATCCCTGGGCCGATCCCGAGGGCAGCGGGTTCCAGCTCATCCAGTCGCTGATCGCGATCGGCCGCGGCGAGTGGTTCGGCGTCGGTCTCGGCGCGAGCGTGCAGAAGCTCGCGTACCTGCCCGAAGCCCACACCGATTTCGTCTTCGCCGTGATGGCCGAGGAGCTCGGCCTGCTCGGCGTGACCTGCGTGCTGGCGCTCTACGTGATCGTGCTGTGGCGCACGACTCGCATCGCCAACCTCGCCGCCCAGGCCGGCCAGATGTTCCAGGCCTATCTCGCCGGCACGTTCGGCGTGTGGCTCGCGATGCAGGCCTTCATCAACATCGGCGTCAACATGGGCGTGCTGCCGACCAAGGGCCTCACGCTCCCGCTCATGAGCTACGGGGGCACGAGCCTGCTGGTGTCGCTGCTGTGGCTCGGCATCGTGCTGCGCATCCATCACGAATGCGCCGCCGCAGGCCGCCTCGCGGTACCGCGCGAGATTGCTCCGCGGCCCGCGGCCACGCGACTGGAGCGCGCCGCGTGAGTGTCGCAGTGCTCATCATGGCCGGTGGAACGGGCGGACACGTCTTCCCGGCGCTCGCGGTCGCGCGCCTGCTGCGCGAGTGGCAGTGCGAAGTCACCTGGGTCGGCACGCAGCGCGGCCTGGAAGCGCGCGTCGTTCCCGCCAACGGATTCACGATCGAGTGGCTCGCCGTGACGGGCCTGCGCGGCAAAGGTCTGCTCACCTGGCTGCTCGCGCCGGTACGTCTGCTCGCGGCGCTCGGGCAGGCGCTCGCCATCGTACGCCGCCGCCGTCCGGCCGTCGTGCTCGGCGTCGGCGGATTCGTGACGGGTCCGGGCGGCATCGCGGCGTGGCTGCTCGGCAAGCCGCTCGTCATTCACGAGCAGAATGCCATCGCCGGCCTCACCAACCGGCTGCTGGCGCGATTCTCGCGCGCAGTGCTGGAAGGTTTCCCGAACAGCTTCCCGAAGCACACCGAGGTGCGCTGCGTCGGCAACCCGGTGCGAGGTGACATCAGCGCGTTGCCGCCGCCGGCGCAGCGGCTCGCGACGCGCGCGGGCACCGCGCGGCTGCTGGTGTTCGGAGGCAGTCTCGGTGCCGCGAAACTCAACGACGTCGTACCGCGAGCGCTCGCCATCCTCGGCACCGGCCTGAGGCCGGAAGTCTGGCACCAGGCCGGGCAGCGCGGTCACGAGCAGGCGCTGGCGGCCTATCGTCAGGCGGGCGTGGAGGCGCGCGTCGACGTCTTCATCGACGACATGAGCGGCGCGTACGCGTGGGCGGACCTCGTGATCTGCCGGGCCGGCGCGCTCACCGTTTCCGAGCTGGCCGCGGTCGGCCTCGGCTCGATCCTCGTGCCGTTCCCTTTCGCGGTCGACGATCACCAGACACACAACGCCCGCTATCTCACCGACGCGGGCGCGGCCATCCTGATTCCGGAGAACGAGCTGACAGTCGCAAGACTCGCGCGCGAGCTCGGCGCCCTGTGCGCCGACCGCGCGCGCCTTCTCGTGATGGCCGGACGTGCCCGCGAGCGCGCCATGCCCGACGCGGCCGAAACGCTGGCACGCGCTGTCCTGAACGCGGCGGAGGCGGCATGACGGCCGACTCCATGTTGATGCGCAGGCTCAACGACACGCGCATGCGGCGCATCCAGCGGATCAATTTCGTCGGCATCGGCGGCAGCGGCATGGGCGGCATCGCCGAAGTGCTGATCAACCTCGGCTACGAAGTGCGCGGCTCGGACCTCAAGCCGAACGCGGTGACCGAGCGCCTCGCGAAACTCGGCGCGAAAATCGTCTTTGGTCACGACGCGCAGAACGTCGCCGATGCGGACGTCGTGGTCGTCTCGAGCGCGGTCAAGAGCGACAACCCGGAAGTCGTGGCCGCGTTGGCGCGGCGCGTGCCGGTCGTGCAGCGCGCGGAGATGCTCGGCGAGCTGATGCGCTTTCGCTATGCCATCGCCGTCGCGGGCACGCACGGCAAGACGACGACCACCAGCCTGGTCGCGAGCATCCTCGCCGAAGGCGGCGAGGACCCGACGTTCGTGATCGGCGGGCGGTTGAAGAGCGCGCAGTCGAACGCGCGTCTCGGTGCCGGCCGCTACCTGGTCGCCGAGGCGGACGAGAGCGACGCCTCGTTCCTGCACCTGCAGCCGCTGATCGCGATCGTCACCAACATCGACAACGACCACCTCGGCACGCACGACGGCGACTTCGCGCGCCTCAAGCAGAGCTTCGTGGAGTTCCTGCACAACCTGCCGTTCTACGGGCTCGCGGTGTTGTGCGCCGACGACCCGCAGGTGCGCGACATCGTGCAGCGCGTCGGCCGCCCCATCGTCACCTACGGGATCGATTCCGTGGCCGACGTGCGCGCGCAATCGATCCTGCGCCAGGGGTTGCAAACGCGTTTCGAGGTGGTGCGCGCCGGCCACGCGCCGCTGCCGGTCGTGCTCAACCTGCCGGGCCGTCACAACGTGCTCAACGCCCTCGCGGCCATTGCCGTCGCCACCGAGATCGGCATCGCTGACGCGGCGTTGCAGCGCGCGCTCGAGAATTTCCAGGGCATCGACCGGCGGCTGCAGCAGATCGGCGAAGTGCGCATCGGCGCCGGTCGCATCGCCATCGTCGATGACTACGGGCATCACCCGACCGAGATCGCGGCAACCCTCGATGCGGTACGCCAGGGCTGGCAGGGGCGGCGCCTGGTACTCGCGTTCCAGCCGCACCGCTACACGCGCACGCGCGATCTGCTCGACGACTTCGCCCGCGTGCTGTCGACCGCGGACGTGCTGCTGGTCACTGAAGTCTATGCCGCGGGCGAAGCGCCGATTTCCGGTGCCGACGGCCGCGCCATCTGTCGCGCCGTGCGCTCGCGTGGCCAGATCGAGCCCGTGTTCGTCGAGCGCGTCGAGGAGCTCGATCGCGCGCTCGCCGGCGTGGTGCGCGACGGCGACGTGGTCGTGACCATGGGCGCGGGTCACATCGGTGCGGTCGCTCACGAGCTGCCCGCGCGCCTGCGAGCGCAGGCCGCGCCGTCGTCCGCCGCGCCGTCCAGTCCTGCCGCGCCCGCGTCGAAGGGCAGGAAGCCATGAACGCGCAGCGCATCGACGCGGGCTTCGCCGGTCGCCTGAAGCGCGACGAGCCGATGGCGCGCCACACGTCGTGGCACGTCGGCGGGCCTGCCGACGCCTATTTCGAGCCGCGCAACATCGACGACCTCACGCAGTTCCTGCGCACCGTCGGCGCGGGAACACCGCTGCACTGGGTGGGGCTCGGCAGCAACCTGCTGGTGCGCGACGGTGGCCTGCGCGGTGTCGTCATCGCCTTGCACGGTGCGCTCACCGGGCTCAAGCGCGAGAGCCAGAACCTCGTGTACTGCGAGGCCGGCGTGCCCTGCGCGCGCGTGGCCAAGCAGTGCGTCAAGTGGGGCCTCGGGCCGGCCGAGTTTTTCGCGGGCATCCCGGGCACGCTCGGCGGCGCGCTGGCGATGAACGCGGGTGCGTTCGGCGGCGAAACCTGGAACCACGTGGTCGACGTGCTCACGATCGATCGCAGCGCCGAACAGCGCTGGCGGCGGGCCGGCGAGTATCGCGTCGGCTATCGCAGCGTCGTGCCGCCACACGCCGAGGAGTGGTACCTGGCGGCCCGTCTGACATTCGAGCATCGCCCCGAGGCGCACGCCGACGAGATCCGCGCGCTGCTCGCGCGCCGCAAGCAGTCGCAGCCCATCGGCGAATGGAGCGGGGGCTCCACGTTCACCAACCCGCCCGGCGATCACGCGGCGCGGCTGATCGAGAGCGCCGGCCTCAAGGGCCATCGCATCGGCGGCGCGAGCGTGTCGACCAAGCACGCGAACTTCCTGATCAACGAAGGCGCGGCGACCGCGGCCGACATCGAACAGCTCATCCAGCACGTGCAGGCGACGGTGCAGCGCGTGCACGGCGTGCACCTCGAACCTGAAGTGCGAATCATCGGGGAGGCCCGATGACCCGCAGGAGGACTCGTTCCCCGGCGGCGGTGCCTGGCACCACACCCCCGAGACGTCCGGAACCCGCCACCGGACCCACGGTGCCAGGCACCGCGCCTCTGGCGCGCACGGCGGCGCAAGCAGCGCGACGGCCAACCGCGCGCGTGAGCGACGCGCGCGAATTCGGACGCGTGGCCGTCCTCATGGGCGGCAACTCGTCCGAGCGCGAGGTGTCGCTCAATTCGGGCAGCAACGTGCTTGCTGCCCTGCGCGCGCGCGGCGTCGATGCGCACGCCGTGGACGGTATTCCGGCGCTCATCGAGCAGCTCGCGCAGCGTCGCTTCGATCGGGTGTTCAACATTCTGCACGGCGGCGACGGCGAGAACGGCGTGGTGCAGGGCCTGATGCAGGCGCTGGGCGTGCCGTACACGGGGTCGGGCGTGCTCGGTTCCGCGCTCACGCTCGACAAGATCCGCACGAAGCAGGTGTGGCTCGCGCTCGGCCTGCCCACGCCACGTTATGCGCGCCTCGAGCGCGGCGCGGACGTGCTCGCAGCCGCGCGGGAAATCGGTCTGCCGCTGATCGTGAAGCCTTCCTGCGAGGGCTCGAGCGTCGGCGTGAGCCGCGTGTTCGAGGCGGAGGATCTGCCCGAAGCCGTCGAGCTCGCCGGCCGTTATCCCGGCGAGCTGCTGATGGAGCAACTCGTGGTCGGCGAGGACTACACCGTCGGCATCCTGGGCGACGTCGCGCTGCCCTCGATTCGCATCGTCCCCGCGGGCGAGTACTACGACTACCACGCCAAGTACCTCGCCGAGGACACGCAGTACATCTGCCCCGGCCTCGAAGGTGCCGCCGAGGAGCAGGCTCTCGAGCTGTCCCTCAACGCGTTTCAGGCGTCCGGCTGCAGCGGTTGGGGCCGTGTCGACCTGATGCGCGACCGCTCCGGTCGCCTGTTCCTGCTGGAAGTGAACACCACGCCCGGCATGACGAGCCACTCGCTCGTGCCCAAGGCGGCGCGCCAGATCGGCATCGAGTTCGAAGAGCTGGTGTGGCTGCTGCTCGAAACGAGCCTGCCGCCCGCAGGGAGCACGCCATGATCGTGGGCGTACGCAAGCAGAACCGCCGCAGAGTCGAGTCGCGCTCGTGGAGCCCGCCCGCGCTCAACTGGCGCGCGGTCGGCACCACGTTGATGTTCTTCGCGCTCGCCACCGCCGTGGGCTACGGGTTGATCTTCGCGCTCGACCAGCAGATTCGCATCGTCTCGGTCGAAGGCCCGTTCCAGCGCGTGTCGCCGGTACAGGTCGAGCAGGCGGTCACCACGGATCTGAATGCCGGCTTTATGACAGTGGATCTCGAAGCCGTGCGGGCGCGCGTGCAGGCCCTTGCATGGGTGGACGACGCGCGCGTGCGCCGTCGCTGGCCGAACGGCCTGCGAATCGAGGTGACCGAGCAGGTGCCCGCGGCCCGCTGGGGAGAATCGGGACTGCTCAACACGCGCGGCGAGCTTTTCATTCGCGACGCGCGGCACGTGCCTCCCGAGCTGCCGCGGCTGCTCGGGCCGGAAGGCACGGAGTGGCAGGTCGCGCAGCGCTATCTGAGCGCGCAGGGCCGGCTCATCGAAGCGGGCACGCGGCTGACGGCGCTCGAGCTGGATGCCCGCGGTGCCTGGCGCCTCGAGCTCGCGAACGGTGTCGAAGTGCGGCTCGGCCGGCGCGAGGTCGAGGATCGCCTCGACCGTTTCATCCACACCGCGCTGCCCGTGATGAGCCCGCGCGCGCGGGAAGTCTCTTACGTCGACATGCGCTACAGCAACGGTTTCGCGATCGGTTGGAAGAAGGTGGCCGGCGCCAAGCCCGGCGAGCTCGCGAGCCGCGACGCGCCCGCTCGCATCGAACCGCGCGCACCGCGGCCCCGGCCGACGCGCGCCACCGCCTGAGCGGCACGACATGACCGGCACGACACGACTGGCCCGACACGAACTGGCACGACACGAACTGGCACGACACGAAACGACAGGACCCGGACACCATGCTACGACGCACTGACCGCAATCTCCTGGTAGGACTCGACATCGGCACCTCCAAGGTGGTCGCGATCGTCGGCGAGTACGCGCACGACGGCACCATCGAGGTGATCGGCATCGGCTCGCACCCCTCGCGCGGCCTGAAGAAGGGCGTGGTGGTGAACATCGAGTCGACGGTGCAGTCGATCCAGCGCGCCGTCGAGGAAGCCGAGCTGATGGCCGGCTGCGAGATCCACTCGGTCTTCACGGGTATTGCCGGCAGCCACGTGCGCAGCCTGAACTCGCACGGCATCGTCGCGATCCGCGACAAGGAAGTGACCTCGAGCGATGTCGATCGCGTCATCGACGCCGCCAAGGCGGTCGCGATCCCCGCGGACCAGAAGATCCTGCACGTGCTGCCGCAGGAATTCATCATCGACAACCAGGAAGGCATCCGCGATCCGATCGGCATGTCCGGTGTGCGCCTGGAAGCGAAGGTGCACATCGTCACCGGCGCCGAGAGCGCCGCGCAGAACATCGTGAAGTGCGTGCAGCGCTGCGGGCTGTCGGTCGAGGACATCGTCCTCGAGCAGCTGGCCTCGAGCTTCGCCGTGCTCACCGACGATGAGAAGGAGCTCGGCGTCGCGATAGTCGACATCGGCGGAGGCACGACCGACATCGCGCTGTTCTCGCAGGGCGCGATCCGCCACACGGCCGTGATTCCGATCGCGGGCGACCAGGTGACCAACGACATTGCCGTATCGATGCGCACGCCTACGCAGTACGCGGAGGACATCAAGCTGCGCTACGCCTGCGCGCTGTCTCAGCTCGCCAATCCCGACGAGACCATCGAGGTGCCGAGCGTCGGCGACCGCCCCTCGCGCCGCCTCGCGCGCCAGACGCTCGCCGAGATCGTCGAGCCGCGCTACGAGGAGCTGTTCGCGCTGGTACGCGACGAGCTGCGCCGCTCCGGCTTCGAAGAGCACATCGCCGCCGGCATCGTGCTCACGGGCGGCAGCTCCAAGATGGAAGGCGCCGTCGACCTCGCCGAGGAAATTTTCCACATGCCGGTGCGGCTCGGTCACCCGCAGCACGTCACCGGCCTGGTCGAGGTGGTCAGCAATCCGATTCACGCCACGGGAGTGGGCCTGCTGCTCTACGCGCGCGCCAACGCGCAGAGCGTGGCGGTGGCCAAGCCCGTGTTCGGGGGAATGAAGAGCGTCTTCGGCCGCATGAGGACGTGGTTTCAGGGCAATTTCTGAAGAGTTCACACGAGGAGGACCTCAATGTTCGAACTGATGGATGCCTACAGCCAGAACGCCGTCATCAAGGTGCTGGGCGTGGGCGGCGGCGGCGGCAACGCCGTGTCGCACATGGTCGCCACCGGCATCGACGGGGTAGATTTCATCTGCATCAACACCGACGCGCAGGCGCTCAAGCACTCCAAGGTGAAGGCGTCGCTGCAGATCGGTTGCAACATCACCAAGGGCCTCGGGGCGGGCGCCGATCCTGAAGTCGGCCGCCAGGCCGCGATGGAGGATCGCGATCGCGTCATCGAGCTGATCGAAGGCTGCGACATGCTGTTCATCACCGCCGGCATGGGTGGTGGCACGGGCACGGGCGCCGCGCCGGTGGTCGCGCAGATCGCCAAGGAGCTGGGCATCCTGACCGTGGCGGTGTGCACCAAGCCCTTCGAGATGGAGGGCAGCAAGCGCATGCTGGTCGCCGAGCACGGGATCGCGGAGCTCGGCAAGTACTGCGACTCGCTGATCACGATCCCCAACCAGAAGCTGCTCACCGTCCTCGGCAGTTCCACCACGCTGCTCGACGCGTTCAAGGCGGCGAACCAGGTGCTGCAGGGAGCGGTGCAGGGCATCGCCGAGCTGATCACGCGGCCCGGCCTGATCAACGTCGACTTCGCCGACGTGCGCACCGTGATGTCGGAGACCGGCATGGCGATGATGGGCTCGGGCTCCGCGAGTGGCGAGGAGCGCGCGCGCGAGGCAGCCGAGGCCGCCGTCTCCAGCCCGCTGCTCGAGGACATCAACCTCGCCGGCGCGCACGGCATTCTCGTCAACGTCACCGCCGGCATGGACCTGTCGATTGGTGAGTTCGAGGTCGTCGGTCAAACGGTGAAGAAGTTCGCGTCGGACGATGCGACGGTGGTCGTGGGTACGGTCATCGACCCGGAGATGAGCAATCAGATCCGCGTGACCGTGGTTGCCACGGGCCTGGGCCGCCCGACCGTGCGTGGTCAGCACGCGACGAGTCATGGCGCCCTGCACCACACCTCGCACGCCTCACGCACCTCGCATGCCAGCGCGGCGCAACCGCAGATGAAGATGGTGTCGAACCGCGAGCGTCGTGGGCCGATGACGGCCGGCGACTATGCGGCGCTCGACAAGCCGACTGTACAGCGCCAGCGGGCAGTGGGTGACGGGCTCCGGGCGGATGGCGATAGCGAAGATCTGCTCGACATCCCCGCGTTTCTACGGCGCCAGGCGGACTGAACGAATCCGCCTGTCGCGGGACGAACGCGAGACGCAAAGGGGAAGGTGCCCCCGCCGTGGGGCGGGGGTGGGTGACGACACGGAGTGGCCCCCGCCCGGGCGTGGTGCCCTCGTCGGTGCTGGGTTGCGAGACTTCCGGACGGGCGCTGCCTCGTCCGGTGCCGGGGCGGTGAGACCCACCCGACAGTTTTGCAACGGTGACGCCGGAAGGTAACACCCCGAATTGGCGAGGATTTTTGCCCTATGGTACGGTAGCGCCCCTTTTATGGTTAACCAGCGCACTCTGAAGAACAGCATCCGCGCCACCGGCGTCGGCTTGCACACCGGCAAGAAAGTCCTGATGACGCTGCGGCCCGCGCCCGCCAACGTCGGGATCGTTTTCCGCCGCACCGACCTGTCCACGCCCGTGGACATCAAGGCGACCGCCGAGAACGTCGGCGAGACGCAGCTCGGTACCACGCTGGTGAAGGACGGCACCAAGGTCTCGACGATCGAGCACCTGCTGTCCGCGTTCGCGGGCCTGGGCATCGACAACGCCTTCGTCGAGCTGAGCGCGCCGGAAGTGCCGATCATGGACGGCAGCGCGGGTCCCTTCGTGTTCCTGCTGCAGTCCGCGGGCATCGAAGAGCTCAACACGCCCAAGCGCTTCATCCGCATTACCAAGAGCGTGCGCGTCGAGGACGGCGACAAGTGGGCGCGCTTCGATCCCTTCGACGGTTTCAAGGTGAATTTCGAGATCGAGTTCGATCATCCGATCTTCAAGAAGCGCATGCAGACGGCGTCGATGGACTTCTCCACCACGTCGTTCCTCAAGGAAGTGAGCCGCGCGCGCACCTTCGGCTTCATGCGCGACCTGGAAACGCTGCGCTCGCGCAATCTCGCGCTGGGCGGCACGATGGACAACGCGATTGTTCTGGACGACTTCCGGGTGTTGAACGAGGACGGCCTGCGCTACGAAGACGAGTTCGTGAAGCACAAGATCCTGGACGCGATCGGCGACCTGTACCTGCTCGGCCGCAGCCTCATCGGCGAATTCAGCGGCTTCAAGTCGGGCCATGCGCTCAACAACCGGCTGCTGCGCGCATTGCACGCCGACGTCACCGCCTGGGAAGAAGTCACGTTCGAGACGCCCGCGCAGGCACCCATTTCGTTCGTCACCGCAGCGAGCGCACCGGCCTGACGAACGCGGCCGCCGTGCCCGCCCGCCCGCGCTTCACGACTCAGGTTTTACGACTTCGATGGCGTATCGCCCTGCGTACGGCCCGCCGTGGCGCGTGGCTGCACGCGGACGCGAATGCGCTGGATCGGTCGGCCCAGGTGCGCACTGATCGCTGCGCGCAAGCGCGGGATTTCGAATCGCAGCCTCGCGCAATAGGCCCCGGAATCCACCCACAAAGTGAGCTCGCCCTGGCGCTCGCTGGCATGCGCCAGGTGCGATTTCAGGCGCGCCGGGAGAGCCTCCTGAACCTCATCCCGCAGGCTGGCTGCCGCACGGGCCCGAGTGGTCAGATGGGCCAGTCGGGGGCTGCTGGACTGCAGCAAATCGGCGACAGAACGTGGTTTGTGCACTGCGATAACCTGCGGATTGAGAGGCAGTTCTGGTCCAGTTTTGTTGTGTTGGGCCGCTACCTTCGGCATAGTC
>Ga0187892_10000229_pt1 | contig 148579 bp, 142 predicted proteins | sample MA1701073metaG_FD_139345 | JGI IMG/M metagenome (GOLD analysis project Ga0187892, IMG submission 139345) | Bio-ooze microbial communities from a basaltic lava cave in the Kipuka Kanohina Cave System on the Island of Hawaii, USA - MA170107-3 metaG ...
CGAGGGGGTGGAGACCAGGGAGCAGCTGAATTTCCTGCGCAGCCACGGCTGCGACGAGATGCAGGGCTATTACTACAGCAAGCCCCTGCCGCAGGACCAGCTGCAGCGCCTGCTGCTGGTTTCCCTGCGGCCGACCGCCGCCGCCAGATCCTAAGCTAGTGCCGCCCGGCGCCGGGTTGCTGGACGCCTGCATGCCCGTTTGGTAAACTTACCAAAATGGACGTGCGGGGCAGAATCCTCGATGCGGCGCTGCGGCTGGTGTTCGAATCCGGCGTTGCCGCGCTGACGCAGCCGCGCATCGCGCAGGAGGCGGGCGTGCGGCAGAGCCATCTCACCTACTACTTTCCGACCCGCACGGTGCTGCTCGAGGGAATCGCGCAACACATGATGGAAGGAATGCTGCGGGGAATACAGGCGGTGGCGCGCGCGCACGCCGGCAAGGGCGCCGACGCGCTTGCCAGGGCGATCGGCGAGGCGGTATCCGACACCCGGCGCGCGCGCGTAATGCTGGCGCTGGTGGTGGCCTCCGACGAGGAGCCCGGCATCAAGCTGTGGCTGCGCGATTTCATCGAGCGGCTGCGCGCACGCATCGCCGAGGTGCTGGCCGATGCCGGTCTCGATGCATCGCGCGCCGCGCTTTTTCATACTCTGCTGGTGGGCGCGGCGATCCTGAACGTCGCGCGCGACGACGACGCCTCGCGCCGCGAAACGCGCGGTACCGCGCGCGCCGCCCTGGAGCTGCTCGCTTGAAAAAAATGGGCACCGCCCTGGCAATTGTTGCCTGGGTTGCCTTGCCGGGCTGCGGCGAGCAGGCTGCGCGCGGCTTCCAGGGCTACGCCGAGGGCGAATACCTGCTGATGTCCGCGCCCGCCGCCGGCCGGCTCGAGAAGCGCTGGGTCAGCCGCGGTGAGCAGGTCGAGGCCGGCGCGCCGCTGTTCGCACTGGAGCACGACAACGAGAACGCGCAGCGGCGCGAGGCCGAACAGCGCTTGCGCAACGCCGAAGCGCGGCTCGCCAACATCACCGCCGGCCGGCGCAAGCCGGAGATCGACGCCATCCAGGCGCAGGAAGCGCAGGCAGCGGCGGCACGCGAACTTTCCAAGCGGCAACTGAAGCAGCAGGAGGAGCTGTTCGCGAAGAACTACATCTCGGCTTCGAGCATGGACGCGGCGCGCGCCAACTACCAGCGCGATATCGCGCGCGTTGCCGAGACCGAGGCGCAGATCCGGCTCGCGCGCATGGCGATCGGCCGCGACAAGGAGATCGCGGCGGCGCAGGCCGAGGTGGAGGCGGCACGCGCGGTGCTCGCGCAGAGCGACTGGCGCCTCTCTCAGCGCGCCATCGCCGCACCGGCGGGGGTCTCCGCCAGGGTGCTGGTGCACGACACCTATTATTCGGAAGGCGAGTGGGTGGCCGCGGGCAGCCCGGTAGTGAGCCTGCTGCCGCCGGGAAATATCAAGCTGCGCTTCTTCGTGCCGGAAACCGCGCTCGGCGCCCTGAAAATCGGCCAGGCGGTGCGCGCCGCCTGCGACGGATGCGGGGCGGCGGTCTCGGCCAGGATCTCCTACATCTCGCAGCAGGCCGAATTCACGCCGCCGGTGATCTACAGCCGCGAACAGCGCGCCAAGCTGGTGTTCCTGGTCGAGGCGCGCCCAGAGCCGGCCGACGCGGCGCGGCTCCGGCCCGGCCAGCCGCTCGATGTTTTCCTGAACTGATTTTCGCCGCGATGGAATATTCGATCGATGTAAAGGCGCTCAACAAGAGTTTCGGCGCGAAGCACGTGGTGCGCGACCTGACCCTGCAGGTGCCGCGCGGCCAGATCTTCGGCTTCCTCGGGCCCAACGGCAGCGGCAAGACCACCTCGATCCGCCTGATCTGCGGCCTGCTCACCGCCGATTCGGGCAGCGGCACCTGCCTGGGCTACGACGTGATGACGCAGTCGGCCGACATCAAGCGCGAAGTGGGCTACATGACGCAGCGTTTCTCGCTCTGGGAAGACCTCACCATCGATGAGAATCTTGATTTCGTCGCCCGCATGTACGGCATGGCGCAGCGCCGCGAGGCAGTCGCGCAGGCGCTCGCCCGGCTCGGCCTGGAGAGCCGGCGGGACCAGCTGGCGGGCGAGCTGTCCGGCGGCTGGAAGCAGCGCCTTGCGCTGGCGGCCTGCCTGCTGCACCGGCCGAAACTGCTGCTGCTGGACGAGCCGACCGCGGGCGTCGACCCGCAGGCGCGTCGGGATTTCTGGAACGAACTGCACGAACTCGCCGCGCGCGGCATCACGGTGCTGGTGTCGACCCATTACATGGACGAGGCCGAGCGCTGCCATCAGCTCACCTACATCGCCTACGGGCGCCTGCTCGCCACCGGCACTGCCGCCGAGCTGATTGCCGCGACTTCGGCGCCCAACCTGGAAGCGGTGTTCATCAACCTGATGAAGGGCGCGGAGGACAATTTCCAGTGAACGCGCGTACCGCGGGCACGCGCCTCTCGCTGTCGCGCTGGGTCGGCATCATGCTGAAGGAATTCATCCAGCTGAAGCGCGACCGGCTCACCTTCGGCATGATCATCGGCATCCCGGTGCTGCAGCTGATCCTGTTCGGCTTCGCCATCAATTCGGACCCCAAGCGGCTGCCTACTGCGGTGCTGATGGCCGAGCATGGCCGCTACGAGCGCAGCATGCTGTGGGCGCTCAAGAACAGCGGCTACTTCCGCATCGAGCGCGAAGCGCGCAGCGAGCAGGAAGCCGAAGCGCTGCTGGCGCGCGGCGAGGTGCAGTTCGTGATCACCGTGCCCGAAAATTTCTCGCGCCGGCTGGTGCGCGGCGAGCGCCCGGCGCTGCTGGTGGAGGCGGACGCCACCGACCCCTCGGCGATCGGCAACGCGGTCGCGGCATTGGGCGGCATCGCCAAAAGCGCGCTGGCGCGCGACCTGCAGGGCCCGCTCGGCCGGGCCGGCGCAGCGGCGGAACCGGTCGAGTTGCGCGTGCACCGGCGCTACAACCCCGAGGGCGTGACCCAGTACAACATCGTGCCAGGGCTGCTCGGCGTGATCCTGACCATGACCATGATCCTGATGACCGGCCTCGCCATGACCCGCGAGCGCGAGCGCGGCACTTTCGAGAACCTGCTCTCGACCCCGGCGCGGCCGATCGAGGTGATGACCGGCAAGATCGTGCCCTACATCCTGATCGGCCTGCTGCAGGTGACGATCGTGATCGCGGCAGCGCAGCTGATTTTCGGCGTGCCGCTGCTCGGCTCGGTGCCGCTGCTCTACCTGTGCGTGTTCCTGTTCATCGCCGCCAACCTGACGCTCGGCATCACCTTCTCGTCGATCGCGCGCAACCAGCTGCAGGCGATGCAGATGACCTTTTTCTTTTTCCTGCCCTCGATGCTGCTGTCGGGTTTCATGTTTCCGTTCCGCGGCATGCCGGAGTGGGCGCAGTGGCTCGGCTCGGTGCTGCCGCTGACCCATTTCCTGCACCTGGTGCGCGGCATCATGCTGAAGGGCAACGGCATCGCCGAGCTGTGGCCGAACATGTGGCCGATCCTCGCCTTCATGCTGGTGATGATCGGGCTCGGGCTGCGGGTTTACCGGCGTACGCTCGACTGAGATCGCGCGCCAGGCGCGCGAAGGCCGCGTCCTCGGCCGACTCCAGGCGCAGCACGGCGGCAGCAGGCAGGCGCGGAAAATTGCTTGCCGCCGAGCGCCGGTAGGCCGGGTCGTAATGCTCCTCCAGCAGGCGCGCGACCAGCGCCGGCCAGGCGCCGCTCGCCGCGAGCGCCTGCCATTCGCCGACGCGCGCGCCGCCGTGCAGGCCGGCCAGGCAATCCAGCTGCGAGCCGAGCAGCCCCGGGTCGGCGAAGAAATGCCGGTACTCCTCCAGCAGCAGCGCGATGCGCGTCGGCGTGTCGGCCTCGAGCAGCAGGCATTCGCTTGCGCGCATGCGCCCGATCAGGGCCTCGGGGACCTGCAGCTGGCCGATTTTCCTCGATTCGCCTTCGACAAACACCGTTTTCGACGGGTCCAGGGCAAGCAGCGCCTGCAGCAGCTGGCTCTCGAACATCTTCTGCGACGGCTGGGGCTGCTGCGGCAGATCGCCGAGCACCGAGCCGCGGTGCGCGGCCAGCGCCTCGAGGTCGAGCCCCTGCGCAGCGGCCGCCGCCAGTGCGCGCAGCAGCCGGCTCTTGCCGCTGCCGGTCGCACCGTGGATCACCCGGAAAGTAAACCGCCCGGGCAGCACGGCGAGGGAATCCACGACGTATCGCCGGTAGGCCTTGTAGCCGCCCTCCAGAATCTTTGCTTTCCAGCCGACTTCGCGCAGCACGTGCGCCATGGCGGCCGAGCGCTTGCCGCCGCGCCAGCAGTAGATCAAGGGCTTCCAGGTTATCGGCTTGTCGAGGAATTGCGTCTCGATATGGCGCGCGATGTTCTTCGCCACCAGCGCGGCGCCGACTCGCTTCGCGTGGAAGGGCGAGACCTGCTTGTACAGCGTGCCGACTTCGGCGCGTTCCGCGTCATCGAGCACCGGGCAGGAAACGGCGCCAGGCACATGGTCTTCGGCGAACTCGGCGGGCGAGCGAGCATCGACGACCGTGTCGGCCGTGCGGAAACTCGCTTCCTCGGCAGGCAGGCTCGGGCGCGGCGCGTGTTTCATGCGCGAAATTCTACGCGCAGCGCTTCGCGCACGACGCGGCCGAGGGCGGCGCGCTCGGCCCGCGGCGCAAACAGTTTCTTGCGCCTCGCCAGTGCATGCTTCAGCTTCTGCCGGAATTTCCTGTCGCCGAGATTTTTCTCGATCAGGCGGCCGAGGGCTTTGTCGTCGTAGAGCGGGAAATAACCAGGATAGTCGCGCCCGAGCATGCCCAGATTGCCAGGCACGCGCGAAGCGAGCACTGGCGTGCCGATGCGCGCGGCCTCGCTGATGACGTTGGCGCCGCCCTCCATCCTGGAACTGACCACCAGCAGGTGGCTGCGCGCGATCCAGCGCAGCGCCTCGGCATGCGGCCGGCCGCCCAGCCAGCGGTAGCGCGCGTCGCGCTGCATGAGCCGCCGGGCCTGATCCGCATACTCGGGGGAAAGCGCATCGCCGACCTGCACCACCTCGATGTCGCCTGCCAGGTGCCGCAGCGCCAGCGCGGCGCGAAACGGATCCTTTACTTCGCGCAGGTGGCCAACCACCGCGACGCGCAACCTGTCCTTCGGCGGCGCGTGATGGACTGAAGGATCTGATGACTGGTAGACAATGTCGGTCCTCGACCGGAATTTCTTCGCCAGCTTGCGTTTCGCTTCCGCCTGCAGAACGATGAGCCGGTCGGCGAGCCGCAGCGATTCGCGAGCTTCGAGCGAGGCGGGCAGATCCTGGTAGAGATCGGTGCCGGTCAGCACCACCACCAGTGGCCGGTCCGGATGCGCCTTGCGGAATTCGGCCACGGCAGCATGGCTGCGGCGCGCGTGCAGCGCGAGCAGCAGGTCGCAACGCTTGCCGTTCCACTCGGTGCTGATCGAAACACGGTGGCCGAGCGAGCGCAGGAAACCGGCCCAGCGCTGGGCGGTGTGCCGGTTGCCGTTGCGGGTACCGGCGCGCGCCGGAGTGACGATGCAGATCAGTGCCATGCGGCTGGGCTAGACTTGGGCCGATGTTAGCCGACCCGGCCAAACTGGAGCGCGACCTGCTCGACAGCCGCGCGCGGGCGATCCACGTTACCGGCGATCTCGAGGGCGAGCGGCTGCTCGGCCCGAAGCTCGCGATCGTCAACCCGCCGCTGTGGGAAATCGGCCACGTGTCCTGGTTCCAGGAGCGCTGGTGCCTGCGCCTGCGCGCCGACGGCACGCTCGGCGATTCCCTGATTCCGGGTGCGGATGCGCTCTACGATTCGGCCACCGTGGCGCACGCGACGCGCTGGGACCTGCCGCTGCCCGATCTCGCGGCGACCCGCGCCTACGGCGAAACGGTGCTCGGACTGTTGCGCGAGCGCCTTGCGCGCGAGCCGGAGAGCAAGGTCCTGCAGTACTTCGTGCGCCTGGCGACCTTCCACGAGGACATGCATGCGGAAGCTTTTCACTATACGAGACAGACGTTGGGTTATTCCGAACCTGCTTCCAAATTGCTTGCGAAAAAATTCGAAAAAGAGGATCTTGAGATCAACGGCGGCAATTTCATGCTGGGCGCCAGACCATCAGACGGATTCGTGTTCGACAACGAAAAATGGGCGCATGAGGTGGAGTTGGCGCCGTTTCGCATCGCGCGCGCGCCGGTAAGCGGCGCCGACTACCTCGAATTTGTCGAAGCCGGCGGCGCTGCACCGCGCTACTGGAAGAAGCAGGGCGACGCGTGGCTCGAACGGCGCTTCGATCGCTGGCAGCCGCTCGCACCCGGCGAGCCGGTGCGGCACGTCAGCTGGGATGAAGCGCAGGCCTATTGCGCGTGGGCCAAACGGCGCCTGCCGAGCGAAGCCGAATGGGAGTGCGCCGGGCCGCGCCTCGCGCACGGCCAGCTCTGGGAGTGGACCGCCAGCAGCTTCGATCCCTATCCCGGGTTCGTGATCGATCCCTACAAGGAATATTCGCAACCCTGGTTCGGCACCCACAAGGTGCTGCGCGGCGGCAGCTTTGCCACGCCGGCGCGGCTGCTGCGGCCGACTTTCCGCAACTTCTATACTCCTGACCGCGGAGATGTTTTCGCGGGATTCAGGACCTGCGCTCCGCTAGAATGAAGACCATGGCAAAAATCCTCGACAAGATTCGCCTCACGGAATTCAGCCACGGCGGCGGCTGCGGCTGCAAGATCGCGCCGGCGGTGCTTACCGAGCTGCTGGCGGCGACGCCGATCCGCGGCTTGCCGAAGGAACTGCTGGTCGGCACCGAGACCGCCGACGACGCCGCGGTCTACAAACTGAACGACAACCAGGCGCTGGTCGCGACCACCGATTTCTTCACTCCGATCGTCGACGACCCCTACGATTTCGGGCGCATCGCCGCGACCAACGCGATCTCGGACATCTACGCCATGGGCGCCAGGCCGATCTTCGCGCTGGCGCTGGTCGGCATGCCGCTGGACAAGCTGCCGCTCGAGGTGATCGGCAAAATTCTCGCCGGCGGCGAATCGATCTGCGCGGAAGCCGGGATCCCGATCGCGGGCGGGCATTCGATCGACGTGCTGGAGCCGATCTATGGCCTGGTCGCGCTCGGCATCGTCCATCCGGATAAATTGAAGAAGAATTCCACGGCCAAATCCGGCGACCTGCTGGTGCTCGGCAAGCCGCTTGGCGTCGGCATCCTTTCCGCAGTGCTGAAAAAGGGCAAGCTGTCGGAGGCGGGCTACGCAGCGATGCTTGAATCCACCACTAAGCTCAACACCCCCGGCGAAGCGCTGGCGGAGATGCCGGGCGTGCACGCGATTACCGATGTGACCGGTTTCGGTCTGGCCGGCCACCTGCTGGAGATCTGCAGGGGTTCCGGTCTTACGGGAGCAGTATCTTTGTCGGACCTTCCGGTATTGGCCGAAGCGCTCGATTGGGTGAAGCAGGGCGTGGCGACGGGCGCCTCGGACCGCAACTGGAAGGGCTATGGCCAAGACGTGGCGCTGCCCGCTGCCACCCCCGACTGGCAGCGCAAGCTCATCACCGATCCGCAGACCAGCGGCGGCCTGCTGGTGGCCTGCGGGCCCGAGGCGGAGCAGGCGGTGCTCGCCGAATTTACCAAGCGCGGCTTCGCCCAGGCGCGGCGCATCGGGCGCCTGAGTGCCGGCGCCGCGCGGCTGAACTTCTCCTAACCGCGACTACTAGAAGGGAACGCCGTCCAGCGTTCCCATTCTGCCGGTCGCGAAATCCCGCCTGGCTTGCGCGAGGCGTTCCGGGGTGTCCATGACGAACGGGCCCGAGAACAGCAACGCGCCTTCTACCTGCGCGCCGCCCAGCAGGATCGCGTCGCAGGGCTGTTCGCCTGCGGCTGCGAGGCCGACCCGGTCGCCCTGCGTCAGCAGCGCCAGCATTCCAGGCGTGATGTCAGCGCAGGCGAATTTGATCAGGCCGTTCATGACATAAATCCCGAGCTCGGGCGCGTCCTCCAGCTGCAGCGAGACCGTGGCGCCCGGGGCGAGGTGGACGTGCGCGAGGACGGTCGGGGTGGCGAGCTTGAGAGGACCTTCAATGCCGCCGACGCTTCCGGCGAGTACTTTGAGTTGCGCCCCGTCCTGCGCGGATGAGGGAATGCTTGCGGCGCGATACGAAGCGTAGGTCGGCTCGGCCAGCTTCTGCGCCGGCGGCAGCGCCGTCCAGAGTTGCAGGCCGTGGCGTCCGCCGAGCGGCTGCTCGGCGTGGATCATGCCGCGCCCGGCGCGGATGCACTGCGCGTCCCCTGGTCCCAGGCGGTCAGTCTTGCCCATGCTGTCGCGGTGCTCGACGCCGCCTTCCAGCAGGTAGCTCAGCACCTCGATCCCCGCATGCGGGTGCGGCTTGTCGCCGATACCGCGCTTGCTGCGGTGGCGGTAGTGATCAAGGAATACAAACGGCCCCAGATGATCGCGCTCGGCCAACGGCAGCGCGCGCCACAACATCATGTCGCCGTCGTCAATCACCCGCTGGGCCGGCAAATTAACAGCTACGGCGCGTTCCATGGCGTCCTTCCCGGATTGGGGTGGCTCGAACGTCAGTTTATCGAACCGGTATTTCAATCACCCGACCGGCTGCTGCCGGCGCCGATGAACCGTTAGACTGCGGGCATGAATGACCTGCTGATCCGCGCTGCCACGGTCTTCGACGGCACTGGCGCGCCCGGCCGTGTCGCCGACGTGGCAGTGAAGGATGGCCGCATTGCGGCTTCCGGGCCTGCCCGGCAAACGCTCGATGCCAGCGGCCTCGCCCTGATGCCGGGAATTGTCGACGTGCATACCCACTACGACGCGCAGATCACCTGGGACCCGAAGCTCTCGCCTTCGCCCGCGCTGGGCGTCACCACCGCGATCATGGGCAACTGCGGCTTCGGCATCGCGCCTTGCCCGCAGCGCCTGCGCGAGACGATCCTCAGGAATCTGTCCGTGGTGGAAGGCATGGACGTCGACGCGCTGCTGACGGGCACGCGCTGGGATTTCGAGACCTTCCCGCAGTACCTCGATGCGCTCGAGCGCATCCACCCCTACGCCAATCTCGGCGTGCTGGCCGGGCATTCCACGATCCGCAGCGCAGTGATGGGCGAGGAAGCCTCGAGCCGCAAGCTGCCCACGGCAGATGAGCTGCGGCAGATGCAGGACGCGGTGCGAGGCGCGCTGAAGGCGGGCGCCGCAGGTTTCGCCTCGTCGTTCTCGCCCAATCACAGCGGCTGGGGCGGGCGGCCGATGCCCTCCACGATCTGCGAAGACGCGGAGCTGCGCGCGCTGGTCGCGCCGCTGAAGGAAGCGGGCAAGGGCGTGTTCGTCGTCGCCGCGGGTTCGAAAGCGACGCCCGAATACCTCGAGCAAATGGCATCCGATACCGGCCGCCCGATGTTCATGGTGACCGTGCTGACAATGCACACGGACTCGGCTCCAGATCGCGCCATGACCTACTACGAGCGCTGCGCGCAGGCCCTGGAGCGCGGGCACGAGGTCTATATCCACGCCAACTGCCAGCCGTTGTCGTTCGACTTCACGCTGCGCGAGCCGTACCCGTTCATGGCGCTGGGCGCGTTCGACCGGGTGAAGGCGGCCAAGGCGGAGGAGCTCCCGGCGATCTACGCGGATCCGGCGTTCCGGCGGGAGTTCCGCGACAGCCTGCGCAAGCCTCGGCCGGGCGTGCTGTTTTCAGGCGACTGGAGCAAGGTCGAGATCGACGGCGTGCCGCTGCCGCAACTGGCCGCAGGCCGGGATCCGGTCGACTTCTTCTGCGAACGGTCACTCGACGCGCAGATGATCGCCAAGCTGTTTCAGAACGACGATGCGGGCGTGGCGCCGCTGCTCAAGCACCCGGCGGGCGTGCTGGCGCTGTCGGACGCGGGTGCGCATCTGATTTACTTCTGCGACGCGGGCTTCGGCCTGCATTTCCTCGCGCACTGGGTGCGCGGCAACGGCAGCTTTACGCTGGAGGAGGGCGTGCGGCGCCTGACCTCCGATCCGGCGCGCAAGTACCGTATCCCGGGGCGCGGCGAGATCCGGCCGGGCGCCTGGGCGGACCTGCTGCTGTTCGACCCGCAGGCGGTGGGACTGTCGAATCTGCGCCGCGTGCAGGACCTGCCCGCAGGCGGGACGCGCATGATCCGCGAGCCGCTGGGCGTGCACGGCGTGTGGGTGAACGGCGTGCAGGTGCATGACGGCCGGGATTACGCGCCGCTCGAGCGCGGTCCGGGCCGGGTGCTGCGCCAGTTCGGCAGCTAGGCGCCGCTCACGAGGACGCTGCTCATCGACAGACTGCAGGGGGCTAGAATCATCGCCCGGATGCATTTCGACGCCATCGTCATCGGTGCGGGTTTCGCGGGGCTGTACCAGCTTCACGCCCTGCGCGACCGCCTCGGCCTGAACGTGCGGGTGCTCGAGGCTGGCGGCGACATCGGCGGTACCTGGTACTGGAACCGCTACCCGGGGGCGCGCTGCGATTCCGAGAGCCATGCCTACCGCTACTTCTTCTCGCGCGAGCTCTACCAGGAGTGGGAATCGAGCGAGCGCTACCCGGGGCCGGCGGAGATCCGGGCCTATCTGGACTTCGTGGCGCGCAAGCTGGATCTAAGGCGCGACATCCAGTTCGACACCCGCGTCACCGCGGCGAGCTTCGACGAGAGCGCGAAGCACTGGCGCATCGAGACCGAGTCCGGCGGAAAGCATTCCGCGCAGTTTCTCGTTACCGCGGTGGGCTGCCTTTCGGCAGCGAACGTGCCAAGCATCCCGGGCTTGGCCGATTTCAAGGGGCGCTGGTACCACACCGGCCAGTGGCCGCATGAAGGCGTCGATTTTTCCGGAAAGCGCGTCGGCCAGATCGGCACCGGCTCGACCGGCATCCAGGCCGCGCCGGTGATTGCCGGGGCCGCGGCGCATCTCACCGTGTTCCAGCGCACCGCCACATACAGCGTGCCGGCGCGCAACGCGCCGCTGACGCCGGAGTTCAATCGCTGGGTGAAGGAGAACTACGACGAGAACCGCGGCATTGCCAAGTCCACTGTCAACGGGCACGCCTTCCGTATCTCCGAGCGCAAGGTTTTCGAGGTGACGCCCGAGGAGCGCGACGCGGTCTACGAGGCGGCCTGGGACACCGGCGGCCTGCAATTCCGCGCCACCTTCTACGACCTGGTCACCAACCGGGCGGGAAACCGGACCGCCTGCGAGTTCCTGAAGTCGAAGATCCGCGCGGTGGTGAAAGACCCGGCGACGGCGCGGGCGCTGGCCGACATTGACCATCCCTATGCCGCCAAGCGGCCGCCGATCGACACCGATTACTTCGAGACCTTCAACCGGCCGAACGTCGCGCTGGTCGATCTGCGCGCCGACCCCATCGAGCGCATCACGCCTGCGGGAATCAAGACGCGCGACAAGGAACATCCTCTCGACATCATCGTGTTCGCGACCGGGTTCGACGCCATGACCGGGCCGCTGCTGAAGATGGATATCCGCGGCAGGAAGGGAAAGTCGCTGCGCGAATATTGGCAAGCCGGCCCCGAGACCTACCTCGGGGTGCAGATGCCGGGATTCCCGAACCTCTTCACCATCACCGGTCCGGGGAGCCCGTCGGTGCTGACCAACATGCCGCTGGCAATCGAGCAGCACGTGGAGTGGATCACGGACTGCATCGGCCATATGCGCAGCTCCGGCATCGGAACGATCGAGCCGTCGGCGCAAGCAGCGCGTGAGTGGGGCGAGAAGGTGCAGGAAGCGGCGAAAGTCACCGTGCTGTGGGATGCAAAGCATTCCTGGTACTTCGGCGCCAACGTCGCGGGCAAGCCGCAGGTGTTCATGCCCTACGCGGGCGGCCTCGCACGCTATGCGAGGCTCTGCGCCGATATCGCGGCGCGAGGCTATGAGGGGTTCGTGCTGGGGCCGGTGCGTCGTCGTTCCCGACAACTGGCTTAGCCCCGGCATCGAAAACCCGGCGGCCGCGGTGGAGGGCGCATGGCCGAAATGAGCGCGAGTTTCAGCGGTTCCATTCCCGAGTTCTACGACCGTTGCCTGGGACCGGCGTGGTTCGGCGCTTTTGCGGCGGACTTGGCGCAACGGCTTCCCGTTAAACCGCCGGGCAAAGTTCTGGAGATCGCCTGCGGCACCGGCCTGGTGACGCGGCGATTACGGGAGCGACTCGATCCGGCGGTTCGACTGGTCGCCACCGATCTCAGCGGGGCGATGCTGGACTATGCGCGCGGCAAATTGCGCGACCGCGATGGCATCGAGTGGCGCGAGGCAGACGCGGTCAAGCTGCCTTTTCGCGACGGCGAGTTCGGCGCCCTGGTCTGCGCGTTCGGGGTAATGTTTGTGCCCGACAAGCGAGCGGCGTTCAGGGAGGCCTACCGCGTCCTCAGAGAGGGCGGGATTCTGTTGTTCAATGTCTGGGACCGTATCGAAGAAAACCGGCATGCCGCGATCATGTCGCAAGTCGTTGAGGACATCTTCCCGGGCGACCAGGAAATGCGCTTCATGCTGCCGTTCGAGATGCACGATCCGGCGCTATTGCGAGCTTTGCTTGCCGAGGCCGGCTTCGGCGAACCCAAGATCGAGCAAAAGCGCCTGTCCCTCGGGCCGGTCAGCGCCCGCACGATGGCGATCGGCGCAATCCGCGGCACCCCGCGCTCGCTCCTCTTCGAGAAACGCGGCGCTTCGCTCGACGATGTGATCGAGAAGCAAACCGCGGCGCTGGCGCGGGTTGGGGGCGCCGATCCCTACCGCGGCCATGCACAGGCGGTCGTCGTCGAGGCGCGCCGCTAGGCGACCTGCTGAGTTTCAAGCTGAGGTCCGCTTTGCAGCTTTTCTGATTCGCTTTCCGGCGATGGTCGCATCCGGCGCTTGCTCGGTCTGGTCGGCGTCGGGCGGTCCCTTGAGCTCGACCGTGTTGCCATCCGGATCGGTCAGGTACATCGAAGGGCCGTGGCCGAGCGCGCCGTAACGGCGCGCGACCGGGCCGGGCTCGATTCCCTTTCGCTTCAGGTGGGCGACGATCTTTCTTTCTGAGAACTCGGCGAGCTGCACGCAGAAATGATCCATGTTGCGCCGCCTGCGTCCTGCCGCAGCGCCGCCCGGCTTGCCGGCGACACCCCTGACATCGACCAGATCGATCAGGTTTGCACCCGCGCGCAGCTGGGTCAGCCCGAGGCCGGGCAGGACCCGCTCGACCTTGCAGCCAAGCACCGCCGCATACCAGGCGCAAGCGCGCGGGATGCTTTTCACCCTGAGCACAACGTGATCGAGTCCGAGCGTCCTGATGGCCGCCATGCGGAGGAGAGGCAACCGGCGGCGGGATTAGCTGTGAATGTAGGACTCGAGCTGCTTGATCATGAACTGCTGTTCGGCGATCGTTTCCTTCACCAGGTCGCCGATCGACAGCACGCCAATCAATTTATCGTTCTCGATGACGGGCAGATGGCGCACGCGCTTGTCGGTCATCAGCGCCATGCATTCCTCGACGGTGTTGCCGGGTTTCACGCAGACCACGCGCTCGGTCATGATTTCCCGCACCGGCGTGTCCTGCGAGGTCTTGCCGAGCAGCACGATCTTGCGCGCGTAATCGCGCTCGGACACGATGCCGACCAGCTTGTCGTTGTCCACCACCAGCAGCGCGCCGATGTCCTTGTCGGCCATCAGCTTGAGCGCGTCGATCACGCGCGCGTCCGGTCCAACCGTGCACAGGCTGCGGGACTTGCTCTGCAGGAGTTCCTTGGCCGATTTCATGGTTATCCTCCTTGAAGCATGCCGGAAAGTTTAAATCAGACCACCGGCACGCGCTTGGCGGCGAGCATCGCCGGCGAGATCACCTCTACATCCAGCGGCGCGCGCCAACGCTCGGTCCAGCGCGCTTTCGGCGGCGCTTTGACCGACATCGAGTCCTCCAGCACGAAACCCTCGTAGCCCTTGGCCATGACCTCGTTGCACCGGTTCACGTAGACGGGAAAGCCGCCGATATAGGGCATGAATACGCGCGGCCGGCCGGGCACGTTGGCGCCCAGGTACCAGGAGTTGCAGGTCGAGCGCAGCGAGATCTGCGCCACCTCGGTGAGGTGATGGACCCAATCGTCCTCGGCCTTGAGAAGCGGCTCGATGGTCTGCGCGCCTGCCTCCCGCAGATGACCGATGCAATCGGTGATCCAGTCCACATGCTGCTCGATCGCCTGGATCATGCTCGCCAGGACGGAGGGGCTGCCAGAACCCGCGACCATGAACAGGTTCGGAAATCCCGCCGATGAAATGCCGAGATAGGTGCGCGGACCGGCGCGCCATTTCTCGGCGAGGGTCAACCCCTTGCGCCCGGTGATGCGGATCCGCTCGAACGAGCCGGTCATGCCGGCGTAGCCGGTGGCGAAAACTGCCACGTCGGCGGGATATTCGGTGCCGTTCGCGACGATTCCCTGGCGGGTGAAGCGCTCGATCGGTTTTGCAGACACGTCGACCAGTTTTACGTGGGGCAGGTTGTAGGTTTCGTAGTAGCCGGTGCCGATCACGCCCACGCGCCATCCCGCAAAATCGACCTCCTCGTGCGGCCACTCGCCGGTGTGGTAGATCGGTCCCTTGAAATCCTCGATGCCGGCGAAGGGCGGCTTGTTCGCCGCGGACAGGCATCCCACCGCGAGGATGAAAAACTGTGCGCTTGCCCGGTCGCCGAGGTCAGTCTCGATCAGCCAGCGCTTGGCGGTTTCATCGAACCTCGCCGCGGTGACGCGCGTACCGAAGCGGATGTCGCGCCGCAGCTCGAATCGCTCGGCGACATGCCTGGCATAGGCGAGGATCTCAGGCTGCGGCGAGTATTTCTCGGACCAGCGCCATTCCTGCTCCAGCGCGTCGCAGAAGGAATAGGAGTACTGCATGCTCTCGACATCGCAGCGCGCGCCCGGATAGCGGTTCCAGTACCAGGTACCGCCCACGTCGCCGCCAGCCTCGTAGACGCGCGCCGAGATACCGAGCCCGCGCAGGCAGTGCAGCATGTACATACCGGCGAAGCCCGCGCCGACGATCACGGCATCGAACACTGCGCCAAGCTCCGGCTTTCTAATCATGAATTATCGATGGATCACAGAGCAGCTCGATTCTACTATCGGCAAATCGGCCGGCAGCAGTCATTCGACGACCCGATCAGCGCCCGCCCGCCGCGCGGTCTCCCGTGGGATGCGTCATTTCTTGAGCAGCGGCGCGAGCGCGCCCCAGACGTTGTTCAGCACTTTGGGCTGCGCGGTCTCGGTGGGGTGGATCCGGTCGGGCTGGAACAATTCGAAGCTGTCGCCGAAGCCTTCGAGCAGGAACGGCAGCAGCGGCACGCGGTGGCGCTTGGCGAGTTCGGCGTAGGCGCGCTCGAAGGCAAGGACATAGGCCGTGCCGTAGTTGGGCGGCATGCGCATGCCGACCAGCAGCACCTGCGCACCTGCCTGCTGGGAGCGCTCGATGATCACCGAGAGGTTCTTTTTCATCTCGGTCACCGGCAGGCCGCGCAGGCCGTCGTTCGCGCCCAGTTCGAGCACCACGATCGCCGGTTTGTGCCGCTCCAGCACCTTGGCGATGCGCGCCAGGCCGCCCGCCGTGGTTTCGCCCGAGATGCTGGCGTTGGCAACGTTATAATCCGGGCGTTCGCGCTTCAATCGCTCTTCTAGCAAGGCCACCCAGCCGCGTTGCTCCGGCATGCCGTACGCCGCCGACAGGCTGTCGCCATAGATGAGCACCGTTTTCCCATGCGCGGCAGGCGCCGCGAAGCCCAGGCAGATGAACAACAGCGAAAAAACGATCCTCAGCGCACGCGGCATCGGCAAGACGGTCAAAAGCGGTGAAAGCGACCTCGTCATTCTGCGGGAAATCGACCTGAGCGTCACGGCGGGCGAGGCGGTCGCCGTGGTCGGCGCCTCGGGTTCGGGCAAATCCACGCTGATCGCCATCCTCGCCGGCCTCGATACGCCGAGCGTCGGCACGGTGCAGATGGATGGCGCGGACCTGTTCGCGCTCGATGAAGACGCGCGCGCCGAGTTGCGCGGCCGCTGGGTCGGCTTCGTTTTTCAGTCCTTCCAGCTGCTGCCGTCGCTCACTGCTCTGGAAAACGTCATGCTGCCGCTGGAACTGGCCGGGCGGGCGGACGCCGAAGCGGTTTCGCGCGACATTCTTACCAAGGTCGGCCTGCAGGAGCGCCTGTCGCATTATCCGAAGCACCTGTCGGGCGGCGAACAGCAGCGCGTGGCGCTGGCGCGCGCCTTCTCGGTGCGGCCGAAGCTGCTGTTCGCCGATGAACCGACCGGCAGCCTGGACGCCGAGGCGGGCGCCGGCGTGATCGACCTGGTGTTCGAGTTGAACCGCAGTTACGGCACCACGCTGATCATGGTGACGCACGACGAGCACCTCGCCCAGCGCTGCGGGCGCATCGTCCGCCTGGTGGCGGGCCGGATCGCCGCATCATGAAGCAGTCGCTGAAGATGCTGATGCGCGACTGGCGCGCGGGGGAATTGCGCGTGCTCGCGCTCGCGCTGGTGGTCGCGGTAGCGAGCATCACCAGCGTGGCTTTCTTCGCCGACCGCGTCGGCCGGGCCCTGGTGCGGGACGCGCATCAGCTGCTCGGCGCCGACCTGGTGCTGGTCTCGGATCACCGCTGGCAGCAGGGCGTGGCCGATGAGATCGTGCGCCGCGGGCTGCAGCGCGCGCAGGCCACGACCTTCATCAGCATGGCGATCGTCGGCGACAATGCGCAGCTGGCGGGCGTCAAGGCGGTGACCGAAAACTACCCGCTGCGCGGCCGGCTGCGCGTCGCCCCCGAGGTCAATGCGCCGGATGCGCCGGCGGCGGCGGGGCCGGCGCGCGGCCAGGTCTGGATCGAAGAGCGGCTGATCACCGCGCTCGAGGCGCCGGTCGGCTCGAAGCTCAAGCTGGGCAGCGCAACGCTCGCGGTCGCCGCGGTGATCACGCTCGAACCCGAGCGCGGCGCCAATTTCTTCAATATCGCGCCGCGCGTCTTCATGAACATCGCCGACGTGCCGGCGACCGGGCTGGTGCAGACCGGCAGCCGGGTCTCGTACTACCTGTACGCGGCCGGTCCGCGCGATGGCATCGCTGCGTTCGAGGATTGGGCACGCGGCGCGCTCGAACGCGGCCAGCGCGTCGACAACCTGGAAAGCGGCCGGCCCGAAGTGCGCGTGGCCATCGAGCGCGCGCAGCGTTTCCTCGGCCTCACGGCGTTGCTGGCGGCGATCCTCGCCGGCGTCGCCATCGCACTCGGCACGCGCCGCTTCGTAGAGCGCCACCTCGACAGTTGCGCAGTGATGCGCTGCCTCGGCGTGACGCAGCGCCAGCTGCTGCTCCTGTTCGGCGCCGAATTCCTGCTGCTGGGGCTGGGCGCCTGCATCGTCGGAGTCGCCCTCGGTTATGCCGCGCAGCTCGCGATTGCCGAAGTGCTTGGCAGCCTGCTGCGGGGCGGCCTGCCCGCGCCTACGGCGCTGCCCGCGGTGCAGGGCTTCCTGGTCGGCCTGGTGCTGCTGCTGGGATTCGCGCTGCCGCCGCTGGTGCAGCTGAAGAACGTGCCGGCGGTACGCGTGATCCGCCGCGAATCGGGCGCCGCCAAGGGCGGCACCGTCGTGGTCTACCTGACCGGCCTGGTGGCGCTCTCGAGCCTGCTGATCTGGCAGGCCGGCGACCTGCGCCTCGGCCTGACCGTGGTGGGCGGATTCGGCGCCGCGGTGGCCGCGTTTGCGCTGATCGCCTGGGCGGCGCTGCGGCTCGCGGCGAGCAAGGCCGTCACCAGGCGCGCCGGATCTGCCAGCATTGCGCTGCGCTACGGCCTGGCAAACCTGCGCCGGCATGCGCGCGGCAACGCGATCCAGGTGGCGAGCCTCGCGCTCGGTCTGACCGCGGTGCTGCTGCTGACGTTTACGCGCAACGATCTGGTGGATGCCTGGCGGCGCAGCGCGCCGCCGGATGCGCCGAACCGCTTCCTGCTCGGCGTGCAGCCCGACCAGCTCGCCGAAGTGAAGACGTTCTTTGCCGAGCGCAAAATCAGCGCCCCGGATCTCAATCCGATGGTGCGCGGCCGGCTGACCGCGGTCAACGGCAAAGGCGTCAGCGAAGCGGACTACACCGAAGAACGCGCGCGCCGCCTGGTCGAACGCGAGTTCAACCTGTCCTTTGCCGAACAGACGCCTGAACACAACACCCTCAGCGCCGGCAAGTGGTTCGCGCCCGATGCCGAGGAGCTGTCGGTGGAAGAAGGCATCGCCAAGACGCTCGGCTGGAAAATGGGCGACCAGCTCACCTTCACGATCGGCGGAGAATCGTTCACCGCGCGCATCAGCTCGCTGCGCAAGCTGCGCTGGGATTCGATGAAAGTGAATTTCTTCGTCATCGGCCCGCGCGCGCTGATCGGGCGCTTTCCGGCGAGCTATATCTCGGCGTTCCAGCTCGCCGAGGGCGACGAACCGCTGATGAACGAGCTCACGGCGCGCTTTCCCAACCTCACCATCGTGGACGTCGGCGCCGCAGTGCGCCAGGCGCAGGGCGTGATCGATCAGGTGATCACGGCGGTGCAGGTGGTGTTCCTGTTCGCGCTCGGCGCGGGCCTGCTGGTGCTGTACTCCGCGCTGGTCGCCACCGAGGACGAGCGCCGGCGCGAAGCGGCGGTGATGCGGGTCTACGGCGCCTCGCGCGCCCAGGTCACCGGCAGCCAGCGGGTCGAATTTCTCACCATGGGCCTGCTGGCGGGCGTTCTTGCCACCGCCGGCGCCGCGGCCATCGGCCAGCTGCTGGCCCGGCGCGTGTTCGAACTGGACCTGCCGCCCAGCCCGGAACTGTGGATCGCCGGGCCGCTCGCCGGCGTGCTGCTGCTTTCGCTCAACGCCTGGCTCTCGGCGCGCAAGGTGCTGTCGGCCTCGCCCGCGCTCACGCTGAGGGACTCGGTCTAGAATGTTGCATGGCTGAAATTGCGCTGGTGGTGGCGCTTGCTGGCGTTGCAATTGCCGTTTTTCTGGTTCTCAGAGTTCAGGGCAGTCTGGAGAAAAAGCATCGCGAGATGCTTTCCGACCTGCACGATGGCCTCACCAGGCAGGGCGACCGGCTGGGCGGGCAGCTGAACGAACTGCGCGAGGCCATCGCCGTCAAGCTCGATGCGCGCCTCGACCAGATCTCCAGCAGGGTCACCGAACGGCTGGACGAGGGCTTCAAAAAGACCAACGAGACCTTCGTCAGCGTGATGCAGCGCCTGGCGACCATCGACGAGGCGCAAAAGAAGATCGATTCGCTGACCGGCAGCGTGGTCAGCCTGCAGGAGCTGCTCGGCGACAAGAAGTCGCGCGGCGCCTTCGGCGAAGTCCAGCTGGAAGCGCTGGTGCGAAACGCCATGCCGCCGTCGGCGTTCGACATGCAGTTCACGCTCTCGAGCGGGGCGCGCGTCGATTGCGTGCTCAGGCTGCCCGAGCCCACCGGGCTGGTGTGCGTGGATTCGAAATTCCCGCTGGAGAATTACAACCGCATGTTCGAAGGCGGCGAAGCCGAGCGTGCGCTGGCGCAGAAGCAGTTCCGCCTCGACCTGCGCAAGCACGTGGACGCCATCGCCGCCAAGTACATCATCGAGAACGAGACCTCGGACGGCGCGGTGATGTTCGTGCCGGCGGAAGCCGTATTCGCCGAGATCCACGCCTACCATGCCGAGGTGGTGGACTACGCCATGGCCAAGCGCGTCTGGATCGTCTCGCCCACCACGCTGATGGCGGTGCTCAATACCGCGCGCGCCGTGCTGAAGGATGTCGAGACGCGCAAGCAGGTGCACGTCATCAAGGACGCGCTGGCGCGCCTCGGCGCGGACTTCCGCAGGTTCGATGAGCGCATGAAAAAGCTCGCCGACCACATCCGCCAGGCGCACCAGGACGCCGAGGACGTGCAGACCTCGAGCCGCAAGATTTCGCAGCAGTTCCAGAAGATCGAGGCCGCCGACCTCGAGCCGCCGCTAGCGGAACCTTCCAACGTGGTTCGGCTGCCCGAGGAGCGAAAGCCGGGCGCTTGAGCCGGAATGCGCGCAACGCGTCTGTCAGCTGCGCGCCGCCTGCGCCGTCCAGAGGGCAGCAGCGAGCAGCAATACCGCTCCCGCCTGGTGGGCGGCGGCAAGCGGCACCGGGACTGCGAGCAATAGCGTGCTGATGCCAAGCGAGGCCTGGATGACGAACATCGCCAGCAGATGATGGCCGGCGATTTTCGCCGGCGTGCGCCGCGCCTGCCACCACAGCAGCGGCACCAGGATCAGCAACAGCCAGAAAAACGTGCGGTGCACGAGCTGCACGGTCGCCACGTTCCACAGGAAATTGCGCCACCAGGGCTCGAGCATCAGTACCTCGGGCGGAACCAGGTGGCCGTTCATCAGCGGAAACGTGTTGTAGGCGTGTCCGGCGCGCAGGCCGGCGACCATGCCGCCCGAGAGCGCCATCAGGAATACGAGCCCCAGGACTACCAGCGAGAATCGGCTGTTGGTTTTTCTCCCAGGTCCTAACAGAGAAAGAGCGATCCATAACTCGCCGGAAAAAATCAGCAAGGCCAGCCCGAGGTGGGCGGTGAGGCGGAAGTGGCTGACGCGCGGGTCGTCCACCAGGCCGCTTTGCACCATGTACCAGCCCATCGCGCCCTGCAGGGCGCCCAGCACGAACAGAGCGGCGAGTTGCCAGGCCAAGGGCCGGGAAAGCATGCGTTTGAAGAAGAACCAAAGAAAGGGCAGTAGAAAAACCATCCCGATCAACCGCCCGAGCAGGCGGTGCAGGTACTCCCACCAGAAGATGCCCTTGAATCCCGCCACGCCCATGTCCGGGAACACCTGCCGGAACTGCGGCGATTCGCGGTACTTGGCGAACAGCATTTCCCAATCGGCCTGCGTAAACGGCGGCAGCGCGCCGACCAGCGGCTGCCACTCGGTGATCGACAGTCCGGAATGGGTCAGGCGCGTAACGCCGCCCACCACGACCGTGGCAAAGGTGAAGGCGGCGCAGACAAGCAGCCACACGGCAACCGCGCGGCGGTGCGAATCGGTCATGACCGTGGAGCAAGTAGCACGGCGGCGGGAAAGGACGCAAGTGCGCGCGCCAGCCGGATCGCGCCGCCGGACACGGTCAGGCGCTCGCCGGTCAGCAGGTTGACGAGCGTCGCACCGTCGGCGATCCCTGGAACTTCGACCTGCGTATCGCCCCACGCCGCCTCGCCGAGCGGCAGCTTGCCGGGCGCGCCGAGCAGCTTTGCAATCAAGCGCCCGCAGATGACGATGATCCTGTCCTGACCCTGCGCGCGGCGGTAGGCGACGACGTGCGCTGCGGCGCTGCCGCGCGCGCTGAGCGCGTGATAGTCGCCCTGCGCGAACAGCGCCGGCAGCCGCTCGCGAACTTCGAGCAGGCGCCAGGTGGTCCAGAGCTTGGCGCGGCCGTCGGCCGGATCTTCAAGGAGCGATCGTGCGAACGGCCCGGCGTCCTGCGCGGCGGCCTCGAACTGGTCCAGCAGGCGGCTGCGCAGCGCGTAGTCCACCGGGCGGCGGTTGTCCGGATCGACCAGGCTCAGGTCGTTCAGCTCGCAGCCCTGGTACAGATCGGGCACGCCGGGCGAGGTGAATTTGATCGCCGCCATGCTGACGCTGTTGAGCGCGCCGAACCAGGCGAGCGTGGCAGCCTGGGCGCGCAGGTCGTCGAGAAACGGGTTGGGTTGCACGCGCGCGAGCAGCCCGCGTACGAAGGCGCCCAGCGCCCGCTCGTATTCCTCGTTGGGGCTGATCCAGCTGGTGTTGGCCTTTGATTCGCGCGCGGCCTTGAGCGCGTATTGCTCGATGCGCTCGCGGTACGCGCCGAGCGCCGCTTCGTCCAGGCCCTGCGTCGGCAGGCTGCCGAGCAGCGTCTGGTAGAGCAGGTATTCGTCTGCCGGCGAGGGCGCGCTGCCAGCTTCGAGTTCGCTGCGGTGGGCGCGGTTCAGCTTGCTCCAGCGGCGCAGCGCGAGCCGCCAGCCGGCCGGCATCTCCGACAGCACGTCGATGCGGTTGCGCACGTCCTCGGAACGCTTGTTGTCGTGCGTAGAGGTGGCGAGCATGGTGTGCGGCCAGCGCGCCGCGCGGTCGGCGCTGGCGCCGTGGAAGGCGCGCACCGTCATGCCGAACTGCGAGGGCTCGCCGCCGACTTCGTTGAGCGAACACAGGCGGTGGTAGCGGTAGAACGCGGTGTCTTCCACGCCTTTCGCCGCCACCGGCGAACTGAATTGCTGGAAGCGCACCGCGAAGCTCTTGACGCGCGCCTGCAGCGCTTCGCCGGCCCCCTCGAGCGCCTTGCCGAGCAGCGACTGGCGCACGAAATCGAAGATCGACACGTCGGCCGCCCGGCTGCGGCGCCGCGCGTGCGCCACCGCCCAGTTAACGTAGCGCCGGTCCTGCTCCGAGGGCTCATCGATGATGTAGGTGCGGCACACCGGCAGGCAGGCGGCAACCTCGGCCAGCGCCTGGCGCAGGGTATTGAAGGTGTAGTCGCGCGTACGCCGGTCGGAACGGGCGATGCGCAGCAGTTCCGTAGACAGCACCGTCAGCTCGGCCGCGAGCGCGCTGCGCATGATCGCGCGCTTGCCGTGATAGGCGAGTTCTTCGAACGGTTCCTCCTCGCGCGTGAAAGCGTGCCAGATGCGGTCGAGCTTGTTCTGGGCGGTGGTGTCCACCAGCACGCCGTTCACCACCATGGCAAAACGGTAGCCGGTGGTGCCGTGCACGTGCCAGCTGGTCGGCACGTCTTCGTGCGGCGCGACGATTTTCTCCACCGCGACGTACAGCGGGCGCGCCGGGCGGCCCTTCGCGTCCGGTTCGGGGAGCGGGATGCCGGCGCGTCGCGCGTAGCCTTCCTGCAGCCGGCGAAAATACTGCGCGGGATCGTACAGGCCGTCGGGGTGGTCGATGCGCAGCCCGTCCACCACGCCCGAGGCGGCGAGCTCGAGCACGAAGGCGTGCGTCGCCTCGAACACCTGCTCGTTTTCCATGCGCAGCGCCGCAAGTTCGTTGATGTCGAAGAAGCGCCGGTAATTGATCTCGTCGGAGGCGACGCGCCAATAGGTGAGGCGGTAGGCCTGGACTTCCAGCAGCTCGTGCAGCGCCTCGTGCGCGCCGGGAGCGTTGAACACGGCGAGCGCCGCGTCGATCGCCTGCGCCACCGCCGCCTGGCGGCCCGCGAGGCGTGCCAGGCGACCCTTGAGGATCTCCTTGTCGCGCGCACGCTCGGCAATCAATTCGGCCTCCACCGCGTCGCGCCTGGGCAGGTGGCCGAAAGCGGCGGCGAGACTCGAAACCGCCGCGCGCGCCTCGGCATCCGTGATCAGCGCCTCGGCACGCTTGAGCACCACCCGGTAACTGCGCGGGTTGAGCGGAAAGCGGTGCTCGCGGTAGCGCAGCGCGAAGCTGCCCGCGTCGCGCTCGAAGGCGAGCACCAGTTCGCCGCTCGGCAGCACGTTGCCGTAGTGATCGCCAAGCGCCGGCACCAGCACCTTGCCCTCCAGCTCGGCGTTGATCGGATGCCAGTCGATGTCGAAGTACTGCGCGTAGGTCGAGGCCGGCCCGTTCTCCAGCACATCCATCCACCAGGCGTTGTCGGCGCCGAGCACGCCCATGTGATTGGGCACCATGTCGAGCAGCTGCCCCATGCCGTGCGCGCGCAGCGCTAGTGTGAAGCGCTCGAAGCCTTCGGCGCCGCCCAGTTCGGGATTGATCTGGTCGTGCGCGACGATGTCGTAGCCGTGCATGCTGCCGGGGCGCGCGCGCAGGATCGGCGAGCAATAGACGTGGCTGATGCGCAGGCGCGCGAGGTAGGGGAGGATCTTGATCGCGTCGTCGAACGTGAAGTCCTTGTTGAACTGCAGGCGGTAGGTGGCGCGCGGCACGCGCGCTTCGGTGGCCGTCGCGCCTGGAGCGCGCAACGCCGGGCGCGGGCGGATCTTTGCCAACGTCGCCGTGACGCCGCGCAGGCGCTCGCCGGCCGCGAGCTTGTCCAGCGTCTCGGGCAGCTTGCGTTGCCAGTTCGGGTGCTCGAGCGTGGTGCCGGGCATGTTGGCCTGCTCGGTGGCCCCGATCGCATCCTCGAGCTGCAGCATCATGACGCGCGAGGGCGCCGCGGCGACGAAGGCATGCACTGCCTCGACCAGCGCTGGGGTGAGCGCCTGCGAGCCGGTGGGTTCGACCACCGCGTCGGGCGGCAGGAGTCCGGCGTGCTGCAGCGCGAGCATCAACCGCACGCGCTCCTGCGCGCGGTCGATCAGCTGCTTTTCGTAGACCGCTTCGTTTGGGAACAGGCCGAGGTCAAGCCGCCGCCGCAAATCGCGCCCCACCCACCAGCCGGGCAGGGTGGCGAGGTCGTGCGTGCTCACCGCCACCAGCGCCTCGCGCGGATAGTCGGCGCTCGGCTTGAACGCACCGCCGTCGCCGCGCTCGAAGTACAGCAGCCGGTAGGACAGCACTTCGTAGCGCGCGAGCGCGGCACGCATCTCGTCGGCGATGGTGCCGAGGTCCTCGCCGATCACCATGCAGTGGTTGCGCTCGCTCTCCAGCGCGACGATCGCCAGCATTTCCTCCAGCGCGTAATGCACGTAGGTGCCGCGCGCGTTCTTGCCCGGCGGGATCCAGAACAGGCGCATCAGCCCCATCACGTGGTCGATGCGCAGCGCCCCGGCGTCGCGCATGTTCCGGCGCAGCGTCTCGATCAAGAAACGGTAGCCGCTCGCACGCAGCCGGTCGGGCCGCAACGGCGGCAGGCCCCAGTCCTGGCCGTTCGGATTGAATTCGTCGGGCGGCGCGCCGACGCTCGCGCCCAGCGCAAAGCATTCCTGCTCGCTCCAGGTATCCGAGCCGGCGCGGTCGACCGACACCGCCAGGTCGAGATACAACCCGACCGCAAGCCCGCGCGCGCGGCAACGCGCGCTGGCCTGCGCGAGCTGCTGCGCCGCCTGCCATTGCAGGTACACGTAGTATTCGATGCGCTCGAGGTTTTCCTCGGCGAAGCGCGCTACCGCCTGGCCGCCGGGATCGCGGCAGCGCTCCGGCCACTGGGGCCAGCCCCCGACCGAGGCGTCGCTCGCGTGAAAATGCGCCTGCAGCGCCTCGAAAGTCGCGTGCAGGCGCAGTGCCCGGCCGCCGGCGCGCTGGAAAGCACGGAACGCAGCGTCGCGCGGCGTGCCCGCGCCGCCGTGGCGCGCGCGGAACTGCGCATGGAGCAGCTCGAGAATCTCGAATTTCGCGGCCGCGACACCGGGGTAGTCGACCAGCGGCGCCTCGCGCAGCCGCGCCAGCCGCGCCTGGAATTCAGCCGAGCGCACGCGGCGCTGCGCCGCCTCGCACTCGCGAAATTCCTCGATCGCCTCGACCTCCAGGTACAGCACGTTCAACTGCAGGCGCGACGAGGGGCTGTAGGGGCTGGCGTGCGCCGGATTGTGCGGAAACAGGGCGTGCAGCGGATTGAGCCCGATGATGCTGGCGCCCGCCTCGGCGGCGTGCTCGACCAGCTTGCCTAAGTCGCCAAAGTCGCCGATGCCCCAGTTGCGCTCGGAGCGCAGCGCGTAGAGTTGCACTGCCGGCCCCCAGATGCGCCCGCCGTCGGCGAGCGCGGGCGGCCGGTAGCAGCGCGCGGGCGCCGCGATCAGCAGCGTCTCACCCGGCAGGCCGTCGATCTGCAGGCGGTGGTAACCCGCCGGCAGCGCAAGCGAAATCTCGAGCTGCGCTGCCGCCGCGGCTTCGCCGTGGTGGCGTGTGCCGTTTTCCTCGGTGATGCTCCAGCGCAGGGCTTTTGCCGTTGCGGGCAGGTGCAGCGGCACGGTCCATCGGTCTGCGCCTGCCGCGAGCGCCGTCGCCGGGGGCAGGGGTTGCGCTGCGACAGCCGCGTGCGGGGCGCTTACATCAATGCCGAACTGGGCGAGCAGCGCCACCAGCGTTGCCGGCTCCACTGCGTGCAACTCGCCCCAGATGTCGTGGTATTCGGTCGCGATGCCGCAGCCGGCGCACAGCCGCGCGAGGGCTGCTGCGTCCGTTGCCGGCGCCTCAGGCATCGGCGGGAACCAGCAGCACGTCTACGGCGCCGGGTTCGAGTGCCACGGTCCCGTTGGCAGCCGGGTGCAGGCCGTGGGTGTAGATCACCTCGCCCGCAAGCCGCGGCGGTACCGTGACCGGTTCGCTGCCGAAGTAGGCGAGCTGGCGCAGCCGCATGCCGTCGCCGAGCGTCCATTCGACCCGCAGCACGCCGTTGAGGATCTCGACTGGAGCGCCGCCGCGCGCGCCGCGCAGCCTCGGCAACAGATAGGTGTGCCGAAGCGCGAGCAGACCGCGCACCAGCGCAAGCCGCTCGCGATGCGGCGAGCGCTCGCGCTCGTCCCAGCGCAGCTTCGACGCATCGAACGTGGCAGCGTCGCCCGGATCGGGAATGCGGGCGCGCACCGACTCCTCGCTGAAGCCGGCAAATTGCGCGAACTCGCGGCGCCGCCCCTCGGTCACCGCCTGCGCCAGGTCGGGACCGAAATCGCAGAAGAACAGGAACGGCGTCGAGGCCGCGAATTCCTCGCCCATGAACAGCATTGGAATGTGCGGCGAGAGCAGCAGGCAGGCGAGCGCGGCGCGCTCGCGCGCCGGGTCGGCGAGCGCGTGCAGCCGCTGCCCGAGTGCGCGGTTGCCGACCTGGTCATGGGTCTGCAGGAACGAAACGAAGGCGCTCAGCGGCAGCTGCGCGCTCGGCTCGCCGCGCGGCGCGCCGTTGCGGAACGCCGACGGCTCGCCCTGGTAGACGAAGCCCTCGGCGAGCGCGCGGCCGAGCCGCGCCACCGGCGCGTTGGCGTAGTCGGCGTAGTAGCCGTCGCGTTCGCCGGTGACGATCACGTGCGCCGCGTGGTGCAGGTCGTCGTTCCACTGGGCGCTCGCGCAAAGCGGCGCCAAATCCGCGTCGCGCCCGAGATAGCGCGCCTCGTTGGCATCGTTCTCCAGCACCAGGTGGACCTGCCGATTGCGGCCGGGGCCGGCGCGCAGCGCGCCGGCGATCTCGGCGACGATGTGCTGCGGCGAATCGTCGCGGATGGCATGGATGGCGTCCAGGCGCAAGCCGTCGAAATGGAACTCCTCGATCCAGTACAGCGCGTTGTGCCGGTAGAAATCGCGCACCGAGCGATTGCCTTCACCGTCGAAATTGATCGCCGCGCCCCACGGCGTGCTGTGCTTGGGGTTGAAGAACGGCGGGCAGTAGGCGTGCAGGTAGTTGCCTTCGGGTCCGAAGTGGTTGTAGACCACGTCGAGCAGCACCATCATGCCCAGCGCGTGTGCGCGATCGACCAGCGCCTTCAGTTCCTGAGGTGTGCCGTAACTCGCATCGGGCGCAAACAGCAGCACGCCGTCGTAGCCCCAGTCGCGCTTGCCGGGAAAATCCGCCACCGGCATCAGCTCGATGGCGGTGATGCCGAGCGCGGCAAGTTCGCCCAGCCGCGCACTCGCCGCGGCAAACGTGCCTTCGGGGGTGAACGTGCCCAGGTGCAGCTCGTAGAGCACGGCGTCTTCCCAGGGCCGGCCGGCCCAGGCGCCGTCCTGCCATTCGTAGTCGAGCGGATCGACCACCTCGCTCGGTCCGTGGACGTCCTGCGGATTGCGGCGCGAGGCGGGGTCGGGGACGGTCAGCCTGGAATCGAGAACGAAGCGGTACTGGGTGCCGGCGGGGGCGTCGCGCGCGATCAGTTCGTGCCAGCCGTCGGCGCCCGCCTGCATGGGCGAGAGGGCGCGCACCGCGGGACCGAGCCGTTCGAGCCCGACTTGCGCGATCGCCGGGGCCCAGAGCCGAAAGCGCGTGGTGCCGTCGGGCCGCGTCTCGGCGCCGAACGGCATGGCGTGCGCACGCCTCATGCGCGGCGCGCGATGCGCGTCAGCAGGACGAACGAGCGGCCGCGCAGCTGGAACACGCTGCCCGGCGCGAGCGCCTCGGTGCGGGCCAGCCCGTCTTCGTTGACGGTGTCGAGCAGGCCGTGCCAGGCGCCGCCCGCGGGCGGCAGGGTGAAGGCGATGTCCTCGGCGTGCGCGTTGAACAGCAGCAGGAAATCGTCGTCGGCGGCCGGCAGGCCGAAGCGGTCCGCCTCGTTCAGGCTGCCGCCGGCCAGGTAGACGCCGAGGCAGCGCGCCTGCTGGTGCTCCCATTCCTCGTCGCTCATCTCGGTGCCGTCGGCCTTCAGCCACTGGATGTCCTTCACGTCGCTGCCGTGCAGCGGCCGGCCCTGGAAGAAGTCGCGCCGCCGGAAGATCCGGTGCGAGCGGCGCAGCAGGACCAGCACCCGCGTGAACTCGGTCAGGCGGTCGCGCTCGGGCGTCGACGACCAGTCGAGCCAGGAAATCTCGTTGTCCTGGCAGTAGGCATTGTTGTTGCCGTTCTGGCTGCGGCCGCGCTCGTCCCCGGCGAGCAGCATCGGCACGCCCTGCGACAGCAGCAGCGTGGCGAGCAGGTTTCTCTTCTGCCGTTCGCGCAGCGCGAGGATCGCCGCATCGCCGGTCGGCCCCTCGGCGCCGCAGTTCCACGACAGATTGTTGTTGTGGCCGTCGCGGTTTTCCTCGCCGTTCGCTTCGTTGTGCTTGTCGTTGTAGGACACCACGTCGTGCAGCGAAAAGCCGTCGTGCGCGGTGACGAAATTGATGCTCGCGTGCGGACGTTTGCCCGAGCGCCCGTACAGGTCGGAGGAGCCGGTGAAGCGGCGCGCGAATTCGCCGATCACGCCGCCGTCGCCCTTCCAATAGGCGCGCATGCCGTCGCGGTAGCGGTCGTTCCATTCCGCCCAGCCGTGCGGAAAATTGCCGGTCTGGTAGCCGCCCTGGCCGATGTCCCAGGGTTCGGCGATCAGCTTGACCCGGTTCAGCACCGGGTCCTGGCGCACCACGCGGAAGAAGCTGCCGAGCCGGTCGACCTCGCCGCCCTCGCGCGCCAGCGCCGGCGCGAGGTCGAAACGAAAGCCGTCCACGTGCATCACCTCGACCCAGTAGCGCAGCGAATCCATCACCATCTGCAGCACGCGCGTGTGCTCGAGGTTGAGCGTGTTGCCGCAGCCGGTGACGTCCAGGTAGTGGCGCCGTTCGCCCTCGACCAGGCGGTAGTAGGCAGCGTTGTCGGCGCCGCGGAAGGCGAGCGTCGGGCCGAGGTGGTTGCCCTCGCAGCTGTGGTTATAGACGACGTCGATGACCACTTCGATGCCGGCCGAGTGCAGCCGCTTGATCATGGTCTTGAACTCTTTCGAGCTGCCCGAGGCCGAATAGCGCGGCTCGGGGGCAAAAAATCCGAGCGTGTTGTAGCCCCAGTAATTGCGCAGGCCCTGCTCGACCAGGCGGCGGTCGTCGATGAAGGCATGCACCGGCATCAGCTCGACCGTGGTCACGCCCAGGCGCCGCAGATGGTCGAGCACCGGCGCCGAAGCCAGCGCCGCGTAGGTGCCGCGCTGCGCGGCCGGAATCTCGGGATGCAGCTTGGTGTAACCACGCACGTGGGTCTCGTAGATGACCATGTCGTGCCAGGCAATGTTGGGCCGGCGGTCATCGCCCCAGGTGAAAGCGGTATCGACGACCCGGCACTTGGGCATGAAGCTCGCGCTGTCGCGCCGGTCGAGCGACAGGTCCTCGCGTTTGCTGCCGATGCTGTAGCCGTACAGCGCGTCGCTCCAGCGCACTTCGCCGACGATCTCCTTGGCGTAAGGATCCACCAGCAGCTTGTTGCCGTTGAAGCGATGGCCGTCCTCGGGGCGGTGCGGGCCGTAGACTCGGTAGCCGTAGGGCAGGCCGGGGCGCGCTTCGGGCAGGTAGCAGTGCCAGATGTCGTCGGTGCGCTCGCGGATCTCGATGCGCTGGCGTTCGCGCTTGCCGTTGTCGTCAAATACGCACAGTTCGACTTTCTCGGCGTTCTCGGAGAACAAGGCGAAGTTGACGCCTTCGCCGTCCCAGTTTGCACCGAGCGGATGCGGGCTGCCGCGCCAGACGGCGCTGAACGGGCCTTCGGCCCTCACGTTGCTGCGTTCCACGGGCGGCGCGCTATGGCTCGCGGTCCTGCTTGCGTCTCGGCCACCACTGCTCGAGCAGGCCGGCGGCCCAGTCCTTGCCGCCGATGCCGAAGGCGAGCGCCAGCGCAAATACGGCGCCGGCCAGCAGGATGAGGAAGCTCTGGCGCACGATGTCGCCGCCCACGCTCATCTGGTCGAGCGCGATCAGCACCACGAATACGATCATGGCGTACTGCGCGACGTTGCCCAGCAGGTCGGCGTCGCGCACCCCGACGTTGCGGCAATAGGTGACGATGGTATTGCCGATGAAGCGCGCGAAGTAGGCGCCGAAGGCGAGGATCAGCAGCGCGACGATGATCTTGGGCACGAACAGCACCACTTTGCCGAGCAGGTCGGTGATGTAAGTGAGCCCCAAGCCGTTGAAGGCAATCACCAGCGCGGCGAGGATCACCAGCCAATACACCAGCACGCCGAAGATGCCGGTGGTGTCCGTGTTGATGCCGCCCTGCGCGAGAAAGCCGTCCATCCCCGCGCGCTCGGTCAGCACGTTGAAATTGATGGCGCGCAGGCCGCGGACGACCGCAAAGCGCACCGCTTTCGCGAACAGCCAGCCGGCGATCAGCACCAACAGCGCGAGCGCCAGCCGCGGCAGGAATTCGCCTGCCTGCCGGAGCAGCATTTGCAGCGGTTCGATCAGCAAGTCAACGTTCATGGGGTCCTCCTGTGGGGGTTATCGGCTCAGCCGGCGAGCGCGCGCAGGCCGCTCAGCGGGATCGCGGCCCAGGCGGGCCGGTTGTTCAACTCGTAGCGCAGCTCGTAGAGCGCCTTCTCGATCTCGAACAGCGTCACCAGCTCGCCCGCCGCCTCGAAGGAGGCGAACAGCCCGGCGCCGAGCGTGGCCTGCGCGTAGCCCTCGAGAAACGCCGCGCGCGCCGCCGCCAGCCAGGCGGCCGCGAGCGGGGCGCAGCGCGCCTCCTCGGCGGGCGTCTGCGCGTTGCGCCGCAGCGCGCTCCAGCGCGCGTAATCGAAGGAGCGCAGCATGCCCGAAACGTCGCGCAGCGGGCTGTGCTTGGCGCGCCGCTCCTCGAGCGTGCGCGCCGGCTCGCCTTCGAAGTCGATGATCAGGAAATCGTTGTGGCGCAGCAGCACCTGGCCGAGGTGGTAATCGCCGTGAAAGCGCAGCTTGCGCGCGCCGGCCGGGTCGAAGGCAATGCGGTCGATGCGGGTCAGGAGCTGGCGCGGGTTTTTCAGCATTTCCTTGGCGTTTTCGCGCAGCTTTTCGTCCAGCCGGTCGACGCGTCCGGTGAGGACTTCGAGGGTGGCCTGCGCATCGGCGGCGACGCGCGCCTTCCAGGCTGTGACGTCGGCCTCGGTCACCGGCTCCGGATCGAATTCCGCGCCGCCGCCGGGCGTGGCGAGCGCGCGGTGCAGCTGCCCGGTGCGCTCGCCGAGCTTGCGTGCCAGCGTCAGGTAGGGCCCGTGTGCATCTTCGGGCGTGCTGGCGGCGGCCTCGCGCGTGTCGGTGAAATGCCGGTCGAGATATTCCAGCGTGTAGTTCCAGCCGTCGCCCTGGTTCGACATATAGGCCTGCAGCATGGCGAGCGCCGTCACCGAGCCGTCGGCAGCGACGTAGTCCACCGCACCCGCCACCGGCACGCAGGCCGGGAACTCGGCAATATCGGTGAGAAAGCGGCCGACCTCGAATTCCGGGTTGGTGCCGCGGCGCAGGCGGCGGTAGCCCTTGAGGAACAGGCGCTCGCCGATCGTCACCGCGGTGTTGGAACTCTGGGCGAGCGGCGCGCTGACCGGAAGCTTCAACAGGCCCGGGCCGACCAGCGAACCGAACGAGGCGGTCGGCGTGAAGCGCAGGCGACCCTGCCCCATCGGCACTTCGCCGCCTTCGCCGATGGCGTCGACCATCGCACGGCAGAAGGTCTCGTCGGCGAAGGCGTCGCTCAGCATGCCGATGTTCGCCTGCTGGCGTGTTTTGGCGATGGTGGCGGGCGAGCGCTCGCGCGCACGCGCGGCATCGCGCGCGTCTTCCCAATCCAGCGCGAGCGGCATGAAGTAGGGCACCGGCGCCGCGTCCGCCCCGGACTTGGCTGCGGTCCCGGACTCGACTTCGAACATGGCGACCATCCACTCGCGTTTGTTGCGCGCCCAGATCAGGTGATCGGCAAGGCGGGCGCGCTTGACCGGTTCCCCCTTGGCGCCGTACCAGCGTTGCAACTCGATGTAGCCCGGCAGCACCTGTTCCTCAAGCTGCTGGCGGGTCTTGGTCGCCATGGCGATGCGCCACGGCACCACCCGGTCGCGGAAGAAGCTGGTCCAGCCGTCGAACAGCACCACCACCGGCAGGTCCTCGCGCACCAGGCGCTCCTCGTGCCAGGACGGCACTTCGGCGTCGGTCGACAGGCGGAACCAGTAAAAGCCCGAGCCGGTCAGCGTGAGCAGGTAGGGCAGCTCGCCGATCGGCGGGAACGCCACGCGGCCGAACATCTCCACCGGCACGCGGCCCTTGTAGCGGCGCAGGTCGAGCTCGACCGGCTGCGCGGTGCGGCCGAGGTTGGCGACGCACAGGATGGTTTCCGTGCCGAACTCCCTCAGGTAGGCGAGCACCTTGCGGTTGCCGGGCTTGAGGAACGAGAGCTTGCCGCGGCCGAAGGCCTGGCTGGTCTTGCGCGCGGCCAGCACGCGGCGCATCCAGTTGAGCAGCGAATTGGGTTCGCGCGATTGGGCTTCGACGTTGACCGCCTCGAAGCCGTAGATCGGATCCATGATCGGCGGCAGGTACAGGCGCTGCGGGTCGGCGCGCGAGAAGCCGGCGTTGCGGTCCGGGCTCCATTGCATGGGCGTGCGCACGCCATTGCGGTCGCCGAGGTAGATGTTGTCACCCATGCCGATCTCGTCGCCGTAATAGATGATCGGCGACCCGGGCATGGAAAACAGCAGGCTGTTCATCAGCTTGATGCGGTCGATGTCGTTTTCCAGCAGCGGCGCGAGGCGCCGCCGGATGCCGAGGTTGATGCGCGCGCGCGGGTCGGCGGCGTACATCTGGTACATGTAGTCGCGCTCGGCGCTGGTGACCATCTCGAGCGTCAGCTCGTCGTGGTTGCGCAGGAAGATCGCCCACTGGTTGGCGTCGGGGATGTCCGGCGTCTGCTGCATGATCTCGACCACCGGGTGCCGGTCCTCCTGCGCCATCGCCATGTACATGCGCGGCATCAGCGGAAAGTGGTAGGCCATATGGCATTCGTCGCCGTCGCCGAAATACTCGCGCACGTCCTCGGGCCACATGTTGGCCTCGGCGAGCAGCAGCCGGTTGCGGTAGCTCGCGTCGATGAGGGCGCGGATCTTCTTGATCACCGCGTGGGTTTCCGGCAGGTTCTCGTTGGAAGTGCCCTCGCGCTCGATCAGGTAGGGAACCGCATCGAGCCTGAAGCCGTCCACGCCCATGTCGAGCCAGAAGCGCATGGTGCGGAAGATCGCCTTCAGCACGTTCGGGTTGTCGAAGTTGAGGTCGGGCTGGTGGCTGAAAAAGCGGTGCCAGTAAAACGCCCTGGCTTCCGGATCCCAGGTCCAGTTCGATTTTTCGGTGTCGGTGAAGATGATGCGCGTGCCCTTGTACTTCTCGTCGTTGTCGCTCCAGACGTAGTACTCGCGCTTGGCCGAGCCGGCCGGCGCGCGGCGCGCGGCCTGGAACCAGGGATGCTGGTCGGAGGTGTGGTTGACCACCAGTTCGGTGATCACGCGCAGCCCGCGCCGGTGCGCCTCGCGCACGAAGTTGCGGAAGTCCTGCCGCGTGCCGTACTGCTCGTGCACGTTGTGGTAGTCCGAGACGTCGTAGCCGTCGTCCTTCTGCGGCGAGGGGTAGAACGGCAGCAGCCAGATGGTGTTGACGCCGAGCGCCTGCACGTAGTCGAGCTTGGCGGCGAGCCCCTTGAAGTCGCCGATGCCATCGTCGTTGGCGTCGAAGAAGGTCTTGATGTGCAGCTGATAGACGACCGCGTCCTTGTACCAGTGCGGATCGTCCCCGGGCATGTCCGGTTCCGCGCCGGCAGCGCTGTCGGCGCCGGTCGGCAGTTCTTCGTCGAGCTCGGTGTTGGCTTCGATTTCGCTCATTCGCGGCGGGCCATCACAGGAAATAGTCGAAGTCTTGCTCGCGGTGCACGCGGCGGCGCAGATGGAAGACATGCGCCGGCACCCGCGCCGGATCGAGCCGGACGAAATTGCGCGCGCCCTGCCAGAGGTAGCGCGCGCCGGTCAGCAGGTCGTGCATCTGGTACTGCGCGCCCGGGGCGAGGCCGAGCGCCTCCAGATCGAGTTCGATCCAGCTTGAATGCACGTTGTGCGGGTCGACGCTGGCCGCCACCACGATCTGGTTGGTGCGGTCCGCGGTCTGCTTGGCGTAGCAGAGGACCTGCTCGTTGTCGGTCGGGAAAAAGCGCAGGCTGGAGTCCTCGTGCAGCGCCGGGTTTTCCTTGCGGATGCGGTTCACCAGGGCAACGAAGGCCCGCAGGCTGTCGGCACGCTCCAGGTCCCAGTGGCGCAGCTGGTATTTCTCGGAATCGAGATATTCCTCGCTGCCCGGTTCGCGCGGCGCCGCTTCCATCAGCTCGTAGGCGGGGCCGTAAATGCCGTAGCTCGCCGCCAGCGTCGCGGCCAGCACCAGGCGCGACATGAACATCGGCCGCCCGCCGAATTGCAGCGCTTCGGTGAGGATGTCGGGCGTATTCGGCCAGACGTTGGGCCGGAAGTAGTCCCGCCCCGGCCCGTGCGCGAGCTCGGTGAAGTATTCGGTCAGTTCCTGCTTGGTGTTGCGCCAGGCGAAGTAGGTGTAGGACTGCGTGAAGCCGAGCTTGGCGAGCCGGTGCATGACCTTCGGCCGGGTGAACGCCTCGGCGAGGAACAACACTTCCGGATGCGCGCGCTTGACTTCGCCGATCGCCCATTCCCAGAAGGCGAACGCTTTGGTGTGCGGGTTGTCGACGCGGAAAATCTTCACGCCTTCGCCGATCCAGAAATCGAAGATGCTCTTCAGTTCCGCCCACATCGCCTGCCAGTCGTCGCTCTCGAAATTGAACGGGTAGATGTCCTGGTACTTCTTGGGCGGGTTCTCCGCGTATTGCACCGTGCCGTCGGGGCGCCAGCGGAACCACTGCGGATGTTGCTTGACGTAGGGATGGTCCGGCGCGCACTGGTAGGCGATGTCGAGCGCGAGTTCGATGCCGCGCGCGTTGGCGCTCGCGACCAGGTGGCGGAAATCCTCGAGCGTGCCGAGCTCGGCGAGGATCGACTTGTGGCCGCCTTCGGCCGCGCCGATCGCCCAGGGGCTGCCGAGATCGCCCGGCTCTGCGGTCACCGCGTTATTCGGGCCCTTGCGCTGTTCGCGCCCGATCGGATGGATCGGCGGCAGGTAGAGCACGTCGAAGCCCAGCTGCGCAGCATAATCCAGCCGGCGCTCGACGTCGCGCAGCGTGCCGTGGCGGCCCGCCTTGGGCGCGGTCGAACGCGGAAAAAGCTCGTACCAGGTGCTGTAGCGCGCGCGCTCGCGGTCCACCTCGAGCGGCAACGCCTGCGGCAATTCGGTGGCGAGGCTGCGGTCGGGATAGCGTGCCGCGACCTGCGCCAGTTCTTCGTCGAGGCCGAGCGCCTTCAATGCCGGGGCTTCGCCGTCCAGCTTCAGCCGCGCCGCCCAGTCGGCGAGCCGCCGGCGGTCCTTGACCGGGGCGCGCGCCGCCGTTTCCTCGATCAGCGCGGCGCCGATGCGCGCCGCAACGAGGATGTCCTCGGCGTCCTCGCGGCGCTCGAACTCGTGGCGCCACGACAGGAACGAATCCACCCAGGATTGAACGGTGTAGCGGTAGCGGCCGGGCGCACCGGCGGTAAAGGTGCCGCGCCAGAGGTCGTTGCCGAGCGGCTTCATTTCCACTTCCCGCCATTCCGTGGCGTCCTCGGCGCGCCAGCGCAGCACCGCGCGCAGCGCATCGTGTCCGTCGGTGAAGCAGTCCGCTTCGATGCGCACGAGGTCGCCCTCGATGCGCTTGACGGCAAAGCGGCCGCCGTCCACGCACGGCCGCACCGCGTCGATCACCGCGCGAACCCGGCCGTCAGGCGGCCCTTTGGCAGGTTTGCGCTCAGCCACTGTCGCTGCTCCTGAAGTACACGGTCGCCAGCGGCGGCAAGGTCACGGTAAGCGAGAACGGCCGGCCCTGCGCACCGATCGGCGAGGCGTCGATGCCGCCGAGGTTGCCCCAGCCGGCGCCGCCATAGATCCTGGCGTCGCTGTTGAGGGCCTCGTTCCAGCGACCGCCGCGCGGCACGCCGAGCGGGTAATTCTGGCGCGGCACCGGCGTGAGGTTGCACACCGCGGCGAGCACGGGGCCGCGCCCTTTGGGCTTGCGCAGGAAGGCGAGCGTGCTGTGCTCGGCATCATTGGCTTCGATCCACTCGAAGCCTTCGTAGGAAAAGTCCACCTGCCAGAGCGCGGGTTCCTCGCGATAAAAGCGGTTGAGGTCCGAGATCCAGCGCTGCACGCCAGCGTGTTCGGGCATCTTCGCCACGCCCCACTCCAGCTCGCCCTCGTGCGCCCATTCGCGACGCTGGCCGAACTCGCCGCCCATGAACAGCAGTTTCTTGCCCGGGTGCGCCCACATATAGCCATAGAGCGCGCGCAGGTTGGCGAACTGCTGCCAGCTGTCGCCCGGCATCTTGTTGACCAGCGAGCCCTTGCCGTAGACCACTTCGTCGTGCGAGAGCGGCAGCATGAAGTTCTCGTTGAAGGCGTAGATCAGGGAGAACGTCAGCTTGCCGTGATGGTACTTCCGGTTGACCGGATCTTCGCGCATATAGCTGAGGGTGTCGTGCATCCAGCCCATGTTCCACTTCAAGCCGTAGCCGAGGCCCCCCAGGTAGGTCGGGCGCGACACCATCGGCCAGGCGGTGGATTCCTCCGCCACGGTCATGGTGTCGGGATGATCCCGGTAGGCGGAGGCGTTGAGCACGCGCATGAACTCGATCGCCTCGAGGTTTTCGCGGCCGCCATAGCGGTTCGGGATCCACTCGCCTTCTTTGCGCGCGTAGTCGAGGTAGAGCATCGAGGCCACCGCATCCACGCGCAGACCGTCGATGTGGTACTGCTCAAGCCAGAACAGCGCCGAGGACAGCAGAAAGGCGCGCACTTCGTTGCGGCCGTAATTGAAGATGCTCGAATTCCATTCCGGGTGAAAGCCCTGCTTCGGGTCGGCGTGCTCGTACAAGTGCGTGCCGTCGAAGTAGGCAAGGCCGTGGCCGTCGGCCGGAAAGTGCGACGGCACCCAGTCGAGCAGCACGCCGATGCCGTTCTGGTGCAGGTGATCGACCAGGTACATGAAGTCCTGCGGCGAGCCGTAACGCGCAGTCGGCGCAAAGTAGCCGGTGGTCTGATAGCCCCAGGAGCCGTAAAACGGGTGCTCGGTGATCGGCATCAGCTCGACGTGGGTGAAGCCCGTTTCCAGCAGGTACTGCGCGATCTGGTGCGCGAACTCGCGGTAGCCGAGGAAAGCGCCATCCTTGCGCCGCCACGATCCGGGGTGGACCTCGTAGATCGACACCGGTGCATCGAGCGCGTTGTGGCGGGCGCGCTTCTTCATCCACTCGCCGTCGCCCCAGTCGTATTCCAGCGACCAGGCACGCGAGGCGCTCGCCGGCGGGCATTCGGCGCAGATCGCGAACGGGTCGGCCTTTTCGAGAATCTTGCCGCCGAGGTTCGATTCGATCCGGTACTTGTAGGTGTGGCCGCGCTCGACCCGCGCCACGCTGCCCTCCCAGATGCCGCTGCCGTCGCTGCGCGGCGCCAGCGCATCCGCCTTCGCATTCCATCCGTTCCAGTCGCCGAGCACCGACACCGAGCGCGCATTGGGCGCCCAGACGCCAAATCGTCCGCCGCCCCTGGGCTCAAGGCGACAGCCCAGGTGCCGGTAGAGCCGGCCATGGGTTCCTTCGCGGAAAAGATAAGCGTCCTGATCGTTGATCGTCGGATTTTACTGCGTCGATTGTGATTGGCGGTGCTGCGCGGACCGTCCGCCGCTCGGTCGAAAAACTGGGCCGCCGCGCAGATTGGACAACAGGCGGGGCGAATTCGTTCTATTCTAACAGAATGCAGGTGAGAATTGCGGTACTCGGCTCGCGATTACGGAGTGAATTCATCACCGCCATCGCCAATGAACGTTGAAAAATCCAAAGCGAAACGGCTGGTGGTGGTGTCGAATCGCCTGCCGTTCACTTTCGCGCGCGATGCGCAGGGCGCATGGCGCGCCGAGCCCGCCGGCGGCGGACTGGTCACTGCGCTGCTGCCGGTGTTGCGCAATCGCGGCGGCGTGTGGATCGGCTGGCCCGGCGCGACCGGCGACCCGAAAGAACTGGCGAGCGCGCTCTCGGAGAGCGGGGCGAGCGTCGGCTACTCCTTCGGTGCGGTAGACCTCACAGCGGAGGAAATCCATGATTTCTACCTCGGCTTCTCCAACGAAATCATCTGGCCGCTATTTCACGATCTGCAATCGCTGTGCAATTTCGACTCCGCCTATTGGCAAACCTACTGCGAGGTCAATCGGAAATACGCCGAGGTGATCCGCGCGCAATCGAAGCCGGGCGATTTCATCTGGATCCACGACTACCACCTGATGAATGCGGCCGCCGAACTGCGGCGCCTGGGCGTGCAGTCGCGCATCGGCTTTTTTCTGCATATCCCGTTTCCCGCGCCCGACATCTACCTCAACCTGCCGTGGCGCGAATCGCTGCTGCGCGCGCTGCTCGAATTCGACCTGATCGGCTTTCAGACCGCGCGCGACCGGCGCAACTTTGTGCGCTGCGCGCGCGCCCTGATCGAGGACTTCGAGGTCGAGGGCCGCGGCCAGGTGCTGGCCGCGCACATCGGCAAGCGCGAAGTGCGGCTCGGCAATTTTCCGATCAGCATCGATTACAAGGCCTTCGTGCGGCGCGCCGAGACGCCCGAGGTGGGGCAGAAAGTCGAGGAGCTGCACCGGCTGCTGCCCAAGCGCAGGCTGATCCTCGGCATCGACCGTCTCGATTACACCAAAGGCATCCCGCTGCGGTTGAAGGCATTCCAGAACCTGCTCGCGCGCTATCCGGATCTGCGTGAAAAGCTGTCCTTCATGCAGGTGGTGGTGCCGAGCCGCGAGGACATCCCCGAGTATCACCGCCTGCGCACCGAGATCGAGCAACTGGTCGGCCAGATCAACGGCAGTTTCGTGCGGCCGGGCGGCTGGGTGCCGGTCTGGTACGAGTACCGCAGCCTGTCGCGCGTGGAATTGCTGGCGTACTACCGTGCGGCCGATATCGCGCTGATCACTCCGCTCAAGGACGGCATGAACCTGGTGGCGAAGGAATACTGCGCCTGCAGCATCGAGGAAGACGGCACCTTGATCCTTTCGGAATTCGCCGGCGCGGCGCCCCAGCTGGCGCGCGGCGCGCTGCTCGTCAACCCCCACGATGTGGAGGGCGTCGCCGATGCCATTCGCCAGGCGTTCCTGATGGACCCGGCGGAGCGCCGCGCCAGGATGCGGCGCATGCGCGCCTCGGTCCGCGAGCAGGACGTGTTCTGGTGGGTCGATTCCTTCCTGCGGGCCGCGATCACCAAGGACCTGAGCTCCTTCCCGCAGCCGCAGGGAACGCCCGCCGAGCTCCCACCCGACCACCCATTGCCGTTCTAGCGCGGACCCGGATGGCGAACGAGCAGGGCCTGATCACGACGCTGGTGCCGGCGCGTCTCGATCGCCTGCCCTGGGGCATGTTCCACTGGCGCGTGGTCGCCGCGCTCGGGGTGACCTGGATCCTCGACGGGCTGGAAGTCACCTTCAAGGGCGCGGTGAGCGGCGTGCTGCAGCTGCCCGAGACGATGAACTTCTCGCCGGCGGACATCGGCCTGCTCGCCTCGGGTTATCTGGCCGGCGCGGTGCTGGGCGCGCTGGTGTTCGGCCGGCTGACCGACCGCTATGGCCGCAAGAAGCTGTTCTTTATCACCCTGACGGTCTATCTCACCGGCGTCGCGCTGAGCGCATTTTCCTGGGATTTCGGCAGCTTCCTCGTTTTCCGTTTCATTACCGGCTGCGGCATCGGCGGGGAGTACGCGGCCATCAACTCGGCCATCGACGAATTGATCCCGGCGCGGCACCGTGGCCGCGTCGGCCTGATGATCAACGGCAGTTTCTGGCTCGGTGCGGCGCTCGGCTCGGGTGCGACGCTGCTGCTGCTCGATCCGGGGCGCTTTGCGGTCGATCTGGGCTGGCGGCTGGGCTTCGCCATCGGCGCCGCGCTTGGCCTGCTGATCCTGCTATTCCGCAAGTCGATTCCCGAGAGCCCGCGCTGGCTGCTCACGCACGGCCGCGAGGCGGAGGCTGAGCGCATCATGGCCGAGATTGAGCGCGGCGCCGAACGCGCAGCGGGGCGCCCACTCGCCCCGGCACAGGGTCCGCCTCTGGTTCTGCGGCCGCGCCGCGTGTTCGGCCTCGGCTTTGTCGCCCGCGTCATGCTTGCCCACTACCGCAAGCGCTCCGTGCTGTGCGTGCTGATGATGATGTCGCAGGCCTTTCTCTACAACGCGATCTTCTTCACCTACGCGCTGGTGCTGACCCGCTTCTATGACGTTCCCGCCGGGGATATCGGCTTGTACCTGCTGCCCTTCGCGCTCAGCAATTTCCTCGGCCCGGTGGTGCTGGGCCAATGGTTCGACACGATCGGACGCCGGCAGATGATCGCGTTCACCTACGGTACGTCGGCGCTGCTGCTCGCGCTGACCGGGTATCTGTTTTCGATCGATCTGCTGACTGCCATCGGACAGACTGCGCTGTGGTGCGCGATTTTCTTCTTCGCCTCCGCGGCGGCCAGCTCGGCTTACCTCACCGCGAGCGAGGTGTTCCCGCTGGAGATCCGCGCGCTCGCGATTGCCATTTTCTTCGCCATCGGCACGGGCAGCGGCGGCATCGTCGCGCCGTGGCTGTTCGGCACGCTGATCGGCACCGGGTCGCGGCACGCCGTGTTTTACGGCTACCTCGCGGGCGCTGCGTTGATGCTGGTAGCGGTTGCCGCCGTGCTCGCGTTCGGCGTGCGCGCCGAGCGCAAGTCGCTCGAGCAGGTGGCGCCGCCGCTCACTTCACAGTAGGCCCTCGAACAACTGCACCTGCACCGGTTCGCCGGCTTGCACGGCGCCGCGCTCATGCTCAAGCACGATGAAGCAGTTCGCTTCCGACATCGAGCGCAGCACGCCCGAGCCCTGCTGGCCGGTGCTGCGGACCTGCCACTGGCCCGCTTCGCAAAACACGATGCCGCGCTGGTACTCCGTGCGGCCCGGGACTTTGCGGATCGCCTGCGCGCTGGTCGCGGTGAGCAGCGGGATCTGGAATCCGCTTCGTCCGGACAGGGCCCACAGGGCGTCCCGCACGAACTGCGTGAAGGTCACCATCACCGCCACCGGATTGCCGGGCAGCCCGAACAGATAGGCATTGCCGATCTTGCCGAACGCCATCGGCCGGCCCGGGCGCATGGCGATTTTCCAGAACAGCACCTCGCCCAGTTTCGCCATCAGCTGCTTGACGAAATCTGCTTCGCCCACCGAGACGCCACCGGTGGTGATCACGACATCGGCACTCGCAGCGGCCTTGCGGAAGGTCGCTTCGAGCAGCGCCGGATCGTCACGCACCACGCCCAGGTCGGTGACCTCGACGCCCAGTCCCTGCAGCATGCCGAGCAGCGTGTAGCGGTTGGAATCGTAGATCTGGCCTGGCGCGAGCGGCGTGCCGATCGAGGTCAGCTCGTCGCCAGTGCAAAAGAACGCGACCCGCAAGCGGCGCTTCACCTCGACTGCGCCGATACCGAGCGAAGCGATCAGGCCGATCTCGGCGGCGCGCAGTACCTGGCCTTCTTTCAGCACTGGTACGCCCGCCTTGAGATCCTCGCCGGCGCCGCGCACGTTCTGGCCCGCCTTCTGTCCGGGCGGAATCGCCACGCGCCCAGCCGCCGCGCGGCAGACTTCCTGCACCACCACGGTATCGGCCCCCTGGGGCATCACCGCCCCGGTCATGATGCGAACGCATTCTCCGGTTTTCAGTTTTCCCTCAAAGACCTTTCCCGCGAACGCCGAGCCGATTTCCACCAGGGAAGATTCTTGCGACAGGGAAAGGTCTGAACTGCGAACCGCATACCCATCCATCGCCGAGTTGTCGTGGCCGGGCACGTCGATCTGCGGCACGATTTCCTGCGCCAGCACCCGGCCGAGCGCCTCGCGCAGCGCTACGCGCTCGCTCGCCGCGACCGGCGCGAGGCAGGCGCGGATCGCTTCGCCGGCCTTGTCAACGCGCAGCGCGTCGGGGTCGTAACCATCGATGCAACTGACGGTCTGCGCGATGGTGCTCATGCCTGGTTCAGCTCCGCGCGCGTATTGATGTTGCGGAACGCGTCCGCCTCGTCATCGAACGGCACCTCGACCACTTGCAGGGAGGCGTACCAGGCGTCGATTTTCCGACCGCCGCCGGCAAGGAACCGCTGCAGATTTTCCCTGACCTGCGTTCGTACCAGCGCAAACACCGGATGCGGCTGGTCGCCGGTTTTCGCCACCGCCAGATCCTTGCCGCCGATCCTTTCCTGCAAGCGGGTGCACAGGTCGAGCGGCAGGAAAGGTGAATCGCAGGGCACGGTCAGCACCAGGGCATGCCGCGCGGCGCCGAGCCCCGCGTGCAGTCCCGCGAGCGGACCGGCGTAACCGGCGATTGCGTCGGGGACCACGCGCTGCCCGAAGCCGGCATAAACGTCCAGGTTCTGGTTGGCGTTGATGATGATCTCGGAAACCTGCGGCGCGAGGCGCGCCAGCACCGAGACGATCATCGGCTGGCCGTGCAGCAGCTGCAGTCCTTTGTCGACGCCGCCCATGCGGCGACCCTGGCCGCCTGCGAGCACGATCCCCGTGACGCCGTCCATGAGCCGATTCTACGGGTCAGTCAATGATTCGCGACAGCACTACGCTTACGCCGCTCGCGCCCGGCGCCACGGGCGCGCTGGCGCCCTCGATGTCGCCCTTCTGCGGGGCGGCATTGCCGGATTTCGAGATCCTGGCCGCGATCACGACCATGGCATGGCCCGAGAGCTTGGCGTTGGGCGCCATCGCCATGCTGTCGTCGAGCGTGAACGGGTAGGGCAGCTTGTCCACGGTAGTGCGCAGCACTGCCAGCGGCATTTTCGAGCCGCCGGCCGGTCGCGCCAGCACAAAGACGGTGTCGCCGGGTTTCACTTTTCCCTTCAAGGCGGCATCCAGGCTGACGATTCCCTGCACGGAAACCTGCGCCGCGCCGCCGAGTGCGCGTGCCTCGGCGATGCCTTCGGCCACGCTGCGCCTGAACTCCGATTCGGGCGGCGCGAACGGCAGGATGCGCTCCCAATAGCCGATCGCCGCCGTGTAATCGCGCTGCTCGAAGGCGGCGCTGCCCGCCAGTGCAAACTCCCGGACCAGTTCTGCGAGCAGTTCGCTGTTCCCCGGAGACAGCTGCACGGCGCGCGCAAAAGCGCGCGCTGCGTTTTCGTGGCGGCCGAGCGAGGATTGCGCGCGGCCGAGCAGGGTCCAGCCTTCGACGTCCTGAGGCGATTTTTCCAGGTGGCTGGCGAGGCGCTCAACCAGCGCCTGCAGCTGCTGCGGGTCGGACCCGCGCATCGCCTGCGCGTCCAGTGCGCGCGGTTCACCCAACTGCCAGTAGCCAAGCGCTGCGGCGAGCGGCACCAGCACGGCGACCGCGACCGCCGCCGCAAGCGGCGCGCGGCGACGCGCCGGTTCGGGCGCGCCCGCGGAATATTCGGCGACGATGCGCCGCTCGATCTCGCGGCTGGCGCGCCCATACTCTTCGGCCGTAACGGCGCCGCGCTGCAATTCGGCGCCGAGTTCGTCAAGCTGCTCGCGGTAAATGGCGGCATTGGACAAGACCCGCGCATCCGGCGCGGCGGCGCGTTTGCGCAGCAGCGGCGGCAGCAGGAAGGCGAGCGTAGCTGCAGTCAGCGCCGCGGCGAGCGCCCAGAACAGCATCATCGGTCGACCCCGTGCGGGCCTTCGCCCGGTTCTGCCGGGCCCAGCACCCGCTCGACCAGGCGCTTGTCATCGGGCCCCAGCGCGGGCTCCTCGGGTGCGTTGCGCCGCCGCCGCAGCGCGGCGACCAGGATTGCGCCCGCCGCGAGCAGCAGCACGAACGGACCGACCCAGAGCAGCGCGGTGGTCGCCTTGAAGGGCGGTTCGTAGCGCACGAAATCGCCGTAGCGCTGCACCAGGAACTCGATGATCTGCTCGTCGCTGCGGCCCGCCGTGACCTGATCGCGCACCTGCTTGCGCAGGTCGCCGGCCAGTTCGGCGTTCGAATCTGCGAGCGACTGGTTCTGGCATACCAGGCAACGCAGCTTCTCGGACAGGCGCAGGATGCGCTGCTCGGTTTCGGGGTTGGCACTGCCCGCGGTGGAAACGGCAACGCAGATCAGGAACAGAAGCGCTCTCATTTCTTCAGTGCCATCGCCAGCGGCAGGATTTTTTGCTCCAGGATCGCTGGCGTGATCGGTCCGATCTGCTTGAAGCGGATCACGCCCGCGGCGTCGATCAGGTAAGTCTCGGGCACGCCGTAGACGCCGTAGTCGATGCCGATGCGCCCGTCGGCGTCCACCATCGAGAGCTGATAAGGGTCGCCGAACTGCGCCAGCCAGCGCAGCGCGTCCTCGCCCTTGTCCTTGTAGTTCAGGCCCAGGATCGGCATCAGGCCTTTCTTCGACAGCTCGACCAGCACCGGATGCTCGTCGCGGCAGGCGACACACCACGAGGCCCAGACGTTGAGCAGCCACACCTTGCCGCGCATCTCGGCAGGCGTGAAACGCTGCTCCGGCCGCTGCAGCACCGGCAGTTCGAACGCCGGCGCCGGCTTGCCGACCAGCGGCGAAGGCACCTCGCGCGGGTCAAGCTGCAATCCTGCGGCGAGAAAACCGACCAGCAGAAGGAACAGGGCGAGCGGCCAGAGAAAGCGCTTCATGCCGTGCCGCGCACCAGCGTTGCATCCGCAGTCTCGCGCCTGCGTTCCGGCGCGCGGTAGCGCCGATCGGCCGCGGCCAGCAGGCCGCCCAGCGCCATCAGCAGGCACCCGCCCCAGATCCAGCCGATGTAGGGCTTGATGTGGATGCGCAGCGTCCACGCTTCATCGCCCTCGCCATCGCCCACCGAGTCGCCGAGAGAGACGTAGAGGTGCCGGGTGGCGCCGTAATCGATGGCAGCCTCGGTCATCGGGTTGCGTTGCACGTGGTAAATGCGTTTTTCGGGTGACAGGCGCGCGACCGGCGCACCGTCGCGTGTCACCGCGACGGCGGCACGCGTTGCCGAGTAGTTCGGGCCCTCCACCTCCCTGACGCCTTCAAAGCGGAAAGCGTAACCGCCGAGCGTGACCGTTTCGCCGGGCGCGATGCGCAGGTCGCGCTCGGATTCGTAGCTCTTGACCAGGGTGACGGCGAGCACGAACACGCCGATGCCCGCGTGCGCCAGCAGCATGCCGAGGAACGCGCCGGTCAGTTTGGTTTTCCTGCGGTAGCGCACCACCAATGCGCTCAGCGCGCCGGCAATGATCCAGAATCCCAGCAGCAGGCCGAAACTGGTGAGCAGGGCCCAGCGGCCGAAGGCGAGCGGCACCAACAGCGCGCCGGCGAGTGCCGCGATTGCCGCCCAGCGCAGGCGCCTGGCCAGCTGCGCCGCGTCGCCCTTGCGCCAGGCGAGCAGCGGCCCGATGCCGGCCAGCAGCACCGCGGGCGCCATCAGTGGCGCGAATACCGCATCAAAGTACGGCGGGCCGACCGAGATTTTTCCCAGGCCGAGCGCATCGAGCAGCAGGGGGTACATCGTGCCGAGCAGCACCGCGGCGCAGGCCACCAGCAGCAGCACGCTGTTGGCAAGCAGCATCGATTCGCGCGACAGCAACTCGAAGCGCGCGCCCGGCGCCACCTTGTTCGCGCGCCAAGCGTACAGCGCGAGCGAGCCGCCGATCACCAGCGCAAGAAAGCCGAGGATGAAGACGCCGCGCTTGGGGTCGGTCGCGAAGGCGTGCACCGAGGTCAGCACGCCGGAGCGAACCAGAAACGTGCCGAGCAGGCTGAGCGAGAAGGCGAGAATGGCGAGCAGCACCGTCCAGGACTTGAAGGCGCCGCGCTTCTCGGTCACCGCCAGCGAGTGGATCAGCGCGGTGCCGACCAGCCATGGCATGAAGGAGGCGTTCTCCACCGGGTCCCAGAACCACCAGCCGCCCCAGCCCAATTCGTAGTACGCCCAGAAGCTGCCGAGCGCGATGCCGAGCGTGAGGAATATCCAGGCCGCGGTGGTCCAGGGGCGCGACCAGCGCGCCCAGCTGGCATCCAGACGCCCGTCGAGCAGCGCGGCGATCGCGAACGCGAAGGCGACCGAGAAGCCGACATAGCCCATGTAAAGCATGGGCGGGTGGAACACCATGCCGGGGTCCTGCAGCAGCGGATTGAGGTCGCGCCCGTCGAGCGCGGCGGGCAGCAGGCGGTCGAAGGGGTTGGAGGTGAACAGCATGAAGGAAAGAAAGCCGACGCTGATCAGGCCCATGACGGCGAGGATGCGCGCCACCATGTCCGCGGGCAGGCTGGCGCTGAACGACGCAACCGCGAGCATCCAGAAAGAGAGCATCAGCACCCAGAGCAGCAGCGAGCCTTCATGGCTGCCCCAGGTCGCAGCGATGCGGTACGCGACCGGCAGACGCGAGTTGGAATTCGCCGCCACGTTCTGCACCGAAAAATCGTTGCTGTAGAACGACCAGGCGAGGCAGCCGAAGGCGATCGCCACGAGCAGGAACTGCGCCCGTGCCGCGGGACGCGCGACCGCCATCAGGCCCGGAATCCTTTTGGTCGCGCCGGCGAGCGGCAGCGTGCTTTGCACCAGCGCGACCCCGAGCGCAAGCAACAGCGCGAATTGTCCGAGTTCAGGGATCATCGCGTTGCTCCGGGCGCAACTACGCTCTTCGCCGCCCGCTCGGCTTCGGCCTTGGACAGCGCGTGCGCGGCTTCCGGCGGCATGTAGTTTTCGTCGTGCTTGGCGAGCACCTCGGTGGCGCGGAACACGCCGTCGGGCCCGAGCCGGCCCTGCGTGACCACGCCTTTGCCTTCCTTGAACAGGTCGGGAAGGATGCCGGTGTACATCACCGGGATGCTCTTGGCGGTATCGGTGACGACGAAGCGGACCGTGAGCCCGTCCGCCTGGCGCTGCAGGCTGCCCCTCTCGACCATGCCGCCGACGCGAAAGGTCTTCTCCAGCGGCGCTTCATTCGCCGCGACCTGGCTCGGGCTGAAAAAGAACACCACGTTGCCCTGGAAGGCGTTCAGCACCAGCGCCGCGGCGATCGAGATCAACGCGACCCCGGCGCCGATGGCAATCATGCGTTGGTAGCGTGGTTTCATTCTTTTTGCTTCCTTGCCAGAAGAAACACTTCCAGAAAAATGCAGGCCACCGCCACTGCGTACGAGCCCCAAACGTAGAAGGCGTATCCCCCCATGGCGATAAATTCGCTCATGCGGCTGCCCTCTGCAGGCGCACCCATTCTGCATCGCGCTCGCGCTCGAGGATGATGCGGCGCACGCGCGCGAGAGACGTAGCGATGCTGTACATCCACGCCGCGAGCGCCATCAGCAGCATGCCTGCCAGCATGGCGGCCGCCATCGAGGGCGCGCGCGTCAGGCTGACGGACGCTCCCTGGTGCAGCGTGTTCCACCACTGCACCGAAAAGTAGATGATCGGCACGTTGACCACGCCGACCAGCGCGAGGATCGCGCCGGCGCGGTCGGCCCTTGCCGGGTCGCCGATCGCGCCCTTCAGCGCGATGAAGCCCAGGTACAAAAACAGCAGGATCAGCTCCGAGGTGAGGCGGGCGTCCCAGACCCAGTAGGTCCCCCAGGTCGGCTTGCCCCACAGCGCGCCGGACCACAACGCGAGAAAAGTGAACATCGCGCCGGTGGGCGCGATCGCCGAGGCCATCATCCCGGACAAGCGCGTGTTCAGCACCAGGCCGAGCGCAGCCCAGCCGGCCATGACCAGGTAAAGGAACATCGACATCCACGCCGCCGGCACGTGCAGGAAAATGATCCGGTAAGCCTCGCCCTGCTGATGATCGGTGGGAGCGACGAAGAAAGCCACATACAGGCCGGCAAGCGTGAGCACAGCTGCTAGGACCGAAAACCAGGGAATCAGTTTCCCGGCAACCGGGTAAAACGCCTGCGGCGAGGCGAAACGAAACAGGTCGGAATTCATCAATCGAGAGCAACCCGGAGGGCTGCGCAGGCAGCCCAGGGGCCGATGAGCGAGGATACCGCAAGAAAAGCGCCGAGCAGCGACAGATGTGCCGTCGGGTTGATGCCGATCAAGGTGGCGGTCACCGCGCCGGCGCCGAACACCAGTACCGGCACGCACAGCGGCAGCACCAGCAGGCCGATCAGCGCGCCGCCGCCGCGCACGCCCAACGTCAGCGCCGCTCCCGCAGCCCCGAGCAGGCTCAGGACCGGCGTACCGATGAGCAACGACGCGAGCAGCAGCCAAAGCGCGCCGGCCGGCAGATCGTATTGCAGGCCGATGAGCGGCGCGGCGAGCGCGAGCGGCAGACCGGTGCTTAGCCAGTGCGCCGATATTTTCCCAAGGACCACCAGCGCCAGCGGCTGCGGCGACACCAGCATCTGTTCGAGTGTCCCGTCGGCGTAATCGGCGGCAAACAGGCGCGGCAGCGACAGCAGCGCGGCGAGCAGCGCCGCGATCCAGATCACGCCGGCGGCCATGGCGCGCAGCTGCTCGGGCTCGGGGCCGACCCCCAGCGGGAACAGGCTCGCCACGACCACGAAAAACACCAGCACGTTGAGCACATCGCCCTTGCGGCGCATCGCGAGGCGCAATTCGCGCCAGACCACGACCGCGAATGTGTGCACCGTCCGCTAGCCCTGCAGTTCGATCGCGCGCTCAGCCGGCGCGGTGATCGGAATTTCCTGGTGCGAGGTCAGCACCAGCAGGCCGCCCGCGGCCAGGTGCGCCCCGCACAGCGCGCTTAGCTTGGCGATGGCGTCGTCATCCAGCGCGGCAAAGGGTTCGTCCAGCAGCCATAACGGCACGGCGGCCGACATTGCCAGACGGGCGAGGGCGGCGCGCTTGCGCTGGCCCTGCGACAGGTAGCGCGCCGGCAGGTCGGCGAGGCGGGCTACGCCGAGAGTTTCCAGCGCGGTCCTGCATTCCGCACTCTTCAGACCGGATAGATTCGCCGAAAACTGCAGGTTCTCCAGCACGGTCAGGTCATCTTTCACTGCGGCCGCGTGTCCGAGGAACAGCATTTCGCTTCGGTACTCCTCGTCGAGCGGCTGGTCGCGCCAGCGCACGGCGCCGGCGGCCGGGCGCGTCAGGCCGGCGAGGGTGCGCAGCAGCGTCGTTTTGCCGCTGCCGTTCGCGCCGCGCACGCGCAGCAATTGCCCGGGCGCGACCGTAAAGCCCAGGTCGGAGAAAAGGCGCAGCCCGCCGCGTTCGCAGGCGAGCGCCGAAGTCGCAAGCATGCCGCTGATTTTACGCGGGAAGCCTGCAGCGAACCTGTGCCGCCCGCGGGCCCAAAAAGGGGTATCTTGCGGCCCATGCCGAACCGCTGGCTGGTCCCGTTCCTGAACCTCGGGCATCTGCTCGATCACCTTGCGATGCTGGTCTTTCCGACTGCCGTGGTGGCGATCGGGCGCGAATGGGACCGGCCGTACGCGGAGCTGCTGCCGCTCGCGCTCGGCAGTTTCATCGCTTTCGGCGCGTTCGCGATTCCGGCTGGCTGGCTGGCCGATCGCTGGAGCCGCTTCAGGGTGATAGCGCTGTTCTTCTTCGGGGTCGGCGCGTCGCTCTTTGTCACCGGCTTCGCGCAGTCCTCCTGGCAGATCGCGCTCGGACTGACGGCTACTGGTGCGTTCGCCGCCATCTACCATCCGGTCGGCATCGCGATGCTGGTCGCCGCACCGGAAAAAATGGGCCGCGCGCTCGGCTGGAACGGCCTGTGGGGAAACCTGGGACTCGCGTCGGCAGCGCTGCTCACTGGCGCAATGGTGGACGCCTTCGGCTGGCGCGCGGCGTTCTGGGTGCCGGGCGCTATCTGCGCCCTGGCGGGGGTCGGCTTCCTGTTGCTGGTAAAAGATCCCGGTGCGGTAAAACGAGGCGCAAAGTCGATCGGCCTGTACGTGGATGCGCGCATGATGTCGCGCATCTTCGCCATCATGCTGATCGCCACCGCCTGCGGCGGGATCATCTTCAACTCGACCACCATCTCGATGCCGAAAGTGTTCGACGAACGGCTGTCGCTGCTGACGCAGACCAATTTCGGCATCGGCGCGCTGGTGGCCGCGGTCTATACCCTGGCCGCCTTCGCCCAGGTGGTGATGGGTGCGCTGATCGACCGCACCGACCTGCGCCGGCTGATGATTGGCGTCGGACTGGTGCAGATTCCGATGCTGTGGCTGGCGGCCAACCTGGAAGGCTGGGCGATGCTGGCGGTGGCGCTGTTGATGATGCTCGCGGTGTTCGCGCAGATTCCGCTCAACGACGCGATCGTCGGCAGGTACGTCGCCGACGAATTCCGCGCGCGCGTGCTGGGCGTGCGCTACGTCGTTTCGCTCGGCGTGGCCGCAGTCGCGGTGCCGATGATCGCCGCGCTGCACCGCACCGAGGGCGGCTTCAGCAACGTGTTCCTGGTGCTTGCGGTGCTCGCGGGCGGCGTGCTGACGGCGGCGTTTTTCTTTCCGTCGCGGACCGAGCTTACGGCCCACAGGGAAAAGCTTTCTAGCCAGCCTGCCTGATGGTTTCCCAGGCGCGCCGGGTGCGCTGGCTACGAATGGCGCCCGCCACTTTGAGCAGTTCGCGGTCGCGCCGCCACCGCTGCGTGGCAGGCGCCGCCGCCGGCCAGTAGGCTTCGGTTTCGGCAATCAAGCCGCCGCCGAGCGCGAGCGCGCCGGCGAGGGCGAGGTGCGTTGCTGGGGCGGACGGTTTCAACTTGGAAAGTTCGTCAAGAACAACCAACAGTGCGATCACCCGTTCGACCCAGTGCTCGGGCCAGGCGAGGAGGCGCGCCTCGCGCACGAGATACGCGAGCAGGGCGGCATGGACGTGGATGTCTTCGACCGTCCGGAACGGCTTGACGTAGTCGGCGTAGCCATCCCCCGGAAGAAGTTCAGTTGCTCCGACGATCAAATTCTTGAATTGAAGCTGCGCGTGCGGCACTTCGGGTACGAATTTCGTGTTCGGCATCTTTTCGATTTGCAACCCCGGAGCAGTCGACTCAACACGTGCGATCCGAATGCTTGCCCGCTCCCCGGACGCGGCTTCGTCGCGCGCGGCGACGAAGAAAACCGCGCCGTCGGGCCCGAGCGTGGTCCAGCGCTTGGCGCCGTTCAACAGCCAGAAGTCGCTTTGCTTGTGCAATGAACTCTTGATCGCCTTGGGGCTGTTGCCTTCGGCTTCGGTCACGCAAAGCGCGCAGATGCGGTCCTCAGGGGCTGCCTGAAACAGGGCGTGCAACGCAGCCTGATAACCCGAAGCGAAGGCCCAGCCGACGCGGTCGCCAGCGAAACCGCCGGCGATCGCGCGAGCGATCGGATCGTTTCCGCGGCGGCAAGTTTCACGGTAGCGCGGCCACCATTGCGCCACCGTCTCGCAGGGCGCGGGATCGATCGGCGCCGCTAGCAGCTGCTCGAGCACTCAGGCGAGCGCCGTCGGCTGCGGCGCGCTGCGCGCGAGGCGGTGCTTGCCGGTAAAGGCGAGGTAATGCCGCCCGCTCGCCCGGCCGATCATGGTCAGGCCGACGCGCTGCGCGATGTCATGTCCCATCTTGGTCAGGCCGGAACGCGAGACCAGGAACGGAATGCGCATCTGCGCGCACTTGATCACCATTTCCGAGGTCAGCCGGCCGGTGGTGTAGAACAGCTTGTCGGAACCATCGATGCCGTCCAGCCACATGAAGCCGGCGATCGCATCGACCGCGTTGTGCCGGCCGACATCCTCGACGAACATCAGGATGTCGCCGGCGCGGCTCGCCAGCGCGCAGCCGTGCACCGCGCCCGATTGCTTGTAGATGGTTTCGTGCTTGCGCACTTTCTCGAGCAGCACGTACAGGTCCGAGTCGGCAAGCGATACATCGTCGCGCAATCGGACGCTGTCGACTTCCGCCATCAGGTCGCCGTAAACGGTGCCCTGGCCGCAGCCGGTGGTGACCGTCCTTTTGGCCGTCTTTTTCCTGACGTTCTTTTGTCTGTTTCTAGTGACGACGGCGACCGACTCCGTTTCCCAGTCGACCTGGACCGCAGTAATGTCCCGGATCGATTTGATCAGGCGCTGGTTGCGCAGGAAGCCGATGGCAAGCGCCTCGGGCGCGTGGCCGAGCGTCATCAAGGTCACCAGTTCGCGCTTGTCGAGGTAGATCGTCAGCGCGTGCTCGCCGGCGATCGCGGTCGGCACCATCTCGCCGCGCTCGTTGTAGGCCTCGACCTCGAAGGTCGCGGGCCGCGCCGCGTTGGTCATCCGTGGACGGCGGGGTTTGGCCGCCACGTCAGCCGCCGATATACGACATTTCCACCTTGCGCAGCTTCGCCGTCTCCGCAGTGCGGATTTCCGAATAGCGGTCGTCGCGCCCGCGCCACACCGCCGCGATCGAATCGCGCAGGGTTTGGTCCGCAGCGTCGCCGCGCAACAGCGCCTTGAGGTCGTGGCCTTGCTGCGCGAACAGACAGGTGTAGAGCGAGCCTTCAGTCGACAGCCGCATGCGGCTGCAGTCGCGGCAGAAGGCCCGCGTCACCGAGGAAATGACGCCGATCTCTCCCGCGCCGTCGCAGTAGCGCCAGCGTTGCGCGACTTCGCCGGGGTAGTTCGGCTCGGCCGGCTCGAGCGGGAACACCTCGGCTATCCGGCGCACCACTTCCGCCGAGGGAACCACGTCATCCATGCGCCAGCCGTTGGTGCTGCCGACGTCCATGAACTCGATGAAGCGCAGGATGTGCTGCGCGCCGCGTCCCGCCGATCGCCAGTAGCGCGCCGCGTCGACGATCTGCTGGTCGTTGACGCCGCGCTTGACCACCATGTTGACCTTGATCGGCGCGAATCCTGCGCGCGCCCCGGCCGCGACGCCTTCGAGCACTTTGGCGACCGGGAAATCGGCATCATTCATGGCGCGGAAGGTGGTCTCGTCGAGCGAATCCAGGCTTACCGTGAGCCGGTTCAGGCCGGCGGCTTTGAGCGCCGCCGCGTGCTTGACCAGCGTCGAGCCGTTGGTGGTGAGCGTCAGGTCGGCACCGAGCGGCGCAAGCATTGCGACCAGCCGCGGCAGGTCCTTGCGCAACAGCGGCTCGCCGCCGGTGAGCCGGATTTTGCTGACGCCGAGGCCGACGAATATTCCCGCCAGCCGCGCGATCTCCTCGAAGCTGAGGATCGCGCTGTGCGGCAGGAACTTGTACTCGGCATCGAACACTTCGCGCGGCATGCAGTAAGTGCAGCGGAAGTTGCAGCGGTCGGTGACCGAGATCCGCAGGTCGCGCATCGGCCGGCCGCGCGTGTCGGCCAGCGGGCCGCCATCGTAGGGCGGCGCGGGGGCGCGCCCCACGCTGCCCTGGCTGATTGGAATGACCTTGCGTGACATGATGTTTTTCCAATCAAATCATAACAAAGAGACGATATGGGCTATAGTTCCTGCATGCAAAAACCGAGCCGCCGCATCGGTGTGGTGATGCAGCGCCGCGTCACGCGCGGACGATGGCAGACCGAGACGTGGGCGCCGGTTGGCGTGCTGCCGGACATCGCCGCCGGCGAAGCCCCACGGCGCATCGTGGAGGATCCGGATGCGGAACAGTGGCTCTATCCGGGCCTGGAGCTCGCGCTGCGCAAGGCCGATGCAGACGGCTATTACCTGAACGTGTCGGCGGCCGAACCCTGCGTGTTTATCCTCTCTCGCGAACAAGGCGGCCGCGGCGTGCCGAGCCTAGTGACGGTGAGCTACAGCGAGGCGAGTTGCTGGATGGACGCCGGCGAGCAGGTCGACCCGGTGCCGATGCCGCCCGAGCTGTTCGCCTGGGTGGGCGAGTTCGTCGAGCAGAACTACCGGCCGCAGCCCAAGCGGCGCATCCGGCCGCAGTCCTTCCGCAGTCCGAAAGACCGGGCACGAACCTGATGGCAGGCGACAAGCCGGACTTCCTCAGGCGCTGGTCGCAGCGCAAACACGAGCAGGCGCGCCTCGGCGCGCAGGGCGCAGCGGCGCCGGCCGCAGCGGGCGGCGTGCCACCGCTGCCGGCGGTCGAAGACTTGAGCTTCGATTCCGATTTCAAGGCGTTCATGCATGCCAAGGTCGAGGAAGGGGTGAAACGCGCGGCATTGAAGAAATTGTTCGCCGACTCGCGCTTCAACATCATGGACGGACTCGACGTCTACATCGACGACTACACCAAGGGCGAAATCCTGCCCGACGATATGCTGGCGAAGCTGGAGCACGCGAAAAGCACGCTGTTTCCGCCGCAGCCGCACGAGCCCGCCGTGGCGGCGGCCGAGGACCAGAGCGAGCCGCAGGCGGAAGGCGGCGATGCCCAGGCAGCAGCCTCGCACGAAGATCATGGCGCTCGAGGATAAGACTCTCAAGCTGTGCAGCTGCAACGGCACCATTGCGCTTGACGCCAAAGCGCTCGCGGCGGCCCTGAAGAGCGGGGCGCCGCTCAAGATCCATACCGAACTTTGCCGCAAGCAGGTGGCGGCCTTCAGCGGCTCGCTGCAGGATCCGGAGTTGCTGATTGCCTGCACGCAGGAAGCGCCGTTGTTCGCCGAGCTGGCGCGCACCGCCGAATCGAAGCCCGATCTGCGTTTCGTCAACATCCGCGAAGCCGCGGGTTGGTCCGCGGAGGGCGCCAAGGCCACGCCGAAGATCGCCGCGCTGCTCGCGGCGGCTGCGCTGCCGGAACCCGAGCCCGTGTCCAACGTCGAATTCAAGTCGGGCGGCCAGGTCCTGGTGATCGGGCCTGCGGGCGCGGCGCTCGACTGGGCCGCGCGCCTCGCCGAAGGGCTTGAGCCGAGCGTGCTGGTGACGCGCAGCGACGGGGCGGAGCTGCCTGCGCAACGCGGTTTCCCGGTCTGGTCGGGCAAGCCGGTGAAGCTCTCGGGCTGGCTGGGCGCCTTCGAGCTTGAGTGGACGCAGGAAAACCCGATCGACCTGGAACGCTGCACGCGCTGCAACGCCTGCCTCGACGCCTGCCCGGAGAACGCGATCGATTTCGGTTACCAGATCGACATGACGAAGTGCAAGGCGCACCGCCAGTGCGTCACGGCCTGCGGCGCCATCGGCGCGATCGATTTCTCGCGCGCCGAGCGCGCGCGCAAGGAAAGCTTCGATCTGGTCCTCGATCTGTCCGCCGAACCGCTGTTGCGCACCCCGGATTTGCCGCAAGGTTATTTCGCGCCGGGCAGCGACCCGCTCGAGCAGGCGCTGGCCGCAGCGAAGCTTGCGCAGTTGGTCGGCGAGTTCGAGAAGCCGCGCTTTTTCCAGTACAAGGAAAAGATCTGCGCCCACAGCCGTTCCGGCGTCGCCGGTTGCAACCGCTGCCTCGAGGTCTGCTCGACCGGCGCGATTCACGAGGAGGGCGACCACGTGCGGGTGGAGCCGCACCTGTGTGCCGGCTGCGGGGGCTGCGCGACGGTGTGTCCCTCCGGCGCAATGACCTACGCCTATCCACGCCTGCCGGATTCCGGCGCGCGGCTGAAAACGCTGCTGAGCACCTATCGCGAGGCGGGCGGCCGCGACGCCTGCATCGTATTTCACGACGCGCAAAGCGGGCGTGGGCTGGTGCAGGGCGTCGGGCGGCGCGCTATCCGCGGCGGGCGCGGACTGCCGGCGCGCGCCATCCCGCTCGAGGTATTTCACGTGGCGTCGGTCGGGCTGGATCTGATGCTCGGCGCCCTGAGCTACGGCGCGAGCCAGGTGCTCGTCGTTGCCGGCGGCGAGACGCAGGAAGCGTACTGCTCGGCGCTCGAAGAGCAGATGCGCGTGGGGCAGGCGATCCTCGCCGGCCTCGGTTATGCCGGACAGCATTTCGCGCTGCTGCGCGCCGAGGCGCCGGCCGATCTCGAGGCTCCGCTGTGGGCGCTGACGCCGGCGAAGGTGCCCGATGCGGCGGCGAGCTTCAACCTGTCGCAGGAAAAGCGCACCACGCTCGATTTCGCCATCGAGCACCTTGCGCGGCACGCGCCGCAGAAGGTCGAGCAGATCGCGCTGTTCAAGGGCGCGCCGTTCGGCGCGCTGACCGTCAACAAGGACACCTGCACCCTGTGCAAGGCGTGCATCGGCGCTTGTCCCGAAGCAGCCTTGCTCGATGCCCCGGACGCGCCGCGGCTGCGTTTCATCGAACGAAACTGCGTGCAGTGCGGGCTGTGCGCGAACACCTGCCCGGAGAAGGCGATCACGCTGGAGCCGCGCTTGCTGCTGGGAGCCGCGGCGAAGGAAGCCGCGACGTTGAACGAGGATCAGCCCTATGCCTGCGTGCGCTGCGGCACGCCCTTCGGTACGCGGCGCATGATCGAGAACATGACCGGGCGGCTGGGCGCGCACTCGATGTTTGCCGGCGGTGCGGCGCTGCGACGCCTGCAAATGTGCGCCGATTGCCGGGTGGTCGACATGGTGGAGTCGAAGGACGAACCCTCGATCCTGGACTACGCGCCCAAGAAATGAGCGAGGGCGCAGCGCCCGAAGAGCTTGCGCGAGCCAACGTGTATGGACTGATCGCGCGCCTGTTCTACGCGGCTCCCGACGCGCAGCTGCTCGCCGAACTGCTGCACGCGCCGCACGCCGAGGCGGAGGGTACGCCGACGGCGCTTGGCAAGGAGTACACGGCGGCCTGGCAGGCGCTGGTCGGGGCTTGTGGCGACGCGTATCCCGTCGTGCTGGAGAACGAGCACACGGACTTGTTCGCCGCACCCGGCAAGACGGAAGTGACGCCCTATCTTTTCAACTATGTGATGCGCTATTCCAGCGAAACGCCGCTGGTCGGGCTGCGAGCGCAGCTCGCGCAATGGCAACTGGGGCGACGCGGCGACGCGAACGAGCCGGAAGACCACATCGCCGGGCTATGCGATGTCATGCGGATCGCTATTGCAGTGCAGCAGCGATCGCTGGAGGAACAAAAGCAGTTCTTCCTGCACTTCCTCCATCCCGGCGCGGTCCCTTTTTGCAGCGCGGTAAGCGCTTCACCGAATGCACATTTCTATCGACGTGTGGCCCGCTTCGCGAAAGCTTTTCTGGATGTCGAGCACGAAGCCTTTGCTACCCTCGGATAAGCCTTGACTGAGAAGGACTCTCAACGGGAAAGGGGCAGTTGAGATTTATTTTCGCTTGGGGGCTTTTTCGCTATTGATCAACGATTAAGACAGGGGTAAGGTGGGAGGGGTCCCGTACTAAACGCGAGCGCCGGCCCTGTTTCGGTGCACCGTTCCAAAGCCCCAAGAAGGAGGAGCACGATGAGCGAGAAAAAATCCATCCTCTCCCGCAGAAACTTCCTGTTGACCGTGGGCGCCGGCGGCGCCGCAAGTGCCGCGGCGATCGTGGCGCGCAAGGCGCCGGTTGCCGGTGCAGGGCCCGCCAGCAGCGACAAGCGCTCCGGCGCGGGATACAAGCTGACCGAGCACGTCAGCAACTATTACCGGACCACCAAGGTTTAGGGGGACGCCATGCTGCTCACCAGAAAATCGAACGCCAGCGTCACTTCGCAATCGCGCCTGACGCGTGGGCTCACCGCGTTTGCCGCGCAGACCATGGACCGCCGGACCTTCCTCAAGCGCTCCGGCGTGACCGCCGGCGGCGCCGCGGCGATCGCCTCGACGGCGCACCTGCCGTTCAGCATGATCGGCGAAGCGCAGGCCGCCAAGGCCGGCGCCGGCAAGGCCGAGGTCAAGCGCACCGTTTGTACGCACTGCTCGGTCGGCTGCGCGATCGACGCGGTGGTCGAGAACGGCGTGTGGGTGCGGCAGGAACCGGTGTTCGATTCGCCGCTGAATCTTGGCGCGCACTGCGCCAAGGGCGCGTCGGTTCGCGAGCACGGCATCACCCACGATTCGCACCGCCTCAAGTATCCGATGAAGCTCGAGGGCGGCAAATGGAAGCGGGTCTCCTGGGACCAGGCTTACGACGAGATTTCGAAGAAACTGCTCGCGCTGCGCAAGGAAAGCGGCCCGGACTCGCTGATGCTGATCGGCTCGTCCAAGCACAACAACGAGCAGTCCTACCTGCTGTGCAAGTGGGCGCGGCTCTGGGGCACCAACAATACCGACCACCAGGCCCGTATCTGCCACTCGACGACGGTCGCCGGCATCGCCAACACCTGGGGTTACGGGGCGATGACCAACTCGTACAACGACGAGCAGTATTCCAAGAGCCTGCTGTTCTTCGGCTCGAACGCGGCCGAAGCGCATCCGGTTTCGATGCTGCATACGCTGCACGCCAAGGAAAACGGCTGCAAGGTCATCGTTGCGGACCCGCGCTACACGCGTACGGCGGCGAAGGCCGACAAGTATGTGCGCGTTCGCTCGGGCGCGGACATCGCCTTCCTGTTTGGCCTGCTCTACCACGTCTTCAAGAACGGCTGGGAAGACAAGCAGTACATCAACGACCGGGTCTACGGCATGGACAAGGTCAAGGCGGAGGTGATGGCGAAGTACACGCCGCAGGTGGTGGAGGACATCGCCGGCGTATCGGAGCAGGAAATGTACGAAACGGCCAAGATGATGGCCGAGAACCGGCCCGGCTTCATCATCTGGGCGATGGGCCAGACGCAGCACACCAACGGCAACGCGGTGGTGCGCGCGAGCGCCATCCTGATGCTGGCCCTGGGCAACGTCGGGCGGCAGGGCGGCGGCGCCAATATCTACCGCGGCCACGACAACGTGCAGGGCGCGACGGACATCGGTCCCAATCCGGACTCGCTGCCCGGCTACTACGGCATCGCGCCGGGCTCGTTCGCCCATTGGGCGCGGGTCTGGAACGTGGATCTCGACTGGCTGAAAAAGCAGTACGCGTCGGAAGCGATGATGACCAAGCCCGGCATCACCGTATCGCGCTGGCATGACGCCATTCTCGAGAAGAACGAGAACATCGACCAGGATCCGAACTTGCGCGCGGTGATTTTCTGGGGCCACGCGCCGAATTCGCAGAGCCGCGGACCCGACCAGGTCGAGGCGATGAAGAAGGTCGACCTGATGGTGGTGGTTGACCCGTATCCGTCGGCGTCGGCGTCGATGTTCGCGATGGTGCGCAAGGACGGCGCCTATCTGCTGCCGGCGGCGACACAGTTCGAGAGCCAAGGCAGCGTGACGGCGTCCAACCGCTCGATCCAGTGGCGCGAGAAAGTGATCGACCCAGTGTTCGAGTCGCGCACCGACCACATGATCATGTACCAGCTCGCGCAGAAGCTCGGATTTGCCGACCAGCTGGTCGGCAAGAGGGACGGCAAGCAGAACATCAAGCTGGTCAAGGGCAAGGGCGGCATGGACGAGCCCGATATGGAAGACACGCTGCGCGAAGTCAATCGCGGCACCTGGACCATCGGCTACACCGGCCAGACGCCGGAGCGCCTGCAGGCGCACATGCGCAACATGCACCTGTTTGACGTCAAGTCGCTGCGCGCCAAGGGCGGCAAGGATGCCAAGACCGGCTACGACCTGACCGGCGATTACTTCGGGCTGCCGTGGCCGTGCTTCGGTACTGCCGCGATCAAGCATCCGGGCTCGCCGAATCTTTACGACACGTCCCGGCATGTGATGGACGGTGGCGGCAACTTCCGCGCCAATTTCGGCATCGAGAAGGACGGCATCAACCTGCTGGCCGAGGACGGCTCGCATTCCAAGGGCGCTGAAATCACCACCGGGTACCCGGAGTTCGACCACGTGCTGCTGAAGAAACTGGGCTGGTGGGACGAGCTGACGGAAGACGAAAAGAAGGAAGCCGAGGGCAAGAACTGGAAGACCGACCTCTCGGGCGGCATCCAGCGCGTATGCATGAAGCACGGCTGCCATCCGTTCGGCAACGCCAAGGCGCGCGCGGTAGTCTGGAATTTCCCGGACGGCGTGCCGCTGCACCGCGAGCCCTTGTTCAGTCCGCGGCCGGATCTGATCGACAAGTGGCCGACCCACGCCGACCAGAAGGTGCGCTGGCGTCTGCCGGTGCTGTTCAAATCGGTGCAGGACAAGTACAAGGACGCGGGCAAGCAGTTCCCGCTGATCCTGACCAGCGGGCGGCTGGTGGAGTACGAGGGTGGCGGCGAGGAGACGCGCTCCAATCCGTGGCTGGCGGAGCTGATGCAGGACAACTTCGTCGAGATCCATCCGAAGACTGCCGCCAATCGCGGCATCCGCAACGGCGAGTTCGTCTGGGTGAGCTCGCCCGCGGGCGCCAAGATCAAGGTCAAGGCGCTGGTGACTGAGCGCGTCGGCCCGGACACCGTGTTCATTCCGTTCCACTTCTCGGGGTGGTGGCAGGGGCAGGACATGCTGCCCTACTACCCGGAGGGCACCGCGCCGATCGTGCGCGGCGAGGCGGTGAACACGGCGACCACCTACGGTTACGACATTGTCACCATGATGCAGGAAACCAAGACGACGCTTTGCCAGGTCGCGAAGGCATAAGGAGAACGCCATGGCCAGAATGAAATTTCTCTGCGATGCCGAGCGTTGCATCGAGTGCAACGGCTGTGTCACCGCATGCAAAAACGAGAACGAAGTGCCCTGGGGCGTCAATCGGCGCCGCGTGGTCACCATCAACGACGGCGTGGTCGGGGCCGAGAAGTCGATCTCGGTCGCCTGCATGCACTGCTCTGACGCACCGTGCATGGCGGTCTGCCCGGTCGATTGTTTCTACCGCACCGATGACGGCGTGGTGTTGCACGACAAGGACCTGTGCATCGGCTGCGGCTATTGCTTTTACGCCTGCCCGTTCGGCGCGCCGCAGTTTCCGCAGGCGGGCGCGTTCGGCCTGCGCGGCAAGATGGACAAGTGCACGTTCTGTGCCGGCGGCCCGGAAGCGGACCGTTCGGAGGCCGAGTTCAAGAAGTACGGCCGCAACCGCCTCGCCGAAGGCAAGCTGCCGGCCTGCGCCGAGATGTGCTCGACCAAGGCGCTGCTGGGCGGCGACGGCGACGTGATCTCGGACATCTACCGCGAGCGCGTCACGCGGCGCAACAAGGGCTTCGAGGCCTGGGGCTGGGGCACGGCGTATGGCCCGGGCGGCAAGCCCGCCGGGGCGGCGCCCGCGCCGGCGCCCAAGGGCAAGTCATGATCCGCGGCGCGCTGGTGGCGGTCGCAGCGGCCGCCTTGCTTGGCGGGTGCATGGAGGTCGAGCAAACGGCCGGGCCGACCGCGAAGGGCAAGTATCAGGGCAAGCCCGATACCACGCCCTGGAGCAATGAGTCCCTCGCATTGGGGCCCAAATGGACCAAGGGTGACCGCGCGAGCTGGGAAGAGCAGATCAAGAATCGCCAGCTCGGGCAGCATGAGGATCGGCGGATTTACCAATAGCCCGCCAGGGCACGACTAGGAGGAGTCCATGCAGATGCTCTCCCGCGTGACGGGCTGGCTGATCGCTTCATTGCTGCTGGCGTTGCCGGTGGCGGCGCAGCAGCCTGCGTCGGCCGATCCGGCCAATGAAGCGCAGCAGCAGCGTGCCGTGAGCCAGCCGGGCAACAACTCGCCGGTCTGGCGCGACGTGCGCTCGGGCGCGCCGAACTACACCAGCACCCAGGGCCGCGAAGCCGGGGTCCTGATCCAGCCGCAGGCGCGTTTCCCCGGCCAGGACGTGATGTCCACCGCGGGCGAAGCCTGGCGCAGTTTCCGCAACGGTCCGATCACGTTCTACGGCGGCTGGCTGGTGGTGCTGGTCTGCGTGGTCATCGCCGCGATCTACTTCGCCATGGGCCCGATCAAGCTGCACGACAAGCCGAGCGGCCGCACCATCGAGCGCTTTACGCTCGCCGAGCGCTGGGCACACTGGGTGATGGCGATCAGCTTTTGCGTGCTGGGCATCTCGGGCCTGATCATGCTGTTCGGCAAGTACGTGCTGCTGCCGGTGATCGGCTACACGCTGTTTGCATGGCTCACGGCGCTGGCGAAGAACCTGCACAATTTCGTCGCGCCGCTGTTCATCGTCAGCCTGCTGGTCTTCATCGTCATGTACATCAAGGACAACCTGCCCGAGAAGGGCGACCTGGCGTGGCTCGTCAACGGCTGGAAGATGTTCAAGGGCGAGCATCTGCCCTCCGGGCGCTACAACGCGGGCGAAAAAGCCTGGTTCTGGGGCGGCGTCGTGGTGTTGTGCCTGCTGGTCAGTGCCTCCGGGGTGGTGATGCTGTTCCCGAACATCGCTGCCTTTGAACTGCGCGCCACCTTCCAGCAGGCCAGCGTGGTGCACGCCATTGCCGCGGTGCTGGTGATCGCGGCGGGCCTGGGCCACATCTACATGGGCACGATCGGCGTGGAAGGCGCCTACAACAACATGCGCGACGGCGTCACCGACGAAACCTGGGCCAAGGAACACCACCAGTACTGGTACGAGGACGTCAAATCCGGCAAGGTCGCGGCGAAGGCGGGCGCCGAGCCGCATATTCAGGGGTGAGGGAGAAAACATGAACAAACTCGCGATTGTCGCCGTCCTCTCGATTGGACTTGGCATCGGTTCGCTTGCCAGCGTGCAGGCGAAGTTGCCGCCCGCGCCTGCCATGAGCGACGCGGACAAGGCGGCCAAGGCTGCGGCGGACGCGGCAGGCAAGGCCGCAGCTGCCGAGCAGCTCAACAGGGCGATGGACAAGGCGGTGGCGAACTACAAGAAGAACAAGGGCATCGCGATGGATGCCAAGCCCGCGGCGCCCAAAGCAGCGGCGAAATAATAGCGACACTGCCGTAGGCAAAGCAGGGCGCCGCGAGGCGCCCTTTTCTTTTCAGGCGCGCTCTTCCGGCGGCTTGAGGTGGCGAAAGGCGGCCAGCAGCATCAGGTCATAGAGAATTTTCAGGCCACCGCACAGCAGTAGCGGCCAGATCTGGTAGCCGGCGGCAAACAGGGCGCCGGCGAGCGCCGGGCTCGCCGCCGAAGCCAGGCTGCGGGGCACGGCGGTGACGCTGGCCGCGGCCGGCCGCTCGGCCTCGGTGACCACGGCCATCACGTACGAAGAGCGGGTCGGCACGTCCATCTGCGAGAGCGCGGCGCGCACCAGCAGCAGGCCGAGCGCCCATTCAAGCGAGGGCGCAAAGGCGGCGGCGATCAGGCACAAGCTGGAGGGGATATGCGTAAACACCATGGTGTTCACCAGTCCGATGCGCGAGCCGATCCAGGCAGCGACCGGAAAGGAAAATGCCGAGAACACGCCGGTCCAGAAAAAAAACACGCTCGCCGCGGTCAGGGACAGCTCGAAGCGCTCGAACAGCCACAGCGCGAGTAGCGACTGGACCACAAAGCCACCGGCAAAGGCATCGATGCTGAAAAGCGCCGCCAGCCGGTAAACGATGCCGCGTGATGGCCCGAGCGCCGAGGCCGGCGGGGAATCGGAGCGCGGCGCGCGCGCGGTGGCAGGAATCCCGCGATAGGCAATACCGCCCAGCACGCCCAGTGCGGCATAGGCGAAAAACATTATTTTGATCGCTGCGAGCGTGCCGATGCCGAACAGGGCAAGCCATTCGGGCGTGCCCGCCAGCAGCGAGCCGAACGCGCCGGCGAGAGCGCCGGTCAGGCTGTAGCGGGCGAACGCCCGCGTCCGGTGCGCCGGCGCGACCGCGCCTGACAGGACCGTATGCTCGAGCGGCACGAAGATGCTGGTACTGCCGCCGGAAGGATTGATGGTACCGACGAAGGCGACCAGCAAGAGGATCGCGTAGTCGCTGGCGATGGCGTAGGCGAGGCCGGTGGCGGCCATCAGCGCCGAAGCGGCGAGCAGCAGCAGGCGATGATCGCGGCCCCCGCCCAGCAGACCGATGGCGAGCGTGAGGAGCGCCGAGCCCAGCAGCGCCAGCGAGGCGATCACGCCGACCTCGAAAGCCGAAAGGCCGAGCGTGGTGAGATAGACCGGCAGCAGGATGGCGACGAAACCGTCGCCGAAATCCCGGATCGCCCGCGCGAGGTAGACGTTGCTGGCCGGGTTAGACACCATCCACCAGGATTAATCTACTGCTCGCTGCCTTCAGCCGCAGCCCGAGCACGGGTGCGTACTCGGGCGAGTGGTACCACTTGCGCGCCTGCTCCATCGAGGGAAACTCGATTACCACCATGCGCGCCGGCGCCCAGCCGCCTTCCTTGGTCTCCACCGTCCCGCCGCGCACGGCATAGCGGCCGCCGTACTTCGCCACGGTGGCTGGAACCTGCTTGCGGTATTCCTCGAACAGCGTTGGATCAGTGACGTTGACTTCGGCGATTACATAGGCGCTCATGGCTGGTGCTCCTGTTTTTGGGGTCAGCGCAGCAGCGTAACGACGAGGCCAGCGAGCGCGCAAGCGCCGATCACCGGCATGATGCCGGCCTTGTAGCGAAACAGCGCAACGAACGCGCCGGCACCGATCAGCGCCGAGAGCCACTCGATGCGTCCCTCCCAGCCTTGCGGCCAGAGCACGTGCCAGGCGAAGAACAGCGCCAGGTTGACGATGACGCCGACCACCGCCGCGGTGATGCCGGTGAGCGGCGCGCTGAATTTCAGGTTGCCGTGCGTGGTCTCGACGAACGGCGCCCCGGCGAAGATGAACACGAACGAGGGCAGGAAGGTAAAAAATGTCGCCACCAGCGCGCCCGCCGCGCCGGCCCAGAACAGCGCCTCGCCGCCGAACAGCGCCTGGCTCCAGGCGCCGACGAAGGCGACGAACGCCACCACCATGATCAGCGGCCCCGGCGTGGTCTCTCCCAGCGCCAGCCCGTCGATCATCTGCTGTGCGCTGAGCCATTGGTAGTTCTCGACGGCGCCCTGGTATACGTAGGGCAGGACCGCGTACGCGCCGCCAAACGTAAGCAGCGCCGCCTTGCTGAAAAACCAGCCCATCTGGGTCAGCGTGCCTTGCCAGGAGAAGGCAGAGGCGAGCGCCGCCATGGCGGCACCCCACAAGGCGAGGCCGATGCCGAGGTAAACGCCCAGTTTCAGCCACGAGAAGCGCGCGTGCGCCGGGGTGGGCGTGTCATCGTCGATCAGCGCCGGGCCGTACGCGCCCTGGCCTTTGTGGTGCTGGTTCTGGGAGGAGAAAACGCCGGGATAAAAGCGCCCACCAAGCGAGCCCAAGATACCGGCCGCCAGCACGATGGCGGGGAACGGCGCCTTGAGAACGAAGATCGCCAGGAAGGCCGCGGCTGCCAGCGCCCACAGCGCCGGATGCCTGAGCGCGCGCTGGCCGATGCGCCAGGCGGCCGCGAGGACGATGGCCACCACCGCCGGTTTGATGCCGTAGAAAATGCCCGCCACCAGCGGCACGTTGCCGTACACGAGGTAGATCCAGGTGAGCGCAATCAGGATGAAAACCGAGGGCAGCACGAACAGCGCGCCGGCGACGATGCCGCCGAGGCTGCGGTGCATCAGCCAGCCGATGTACGTGGCGAGCTGCTGCGCTTCCGGCCCGGGCAGCACCATGCAGTAGTTCAGCGCATGCAGGAAGCGCTTCTCCGAAATCCAGCGCCGGCCCTCGACCAGCTCCTGGTGCATGATCGCGATCTGGCCGGTGGGTCCGCCGAAGCTGATGAAGCCGAGCTTCAGCCAGAACCGCAGGGCCTCGGCAAAGCTGACCTTGGCGGGAGCGGCGGCGTTCACTTGTTTCGTACCGGCCTGCCGGACTTTTTCCAGTCTTCGATGCCGCCGGTAAGAAAGCGCGCAGCGATCCCGGCGTCGCGCAGGCGCGCCGCTGTGGACTGGCCGACTTCGTGTCCGTAGACACAGTAGACGACGACTTCCGAGCCCGCCAGCTCCTGCGCCCAATCCTCTACGCGTTCCGGGTCGCGCCAGACCGCGCCTTCGATGAGCTCTGGCGAGGCCTCGTAGGCGCCTTTGCGCCGCACATCGATTCGCTTGATGGTGGCGGAACGCTGCAGTTCGTCTGCGCCGGCGGAAAGGGCTGCGGTCGAAGCCTCAACCGCCGCGGCATAGCGCAGCGCCACACCGTCCCAGTCGATGTTGTCCATGTATGCGGCGACGTAGGCCTTGGCGTCGGCGCCGAAATCCATGTGGTAAGCGTGCTCGTACATGTCGAGCGCGAGTATCGGAACCGCTCCGGCCAGCAGGTGCGTATGCTCCGGCGCCCAGTGATTGACCAGCCGCTGCTCCCGGGCAGACCAGGAAAGCAGGGCCCAGCCTGAACCACCCCCCAAGGCAGTGCCGAGCGCAACGAACTCTGCGCGCCAGCGCTCAACCGAGCCGAAATCGCGCTTCAGGCCGACTCCGAGCCCCGCTGGCTTGCCGGCCGCTCTTAGCACGCCGTCGCCGCCCAGGCAGGCGAAGTACAGTTCATGCAGGACCATCGAATTGGCAGCGATCAGCTCCTCGCGCTTCAAGCCGTTGACCTGAAATACCGGCGCGGCCGCCCAGTCGAGCGTGGCGAGTTGCGCGCGAATCGCTTGCAGCCGCCGCACGGCGCCGCCGTAGTTGTTCTGGTGGTGCGATTGAAGCAGGCGCGCCGATAGACCGCGCAGGCGCTCCGGCACAAAGGCGAGCGGTTGCAGATCGAGTCTCATTTGTAGGCCTCAGGATTCCAGGTGTGGCTCTCTTGCTTGCCTTCCTTGCACCAGCGGTACAGGGCGTCGTAGAGCACCATGCCGTGCTCGAGCATTTGGTGATCCTCCGGGTACAGCCGCGACAGGCCGAGCGAGACGGCGAGCAGGCCAGCGGCCTGCGGCGCGAGATCCGGCCGGCCGGTATCCGCGCCGCGCACGATCAGCGCGAGTTGCTCGAGCGCCGGCTCCTGCAACTGGTAGCGGGCGATAAAGGCGTCGAAACTGCATTGCTCGCCTTCGTGCGTGAACTCGACGTCAGGCACGTCGTACGGCACTGCCTCGCGCTCGGCGGCGACGCGCTTCACCTCGGGCGTCGGCACGTAGAGAAACTCGGCCTGCGGATCGATGAAGCGCCGCAGCAGCCAGGGGCAGGCGATGCGATCGATCTTGGGGCGCTCGCGCGTCACCCAGCGGGAACTCGCGCCTTTCGGTTTGCCGAACAGCGCTCCGCCGGCTTCACGCCAGGCTTCGATGCCGCCTTCCAGGTATCGGGCGCCCAGCGTCTTCGCCACGCCCTGGCTGACTTCGTGCCCGTGAACGCAGTAGACGACGACCTCGGCCGTGCCGGGCAGGCTGTTGCGCCACTCGGCTGCCTGAAGCGGGTCGCGCCGCAGGGCGCCGCGAATCAGGTCCGGCGCGCCGAGAAAGGCCGGCTGCTTGCGCACATCGATGATGAGCGGCGGACGGCCGGAGGCAACGGATTGACGGAGGGAAGCGGCTGAGATTGCAGGTGCGTCCATGGCTCTCTCCTTAGGAGACCTGCAGAGCTTGGACGCACCGGCGTCTTGGATAGCGCGGGGAGCCTGCAATCCCCGCGAGGCGCGGATGATGCGCGCGAAGCTGCGCCCCTGTCAAGTTACCCGCTCATGCCGTCCGTTTTCTCGGCCGCGGCTGCTTCAGCCAGGCGAGTGCCGCGCTCAACGCCTCACGGCTTCCCGCGCTCGATGCATCGTAACCCGGGAGCTGTGCCGCCGCCTGCACGAACTCGCGGCTGCGCATCGTCGCGAGCAATACTTGCAGTGCCGCCGAGCGAAAGCGGCGCCGCTCCAGCGCAAGGTAGTAGCGCTCGGTAGCGAGGGGCACGAACTCGAGCGCGTAGCGCGCCGCGGCGGCGCGCAGCCCGAAACCTGCCTCGGCACGGCCATCCGCCACTGCCGCGGCGACTGCGAGATCCACGCCGTCATGCGGCCCGACGCCGGGCGGCCGGTTGAGAAAGCGCAGGCCCGGGCGCGCCAGATCGCGCACGCCGCGCACGCGCACTCCCGGGCGCACGATGATGCCTTGTTCCCGGGTCACGAAATGCAGCAGCTGATGCTTGTGCGGATCGAGCCAGCGTCCGAGCGCGGCCGCAGCGGCGGCGGCTCTCGGCAGCGCATCGGCGACGTGGAATCCCGCGAGATCGCATTCGCCGCGCGCCAAACCGGCCAGGCATTCGTCCGCGCCGCGGAAGGTGAGAGCCAGCTGCAGGCTTGGCGCGCAGAGTCGCGCCAGCAGCGGCAAGGCCAGATCGTGGCTTGCGTGCAGCGCAAGCCGCGACTTCTGCCCGGGCGCGGCAATGCTGAGCATCTCGCGCAATTCCCGGCGCAGCCGCTCGCCCTGCGCGTCGAGAACCTTGCGCACATGGGCGTCCGCTTCCAGCAATTTTTGTCCGTACGCGGTGAGGCGTGCGCCGCGCCCGCGCTGCATCTCGACCAGCGGCGCGCCCAGCGCGTGCGCTCCCGCCCCGAGCAGGCCCCAGGCATGGCGGTAGGACAGGCCCACCGCGTGTGCGGCTTCGCGCAGCGAGGCTGCGCGCGTGAGCGCCGAAAGAACGCCGAGCAACGCCTGGCCGTGGCGCGGCGACAGGCCGGCGCCCGACAGCCAGCGCGTTTTCAGGTCGAGGTCCGGCCCTATATGCAAATTCATGCCTATTTTTCGTTCCGTCATTGCTCGACTACAGTGATATTGGCGGATTCAATATGCAAAAGCAAACATAACAATGGCTGCGCTAGGCGAAGCGCTGACGGGCGCGGTCGGGCTGATGGTCTCGGGCGACGCCACGCTGGGCGGCATCGTCGCGCTCAGCCTGGCGGTCAGCCTGTCGGCGGTGCTGTTCGCGACGCTGCTTGGACTGCCGCTCGGCGCCGCCATCGCAGTCGGGCGCTTCCCGGGCCGGCGCGCGCTGATCGTGCTGCTGAACGCGCTCATGGGCCTGCCCCCGGTCGTCGCGGGCTTGCTCGTATACCTGCTGCTGTCGCGTGCCGGCCCGCTCGGTGAGTTCGGCCTGCTGTTTACGCCGAGCGCCATGGTGATCGCGCAGACGGTGCTGGTGCTGCCGATCATTGCGGCGCTTTGCCGGCAGTCGGTCGAGGACGCCTGGGCCGAATATCAGGAGCAATTGCGTTCGCTCGGCGCGGACGGCGCGCGCGCGGCGCTGACCCTGGTCTGGGACATCCGATTTTCCCTCGTTACCGCGGTGCTGGCGGGCCTGGGGCGGGCGCTCGCCGAGGTCGGTGCGGTGATCATCGTCGGCGGCAATATCGACGGCGTCACCCGCGTGATGACGACCTCCATCGCGCTGGAGACGTCGAAAGGCGACCTGCCGCTCGCCCTTTCGCTCGGTTTCATTCTGATCGCGTTGGTGATCCTGCTGAACGCAGCCGCTCACCTCATCAAGGAAGCCGCCGAGCGGCGCTACGGCTGATGTCCGGCGCGCACGGCATCCTTCCGCTGACGCTACACGAGTTGCGGTTCGCGACCGGCGGGCGCCGGATCATCGACGGCATATCGGCCGAGATCGGTCCGGGTCCGGCGACAATCATTCTTGGCGCCAACGGCGCCGGCAAGAGCGTGCTGATGCGCCTGATGCACGGTCTGCTCAAGCCGAGCGCGGGCGAAATCCGCTGGGGCGCGCAGGATCCCGAGCGGGTGCGGCGCGGGCAGGCGATGCTGTTTCAGCATCCGGTGATGCTGCGCCGCTCGGCGCTTGCCAATATTCTGTACGCGCTCGACCTCGCGCGCGTACCGGCTGCCCGGCGCGAGGGGCAGGCCATGGATGCACTGCGCGAAGTGGGCCTGGCGCGCGCTGCGCACCGGTCGGCACGCGTTCTCTCCGGCGGCGAGCAACAGCGGCTGGCGCTGGCACGCGCCTGGGCGCTGCACCCGGAGGTGCTGTTCCTCGACGAACCAACCGCGAACCTGGATCCTGGCGCGACGCGCGAGATCGAGAACGTGATCAAGGCCTTTGATGCGTCCGGGACCAAGATCATCATGTCGACGCACAACCTGGGACAGGCGCGGCGCCTGGGCGACGAGGTGCTGTTCCTCCACCAGGGGCGCCTCGCCGAGCGCGCCGAGATGGCCTGCTTCTTCAGGCAGCCCGCCTCTGCGGAAGCGGCGGCATTCATCAAGGGAGAATTGCCATGGGTTTGACGAGAATTCTTATCGCCCTTTCCCTGTGTTTGACCTTTTCAAGTGAAGCGCAACAAGGTTTCATTACCGTTGCCTCGACCACGTCGACCGAGCAGTCGGGGCTGTTCAAGCACCTGCTGCCGATCTTCGAGCGAAAAACCGGCATTCAGGTGCGGGTGGTGGCGCTAGGAACCGGTCAGGCGCTCGACATGGGCAGGCGCGGAGACGCGGACGTCGTGCTTGTGCATGCAAAGCTGCTGGAAGAGAAATTCGTCGCCGAGGGCTACGGCGTGCAGCGCTTCGAGGTGATGTACAACGATTTCGTGCTGGTGGGGCCGAAATCGGATCCGGCGAAAGTCGGCGGCGGAACCGATATCGTCGCGGCGCTCCAGAAAATCAAGTCAGCGCAGGCGCCGTTCGCTTCGCGCGGCGATCGTAGCGGCACACATTTCGCGGAACTTGCGCTCTGGAAGGCCGCCGGCATCGACATTGCCAGCGACAAGGGCCCCTGGTACCGCGACACCGGATCCGGAATGGGTCCGACCCTGAACACCGCCTCCGGGATGAACGCCTACGCGCTCAGTGACCGGGCAACCTGGTTGTCATTCAAGAACCGCGGCGAGCTGGTGATATCCGTGCAGCACGACCGGCGCTTGTTCAATCAGTACGGCGTGATCCTGGTCAATGCCGCGAAGCACCCGCACGTCAAAAGGGAGATGGGCCAGCGTTTCATCGACTGGATCGTTTCCAGCGCAGGACAGCAGGCGATCAACGAGTATAAGATCGGCGGCGAACAGCTTTTCTTTGCCAACGCGGTCAAGTGAACTTTACCGTCCATGGAACCTTCGCTGACCGTTCTGCTCGCCGCGGGCATGCTGGTGGCCGCATTCCTCTACGCAGCGGTGGGACATGGCGGGGCGTCAGCGTACATCGCGGCGATGGCGATCGCTGGCGTGGCGCCTGCGGAAATGCGCCCAATCGCGCTGCTGCTCAACGTCCTGGTCGCGAGCGTCGCGACGCTCAAGTTTTATCGCGCCGGACATTTTCGCCGGCCGTTGTTCTGGCCGTTTGCCGCGCTCTCGATTCCGGCCGCCTACCTGGGCGGGACCATCGTCCTGCCGGGGACGGCTTACCGGATACTGGTCGGGCTGGTGCTGCTGTACGCGGGATGGCAGCTGTGGTGGAGTGCCCGGACCGGTGCGGAGTTGCGGCCGCTGCGACAGATTGCCGTGGGCCTCGCGATGACCATCGGCGCGCTGCTGGGGTTGCTTTCCGGCCTGACCGGCGTGGGCGGCGGCATTTTTCTCAGCCCGCTGCTGCTGCTCTTTGGCTGGGCGGGAACCAAGCAGACCTCGGCGGTCGCCGCGCCCTTCATCCTGGTGAATTCTTTGGCGGGATTGGCAGCCGGTCTTGTAAGGAATCCCACCCTTCCGCCCGACTATGTCTGGTGGCTGATGCCGGCGGTGCTGATCGGGGGCTGGGCCGGCGCGGAGTATGGCAGCCGGCGCTTCGCCAATCCGCTCATCCGGCGCGTGCTGGCGGCGGTTCTTGCGATCGCCGGTGCAAAGATGGTTCTGGTGTAGATTCCAAAGCCGCGTTCCCATCGCTCAAATTCCCGGGACAGCCATGAGCAACTACTTTGAATCCGAAGACTTGAAGAAATTCGGCGACATCGGCCAGCATGCCAAGGGGCTGGCGGATGGATTTTTCAAGTACTACGACGAGGCGACGGGCGCCGACGGCGCGCTCAGCAAGCGCGAAAAGGCGCTGATCGCGCTCGCCGTCGCGCACGCCGAAAAATGCCCGTACTGCATCGATGCCTATACCACGCGCTGCCTGGAAACCGGTTCCAATCCGGAGCAGATGATGGAGGCGGTGCATGTGGCGGCGGCGATGCTGGCCGGCATCGCGCTGGTGCACTCGGTGCAAATGCAGAATCACCTGAAGAAAATGGTCCTTTGAATACCGTCGTCAAGCTCAAGCTCGCCCCTGCGCCGCCGAAGTACGATTTCGAGGCGCTGCTGCGCGCGCGCGCCATCGAGTTGCCGCCGCTCGGCATCGACACGCTGCAGGTCAACATCACCAAACTGTGCAACCAGGTCTGTCGCCACTGCCACGTCGATGCGTCTCCGGCGCGCCGGGAGATGCTGTCGCCCGAGGGCGTGGCGAAATGCCTGGAAATTCTCGAGCGCCATCCGCAGATCGCGAGTCTCGACCTGACCGGCGGCGCGCCGGAACTGCACCCGGAATTCGACGCCTTCGCCAAGCGGGCCGTCGCGATCGGCAAGCACGTGATGGTCCGTCACAACCTGACCGTGCAGCTGGACGGCGACCCGCTGACCGGCGAGAGCAAGCAATACCTGCCGCAGTTCTTCGCCCGCAATCGCGTCGAGGTGATCTCCTCGCTGCCGTATTACCAGGAATACTTCACTGACGCGCAACGCGGCTCGGGTGTGTTCAAGAAGAGCCTGCAGGCGCTGCGCCGCCTCAACGAGGTTGGTTATGGCGCCGAGGGCAGCGGGCTGGTGCTGAACTTGGTCTACAACCCGGTGGGCCCCTACCTGCCGGCCGCGCAGGCGGCGCTGGAGGCGGACTACAAACGGGAACTCAGGGACAGGTTCGGAGTGGCGTTCAACCGCCTGTTCACGATCACCAACATGCCGATCAACCGCTTCAAACTGCACCTGGACAAGTCCGGCCAGTACGAGGCGTACATGGAAAAACTGTGGGCGGCCTTCAATCCGGCGGTTGCCGAAAGCGTCATGTGCCGGACCCTGATCAGCGTCGATCACCAGGGAAGGATCTACGACTGCGATTTCAACCAGATGCTGGAGTTGCGGGCCTCGGCCGCGGGCGGCCGGTTGTTCAGCATCTTCGACTTCGATTTCAACCAGTTGCTCAAGCGACGGATCCGCTTCGACGAGCATTGCCTCGGCTGCACCGCGGGCGCGGGCAGTTCCTGTGGCGGCGCAGTCGCCTGACGCGGTCCACGCGGCGATGAAAACGTTCGGCTTTGCCGGCTGGTCCGGCAGCGGCAAAACCACGTTGATCGAGAAACTGATTCCGCTGTTCGTCAAGCGGGGGCTGGAGGTTTCGCTGGTCAAGCATGCGCACCACAGCTTCGACGTCGACCTGCCCGGCAAGGACTCCTACCGGCACCGTCACGCGGGCGCGGCCGAAGTGCTGGTAACTTCCTCGCGGCGATGGGTGCTGATGCACGAATTGCGCGGCGCAAAGGAGCCCGCCCTCGACGACCAGGTGAAGCGCCTGTCGCCCTGTGACCTGCTGATCGTGGAAGGCTTCAAATTCGCGTCGATTCCGAAGCTGGAAGTCTGGCGCCCCGAAACCGGCGAAGGATTTCTGCACCCGAAGGACCCGCATATCGTGGCGGTGGCAAGCGACGCTGCGGTGCAGACTACGCTGCCGCTGCTCGACCTGAACGATCCTCCGTCGATTGCCGCCTTCATCCTGCGGCACCTGAAGCTCGCATGAACCAGGGCCTGCTGGCGGTGGACGAGGCGCTCGAGCGGCTGCTGGCCGGCGCGACGCCGGTCGCCGAAATCGAGCCGGTGCCGACGCTGGCGGCTACCGGACGCGTGCTCGCGCGGGCGCAATCCTCGACCATGGATGTTCCGCCGATGGACAACAGCGCCATGGACGGCTATGCGCTGCGCCTCGCCGACCTGACCGGCCCGGATACGACCCTGCGCGTCGCGCAGCGCATTCCCGCCGGCTCGCTGGGCAAGACGCTCGCGCCAGGTACCGCAGCGCGGATTTTCACCGGCGCCCCGGTTCCTGCGGGAGCGGACGCGGTCGTCATGCAGGAGCATTGTTCTGCTTCCGGCGATTCGGTCCTGATCAAAAAAATGCCCAGGCAAGGCGAGTGGATCAGGCGGACTGGCAGCGACATTCGCAAAGGCGACCGGGTGCTGGCGGCGGGCAAGCGCCTGCTGCCGCAGGACACGGGGCTCGCGGCGTCGGTCGGGATCAAGACGCTGCCGGTCTTCCGCAGGCTGCGGCTCGGCCTGTTTTTCACCGGCGATGAGCTGGTGATGCCGGGGGATCCGCTGTCGCCGGGCCGCATCTACAACTCCAACCGGTTCACGCTGAACGGGCTTGCCAGCGCCTTTGGCTGCGAAGTGCGCGACTACGGCATCGTGCCGGACCAGCTCGCAGCGACGCGCGCGGTGCTGCGCCAAGCGGCGGCCGAGAACGACGTGATCGTCACTTCCGGAGGCGTGTCGGTCGGCGACGAAGACCATGTCCGGCCGGCGGTCGAAGCCGAGGGATCGCTGCTGCTGTGGCGAATCGCCATGAAACCGGGCCGGCCACTGGCTTTTGGCAAGGTGCAGAATTCGTATTTCATCGGCCTGCCGGGAAATCCCGTTTCCAGTTTTGTCACTTTTCTCATTTTTGTCCGCCCATTCCTGCTCAAGACACAGGGAGTCGCGGAGGTCGCGCCGCGGGTGATCGAGGCGCGTGCCGATTTCGACTGGCTCAAGCCCGACGCGCGGCGAGAATTCCTGCGCGTAAAATGGAATGCGCAGGGCGGGCTGGATGTTTATCCGACGCAGGATTCTGCGGTGCTGACGTCGACGGCCTGGGCCGACGGCCTGGCCGACAACCCGGCGGGCCAGGTGATCCGCCGCGGCGACCGCGTCCGCTTCCTGCCGTACTCGGAGATTTACCGGTGATTTTCGCGTGAAGGTGAAGGTTCTGTATTTCGCGAGCGTGCGGGAGAAGCTCGGCAAGGGTGCCGAGGAGATCGATCTGCCCGCGGGCATCGCCAGCGTCGCCGGCCTGCGCGCCCATCTGCAGTCGCGCGGCGGGGCCTGGGCCGATGCGCTCGCGCAGACCAAACTGCTGCGTACCGCCGTGAACCAGGACATGGTGCCGGCGGCGACGCCGATCAAGGCGGGCGATGAGGTCGCCTTCTTTCCCCCGGTGACCGGCGGATGAAAATTTCAGTGCAAAAGGAAGACTTCGATCTCGGGGTCGAAGTAAAGGCGATCTCGCGCAGCCCGCATGTCGGCGCCGTGGCGAGTTTCGTCGGCCTGGTGCGCGAGGTGCCGATGACGCTGGAGCACTATCCCGGCATGACCGAGCGCGCGATCGGCGCCATCGTCGAGCAGGCGCGCTTGCGCTGGAAGATCATGGACGCTGCGGTCATCCACCGCTACGGCGCGTTGCAGCCGAACGATCAGATCGTGCTGGTGGCAGTGGCGAGCGCCCATCGCGGCGATGCCTTTGCCGCCTGCGAGTTCATCATGGATTACCTGAAGACGCAGGCGCCGTTCTGGAAGAAGGAAAAGACCCCGGAAGGCGAACGCTGGGTCGAGGCGAAAGTCGTGGACGACCAGGCGGCCGAGCGCTGGCGATGAGCGCCGCGGGATTCACCGCGGTGGCGATCGGGGCGGTGCTGGGCGCCTGGCTGCGCTGGGGCCTGGCCGCCTGGCTCAATCCGCTGCAGCCAAACCTGCCGCTTGGCACGCTGACTGCGAACGTCGCCGGCGGTTACCTGGTGGGGTTAGGAATCGCATTTTTTTCCGCCAACAGCGCGCTTGCGCCGGAATGGCGGCTTGCCTGCATTACAGGTTTTCTCGGCGCGTTGACCACGTTTTCGACTTTTTCCGCCGAATCGGTGGAACTGTTGCTGGCAGGGCGGTTCGGCGCGGCGGCGCTGCACTCCGGCGCCCACCTTTTTGGCGCAATCGTCGCCACCCTGCTCGGGGTCTTGAGCTATCGTCTGCTTGCCTGACCCGGCGCCCAGCGCCGCTCGCACGCCTTGAATACGGGGCCATCGCCCCCATTTGAAATCTAGTAATCCCGACTGGATCAGGCTCATGCGATACGACAAGTTCACGACCAAGCTGCAGGAGGCCCTGGCCGAAGCTCAGAGCCTCGCGCTGGGACGCGACCACCAGCAGATCGAGCCCGCGCATCTGCTGCTCGCCCTGTTGTCGCAGGAGGACGGCGGAGTCGCCTCGCTGGTGGCCAAGGCCGGCGGCAACGCCAACGCGCTCAAGCAGTCCCTCACGCAAGTGCTGGACCGGCTGCCCAAGGTCGAGGGCACTTCCGGCGAAGTGCACCTGTCGCGCGAACTCGGCAACCTGCTCAACGTTGCGGACAAAGAAGCGCAGAAGCGGGGCGACCAGTACATCGCCGCCGAGCTTTTCCTCATGGCCTGTGCCGCGGACAAAGGCGAAACCGGCAGGCTGCTCGGACAGCATGGCGTCGATCGGAAAAATCTTGAAAAAGCGGTCGAGCAGGTGCGCGGCGGAGAAAAGGTCGCGTCGCAGGCCGAGGAAAGCCAGCGGCAGGCGCTGAAGAAATACACCCTCGAGCTCACCGAGCGCGCCCGGCAGGGCAAGCTCGATCCGGTGATCGGGCGCGACGACGAAATCCGGCGCTGCATCCAGATCCTGCAGCGGCGCACCAAGAACAACCCGGTGCTGATCGGCGAGCCCGGTGTCGGCAAGACGGCGATCGTCGAGGGCCTGGCGCAGCGCATCGTCAACGGCGAGGTGCCGGATTCGCTCAAGCACAAGCGCGTGCTGGTGCTCGACATGGCGTCGCTGCTGGCGGGCGCGAAATACCGCGGCGAATTCGAGGAGCGTCTCAAGTCGGTGCTGAAGGAACTCGCCCAGGACGAAGGCAGCAGCATCGTGTTCATCGACGAGACCCACACCATGGTCGGCGCCGGCAAGGCCGAGGGCGCGATCGACGCCGGCAACATGCTCAAGCCGGCGCTGGCGCGCGGCGAACTGCACTGCATCGGCGCCACCACGCTGGATGAATACCGCAAGCACGTGGAAAAGGACGCGGCACTGGAACGCCGTTTCCAGAAAGTGCTGGTTGGCGAACCGACTGTGGAGGCGACCATCGCCATCCTGCGCGGGCTGCAGGAGCGCTACGAAGTGCACCACGGCGTCGAAATCACCGACCCGGCGATCGTCGCCGCAGCCGAACTCTCGCACCGCTACATTACCGACCGTTTCCTGCCCGACAAGGCGATCGACCTGATCGACGAGGCGGCGGCGCGCATCAAGATCGAGATCGATTCCAAGCCCGAGGCCATGGACCGGCTCGACCGGCGGCTGATCCAGCTGCGCATCGAGCGCGAGGCGGTGCGCAAGGAAAAGGACGAATCCTCGCGCAAGCGCTTTTCGCTGATCGAGGATGAAATCAAGCAGCTGGAGAAGGAGTATTCCGACCTGGAGGAGATCTGGAAGGGCGAAAAGGCGCAGGTGCAGGGCAGCCAGCACGTCAAGGAAGAGCTGGAAAAGCTGCGCCTGCAGATGGATGAAGCCAAGCGCAAGGGCGACTGGCAGCGCATGTCCGAGATCCAGTACGGCAAGATTCCGGCGCTCGAATCGCAGTTGAAGAGCCAGGACCGGCCGCTCAAGGCGCAACTGGTCCGCACGCAGGTAGGCGCCGAGGAGATCGCCGAAGTCGTGTCGCGCTCGACCGGCATTCCGGTGTCGAAGATGATGCAGGGCGAGCGCGAGAAGCTGCTCAACATGGAGCAGCGACTGCACCAGCGCGTGGTCGGCCAGGACGAGGCTGTGCGCATGGTGTCGGACGCGATCCGGCGCTCGCGCTCAGGGCTGTCGGACCCGAACCGGCCGTATGGAAGTTTCCTGTTCCTGGGACCTACCGGGGTCGGCAAGACCGAGCTTTGCAAGGCGCTTGCCGCGTTCCTGTTCGATTCCGAGGACCACCTGATCCGCATCGACATGTCCGAGTACATGGAGAAGCACTCGGTCGCACGCCTGATCGGCGCGCCGCCGGGCTACGTCGGCTATGACGAGGGCGGCCAGCTCACCGAGCTGGTGCGCCGCAAGCCCTACGCGGTGATCCTGTTCGACGAGGTCGAGAAGGCGCACCCGGACGTTTTCAACGCCTTGCTGCAGGTGCTGGACGAAGGCCGCATGACCGACGGGCAGGGACGCACCGTGGATTTCAAGAACACGGTGATCGTGATGACCTCGAACCTCGGCTCGCACATGATCCAGAGCATGGCCGAGAGCGACTACGGCGTCGTGAAGCTGGCGGTGATGGGCGAGGTGAAGAGCCATTTCCGGCCCGAGTTCGTCAACCGCATCGACGAGATCGTGGTGTTCCACACGCTCGCGGACGAAAACATCCGCTCGATCGCGCGCATCCAGCTCGCGCTGCTGGCCGAGCGGCTGGCCAAGCTCGAGTATGGCCTGGAGGTCGCCGACAGCGCGGTGGCCGAGCTGGCGAAAGTCGGGTTCGACCCGGTTTACGGCGCGCGGCCGCTGAAGCGCGCGATCCAGTCGGACCTCGAAAACCCGCTGGCGAAAGCGATCCTGGAGGGGCGCTTCGCGCCGAAAGACACGATCCGCGTCGACTACCGCGGCAACAAGATGACGTTCGAGAAGGCGCCCGCCAAGACCAAGGCCGCGGCCTGATCGGCGCCGGCCCGCACCTTGCGGGTCTGCTGCAGCAGTTCTTCCCAGAGGCCGTCCATGTCCTTGCGGAAGATCACCTCCTGGTCGGCGCTGAGCACGGACCACAGCCCGCGATCGACTTCGCCCTTCAGCTCCCCCGGGCGCCAGCCGACGTAGCCTACGTAATAGCGCGCGTCGTTCGGTTTGGACTCGATGATCTGGTCAATGGTGTTGGCGCGAAACGCGAGGTACAGGTTCTTCATCAGCAGCAAGGTGCCGCTTCCGGGCACCGCGTCGGCCCGCACGATCGCCACCAGCGCGCCGCGCGAGAACGGCCCGCCGTAGTAGACCGGATCGATGACCTTCTTGGACGGCTCGTGTTCGGGGAACAGGCTGCCGAGCGACGCGCGCGTCGGCTTGTTGATGATGACGCCGATATGGCCGCCGTTCGGCGCCGGCGCGGCGACCAGTACCGTCTGCCGGTAGTCGAAATCCCGCAGCGACGGATGCGCGACCAGGATTATCGCGTCGTTTTCCTGCGCCGGCGCGGGCGAAGCCGCCCCCACCAGCAGGGCGAGCGCAAGCAGGGTGCGCGTGACAAAGGCCATGTCCAAGCCATTGTAACGCGTCATCTGCTGACCCGGGGCCCGAGGCGCTGCGCCCGTTCGAGCAATTCCTCCCACAGGCCGTCCAGTTTTTCGCGGAATATCGTCGCCTCATCGGCCGGCAGCACGTGCCAGCCGTCGCGCATGAATTCGCTTTCCAGCTGGCGCGGCGCCCAGCCGGAAAATCCGGCGTACAGGCGGTAGCGGGCCTGCGGATCCATCAGCAGCTTCTCGATGTTGTCCTGGTGCATCGTCAGGTAGACGCCTTTCAATACGTGAAACGCCGCTTTTTCCGGCACCGCGTCGGAGCGAAAAAGCGAGACGAGCGCCCGGCGCATCACCGGCCCGCCGTAGAAGATCGGCTCGCGGTAGTTTTCGGTCGGCAGATCGCGCGACAGCAGCTGCTGCAGCTTGAGCGTGGTCGGCCGGTTGATGATCACGCCCACGGTGCTCGCATCCTCGGTCTGGGTGACCAGCACTACCGTGCGTGCGAAATTCGGGTCGATCAGCGTCGGCTTGGCGATCAGGAACAGGCCGTTGGCGGGCAGCGTCTGCTGGGCGCGTATCCAGCCCGGCGCTAGCAGGCAAGCCGCGACCAGCAAGCGGATCCAGAAGCCGCGCATGTCAGCGCAGCGCACCGATCAGAGCTTCTTTTCCTCGCCGCCTGCGTGAGGTTTCGGCGCCAGCGTTTGCTCGTCCCCCTTGTAGTCGCCGATCACGCCCTTCAACGGGCATACCTTGAAGGCCGGGCATTTCGTGCAACCGGCGACGATGGCAATCGGACAAAGGGTCATGGTTTCCTCCTTTGTTGGGTCAACTGAAAGCCTGAATCCCGGTTATCGCGCGGCCGAGGATCAGGGCGTGGATGTCGTGCGTGCCCTCGTAAGTGTTGACCACTTCCAGATTGACGAGGTGGCGGGCGACGCCGAATTCGTCGGAAATGCCGTTGCCGCCCATCATATCGCGCGCCAGGCGCGCGATATCGAGCGACTTGCCGCAGGAGTTGCGCTTGAGGATCGAGGTGATCTCGACTGAGGCGCTGCCTTCATCCTTCATGCGGCCCAGGCGCAGGCAGCCCTGCAGCCCGAGGGTGATCTCGGTCTGCATGTCGGCCAGCTTCTTCTGGATCAGCTGGTTTGCGGCCAGCGGCCGGCCGAATTGTTTCCTGTCGAGGACATAATTTCTTGCTCTGAAAAAACAATCTTCTGCTGCACCAAGAGCACCCCAGGAAATGCCGTAGCGCGCCGAATCGAGGCAGGTGAAGGGTCCTTTGAGGCCGCGCACCTCGGGGAAGGCGTTTTCCTCGGGGCAGAACACGCCATCCATCACGATCTCGCCCGTGATGGAGGCGCGCAGGCCGACTTTGCCGTGGATCGCGGGGGCGCTCAAGCCCTTGGAGTTTTTCTCCAGGACGAAGCCCCGGATCGCGCCTTCGTCGTCTTTCGCCCAGACGACGAACACGTCAGCGATGGGGGAGTTGGAAATCCACATCTTCGATCCGCTCAGGCTGTAGCCGCCCTTGGCTTTCTTTGCCCGCGTCACCATCGAGCCGGGGTCCGAGCCGTGGTTCGGCTCGGTCAGGCCGAAGCAGCCGATCCATTCCCCCGTGGCGAGCTTGGGCAGGTATTTCTTGCGCATCGCCTCGTTGCCGAAGGCGTAGATCGGCAGCATCACCAGGGACGATTGCACGCTCATCATCGAGCGGAAACCGGAATCCACGCGCTCCACTTCGCGGGCGATCAGGCCGTAGCTGACGTAATTGAGCCCCGGGCCGCCGTATTGCTCGGGAATCGTCGGCCCGAGCAAGCCGAGCGCGCCCATCTCGGGAAAGATCGCAGGCTCGGTCTTTTCGTGGCGAAAGGCTTCCAGCACGCGCGGCGCGAGCTTGTCCTGGCAGTACTTGCGGGCGGCGTCGCGGACCAAGCGCTCCTCTTCGCTCAACTGCTGCTCGAGCAGCAGCGGATCCTCCCAGGAGAACTTGGCCTTCAGTTTCTCCCGCTTCATTTGACGCGTTCGAGAATCACGGCCAGCCCCTGGCCGACGCCGATGCACAGCGATACGGCCGCGTACTGGGCGCCGGTTTCCTTGAGCTGGCGGGACACAGTAAGGGCCAGGCGCGCGCCCGAGCAGCCGAGCGGATGGCCGATGGCGATGGCGCCGCCGTTGGGATTGACGCGCGGATCGTCGAAGTCCAGCTTCATCAGCTTCAGGCAGCCGAGCACCTGGCTCGCGAAGGCCTCGTTGATCTCGATGATGTCCATGTCCTTGAGCGAGCGCCCGGCGCGCTCCAGCGCCATCGGAATCGCATAGGCGGGCCCGACGCCCATGATGCGCGGTTCCACCGCGGCGGAGGCTGCAGAAAGAATCCTCGCCATGGGTTTGCGCCCTGTCTTTTTCCCCCACGCAAGAGAACCGACAATCAGTGCTGCGGCCCCGTCGTTAACCCCCGATGCATTGCCGGCGGTGACCACGCCGCCCTCGTAGAGGGGTTTGAGCTTGGCCAGCGACTCGAGGGTCGAATCGCGGCGCGGATGCTCGTCCTGCGCCACCTGCGTGGGCGGCGCGTCGCGTTTCTTGCTCGGCAGATTCACCGGCAGGATCTCGCCTTTGTAGAAGCCTTCGGCCTCCGCTTTGGCGTACTTTTTCTGCGAGCCAAGCGCGAAGGCGTCGGCCTGTTCGCGCGAGACGCCGAATTGCTTCGCCACGTTGTCGCCGGTTTCCGGCATCTGGTGGTCGCCGAACAGTTTCTTGAAGCGCGGATTGGTGAAGCGCGAGCCGATGGTGCTGTCGTACATCCTGACGTCGCGGCCGTAGGGCGATTCGCTCTTGGCGATGACATAGGGCGCGCGCGACATGCTTTCGACACCGCCCGCGATGTACAGCTCGCCTTCGCCGGTGGTGATGGCGCGCGCGGCATCGGTCACGGCCTGCAGGCCCGAGGCGCAGAGCCGGTTGACGGTGACCGCGGGTACGCTCGGCGGCAGCCCCGCCATCAGCGTGGCGAAGCGCGCCACGTTGCGGCAGTCTTCACCCGCCTGCGTGACGCAGCCCAGCACCACATCGCTGATTTCCTCGGGCTTGACGCCGTTGCGCTTCACCACTTCGGCGATCACCTCGCCTGCGAGATCGTCCGGGCGCAACCCCGCGAGCTTGCCCGCGTGCCGGCCGATGGGAGAGCGCAATCCGTCGTAAATGTAGGCATCGAGCATGGGCAACCTCCGCTGGTCGAATTCTAGAGGATATAATTCCCCTGCCCCAACGCGAAGCGGAGATTCGCGCTGGCGGATCAACCCGCGAGTGACCTGAGGAGGGGCGCATGAAGTATCGCAAGATTCTTCTCGCATACAACGGATCGCAGGAGGGCAGGCATGCCCTGTTCGAATGTGCCGACCTGGCCAGTTTTCTGCAGGCCGAAACCCACCTGCTCGCGGTCGCGAGCATGCCGCCCAGCCTGTTCCTTACCGAAGGCTTCGTACCGGAGGAACTGCTGGAGGAGGAGAAAAAGCGCACCCAGTCAGTGCTCGACGAGGGCATTGCGGCGCTGATGGAAAAGGGCTTCAAGGCGGCCGGCCATCTGGCGGTGGGCGAGCCGGTGGAGGAAATTTGCCGTGCGGCCAAGGAGGTCAGCGCCGACCTGATCGTGATCGGCCACAACCAGAGCACCTCCTGGGCGGCGCGCTGGTGGAAGGGGTCGGTGGGGGCCTCCCTGCTGGACTATGCGCCCTGCAGCATCCTGATCGCCCTCAAGGCCTAGTCTATGGAAGTGTGAAAAGCCCGCGCGAGCGGGCTTTTTTGTTTTTACAATGCACCGACCATGAATATCTCCTTTGGCAAGCAGACAGGCCGGCTCGAGGACGAGCGCATGCTCACCGGGCAGGGCCGCTACGTATCGGACTGGAACCTCCCAAAGCAGGCGCGCGGCCATTTCCTCAGATCCGACCGGCCGCACGCGAAAATTCTGTCGATTGACGCCTCCGCGGCGCTCGCCATGCCCGGCGTGATCGCCGTGATTACCGGCGAGGAGCTGGCGGCCGCGGGCCTGAAGCCGATTCCGGCTGCGGCACCGTTCAAGTGGCGCGACGGTTCCGAACAGCGGCCGGCATTGCGCCTGTCGCTGGCTCACCAGGTGGTGCGCCATGTGGGTGAACCCGTGGTGCTGATCGTCGCCGAAACGGCGGCGCAGGCGCATGACGCGGCCGATGCGGTGATGGTGGACTACGAGGAGCTGCCGTCGGTCACCACCGCAGCCGCAGCACTTGAGAAAGGCGCGCCGCAGCTGCATGCCGGCGCGCCCGGCAACCTGGTGCTCGACTTCGAAGGCGGGGATGCGGCGGCGACGGCCGCGGCCTTCGCGAAGGCGGCGAAGGTGGTCAAGCTGCGCGCCTACCATTCGCGGGTGGTGGGCAATCCGATGGAGCCGCGCGCCGCGATGGGCTCCTACGATGCCTCGAAAGACATGTACTTCTTGCACGCTACCACGCAGGGCGTGGGGCCGATGCGCGGGCAGCTTTCGACGGTCCTTGGCGTGGCGCCAGACAAGGTGCGCGTCGTCGCCGAGGAAGTAGGCGGCGGCTTCGGCGTGCGCTTCAACGCCTATCCGGAGTACGGCGCGCTGCTGTATGCGGCGAAGAAGCTCTCGCGCCCGGTGAAATGGACCGGCACGCGCTCGGAAGTGTTCCTCGGCGACGAACAGGCGCGCGACATCGTGCACTCGGGCGAACTGGCGCTTGACGCCGGCGGCCGCATCCTCGGCATGCGCTTCGATTACCTCTCGAACATGGGCGCTTACGTCGTCTTTACCGGCGCGGTGGTCAATACCATCGGGCTGGTGAACGTGAACTGCGGCGTCTACGACGTGCAGGCAGTGCACGTGCGCGGCCGGCTCGTTCTCACCAATACCATTCCCACCGCCGCCTACCGGGGCGCCGGCCGGCCGGTGGCCTCGTACGCGCTGGAGCGGCTGATCGACGATGCGGCGCACGAGTTGGGCCTCGATCAGGCCGAGTTCCGCCGGCGCAACATGATTCCGAAATCGAAGATGCCTTACAAGCTGGTCGGCGGCTCCGAGTACGACTGCGGAGATTTTGAGGGGGTCATGAACAAAGCGCTTGCCGAATCTCGCTGGCAAAGCTTCGAAGAGCGCAGAAAAAAATCCCTGGCAAAGGGCAAGCTGCTCGGCCGTGGCATCGCTACCTACATCGAGATGTCGGCGCCCGGCGGCTTCGCGCCGTACGACCAGGCGCACATCAGCTGGGACAGGGACGGCGGGGTGACCCTGCGTACCGCAACCCACAACCACGGGCAGGGGCACGAAACCACCTACGCGCAGGTCGTCGCCAGCGTGCTTGGCATCCCGATCGAGAAAATCCGGCTGCGCACGGCCGAGGCAGAGTTCGATCTGGTCGCCAACCCGACCGGCGGCTCGCGCTCGCTGCACGGCCTGGGCAGCGCGCTGTTCTTCGCGTCGCAGGAAATCGTGAAGAATGGCATGGCGCTCGCCGCCGAGCACCTGGAAAGCGCGGCGACCGACCTCGAATTTTCCGGCGGGCAGTACCGCATCAAGGGAACCGACCGGGCGATCGCAATCGCCGCGCTGGCCAGTAAATATCCGGGCAAGCTCGATCTGGACTACAAGGAGCGGCCCAAAGTCGGCGGCACCTTCCCCAACGGCTGCCACATCGCCGAAGTCGAGATCGATCCGGACACCGGCGAAACCGAGATCGTTTCCTATCTCGCCTGCGATGATGCCGGCACCATCGTCAACCATCAGATCGTGGAAGGGCAGATGCAGGGCGGCATCACGCAGGGCGCGGGCCACATCTTTCACGAGCAAGCCGTTTACGATGAGAACGCGCAGCTGCTCACCGGCAGCTTCATGGACTACGCGATGCCGCGGCCGGGCCTGGTGGACGGTCTCAGAATAGTCGATCACCCGGTGCCGACTGCAACCAACCCGCTGGGCGCCAAGGGGGTCGGCGAAGCGGGCGTTACCGGCTCGATGCCCTGTCTGATGAATGCGGTCATGGACGCGCTGCGCACCTTGGGGGTCAAGCGCTTCGATATGCCGGCCAGCCAGCAGCGCGTGTGGGCGGCGATCCAGGCGGCCAAGGCGGGCAAGCCCGAAGCATTGGCGATTGCGCCCGGGGGCACGTAGTATGGGGTCATGGTGGCCGAGGATTGACTGACGCCGCGTGAAACGCGCCTCCCTCTACAGCAAGTCGCGTCCGAAGCCGGTTGCCGTGGCTGTGCCGGGGAGCCAGGCGACAGTCAAGAAACCCCACACGCCCTGGCGGGGGTGGTTGCGGCAGAACAGGCTGACGCTGCTGGTTGCGGTTCCCGGCATCATGGCGCTGGCGGTCTTGCTGGCGCAACGCGGTTTCGCACCGGTGTTCGCGCCGACCACGCAAGAGGATGTTGACGCCGCGGTGGCCCGATCGCTCGAGACCCTGCCGCTGCCCTCGCATTCGAGCAAAGCCTTCGAAGCGGTGCGCGGGTCGATCGTGCGGGTACGCGGATTCGTCGATGGCCCGGACGGGGCCGAACTACAAAACAGCGTCGGCACCGGCGTGGTGATTCTCGACCAGGGCGTGATCCTTACCAACATCCACGTCGTCGAAGGCGCCAAGCGCATCAGCCTGGTGTTTGCCGACGGCATGGAAGCGGACGCCGTCGTCACCGGCACCCGCCCCGAAGACGACCTCGCGGTGCTGCAGGCATCGGCGATTCCGGACGATCTGCAGGCCGCCACGCTGCAGTCCACCAGCGGCCTGGCGCCGGGAGACTACGTGACCGCGGTTGGCTTTCCCTTCGGCCTCGGCCCTTCGGTCAGCGCCGGCGTGGTCTCCGGCTTGAAGCGCGAATACCGCACCCCGGGGGGCAAGCGGCTGGTGACCAACCTGATCCAGTTCGACGCCGCGGTGAACCCGGGCAGTTCCGGCGGCGCTCTGCTGAACGCCTCGGGCGAGGTGGTCGGCATCGTCACTGGAATTCTCAACCCGACCGAGCAGCGCGTGTTCGTGGGCATTGGCTTCGCCGTCCCCATTGAGAACGCGGCCAGCGCCGTGGGCGTGCCGCCGTTCTAACCGAGGAGCCGCAATGGAAAACATCCTCTACGAAGTGAAAAAGATCGTGGTCGGCCAGGACCATTTCCTGGAGCGCGTGATGGTGGCGATGCTGGCGCAGGGCCACTTGCTGGTCGAGGGCGTGCCCGGCCTGGCCAAGACGCTGACGGTGAAAACGCTGGCGCGGACCATCCGCGGCAGTTTCCGCCGCATCCAGTTCACCCCGGACCTGGTGCCGGCCGATCTGGTCGGCACGCGCATCTACAACCAGAAGACCGGCGAATTTTCCACCTCGCTCGGGCCGGTCTTCACCAACCTGCTGCTCGCCGACGAGATCAACCGCGCGCCCGCGAAAGTGCAGAGCGCCCTCCTTGAAGTGATGCAGGAGCGGCAGGTGACGATTGCCGGCGAATCGCACAAGGTGCCGGAGCCTTTCCTGGTGATGGCGACGCAGAACCCGATCGAGACCGAGGGCACCTATCCGCTGCCCGAGGCGCAGGTGGACCGCTTCATGATGAAGGTGCTGGTGGGTTACCCGAGCGAAGAAGAGGAATTCGTGATCGTGGAACGCGTCACCGGCGCCGAGAACGCGGTCTCCGCGGTGGCCAGCACCGAGCAGCTAGCGGAGGCGCAGCGGCAATGCCGCACCGTGTACGTCGATCCCTCGCTCATCAAGTACGCGGTCAGCCTCGCCGCGGCGACGCGCGACCCGGCGCAGCACGGCCTGCCGGAGCTGGCGGGGTTCCTTTCGTTCGGCGTCAGCCCGCGCGGCCCGATCCACCTTATTGAAGGATCGCGCGCACTGGCGTCGCTGCGCGGGCGGACGTATGTGCTGCCGCAGGACGTGGTGGACCTTGTTCCGGACGTGTTCCGCCACCGTCTGGTGCTGACTTACGAGGCGATGGCCGAGGCGATCACCGCGGACGAACTGATCCACCGTTTCCTGCGCAAGATTCCGGCGCCCGAAAAGCCGCTCGAAGCCCATGTCAACGTCGCCGCGCAAACCTGAGCAGATTCTGCGCCGCCTGGAGTGGACGGTGATCCGCCGTCTGGACGGCATGCTGCACGGCGATTACCGGACGCTGTTCCGCGGTACCGGCCTCGATCTCGCTGACCTGCGCGAATACCAGTACCACGACGATGTGCGGCACATCGACTGGAACGTCACCGCGCGGCTGCAGACGCCGTACGTGCGCGAGTACCACGAGGACCGCGAGGTTACTGCCTGGTTCCTGCTCGATCTGAGCCCGTCGATCGAATTCGGTTCCGCCACCAAGAAGCGCGCGCTGTCGACCGAATTCATCAGCGTGCTGGCGCGCCTGCTGACGCGCCAGGGCAACCGCGTCGGTGCCTTGTTCTACGGCGCAAAGGTGGACACGGTGATCCCGGCGCGAGGCGGCCGGCGCCATGTGCTCGGCCTCCTGCACCGGCTGCTGCGGCGCCCGGAACTGATGCGCTCGGGCGGCACCGATCTGCGCGCCTTCCTGCGCGAGGCCTATCAGGCGATTCCGCGCCGCTCGCTGGTGTTCATCGTTTCGGATTTCTTCAGCATGCCCGGCTGGGCCGAGCCGCTGGCGCATCTGGCGCGGCGCCACGAAGTGGTTGCGGTGCGGCTCTACGATCCGCTGGAACGCGAGCTGCCTGATCTGGGCATGGTGGTGATGCAGGATTCGGAAACCGGCGAGCAGTTGTTCGTCGATACGCACGACCGGACCTTCCGCAAGCGCTTCGCTTCGGTCGCCGAGCGGCGCGAGCGCGAGCTGCGTACCGCGCTCGCCCGCGCGGGCGTTGATTGCCTCGAGCTCGCTACCGATGGCGACCTGGTCGATGCCGTGATGCGCTTTGCCGACCTGCGCAAGCGCCGCAGCCGCCTCGCCACAGGGCTGCCGGTCGCCCGCGGCGGCGTACCGAAACATCTGGAGCGGATGGCGTGAACTTCCTCTGGCCCGAGGCACTTACGCTGCTGGCGGCGTTGCCGCTGCTGGTTGCGCTCTATGTCTGGCTGTTGCGCCGCAAGCGCAAATCGGCGCTGCGCTACGCCAACCTGGGCATGGTCAAGGAAGCGCTGGGCGTAGGCTCGAGAATCCGGCGCCATGTGCCGCCGCTGATGCTGTTCCTCGCGCTCGCCGCGCTGATCGTGGCGATGGCGCGGCCGACTGCGACCGTCACGCTGCCGACGCAGAACCAGACCATCGTCCTCGCGCTGGATTCCTCGGGCAGCATGCGCGCGAAGGACGTCGAACCGAGCCGCCTGGTAGCGGCGCAGAATGCCGCCAAGCAGTTCGTCGCCGAAGCCTCGCCGCGCACAAAGATCGGCGTCGTCACTTTTGCGGCGACGGCGACGCTGGTGCAGCCGCCGACGCTCGATCGCGAGGCGGTAATCGAGGCGATCAGCCGCATCCAGCTGCAGCGCGCGACGGCGACGGGCAGTGGCTTGATCGTGTCGCTCGCCACCATCTTCCCCGACGCGGGGTTCGACGTCAGCACTGCGCTGTACGGCCGCGACGCGCCGCGCAACGCGCCGATCGGCGACCCGAAGAAGCTCGGTGAGCAGAAAGACTTCAAGCCGGTCGAGCCGGGCTCCTACTCAAACGCGGTGATCATCCTGCTGAGCGACGGCCAGCGCACCACCGGCCCCGACCCGATCGAAATCGCCAAGCTCGCCGCCGACCGCGGCGTGCGCGTCTACACGGTGGGCTTCGGCACCGTCGCAGGCGAGATCATCGGCTTCGAGGGCTGGTCGTTCCGCGTGCGGCTGGACGAAGAAACCCTGAAGACCGTCGCGCTCATGACACGCGGCGAATACTTCTACGCCGGCACCGCCCAGGACCTGAAGAAAGTCTACGAGACGCTCAACTCGCGCCTCAGCCTGGAGAAAAAGGCGACCGAGATCACCGCGCTCCTCGCCGCCATCGCGGCGGTGTTTGCGACCGTCTCCGGCCTGCTGTCGCTGCTCTGGTTCAACCGGATCCTTTAACGTCGCAAGCCTCGCACGCTGCGCGTCACTTTCGGGGGGCATACATGATCCGAGGGAGTTGTCTGTGCGGCGGCGTGAGATTCGAGCTGGATCGCACGACCGGGCCGTTCGAGCTTTGTCACTGCAACAGATGCCGCAAGGTCAGCGGATCAGCCTACGTCGCAGCCCTGCTGGCCAAGGCCGAAGACTTCCGCCTGGTTGAAGGGAAAGATCTGATAAGGACCTACGAGGCCCCGATCATTGAAGCGCCGCCCGCCTATCTAACGGATCACCTGCCGCAAATGACCAAGCAGCAAATTGCGCGATCGAGAGCGGCACCGCTACTGCTTTCCGCAAAGGAGACGCCGTGGTGACTCGGAAAGCAATACGGCTGGCATTGAGCGTTGCTGCACTGGCTTGCGCGACCTCGGGGACGGTCGATGCGCGCACGCCCAAACAGGTATACCGGATCGGCTTCATCCTGACGGCGGCGCCGAGTTCGGTGGAGCACCTGACCAAGGCCTTCGAAGCGGGGCTGCGGGACTTGGGGTATGTGGAGGGGCGAAACGTGGTGTTCGAGCGCCGCTGGGCAGAGGGGCGGCCAGAACGGCTTCCTGGCCTAGCGGCCGATCTGGTGAAAAAAGACGTCGACGTCATCTTGTCGGGTGCGAATCCCGTCGTCGCCGCCCTCAAGTCGGTGACAACGACGATTCCGATCGTCATGGTGACGTCAATGGATCCCGTCGGCTCGGGCTTCATCGCGAGCCTGGCGCGGCCCGGCGGAAACATCACGGGGATGACGGCGGATCCCACGCCCGAGATTCATGGCAAGAGGCTCCAGCTTTTGAAGGAACTCGTCCCCAAAGCCGCGCGCGTGGCAGTCCTGTGGAATCCACTTTCGCCCGGTGCGAACGACCAGCGCAAAGACCTTGAACAGGCTGCCCGCAAACTGGGCTTGACCCTGCTGCTGGTGGAAGCCCGCGGGCGCGACGAATTCGCCGACGCGTTTGCAGCAATGGCGCGGGGTGGTGCCGATTCCCTCATGGAGCTTTCCGACCCGCTGTTCTTTACCAACCGCAAGCAGGTCGTTGAATTGATTACCAAGCACCGCCTGCCTGCAATACATGCTCGGAGCGAGGCAGTAGAGATCGGCAGCCTCATGTCATACGGGGCCAGCCTTGCCGATCAGTTCCGGCGCGCCGCCGTGTACGTTGACAAGATCATCAAAGGCGCCAAGCCCGGCGATATTCCAGTAGAGCAAGGCGCGAAGTTCGACCTTGTCATCAACCAGAACGCCGCGCGGCAGCTCGGTCTTGCGATACCGATGTCCCTCCGGCATCAGGCTGACCAAATCATCGAGTGATACGGCGGGCTCGTTGGTGGGCCGCCGAATCGGCGCCGCCTAGCTCGGGATGGCGGCGAGCGGAAAGCGCGCGACAATGGCGTTGATATCCGCTACCAAAGGACCGTTATGGCCGTGCCCTGGCTTGCCGTAGGAAAGCTCGTATTGACCAACCTCGACACGGTGGTCAAGGTGGTGAAGCCCGTATTCACGCGCAAGAAGGTCGATGTCATGGCGAATCAGGCTGATTTGCTCAATCAGCAGATCGCCGAGCTTCAGGCCGCGGCATCGGGCAACGCGGAGCAAATCAAGGCGCTGGCGGCGCAAAGCAGAAGGACCTGGCGGCTTTGCCTGCTCGCCATCAGCGTCTCGGTCGCAGCGCTGGTTACGGTCCTGCTGTCGATCTTCGCGCGATGATCGAAAAATACTGGGCCAACACCAAAGACCTGCCTTTCCCGCTGGACATGCTCTGCCAGGGCGCGATGATTGCGGGTCCGGTGATGTTCGTGTTCCTGGTGGTACGGATCGTCGACTGGACGATCGAGGGTCGCCACCTGTCGTACGCGGAACTCTGGAAATCCGGTGCGGGCCTTGCCTTCGCGGTGTTTCTTCTGTTGCTGACGATCGGCGCCTGGGGCTTGGCGGCGCGCAACTCCGCAAGCCGCTGGGCGCTGGTTCTGGCGCCGATCGCGCCCTACGTGGCCTCGGCGCCGTTCCTGCGTTCAGGGCTGCTGACGCGGGACGACCTTACCTTCGGCATCCTCGGCGGCATGCTGATGGCTGCCGTCCTCTACGCCTGCCTGTTTCGTTTGCCGGCGGTGCGCCGGTATTTCGCGGGCAGGCGGGATGCCGCGCCGCTTACTTGAAGGGGCGTTCGTCCCACCACGGGTAGAAGGAGGGCATGTCGGTGCTCGGTTTCATGGAGAAGCGCGGCGCGCGCTTTTCCTTGAATGCGGCGATACCCTCTTTGACGTCCGGCGATGCGCCCATCGCGAAGATGCCGCGCGAGTCCACCTTGTGCGCTTCCATCGGGTGGTCGGCGCCGGCCATGCGCCACAGCATCTGGCGCGATAGAGCCACCGCTACGGCCGAGGTGTTATCGGCGATTTCACGCGCCAGCGCCGTTGCCGTCGGCAGCAGTTGCTCGGGCGGCACCACGCGCGAGACCAGGCCCCCCGCGAGCGCCTCGGCGGCATCGAACACCCGGCCGGTATAGAGCCACTCGGCGGCGCGGCTGATCCCCACCACCCGGGGCAGGAACCAGCTCGAGCAGGCCTCGGGCACGATGCCGCGCCGGGCGAATACGAAGCCGAACTTGGCCGCGCTGGAGGCAATGCGGATGTCCATGGGCAGCGTCATGGTGACGCCGATGCCGACCGCCGGGCCGTTCACCGCGGCGATGACCGGTTTCTTCGATGCGTAGATGGGCAAAGTGACGCGGCCGCCGCCGTCGCGGTGCTGGTGCATGCTCGCGTCGTCGCGCTTGGCATAATTGAAGGTATTCGCGCCCCCCGAGAGGTCGGCGCCGGCGCAAAACGCACGCCCGGCGCCCGTGACGATGACCACCCGCACCTCGTCGTCCGCATCTGCGCGAGAGAAGGCTTCGATCAGTTCGTCGCGCATTCGCTGGGTAAAGGCGTTGAGCTGCTCGGGGCGGTGGAGAGTGACCGTGGCAATGCGGTCTGCTACCTGGTAGCGGATGTGCTGGGGGTCCATGCGGCGGATTTTATCCCCCTGTCGTTCCGCCACTACAATGGCGCATGCCCGAACAGGCGAATTCGATCGAAACCGACCGGTTCATCGAGAACATGGACGCGCAGCTGCTCGGCTGGGAGCAGCCGGTGGCGCGCCTGCGCGAAGCGCTCGACTACGATCATTTCCGCCTTTACGCGCAGGCGATCGTCGGCCTCGCCCCGGCCAGCGCGACGGCGAGACCGGCGGCGATGGCCGAAGTGCTGGTGCGGCTGCGCGAGGAAGAGACGCGCATGCTGCCGCCGGGCGACTTCCTGCCGGCGTTCGAGCACTACCGCATGATGGTGGAGCTCGACCGCTGGGTGGTGCGCAACGCGCTGCGCGTGCTCGGTGAGGACAATCGCATCAAGACGTTGAGCGTAAACGTGTCTGCGCAGACTATCGAGGAGCCCGGCTTCGCGCCGTTCGTCGCGGTGCAGCTGCGCCTGGCGATGCTCGCCCCGGCCGCGCTGGTGATCGAGATCGACGAGAGCGATGTGCTGGACCGGCGCGCCGCCACCGAACGCTTCGCGGCCGAGATCAAGAGCATCGGCTGCCCGCTGCTGGTGGACGGCTTTGCGCGCCGCGCGGTGTCCTTCGAGCCGCTCAAGGCACTGCTCGCGGATTTCGTGAAAGTGGACGGCACGGTGAGCCGCAATATCCTGCGCTCGGAAAGCGCCGCGGCGAAGCTGAAGGAAATCGTGCGCTTCGGCGAAGTCAACGGCACCAAAGTGATCGCCGAATGCGTCGAGGAGGCGGCGGTGCTCGCCGAGCTCGCGCGATCGAAGGTCGGCTATGCGCAGGGATTCGGCGTGCGCAAGCCCGAGCCGATCGAAAGCCTGTTCGAGACCGCGCAGTGATTGGCCGACGGCAGCTCCGGCGCCGCGGCGAGTTCAGTTGACGCGGCGCTGCTTGCCTTTCCAGTAAGGCTCGCGCAACACCCGTTTCAGGATCTTGCCGGTCGGATTGCGCGGGATCGATTCCACGAAGTCGACCGAGTTCGGGCATTTGAAGTGCGCGATGCGGCCGCGCATGAAATCGATGATCTCGCCCTGCGTCGCCGTGGCGCCGGGCTTGAGCACCACGCAGGCTTTGACCGCCTCGCCCCACTGCTCGTCGGGAACCCCGATCACCGCGCCGTCGCCCACGGCGGGGTGCAGCATCAGCGTGTTTTCCACCTCGGCCGGATAGATGTTCTCGCCGCCCGAGATGATCATGTCCTTGATGCGGTCGTGCAGGTAGAGATAGCCCCCGCGCAGAAAGCCGGCGTCGCCCGAGCGGAACCAGGCGGGAGCGGCCGCCCGGCGCTCGACCATGGCCTCGGCAGTGGCGGTCGGATTGGACCAGTAGCCTTTCATGTTCTGCGCCGTGCGGATCCAGACTTCGCCGACTTCCCCTTCGGCGCAGTCGTGCCCCGCCGCGTCCACGACGCGCAGCTCGACGCCGTCGATCGGCTTTCCTGCCGAGCGCAGCAGCTCGCGCTTGGCCCCCTGCGGGTCATGGTCCTCGGGCGGCAGGCAGGTGATGGCGCCGGTCGTTTCGGTAAGCCCGTAGACCTGCATGAACTGGCATTTGAAAGTGCGCATCGCTTGCACCAGCACCGTCTCGGAAATCGGCGAGGCGCCGTAGGAAATGCCCTTCAGCGATGAATAGTCCGCCTGGCCGGCGCCGGGTACCTGCAGCATGAACTGGATCATCGCCGGCACCAGGAATGAGTGCGTGATACGGTGCTCGGCGATCGCTGCGATCACCTTGGCCGGGTCGAAATCCGGGTACAGCACGCTCATGCCGCCCTTTGACGCGGTGAGCAAGGCGACCCCCACGCCCGCGATATGGTACGTGGGCAGCGCGTTGAGCATCACGTCCGGCGCGCCCCGGTAGGAAATCGCGGCGGGCACCGCGTCCATCATTCCGGCGCGCAGGTTGTTGTGCGTCAGTTCGACGCCCTTTGGCAGGCCGGTGGTGCCGGAGGAATAAAGCTGCAGCGCCGTGCCATCGGGCGCCGCTTGGTAGTCCGGGTCCTTGGCGTCGAACGCGCCGTACCAGGCGGAAAACTCTTCCGTGGCGAGGATTTTCTTGAGACTTGGAACGCTGATCTGGTTTGCGATCGCGCTGAAAGGCCCGTCGGCCAGCAGCAAGCGCGCTTCGCCGTTGCGCACGATGTACTCGATCTCCGGCGGCGCGAGGCGCCAGTTGACCGGCATGCACACCGCACCTACCTTGTTTGCTCCGAGCACCAGGGCGACGCATTCGGCGGTGTGCTTGGTGAGGCAGGCCACGCGTTCGCCCGGGCCGATGCCGAGGTTTTTCAGCCCCTGCGCGATCCGGTTCGACGCCTGGTCGAGCTGGGCGAAGCTCCAGGTGCGTGCGGGCGTCCAGTAGGCAAGGTCGCTGCCGCGCTCGCGCGCGTGGCGCCGGATCATGCCAAGGACGGTACCCGCCATGCCAGCCGCTTTTTCGCCCACTGCGCGCTCCCTCATTGATCGAGCCGGGGAACGATTCCCAGTTTCTGGTAAATCGGCCGGATCGCCTCGCGGATTTTCGCAAGTTTCAGCCAATAACTGAAGGCGGCGATCAGCGCGAACGCCCCGCCCAGCGCCAGCGTGGCGGGCGGCGCGATGCGTTCGGCGAGCATGCCGGCAAAGAGAGCGCCGAGCGGCATCACGCCGAGAAAGGACATCATGTAGATCGACACCACGCGCGCGCGCATGCGGTCCTCGACGATGATCTGCAGCACCGTGTTGGTGGACGCGGCAGCGAGCATAGCGCCCATGCCGACCAGGAACAGCATCGGCAGCGCCAGCCACAGCGAGCTGGCGAACGAGAAGCCGATCAGCGCCAGGCCGGCGGCGGCGCCGCAGGAGGGGATCAGCGTGAGCAGTCCCCGGATCGAGGGCCGCATCGCCAGGTACATCATGCCCGAGACCGCGCCAAAGCCGCCGGCACCGATCAGGAAGCCGAGGGTCCGGGAATCGCCGTGGAACACGTCGCGGGCGAAGTAGGGTGCGAGCGACTGGTAAGGCTGGATCGCGAAACTCACCGCCGAGAGGTGCAATAGCGCGCTGCGGGTCGGCAGGAATCCGTAGGCGTAGCGGAACCCCTCCGCCAGCTGCGCCAGCCAGCCGGCGCTGGTGCCCTCGATCGGGTGCGGCACTGCGCGGATCAGCCATAGCGCCAGGATCACGGCGCAGCGCAGCAGGCTGTTCAGGCCGAAACCCCAGGCTTCGCCGAGGCTCGCAATCACCGCGCCGCCGATCATCGGGCCGAGGAAGCGCGCGCCGTTCATCAGCACGGAGCTGAAGGCGATGGCGTTGGGCAAATCCTCTTTGCCGCCGACCAGCTCCACCAGTTGCGCCTGGCGCGCCGGCGAATCGAAGGCGTTGACGACGCCGAGCACCAGGTTCGCTGCAATGAGGTGCCAGACCTGCAGGTGGCCCAGGGTGACCAGGGCGAACATCGCCAGCGATTGCGCCAGCGCCACGTTCTGCGTGATCAGCAGCACTCTGCGCTTTTTCATCCGGTCCACCCAGACGCCGGCGAAGGGCCCGAGCACCAGCATCGGAATGTGCAGGGTGAAGGCGGCAAGGCCGAGCAGGAAGGCCGAGCCGGTCAGGTCGTAGATCAGCCAGCTGGTGGCGATCAGCTGCAGCCAGGTGCCGATCTGCGAGGTGCCCTGACCGGCAAAGTACAGCCGGTAGTCGCGGTGGCGGAATGCCCTCAGGCTGTGGGGCAGGGGCATCGTGGCGGGATCGCTGGGTACAATCGGTGGAAGGGGGGATTATGAAGGCGTTTTCGATCGAGGAATTGCGGCGGGCAGCGAAACGCCGCTTGCCGCGCGCCGTGTTCGATTTCATCGACGGCGGGGCCGAGGAGGAGCAGACGTTGCGCGACAACCGCGCGTCGTTCTCGCGCGTGCGGCTGGCGCCAAAAATGCTCGTCGACGTGTCGCGCATCGACACCGGCACCACCATTCTCGGCGGACCGTCCAAATTGCCGATCGCCATCTGTCCCACCGGGGCGGTCGGCTTCGGCTGGCGCGGCGGCGACTTGGCGATCGCGAGGGTGGCTGCGGCAGCCGGTATCCCGTATACGCTGTCGATGTCCGCCACCGCCTCGATCGAGCAGATCGCCCGCGAAGCGCCTGGGCGGCTGTGGTTCCAGGCCTATTTCCTCAAGCAGCGCGATTACACGCTCGGCCTGATCGAGCGCGCGCGGCAGGCCGGCTACGAGGCTCTGATCGTCACCACCGACGTGCAGGTAGGCGGCAAGCGCGAGCGCGATTACCGCAACGACTTCGCGCTGCCGTTCCGCTACACGGCGCGCAACCTGCTGGACTTCGCCTCGCGCCCGGCCTGGGCGCTGTCCATGCTCATCAAGGGAATTCCTGTGATGGAAAACCTGAAGGGCCTGGCCCCAGAAGCCGCGAGCGCGTCGGAGCTTGCCTCCTCCGTAGGACGCAGCAACGATCCTTCGCTCGAATGGGAGGTGCTCAAGCAGGTGCGCGACCGCTGGCCGGGGAAAATGATGATCAAGGGCATCCTGCGGCCGGACGACGCCGAGCGCGCGGTGGCGCTTGGCTGCGAGGGTGTGATCGTTTCCAACCACGGCGGCCGGCAGCTCGACGGCGCGCCCGGGGCTTTCGAAGCGCTGCCCGCAATCGCGCGCGCCATCGGCGGCAAGGCGAGCGTACTGATAGACGGGGGCGTGCGGCGCGGCGCGGACGTGGTCAAGGCGCTCGCCTGCGGCGCGCAAGCGGTGATGGTCGGTCGCGCCACGCTCTACGGCGTTTGCGCGGCGGGGGAGCCCGGCGCACGGCGCGCACTGGACATCCTGAGCGATGAGCTGGTGCGCACGATGCAACTCAGCGGGGTAACCCGGATCGGCGATATCGGCCCCGAGCTGCTGTTCAACCCAGAGGCGCGCTGACGCCTCGGCGATCAAATGGTGGGGCGGCGGGAATCGAACCCGCTAAGCCAGTACCCCTAGATTACCCTTCCCTCTGAGAGTGAAAACTGGGGTACCCCTCAAAACCCTCCATTGCCCCCAATTTAGCCCCAATTTAGCCCCAAGAAAATCCGGCAATTCCTACTTGATTGAACCCGCGACTTTGGCAATGTGCGCGTCGACGGCATTGCGAATCTTCGCAGGAATAATCTCTTTTTCATCCAGCGATTTCCAGGCCGATACCGTCTTCTCTGAGGTCTCTTGAACAACGCGCCAAAGTGGACTCACGGCGAGACGTGCCGTATCCGCGTACCGGCGAATCTGATCCTGCGATATTGCAGAGATATCCTTGCTTCCACCGAAGCCAAGCGCAAGTTGGTCGTTCGGAATGTATGGAATGGTCGAAACGTAATCGTACGCAGGCGCAAGACTCGCCTTGCGTCTGTCCTGGTATAGCAATGACCAGTTCTTGAGATGCATATCGGCATTGCCGATGAGAACCGAAAAAACCAACCGGCGAGTGAAATCCATAACAGCCTCGTCACCAGCTTCGGCCGAGAGCACTTGCGCAATGTTGGCGTAGCTTCGCTTGTCATACTTATCGTCGGCGTAGATTCCGAAGACTTGGGCGAAGTCTTCCATGTGGATTCGTCCGCCACTAGGCGTCCGGTCGAAGCGGCGAACCGCCAGTGCTTTGCCTTCCATCTTGCCGGCGTCGCGAGGCAGTCCTTCGACTTCCGAACTGGGCACTAGCCTTACCTCGGGAACGGGAATGCCGACTCTCCTGGCAAGTTCCATTATTGCGAATTCATTCTCCGGGACTGCATCGAATCGTGCAGAAGGAAGCTTGAGGATCCATGAGCCGCCGATTCCGTCGGCTGGTATGGTCAGGCCTCCGCTTGCCTCCATAACTGCTGAGAATTTGAGCTGGACGCCTGCAAGAGAGAATCGGAGGGGCTGCTGATCATGCTTGCCATGATCATCATCAACATCATCATCATGGTGATGATCGGCGGCGGCATCGGTAGGGGCAACCGATATTGCACCCGGCAGATCTGCTCCGAGAGTGGCAAGTAGAAAGAAATCCCGGCTTGCCTTTACTCCTGCGCGAGCAGCGAGATAGTCGCGTAGGTGGCCCTCCGGGAGCAGGTTGGAGAAAAACGGGGGAAGGCGCACGTTGTAGGGGCGAATGTCGGTTATCAGACCGCCTGAGGTTCCTTTGAAGGAGAGGCTGAGGGTCGGCCGGTTCAGGTCGTCCACATACGGTTGGTCAAAGGCGAACAGATACTTGTCTCCGGCGAGGCGATTAATAACACCGATTTTTTGACCGTGTAGGCGGACGGCGAGGGCGTCGGGTTGTCGTTCAGCCATTTGGCGTGTCCTCGTCTACCGCGTAGAGCGGACGTTCCTTGAGCTCGCCATGGACGGTACGATTCCGGTAGTCGCGGAGCAGGGCCTGGACCGCAGACAGAAGCTCGCGCGGTATCAGGATGAGATCGCGATCAAGCACTCGCAGGATGTCCAGGAGCGTGTCGTAGCGCGGGACTATTTTCCCGGTTTCAATGCCAGAGATATGCCGCTGCGCGAGACCGGCCTGTTGGGCTAGCTCTTTTTGGCTCCAGCCTTTCGCCTTGCGTTGCGCTCTAATCTCTTGCCGGAGGTCGTCCGGGAGGCTTTGTAGTCTTGTAGGTTTCATACCCTTTAAGGGATAGTTCTTAGTTTATATGAACTATAGTGTATCAAAAATAGTGTATTTGTATACCCTTAATTGACTATAATCATAATTATATGACTTAAAAGGTATATTTTTCAAGAGGGGCGAGCAAATAAGAAGGGCGAAAAACTCCAGTACAACCCACGCTCTATTTCGCCCAGGCGTGAGCAAGAAAAGCATCGATCTTCGCGCGTTCCCTGCCACGATCAGCCGACTCGATCCAGCGCGCATAGTGCTTGAAGACGATCCGCGGGCTATTGCCCATCTGACGCGCAACGTAGATCGGGCTTGCGCCCGCCATGATGGCCATGGTCGCGTACGTATGCCGCATTTGATAAGGCTCGCGATAGCGTAGGCCGAGGGCGGCTAGCACGGGTCGCCAATACCGCTCTCGCGGCGGCTTGTCGTCGTTGTACGGCTTGGCCGTTACCGGGTCCAGGAAGACTGCATCACCCTTCAACTGCGTATGCGCGCGCTGATAATCCAGATATACGCGCGCGCGCGCCGACAACTCGTGGTGCCGAGTGGTCGCCGTCTTTGTTTCCTTCTCCTCGTGCCGGACGCGTGCCCGCTGGACCTTGATCACATTGCCTTTCAGGTCCACGTCGCTCCAGCGCAGTGCAATCTGCTCACTTGTCCGCATGCCCGCGAATACGCCGAGTCCGAACCAGTTTTCGACCTCTGCGCCGTATCGCTCCCGAATCTTTGCGAGTACCAAGTCGACTTCCTCGGGCGAGAGTGGATCTGGCTCAGGTAGCTGGTGTCTGGCATAGCGCAGGCGCGCTGCATGGTTCGCGAGGGGCTCCCCAAGTATCGGGCCGCTAGAGCAGGCCGCGCTCTGCGAAGGACAGCGCGCTCGTCCCTGCGATGATGAAATGGTCCAGAACCTTCACGTCAACCAGTGCAAGCGCATCCTTGAGGTTGCGGGTCAGGAGTTCGTCCGCCTACGAGGGCTGGCACGCTCCCGAGGGGTGATTGTGGGCAAAGATCACAGCGGCAGCGTTCGCCCGAAGTGAAGCCTTCACGACTTCCCTAGGATAGACGCTCGCGTGCGTCAGTGTTCCCCGGAAAAGCTCGTCGAACGAAATTACCCTGTGCTGCGCGTCGAGCTGAATACAGACAAAGACTTCATGCGGCAGGCCTGCAAGTTTGTGCTTGAGAAGATCACGCACGGTTCCGGGGCTGGTGAGGCAATCCATATTTTGCAAATCCTCGGCTATTGCGCGTATCGCAAGTTCCCGCACTGCCTGAAGCTTCATCGCGGGATCAGGTGCGTAGACGGTCTTACCTTCGGCGCAGAACAAGTCCCCGTTTTGGTGGGGCATGGAGTGCAAGAGAGAAAAGAGCGACCCTCCGGCCTTCTTGAGCATCATTCCCGCTGTCCTGCGATTGCCGAGAATAACGGTAAGCAAATCAATATCGGTAGCGTGATTGACTTCCGTTCTGAGCAGCATATGCCCTCCTTGGGCTGTTAAAAAAACTGCTGCTCATGCGGAGTTCTCTTCGCCTCCCCTCGGGGACGGGAGGGGGGACACTTCATGGAAATGCTTTAGCCGCCCAGCTTCTGGCGGCTTGTCTGCTGCTCACGCTTTCGTCCCCTTCACAAAGGACAGGGGCGAGCGGGAGTAGCTACAAAGCCGCGCTGGGCGGCGCGTTTCGGATCTTCAGGTCTCGGGGACGACGCGGCGGCCCGCGTCGAGGGTTAGCAACCGCGTGACAGGGAACCTGGCGCGTGCGTTGCGACTTTTTATGCGGTGATTCGACTCATGACGTTGGCGTATGAACCGCCCTGCCATCCTGTATTGGAGATTTTCACGAAGTCCGTAAATTTGCATTTCTCGCAATACAGATGAAAGGCCAGAATGAATGCTCGCTTTGCCTTTTTCGTAACGTGGTCCTTGTACGGGTGCTCGGATTCTTCCGCGCGTATGCCGTAGTCCAATAGTCGAAGGAACTGCTTGTCTGGGCATTTAGGGCAAAAGAAGTAGAAGTAGTCGGTTTCTGCGGTAGCACCTTGAAGCTTGCCGTGCACTACTTCCGATGAGCCGTGGTAGGGCTTGCCGCTGTTGAATTTGGTCATGACACGCGTCCTTTGTTGAACTAGGGGGCTTGTTTTACTGGCGTATTCGCGCGATCTTGGATCGCCTTGCACGTCTCCAACAGCTTTTCGAACGGCACCGCTTCGTCTAGTAGTAGTCCGTCGTCAACCATCCCTTGGTAGTCTTTGGTCAGAGCTTCGAGCGCTTCGTCGCTAGGCACTAGTTGTAAGCCACCATTTATGGCCTGGTGATAGTCGATCGCTGCGCCCGCCTTGTCTTTTTCGGCGAAGAACATGGTCTTGTGGACCGCAACGTCATTAGCCAGATTTTTATGCGCGATCGCTTTTTCGGCATGGCCCGCCGCATCAAGGCGCGTGAGATCGTGCCAGTGTCGAGCGAAGCGGTCGCCACCACGAAATTCGCCTTTGTGACAATAGACATGGATTGCCGTGGCTTTCTCCCAAAAGGTTCGTTCTGGAAGCATTACCTTCGGTCGCGCCGTGGGAAACGTAAGGGTAGGTAGGTACGTCGCAGCGTCACACGCGACATCGCGCAGCTCACTTGGTTCGCCGGTGGAGCGCGCGCCGAATTCAAGCAGGACTTTCGGTTTGACGTACTCATAACCTGTAGCTACCGCGTCATACTCCAGGAATAATTTGTCGCCGTCAGGCGAGACTTTTGCTGGCAAGCCCCGTTTTGCCAGTGATTCGGATAGCAGTGGCGCGATCTGGTCTGACACCAACTTTGGTAGACGCTCACGGATCGCTTCCGTCCAGCGCTTCCCTTGGTTTCGCGAAGGAGGGATGACGGACCCTGATGCGCCGATAAGATCGCCGATGAGCTCTCTGATGTCGTAGGTCAAGTCGACATCTTCGGAGAATCGGCGGATTACGCCGTAGCCCTTCGAAAGGGAGGTGCCGCCTTTGAATACCAAGTGAGTACCATGGGCGCTTCCGAAGAGTTCTTGCAGCGTCCAGACGACCCAGACGTCTTTCTCGAGGAGATAGATCGGTCTGCCGGACTTGTCAGCAGCCCTAGCTAGCGCGTCCCGGCGTTCCTCTGCCGAGAGCGCAAAGAAATCAGGCATGGGTCACAAGCTCGCTGACCTCTTGAGCCATCCACGTAGGCAACTGCGCTCGGGTTGAGGCGATTTCCGCGAGTTCATTTGAGGGGAGGGTGGATTTGAGCTTATGGATCGCTTCTGAGGTCTTTCCACGACCCATCCAGGCAAGGGCGCGCACGACGTTCCCCGCGCCTTGGCCGGGAAGTGTGAGCAGCCAATTGGGCACATGGCGGAACTCAATGACTTGCGATCCAAGTTTTAGTTGGCGAGTCGGGCCCGAGGTGAGATAGACCTCACGGGTGGGTACCTGGGTAGTTAGGCCAAGTGCGTTCGCGGCGACAGCTCCATGGGGAACGATCGTCTCGCCCCGCTTGGCAGCTAATTCCTCCACCACTTTCATGCTCATTGGCGCCCGAGTGCCGAACCGGCTTTCGACAGGCTTCACGTACACACCTCGTCCCGCACGAAGCAATTTTCCACTTCGAGCAAGGCGCGACAGGGACTGATCCACGGCCGCACGGCTTCCAAGATGCAGCAACTCCTTGGCAGCCAAGGGCCTGCCTTCAGGCATTTGGGACGCGTGTTTGAGAACCTGTTCCATAACGGAAGTCATAGTGATCTCCAATGAGTCAGAACTATACGTCTACTTCTGACAACTATCAAGCCACTTGTGAGCTAAAAAGAGGTATGCAAAGCAGTAATAGAGCTCATGTAGTAATTAATTTGACGAATTGGAGACCGAAAGGTAGGATTGAGGTATTCTTAGACAGTTTATTGTTTCCTGTGTCTAGAAATAAAAAGGCCCGGCGTTCTAGCGCCGGGCCCCTTTGCAACCCGAGCTGGTGGCCCGCGCTGCTTGCAGCACGGCGAGAATCGCCGAAACAGGACGCCGAGTCAACAGCTCATCTCAATCTAGGCCCAAGGAGGGCCATTGATATGACTGATATGAAGATCGAGTGTCCGCACTGCAAGAAGTCCTTCGAACTCACCGAAGCACTTGCGTCTCCCCTGCTCGAAGCCGAGCGGAAGAAGGTGGGCGCTGAAGTCGAGCGTCGGCTTGCGACCGAACGCGACGCCGTCGCGAAAAAGGCCTCAGCCGACACCGCTGCGGAATACGCCTCCAAGCTGAAGGCGTCCGAAGCCGCAGTCTTGGAACGCGACAACAAACTCCGCCAGGCGCAGGAAGCGGAACTCGCGATGCGCAAGGAGCGTGAGCAACTGGAGCAATCCAAGAAGGAGGTTGACCTCACGGTGCAGCGACGCGTGGACGCGGAGAAGAAAGCCGCAGTGGAGCAGGCGGCTGCAGCTGTAGTCGCCGAATACACGACCAAGCTGAAAGCCAGCGACGCTGCACTCGCGGAGCGTGACGCCAAGCTTCGCCACGCACAGGAAGCCGAGCTGAAGATCCGGGCCGAGCGCGAGCAGCTCGAACAGGCAAAGCGTGAAGTTGATCTGACCGTCCAGCGACGTGTCGACACGGAGAAGAAGGCTGCTGCCGAGCAAGCTGCCGCAGCCGTCGCCGCCGAATACGGCATCAAGCTCAAAGCCAGTGAAGCCGCTGTGGCCGAGAAGGACGCGAAGCTGAAGGCGGCTGAAGAGGCCGAGCTGCGGGCACTGAAGATGAAGCAGGAGGCCGAAGAAGTCCAGCGTCAGACCGAACTCACCGTTGTTCGCCGTATGGATGAGGAACGCGCAAAAGTGCGCGAAGAGACTGTGCGCCAGCGCGACGACGAGCACCGCCTCAAGCTCGGCGAGAAGGACAAGCAGCTCAATGACTTGCGCCTGCAGATCGAAGAACTGCGCCGCAAGGGTGAGAGCACCTCGCAGCAGCTCGTGGGCGATGTCCTGGAAATGGATCTGCACGACGTGCTCAAGAATGCGTTCCCTGGAGACGAGTTCGAGCGCGTGAAGAAAGGGCAGAGCGGTGCCGACCTCCTTCATACTGTGCGCAGCCGTTCCGGCCTGGCATGCGGGAAGATTCTCTGGGAAACGAAGCGCACCAAAACGTGGAGCGATGCCTGGCTCAGCAAACTGCGCGACGACCAGCGTGAGGTAAAAGCGGACGTCGCGGCACTCATGACTGAGACGCTGCGTGAGGGCGTGCGGAATATCGATATGGTGGAAGAGGTGTGGGTCACCGGGATTCCGACAGTGGTCGGACTGGCAACCGTGCTTCGCAGGGGGCTCATCGAGACCGCCAATGCGCGCAGGGCCGCCGCTGGCACGGGCACCATCAAGGACCTGGCCTACGGGTATCTCACGGGGCAGGAGTTCCGGCAGCGCGTGCGGGGCGCCCTCGAGCCGATCGTGGAACTGCGGGCGGACCTGGAAAAGGAAAAGCGCTCAACGATCCGGCAATGGGGTGCGCGCGAAAAGCAGCTCGACCGGTTCATGACCAGCATGGCCGGCATGTATGGCGACCTGCAGGGCATCGTCGGTCCGAGCCTGCCGGCAGTCGAGGAGCTCGCACTTCTGGAGGCCGAAGATTCCGCTGACAAGCCGAAGCTCTCGGTGGTCAAGCCGGACGCCGCTGGCGCGACGGAAGGGCTGGCCTAGGCAATGTGGCGCTCCCTCGCGGACGTGGCTGACGTCTTCACTGGCTATCCCTTCCGGGGCAAGGTGTTTCCGGAAGAGGGTGGCGATCTGGCAGTGGTCCAGATCAAGGACGTCGACGCTGCCGCGGGGCTGCGACTTGAGGATCTGATCATGCTTCGAGCCGAAGGCGGGAAATACGACAGGTACCTGCTGAGTGCTGGCGACGTCCTATTTCAATCTCGTGGAAGCCGTCACCCAGTTGCTGTCGTACGGGATGGCATGCACGGAATCGCCGCACTCGGGCTTCACGTAATCCGCCCAAGTAAGAAGCACCTCCGACCCGAATATCTGGCTTGGTTCATGAACCATCCGAAGACCCAGGCCAAGCTGAAGGAGGTCGCAAGGGGAAGCTACATCCCGTTCATCGCGAAGGGTGACCTGGCTGCATTCAGCGTTCCCATCCCGTCATTGGAAGTGCAGGACCAGATCGGTCGAATAAATCGATTGAGGCGGCAAGAGCGAAAGCTTGCGTCGCAACTCATCGAACTTTTGCAGGAACAAACAGACGCCGCGACCTGGGCCGCAGCAACTCGCAGGAAATAAGGAGCAGACAAATGTCCGACCAGAAAACTATCAATGAAATCGTTTGGCGTGCGTGCGACACGTTCCGCGGGACGATCGATCCTTCCCAGTACAAGGACTACATCCTCGTCATGCTGTTCGTGAGGTACTTGTCCGATCTACGCAAGGACAAGCAGGAGGAGTACGCGCGAAAGTATGACGGCGACAAACAGCGTATCGAGCGCGCCATGGCGCGCGAGCGGTTCGTACTGCCTGAGGAGTGCGACTTCGAGCACCTTCACGCGATGCGCAGCGAAGCAAACGCTGGCGAGCGCATTAACATCGCCCTGCAGAAAATAGAAGATGCGAACAAGTCCAAGCTTGAGGGCGTGTTTCGCAATATTGACTTCAACAGTGAGGCGAATCTGGGCGAGACCAAGGAACGCAATTCCCGGCTGAAGCACCTGCTTGAGGATTTTGCCGACCCGCGGCTAGATCTCCGGCCCTCCAAGATTGGTCAGCGGGACGTGATCGGGGACGTATACGAATACCTGATCGGTAACTTCGCTTCCGACGCCGGCAAGAAGGGTGGGGAGTTCTATACGCCCGCCGAGGTGTCGCAGTTGCTCGCGCGGATCGTGGCACCCAAGGCTGGCGACCGGATCTGCGATCCGTGTTGCGGGTCAGGATCCCTCCTCATTCGGGCCGCCCGCGAGGTGGGGTCCGACAATTTCTCAGCTTTCGGTCAGGAACTGAATGGTTCGACGTGGGCGCTGTGCCGCATGAACATGTTCCTGCACGGCCTCGACACGGCCCGGATCGAGCGTGGCGACACGATCAGAAATCCGAAGCTGGTCGAAGACGACGCGCTCATGAAGTTCAACGTGATCGTCGCGAATCCACCATTCTCGCTCGACAAGTGGGGCGCGGATACGGTCGAGAACGACAGGTACAAACGTTTCTGGCGAGGCACGCCGCCGAAAAGTCGCGGAGACTACGCGTTCATCGCGCACATGGTCGAGACCATGAACGAGACGGACGGCCGCGTGGGAGTAGTGGTGCCACACGGCGTACTGTTCCGTGGCGGCTCGGAGGGCACGATTCGTCAGCGCTTCATCGAGGAGAATTTGCTGGAAGGAGTGATCGGCCTGCCGGTCAACCTGTTCTTCGGAGTCGGCATCCCGGCCGCGCTCCTATTCTTCCGCCGCGACAAGAAGGACACGAAAGTGTTATTCATCGACGCGAGCCGCGAATACGCGGAAGGCAAGAACCAGAACAAGCTCCGCGACGAGGATATAGAGAAGATCGTGGCGTCCTGGCGTGCCCGCACGGACGTATCCAAATACGCGCATCTAGCCGCATTAGATGAACTTCGGGAAAACGACTTTAACCTCAACATCCCACTCTACGTAGACACATTCGAAGAACAAGCCCCTATCGATCTCAGTAAGGTCAAGGCGGAGATTGCCCATATCGAGGATCAGCTTGCAAAGACACGTGCCACTCTCGCGAAGGCCCTCCAGGAGCTTGGTGCGTGATTCAGTCAGAGTTCCCAACTAGATGGCCGCGGAGTTTGCCGCTCCCGGACGGTTGGAGCGCGCCTCTCCTCTCCGAGGTTGCGCACAGGGAAAGCGGTCACACGCCGGACAAGGAGGTTCCAGAGTATTGGGATGGGGACATTAAGTGGTTATCGCTGACCGACTGTGACCGCCTGAATCGTGTCTACATTGGGAACACGTCTAAAACGATCAGCCAAGCAGGAATTGAGAACTCCTCTGCCCGGCTTCTGCCACCAGGGGTGGTTGTTCTTTCGCGCGATGCTGGCGTGGGGCAAAGCGCAATTACCACGTGCCCAATGGCAGTTAGCCAGCACTTTCTCGCGTGGCAGTGCTCTGCGCGACTTGACCCACTCTTCCTCTACTACTGGTTTCAGCGCCTGCGTCCAGAACTTGAGCGAATCGCTGTTGGAAGCACGATTAAGACCATAGGGCTCTGGTATTTCGACAAGATGCGCGTACCGCTTCCGCCAGTCCATACACAACGCACTTTTGCGGCCGTACTAAAAGGCTTCGACAGCCTTTCGAGCGATGTCGAGCGAATGATCGACGCCAAGCGCACATTCAAGAGCGGCCTCATGCATCAGCTTTTAACCGGCCAGATGCGGTTTCCGGAGTTTCGGACGTCGTCGTGGAAGTCCTCTCGCCTCGGTGATCACGTTTCAGAGGTTACTCGTCGGAACACAAGCTGTTCAACTCTCGTACTAACAGCATCGGGGGAGCATGGGTTAGTCGATCAGCGTCGTTACTTCAAACGTAATGTGGCCGGTGCTGATCTCTCCCGATATTGGTTGCTGAAGAAGGGCGAATTTGCGTACAACCGAAGTGCCATGAAAGGGTACCCGTACGGCGCGACGAAGAGGCTTGACGCGCACGAGGAGGGTGCGCTTTCGACTCTCTATCTATGCTTTGAAATCAATGATCCTCTTCTCGATTCGGACTATTTGAAGCAAGTTTTTGATAGCGGCCTGCTAAATCGACAGCTACGCCCAATTGTGCGGGTTGGCGCGCGTGCGCACGGATTGCTGAATGTTTCGGACGAAGACTATTTCTCTATAAACATTCCATTCCCGCTGATCGAGGAGCAGCGTCGCATCGCGGATGTCTTGAATGCGTTCAACAACGAACTCAATCTGCTCACCGCACTACGGCGACAGATTGAGGTTCAAAAGCGTGCCCTCCTTGGCGGTCTTCTCAATGGCGAACTTCCTCGTTCTGCTTCTCCATGAGCACCGTACCTGTAAGCACGCCCGCATTTACCGAGGACCAGGTGTCCCAGCTGCCTGCGCTGCATTTGCTGCAGAGTCTGGGCTGGGTGCTCCTCACTCCCGAGGAGGCGTTGAGGCTGCGGGGAGATAGGCGTTCAAGGGTATTGCTAAGACCGATCCTTGAGGAGCGGCTGCAGGCCATTAACGCATTTGAGTTCCGAGGACGGGTGAATCGCTTTGACAGTGCGGCCATCGAGGAGGGTATACGCGCCCTTGTCAACCTTCCGGATGATGGGTTGGTGCGGACGAACGAGCGCGTCTGGCAGCTTTTGAAGCTCGGAAAAGGAGTACCTCAGACGGTAGACGGGGATACAAAGAGTTTTCAGTTGCAGTATGTGGACTGGCAGCATCCTGAGAACAACGTCTACCACGTCGCGGACGAGTTCGAAGTCGAGGCGGGAGGCACGGCGGATACGCGTCGTCCGGACCTCGTGCTTTTCGTGAATGGGATTCCGTTCACGGTGATCGAGTGCAAGCGCTCGACTCTGCGGCCGGGGAAGGTGCCTATCGACGAGGCGATCAGCCAGATGCTTCGCAATCAGGGGCCGACGGAGATCCCGCGGCTCTTTCACTACGCGCAACTGGTGCTGGCACTTGCCGTCAATGAAGCTCGTTTTGGCGCCACCGGCACGCCACGCAAGTTCTGGCAGGGCTGGAGGGAGCCGGGCAGTGAGGTTGACGCGCAGCTTGCTGCGCTGATCGGTAAGCCGTTGACTGCGTCGGAGGTTGAACGGAGCTTCAGTTCCTCGACTTACCGCTTTGGAGGATCGGCGGCAGCCGCCGCAGGTGCGCGCGCCTGGTGGAAACAACAGTCCGCAGTCGGGCGCTCAGCAACTGAACAGGATCGGCTGCTGTATGCAATTTGCCAGCCGCAGCGGCTCCTCGAGCTCGCGCGCCGGTACACCGTGTTTGAAGCGGGTGCGCGCAAGGTCGCGCGCTACCAGCAATATTTTGCGGTCCGAGCGATGCTGGATCGCATTGCCGACATTGGGCCGGACGGAACCCGTACTGGTGGCGTGGTGTGGCATACGCAGGGCAGCGGGAAGTCGCTCACCATGGTTATGCTCGCCGAGGCGATTCTCGAGACCTTTGCTTCCAGAAATCCGCGAATCGTATTGGTCACCGATCGTGTAGACCTTGACGATCAGATTTACGGAACGTTCAAGGGTTCAGGTGTCGCCACCACCCAGGCGACTACAGGTCGGCATTTGCTCGATCTGATGGAGAGTCCGCGGACCCAGGTGATCACAACGCTGATTCACAAGTTCGAATCGGCGCTCAAGAGCCGGACAGGCGAGCTGGATAGTTCTGACATCTTTGTTCTTGTGGATGAAAGCCACCGAACACAGTCCGGGCAATTCCATGCGTCGATGCGCCGGGTACTGCCGCACGCTTGCTTCATTGGCTTTACGGGCACGCCGATATTTGCCGGTGAGCTGCCAACGGTAAAGCGCTTTGGCGGCTTGATCGGCGATCCATACACGATAGACAAGGCTGTGGCGGACGGTGCTGTCGTGCCGCTCCTGTACGAAGGGCGATTCGTTCATCAGCAGGTCGACCGGATCCCTATTGACGAGTGGTTTAAGCGGTACACCTCGGGGCTCACCGATGCGCAGCGTGTGGACCTGAAGCGCAAGTATTCCTCGGCGGACCAGCTGAACCGGACCGAGCAGAAGATCCGGGCCATTGCCTGGGATGTAAGCATGCATTTCAAGACGAACATCCAGCACACCGGCCTCAAGGGGCAACTCGTGGCCCCTTACAAGGCTGATGCGTTGCTCTACAAGCGATTCTTCGACGAATTTGGATTGATTACGAGCGAGGTACTGATCTCCCCACCGGACACGCGTGAGGGATACGAAGAAGTCGACGAGCGCGGCGAAACTGGACGGCCCGATGTTGTCGAGTTTTGGAATCGAATGCTACGGCGCTTCGGTTCCGAGGAACGCTATCAGAAGGATGTCATTGAGCGATTCAAGAACGCCGATGAGCCGGAAATCATTGTCGTCGTGGACAAGCTCCTGACCGGGTTCGACGCACCCCTGAATAGCGTGCTGTATCTCACTCGGTCCCTCAAAGACCATACGCTATTGCAAGCGATTGCACGGGTGAATCGGGTACATGAGGGCAAGGACTATGGCCTCATCGTTGACTACTACGGAATAATCGACCACCTCGACGAGGCGCTCGAGGTCTATACCGATTTCAAGGATGATCTCGAGGCGCACCTCGAATCGGTGCTCACGAATATCGACGAGGGCTGGAAGGATCTCGATCAGCACCACGCCAGGGTCTGGGGCATCTTCAAGGCTGTTCGAAATAAGAATGACCAGGAGGCCATGGAAAAAGCCGTGTCGGACGAGGAGCTGCGCCAGCAGTTCTACTCACGGCTGACGCAGTTCGCAAATACCTTGAAGCTGGCGTTAGCGAGCGTTGATTTTCATGAGAGGACGTCACCAGAGATCGTCGAGCGTTATCGCCGAGACCTCAAATATTTCATGGGGCTGCGGGCCTCTTTGGCGAGGCGGTATGCGGAAGTTGTGGACTTCAAGCAGTACCAGGCCGCGATCCAGAAGCTCCTCGATACCTATGTTGGTGCTGGGGAGGTCGAAACATTAGTCAAACCGGTGGATATTTTCGATAAAGAGAATTTCCGGCATGAGATCGAGCAATTCAAGAGCCCGGAAGGGCAGGCGGAGGTCATTGCGAACAGGGTGCGTCGCGCGATCACTGAGCACCTCGATGAGGATCCAGTCTTCTACGAGCGGTTCTCAAAGCTGATCGACGAGACCCTGAAAGCTTACGCGGACAAGCGCATCAGTCAGCTGGAACTACTGAACAAGATGCAGGACATCAACGATCGGGTAAGGGATCGTCGCTCGTACGAGGATATCCCTGAGCCGCTGAGGGACCGCGATGTCGCGAAATCATTTTATGACGTCGTGCAGGATCAGACTGCTAAGGTGGGCAAGGTGTCGGAGCCAGAGGCGGCGGCCTATGCCGCGGTGGCAATTGACGATGTCATCCGAGCGAAGCGCAAGGTGGACTGGACTCAGGACTCGGATGTCCAGAACCAGATGAGGACCGCCATCGAGGATGAGCTATTCAAATTGAAGGATGCGCACAAGCTCGAACTCGATTTCGATACGATCGATCATATTCTTGATCGATGCATCGATATTGCCAAGCGCAGGATGCCATGAGCGATGTGCGGCCGCACTCCATTGACGTAGGCGGACGGCGTTTGGAGTACCAACTTCGGCGATCGTTGCGGCGCCGGACACTGGAGATATCTGTAGCTCCGGACAGGCAGGTGACGGTAACCGCGCCGGCGACTACTTCTGCCGAGCGGATTGAGCTTGCCATCCGCCGTCGAGCGAGTTGGATAGTGCGCCAGCAACGGAAGTACGAAGATCTACCGCCACCGCCAACACCCAGGCAGTGGGTTGCGGGCGAGACGCACCGCTACTTGGGGCGGCAATACCGCCTGAAGATTGTCCGGGGAGTGCGCCACTCAGTACGCCTATGCGGAGCATTCTTCCTCATTTCGGTACCTAAGCCTGACGATCGGCATCAGGTGCAGCGCGCCCTCGAAGGCTGGTACCGGAAACATGCCGTGAGCTTGCTAACAAATCGAGTATCCATTGCGCGTACTTCGACCACCTGGTTGAGGATGCTGGAGCAGCCACGGGTCCTCGTGCGCGAAATGCGTTTGAGGTGGGGCAGTGTTACCAGCAATGGTCGAATTTATTTCAACGTGGATCTGGTCAAGCTGCCTCTTGGTTGCATCGACTATGTCGTGACGCATGAACTGGCGCATCTGAAGGTACCAAATCACGGGCCGGCATTTTGGCGTTTGCTTTCGCGCTGCATGCCAGATTGGGAGCGGTGGAAGGGCCGATTGTTGAGAGAATCAATATAGGTAACGTAAGGGCGGAATCTAGAGGGGTTTGCGATTTCCGTTATTTCCGTCTGCTTTTCCCGGGCCACGGTAGCTCACCCGTCAACTCCGTAAGCCCTTCGTCTTCTTCAACCTGACGGCCAAAACGATCGAAATGACGCTCGGGTAGTACCTCTTCCTCGAGCCATAAGAGCGACGTGGTCGTGTCGCTACTTCCATAGTGTCGGCTCATCTCCCACAGATCGAGTCCAGATTCCCAATCCTGGAACCAGATGTCCTGGGCGACCTCCGCTGTGTCGAGTTGGCTCATGCCTTCCCCGCGCAACCTATGCGCTACTGAACCCTCGGGGATCGGCGTTCGCGGAGGAATCCAGGCGTTCACGCGCCGCAGGGCCGCGGAGCGCGCTGCGTACCTAATTGTCCCGTGTTCCATCGTCACGAACGCACATGGCATGGTGGTCAGCGTCGCATAGCGGGACGCGGCGGCTGGATAGGAGCACCTGAACTCGCCCGACATGTAGTTGATCACATCGAGCGATGGTTCGCCCTTCGGAACCGTCGCGAGCCATTGACTGTATGGCATGAGAAGTTCGGTGGCGAACCAGTCGCATGCGATTTCGTTCGGATGGCGTTTTGCATACGACCAGGACGGTACGCCGTCGTGGTTTGATGACAGCGCGAGGAGGATATGCCCAACTTCATGGCAGACGGTGAACCGCTGACGTTCAATCGATTCGAGCGAATTGACCGTGATAACGTGCCTGCCGTCGGGCCGGGTAAGAGTCGTTCCTGATTCGCCGTCGCCCATATCCTCCTTCCGGAAGATGGCATTCGCGGCTCTCAGGTATACGGATAAATCGTCGCGGATATTCCGGAGGTCAAGGGGGGCGATGAAAGCTCGAGCCCGCTGCTGTACCTCCGTCTCGTCCATAGCTTTACTCGTCGCCGGCACCAAGCGCCCTTCGCACGCGCTCTATAAGGACGCCAGGAGTTGGGCGCGCATTGCCGCGATGTCGCACACCAGCGGTTATTGTGAATTCCTCCATGGTCACGCTTGCGTCATCCAGGCAGTACTCGACGAGCTCATCCCAAGTGTCACTATGCTCTACGAGCCACTTGACCATGGCGGAATCACGCGGGTTCGCCTTGAGGACTGAGAGCAGTTTTGCCAGTAGTTCCGGGGAGGGGCTCGTCTTTTCGCCCTGCTCCAGCCGGTAAATGTATGCGTGGTCGATGTCGGCGAGCCTGCCAAGCTCCCGGATGGACAAAGTTCGTCGCTCGCGTAAACGGCGAATTGCAGTACCAAGGCCAGCTTGCATTGGTTGGGATCTCCTCGTTCGTTTGGATACGGCACGGCCGATGAAGCCGCGTTGGGTTGTATCGGGCTGAAGGATAGGTAATAGGGCAGCACGCAGGCGCGGGCTCCCTTGGATTGACGCAGGGAACTTCTACCGGTACAGTGTTGTCTAAGCGGGACAACAGGCGCCGTAGTTTAGGTGCGCATCGAGGCGTCTGTGGCGGATAGGTTCCGTTGCTTGCATTGGACAGCAACTGTACGCTGATTTCGTCCGATGCGCTAGCCGGTTGATTAGATTCAATTTTAACGAACAGGGAGTTCACACCATGAGCAATACGAATTCAGTAGAAGCACCGGGCCATACCAAGACGTACTCGATCATTGTCAATGGCCGCCCGCGCGAAGTCAGCGAGCACAAGCTTACGTATTTGCAGGTCGTTCAGCTGGCGTACCCAGGCGAAGTCCCGACCGAAACGATCGTGTTCACGGTCACGTACTCCAACCCGCACGGACACGATGGTTCCCTGACAGCAGGGCAGGACGTGGTGATCAAGGACGGGATTATCTTCAATGTCCGAAAAACTGATCGGTCGTAGCCCTGACCTTAAGCGGCTGCGCGACGAGGGGTATGAAATAGAGGTGCGGAACGGCTTCCTCGTCGCGCATTCCGTGCCGTACGTTAACGCGGAAAAACGGGTCGCGTTCGGCAAGATCGTGACCGACCTCACGCTCAACAACGACAAGACCGAGAAGCCGGCCGACCATCAAGTCTGGTTTGCAGGTGAACATCCTTGCAACAGCGACGGTTCGATCATCTCCCAGATCAAGCATACAACCGCGACGACGACGCTCTGCGAAGGGGTCGTTGTGCAGCACCGGTTCTCGTGCAAGCCGCAAGGCGAGTACCCCGACTACCACGCGAAGGTCACCCGGTACATCGAGATCATCCAGAACCAAGCCAAGGCCATCGACGCCAAGTTCGATGCGCGCACGTTCAAGCCCGTCGTTTCGACCGAGGAGAACTTGGTATTCCTGTACACCGACTCGGCTTCTAGCCGTGCAGGCATCGCGAACGTCACGAGGAAAACCGCGATGGGCAAGGTCGCGATTATCGGGCTAGGTGGTAGCGGCGGGTATGTGCTCGATTTCACGGCCAAGACGCACGTCCGGGAGATCCACCTATTCGATGGCGACGAATTTCTGCAGCACAATGCGTTCCGCGCGCCGGGTGCCGCGTCACTCGCGGCGCTCGAAGAGAAGCTCAAGAAGGTGGAATACTTCGCGCGGGTGTACGGGCAAATGCGCCGAGGAATCGTCGCCCACCCGGATTATGTGACTGACGAAAACGTTGGCCAGCTCGCCGGATTCGATTTCGTGTTCATCTGTGTAGACAAGCCGGCGGTGCGGAAGCTCCTCTCCGAGTACCTGACGAAATCCGCCATTCCGTTCGTGGACACCGGCATGGAGCTGGAACTGCTAGAGGAAGAGCAGCTCCTGATCGGCACTTGTCGTGTGACCTTGAGCACCCAGGAGAAGTCCGACCATTTTTCGAAGCATGTCTCACTCGAGAACGATGCTGTCGTGGATGACCTGTATGCAACGAACATCCAAGTGGCCGACCTAAACGCACTCTGCGCGGTAATGGCCGTGATCAAATGGAAAAAATTCTGCGGCTTCTACCAGGACTGCTATGGGGAGCATCAGACCGCGTATGCGATCAACGCGCACCAGCTCACGCGGGACGAAGTAACGAGAATACCTCCGGCATGAGGCAGGGACATTTTTCGCATCAGATCGTAGATTTCATTCCGGAGCGACTCGAAGAGGGCGTCCTCTACGTGTCCCATCGGTACGGGACGGCGGTGCACAAGTGCGCCTGCGGCTGCGGGGAGGAGGTCGTAACGCCTCTCAGTCCAGCGGACTGGTCGGTACAGATCGCGGGCGGCACAGCCACACTTCATCCCTCGATCGGCAACTGGAGTTTCACTTGCCGATCGCACTACTTCATACGCAGAGGAAACGTCGTCTGGGCTGGCCAGATGTCCCGGCGGCAGATCGCGAGCGGCCGTGCGTTTGATCAGGAAGCTAGAGAGCAGTACTTCGACGACGTGAACCGCCAGAAGGAGCTACCGCCTCAAAGTTTCCTGCACAAAGTTCTAGCGGCTCTCAAGCGTTGGTGGAAGCCCTGATTCGGGCTGCGCAATCGTGGGGGCACTACTGAGGGCATTCCCCAAACGCCCGGCCTAAGATTGCGTGCAGGGAATTGGGTAGCCTTCCACGAGGCGACCCCTAGTCGTGTTAGGGCGCGAAACGCCCCAGCAGCGCCCCAAGAATATGTAAGCGCTTGAATATATGGTGGAGGCGGCGGGAATCGAACCCGCGTCCGCAAATCGTCCACAGTCAGGACTACATGCTTAGCCTGGTTGTTTGAGCTTCGCCTTGCATCCGCCAACCGGCAGGCTGACGCTCGGCTAGCCGCTTCGACGGATCCCCGGGGCCAAGCGGCCAAGCCCCGGAGAGGGGCTGGTGAAAATGACGCTGCACCCGGTTGCCCGGGCCTAACCCACCAGCAGGTTAGTGCAGCGTCTCGCCGGTATTAGGCGGCGAGAGCGAAACGCTCGTCGTTGGCGTTTAAAGTGTTTCCAGATGGATTTACGAGGGCTCTGGTCCTCGGCATGCCCTGTGCTGCTTCAGTACCTGCGTCGAAACCAGGTCGCCCCCGTTTCGGTTTGCAGACTGCATTATCCCATATGGGGGTTCACAGCCCGGCGATCAAGTCCGTCGGCTGCGCGATGACGGCGTCGGCATTCCAGGCCGCGAGGTCGTTGCCATAGCCCCAACCGACTGCGACCGAGCGCATGCCCGCGGCTCGCGCGGCTTGGACGTCGCGCTGGTCGTCGCCCAGATAAACGCAGTCCCCTGGCGCGAGTGCAAGCACCTGCGCGGCGTGCAGCAGCGAGGCGGGATTGGGCTTCAGGTGCGGCGTGGTATCGCCGCACACGACACAGGCAGTGCGGGCTGCCAGCCCGAGCGCTTCGACGATCCTGTGGGTCAGGCGGGTGGATTTATTGGTGACGATGCCCCAGCGCAGGCCGCGCGCTTCGATCTCGCCCAGCAGGTTCTCCATGCCCGGAAATAGCCGGGTGTCGATACAGATTTGCGCGGCGTAGTGCTCAAGGAACGCCTCGCGCAGCGGCGTGTACTCGGGATGCTCGGGCAGGATGCCCAGCCCGGCGCCGAGCAGGCCGCGCGCGCCCGAGGAGGCGTGCGGGCGCAGGGCTTCGAGCGGGAGGTCGGCCAGGCCGCGCGCGCTCCTGAGACGGTTGAGCGCGCGCGACAGGTCCGCCGCGGTATCTGCGAGCGTGCCGTCGAAGTCGAACAACACGGCCTTGCTAGGCATTCTTAGCGCAACACAGCGAGTAGTTGACGGCGCAGTCCTCGCCAAGGCGGTACTGGTGCGTGAGAGGGTTGTAGGTCATGCCCTTGAGTTCGACCGGTTCGAGGCCGGCATCCCTGCTCCAGCGCGACAATTCGGATGGCTTGATGAAGCGGGAATAATCGTGCGTGCCCTTGGGCAGCAGCTTCAGCAGGTACTCAGCGCCGAGCACCGCAAACAGGTACGCTTTCGGATTGCGGTTGATGGTCGAGAAAAACACTCGCCCGCCGGGCGCGACCAGCCGCGCGCAGGCGGCTACAGTGCTGGCCGGATCGGGGACGTGCTCCAGCAGTTCCATGCAGGTAACGAGGTCGAATTTCTCTTCGTTCCGAACTGAAAAATCTTCTGCGGATGCGAGCTGGTAGTCGACGCCAAGGCCGCTTTCGAGCAAATGCAGTTGGGCGACCTTGAGAGGTTTCTCCGACAGGTCAATGCCGGTGACGGACGCGCCCAGGCGCGCCATCGATTCGCTCAGGATGCCGCCGCCGCAGCCGACATCGAGCACGCGCTTGCCGGCGAGCTTCGCCAGGCCGTCGATCCAGGCAAGGCGCAGCGGATTGAGTTCATGCAGCGGGCGGAACTCGCCCTGCGGGTCCCACCAGCGGTGCGCGAGCTCGCCAAACTTTTCGAGCTCTGCGGGATCGGCGTTGTGCGGCGCGCTCGCCATAAACAAAAAAGCCCCGCCGAAGCGGGGCTTTTCGCGGGACCAGGGCCCGGTTACTTGCGCGTGCCGATCACCTCGATCTCCACGCGGCGGTTCTTGGCGCGACCATCGCTGGTCTTGTTGCTCGCCACGGGCTGTTTCTCGCCCTTGCCTTCCGTGTAGATCCGGTTCGGCGCCACGCCCTTCGATACCAGGTAGGCCTTGACCGACTCGGCGCGACGCACCGACAGGGCCTGGTTATAGGCGTCGGAGCCGATCGAGTCGGTGTGGCCGATCGCGATCACCACTTCCAGATCGAGCGCGCGCAGCTTGCTCGCCAGGTCATCCAGCTTGCCCTTGCCCTCGTTCTTGAGGATCGATTTGTCGAAGTCGAACAGCACGTCGGCGGCAAGCGTCACTTTTTGCGCGACGGGCTTGGGCTTGGGTGCGGGCGCGGGCGCCGGTGCGGGTGCCGGCGCCGGTTTCACTGCAGGCGGCGGCGGCGTGGGTGCCGGGGCGGGCTTCGGTACCAGATCAGGATCGCATTCGGTAATCGCCATGGCAGGCGTCCAGAAACCGGCGCGCCAGCAGCCTCCGCTGGCGTTCTTCCAGAGCCCGTCAGTCGCGGAACCCGTCCAATAACCCAACTTCGATTGGGCCGAGGCGGCGAACGGTGTCACTGCCAACGCAAGGCCGGCGGCGATTAGCAGCGGCATCCAAGTTTTTTTGCTCATGCTTTCCCCTCACTGGGTTTCCGGCCCAAGTCCGGAAAATTATTGAAATCAAATCAAGACTCTGGACGAGTCAGAAGCGCATTTTGCCACAGTTTGCTGCGGGTGTCCAAGCCCCTGAAGGGAAAATGGGGTACCGATTCCGGAATAACTCCGTCCTGCAGAAGGTGCCTACCTGCGACCCAGACGTCGCTGACGTGCTCCCGCCCAGCCACGTAGACCAGGTGGGAGAGCGGGTCGTAGCAGGGTGCGAGGGCCGGGCCTGAGAAACGCACCGCCGTCAGGTCGGCAGCCTTGCCCACGGCAATCGAGCCAATCCGCCCCGCCAGACCCAGCGCGGCCGCGCCGCCGAGCGTCGCCGCGCGTAGCGCCGCGTGCGCAGGCAGCGCCTGGGCATCCTGCGCGACCGCCTTGGCGAGGAGCGCCGCAAGCCGCATTTCGGCGAACAGATCGAGGCGGTTGTTGCTCGCCGCCCCGTCGGTGCCGAGCGCGAGATTGATGCCAGCCGCCGCCATTCGCGCCACCGGCGCAAAGCCGCTGGCGAGCTTGAGGTTCGAGCTCGGGCAGTGGGCAACTGAGGCGCCGTGCTGCGCCAGCAGCGCGATTTCCTGCTCTTCCAGGTGCACCCCATGCACGGCGATCAGCCCCGGCCCGAGCAGGCCCAGGCGGCGCAGCCGCTCAAGCGGCCGCACGCCGTGCTCGGCCAGCGAGCGCTCGATCTCGTGCGCGGTTTCGTGCAGATGGATGTGCACCGGCACGTCCACCTCGGCGGCGAGCTTCGCCACCTTGCGGAAGCTCGCGTCGGACACCGTATAGGGCGCGTGCGGCGCGAGGCAAAAAGACACCAGCGGATGCTCGCCCCACTGGTCGCGCAGCGCCAGGCCCTTGGCCAGGTAATCGTCCGGGTCCGATGCGTAGGCCGAGGGAAAGTCGAGGACGATCATCCCGGCCGAGACTCGCATGCCGGCCGCGAGCGCGGCTTCGAGCGCCGCCTCGGGGAAGAAATACATGTCGTTGAAACAGGTGATCCCGCCGCGCAGCATCTCGGCGCAGGCCAGCAGCGTGCCGTCGGTCACGAATTGCGCCGAGACGTGGCGCGACTCAGTCGGCCAGATGTGCTCCTCCAGCCAGCGCATCAGCGGCAGGTCATCGGCAATGCCCCGCATCAGCGCCATCGCGGCGTGCGTATGCGCGTTGACCAGGCCGGGAATCAGCACGTGCTCCTTGAGCGGGACCGCCGCATAGGAAGGAAAACGAGTTTGCGCCTCGGCGCGAGGCAGCACGGCCTCGATCAGGCCGTCGCGCAGCGCCACGCAATGCCCTTCCAGGACTGCGCCCGTGGGCTCAATCGGAATGATCCAGCGGGGGCAGAGAAGGGTGGCGGAAAGCACGGAATTGCGGCTCATTCTAACCGCAGCGCATGATAAAATTTTGCCTTGATTTTCCGCCGCAAAACGGCCGCTCCAAGCCTCCCAAAAAAAGAGCCGAATTGATGGAACCCTTCGCCAAAGAAACGATCCCGGTCAGCCTCGAGGAGGAGATGCGGCGCTCCTATCTCGACTACGCCATGAGCGTCATCGTGGGTCGCGCGCTGCCCGATGTGCGCGACGGCCTGAAGCCGGTGCACCGGCGCGTGCTGTTCGCGATGCACGAATCGAACAACGTCTGGAATCGCGCCTATGTGAAGTGCGCACGCGTGGTCGGCGAAGTGCTCGGCAAATACCATCCGCACGGCGATTCAGCGACCTACGAGGCGCTGGTGCGCATGGCGCAGGACTTTTCGATGCGCTACCTGCTGGTGGACGGGCAGGGCAACTTCGGCTCGGTGGACGGCGACAACGCCGCGGCCTACCGCTATACCGAATGCCGGCTGGAGCGCCTGTCCGCGGAACTGCTCGCCGACATCGACAAGGAAACGGTCGATTTCGTCGACAACTACGACGGCAAGGAGCGCGAACCGACGGTCCTGCCGAGCCGTATTCCCAATCTGCTGCTGAACGGCTCTTCCGGGATCGCGGTCGGCATGGCGACCAATATTCCGCCGCACAATCTTTCCGAAGTCGTGGATGCCTGCCTGCGGGTGCTGCAGGAACCGGATTGCCCGATCGAGGAGCTGATCAAGCTGATGCCGGCGCCCGATTTTCCGACCGCCGGCATCATCTACGGCATCAGCGGCGTGCACGAGGGCTATCGCACCGGCCGCGGCCGCGTGCTGATGCGCGCGCGCACCCATTTCGAGGAGGCGGGCAAGGACCGGCAGGCGATCATCGTCGACGAGCTGCCTTACCAGGTGAACAAGAAGGCGCTGCTCGAGCGCATCGCCGAAATGGTCAACGAGAAGCGGCTCGAGGGCATTTCGGACATCCGCGACGAATCCGACAAGCAGGGCATCCGGGTCGTGATCGAGCTCAAGCGCGGCGAGCTGCCCGAAGTGGTGCTGAACAATCTCTACAAGCAGACCCAGCTGCAGGACAGTTTCGGGATGAACATGGTCGCGCTGGTGGACAACCAGCCGCGCGTCCTGACCCTGAAGGAACTGCTCGACGCGTTCATCGGCCACCGCCGCGAGGTGGTGACGCGGCGCACCGTATTCGAGTTGAGAAAGGCGCGCGAGCGGGGGCATGTGCTGGAAGGCCTGGCGGTGGCGCTGTCGAACGTGGACGAGGTGATCGCGCTGATCAAGAAGGCGCCTTCTCCGGCGGATGCCAAGCGGGACTTGATGGAACGGACCTGGGCCTCCGACTTGGTAAGGCAGTTGTTGGGTCAGAGCGATTTCTCGAATTTCCGGCCCGAGGGCCTGTCCAGCGAATTCGGGTTGAGGGATGACGGTTACCGGCTATCGGAGGTGCAGGCGCAGGCGATCCTGGAGCTGCGGCTGCAGCGCCTGACCGGCCTGGAGCAGGACAAGATCCGCGACGAATACCGCGATGTGATGACCACCATCGCCGACCTGCTCGACATCCTCGCCAAGCCTGCGCGCATCGTGGCGATCATCGGCGAAGAGCTGCGGCACATCAAGGAAGAGTTCGGCGATCGGCGGCGCAGCGAGATCGTCACCGTGGCCGAGGACCTCTCGCTCGAGGACCTGATCGCGCCGCAGGACATGATGGTGACCTTCTCGCACGGCGGCTACGTCAAGGCGCAGCCGCTGGCCGATTACCGGGCGCAGCGGCGCGGCGGCCGCGGCCGCACCGCCACCACCACCAAAGACGATGATTTCATCGAGCGCATGTTCGTCGCGCATTCGCACGACTACCTGCTGTGCTTCTCCAATCGCGGCCGTCTTTACTGGCTGAAGGTGTTCGAGGTGCCGCAGGGCAGCCGCACGGCGCGCGGCAAGCCGGTGATCAACATGTTTCCGCTCGAAGAGGGTGAAAAGATCACCGCGGTGGTGCCGGTCAAGGAATTCGACCAGAACCATTTCGTGTTCATGGCCACCGCGCAGGGCACCGTGAAGAAGACGTCGCTTGCCGATTTCTCGCGCCCGCGGCCCTCGGGAATCATCGCCGTCGGCCTGGACGCCGCCGACTACCTGATCGGCGCCGCGCTTACCGACGGCAGCTACGACGCGATGCTGTTCTCCTCGGAGGGCAAGGCGATTCGCTTTCACGAGGACGACGTGCGCCCGATGGGCCGTCAGGCCACCGGAGTGCGCGGCATGCGCCTGCCGGAAGGCGGCGACCACAAGGCGGTATGCATGCTGGTGGCGAAGGACGAGCAGCAGACCGTGCTCACCGCCACCGCCAACGGCTACGGCAAGCGCACGCCGATTTCCGAATACACCAAGCATGGCCGCGGCGGCCTGGGCATGATCGCGATCCAGGCGAGCGAGCGCAACGGCGCGCTGGTGGGCGCGGTGCTGGTGGACGACCACGATGAAGTGATGCTGATCTCCACCGGTGGGGTGTTGATTCGCACTGCGGTAGCGCAGATCCGCGAACAGGGCCGCTCGACCCAGGGCGTGACCCTGATCGCGCTGTCGGAAGGTGAAAAGCTTGCCGGCATCGAGCGCATCGTGGAACGCGACGATGAAGGCAACGGCGGCAACGGCTCGGGCGAGGCCGAACCCCCGGTTGTGCCGGTCGAGGATCCAGCGCCGCAGGGACCCACCATTCACTGATGTCGAGGATTTTCAATTTCAGTGCCGGGCCGGCGATGCTGCCCGAGGAAGTCCTGTCGCGTGCCGGCGACGAAATGCTCGACTGGCGCGGCAGCGGCCTGTGCGTGATGGAAATGAGCCACCGCGGCAAGGAGTTCATGTCGATCGCGGCCGAGGCGGAGCGGGACCTGCGCGACCTGCTGGCGATCCCGGCCGGCTATCGAGTGCTGTTCCTGCAAGGCGGCGCGACGCTGCAATTCGCGCAGATCCCGATGAACCTGCTGGCCGGCAGGCACAAGGCCGATTATGTGGTGAGCGGCCACTGGTCGGCGAAAGCGCTCAAGGAAGCGCAGGCCTACTGCGACGTGCACGTTGCCGCCACTTCCGAGGACAAGGGTTTCCGTTACTTTCCTGCTCAAAAAGATTTCAAGCGGAGAAGCGATGCGGCCTACCTCCATTACTGCTCGAACGAGACCATCGGCGGGGTGGAAGCTCACTGGATTCCCGATGCGGGCCGCGTGCCGCTGGTCGCCGATGCCTCGTCGCACCTGCTGTCGCGCCCGCTCGACGTGTCGAAGTTCGGCCTGATCTACGCCGGTGCGCAGAAGAACATCGGCCCGGCCGGGCTTACCATCGTGATCGTGCGCGAAGGCCTGATCGGCAAACCCGCCCGCGGCACGCCTTCGGTGATGGACTACAAACAGCAGGCGGCGGCGGATTCGATGCTGAATACGCCGGCTACTTACGGGATTTACATCGCCGGGCTGGTGTTCAAGTGGCTGAAGCAGCTGGGCGGCCTGGCCGAAATCGAGAAGCGCAACCTGGCCAAGGCGAATCTGCTTTACGATTTCATCGACGCGAGCCCGTTTTACAGCAACCCGGTCGACAAGCGCGACCGCTCGCGGATGAACGTTCCCTTTACCCTTGAGAATGCGTCATTGGACCAGGAATTCCTGAAAGGCGCGGAGCAGCGCGGCATGGTTCAGTTGCAGGGTCACCGCGCGGTGGGCGGCATGCGCGCCTCGATCTACAACGCGATGCCGATCGAAGGCGTGCGCCAGCTGGTCGCGTACATGAAAGAATTCGAGGCGCAGCGGGGTTAGCGTGGCCAAGACCGGGAAAAAATTCGAAGTACTGGTGCTCGATCCGATTGCGCAGGTGGGCCTGGAGCGCCTGCCACCGGAATATTTCGAGGTGGTCAAGGAATCGAAGACGCCGGATGTGATCCTGGTGCGCTCGCGGGACATGCACGGCCGGCGCTATTCGGGCAACCTCAAGGCGGTGGGGCGCGCCGGCGCGGGCGTCAACAACATCCCGGTGCCAAAGCTTTCGGCGATGGGCGTGCCGGTATTCAACGCGCCGGGCGCGAACGCCAACGCGGTCAAAGAACTGGTGGTGGCGGGGCTGTTGATCGCGGCGAGGAATCTGGCGCCGGCCCTGGATTTCGTGCGCAGCCTGGACAAGAATGACCTCGATAAAAGGGTCGAGGCGGGGAAGAAAGCCTACGCCGGCGTCGAACTACCCGGCCATACGCTGGGCGTGGTCGGCCTGGGCAAGATCGGCAGTCTGGTCGCCGAGGCCGCGATCCCGCTCGGCATGAACGTGCTGGGCTACGATCCGGAAATCACGGTGGATGCGGCCTGGAGCCTGCCCTCGCGGGTGCGCAAGGCGCATTCGATCGAGGAAGTGCTGAGGGCCAGCGATTTCGTCACGCTGCACGTGCCGCTGGCGGAGAAAACGCGCGGCCTGGTCAACGCGAAGAACCTCAAGCAGATGAAACAGGGTGCGGTGCTGCTCAATTTCTCGCGCGACGGCGTGGCCGAGGACCTGGCCGTGCTGAAAGCGATCGAGTCGAAGCAGCTGCGCTGTTACGTCACCGACTTCCCCTCCCCGGAGCTGATCGGCAAGCCCGGCGTGGTGGCGTTGCCCCACCTGGGCGCGTCCACGCGCGAGGCCGAGGACAACTGCGCGGTGATGGTGGTGGACCAGGTGCGCGAGTACCTGCAGCATGGCGCGATGGAGAACGCGGTCAATTTCCCCGATGCGGTGATGCCGCGTGAATCGCCGTACCGGCTGGCGATCGCCAACGCCAACGTGCCCAACATGCTGGCGCGCATTTCTCAGGCGATGGGCGACCGCAGGATCAACATCCACAACATGCTGAACAAGTCGAAAGGCGAGATGGCGTACACGCTGGTCGACGTGGACAGCCCGGTGCCGGAAGCGGCGGTCAAGGAATTGTGCGCGATCAAAGGCGTGCTCGCAGTGCGCTACCTGCCAGTGCAGCCATGAGCGACAAAGAAATAAAGAATCTGCGCCTGAAGATCGACGCGCTCGATGCGGAACTGCTCGGGTTGCTCAACCGCCGCGCGGCGGTAGTGCGCAAGGTGGGGGCGCTGAAGGGCGGCAAGCGCGCCTATCGTCCAGAGCGCGAAAGCGAAATCCTGCGCCGCGTCGCCGAGCACAGCGCCCGCTCCGGCGATAGCGAGGGCCTGCCGCCGCGCAGCGCCGCCGCCGTGTTTCGCGAGGTCATTTCCGCCTGCCGGGCGCTCGAGCAGGACATCCGCGTCGCCTACCTCGGCCCGCAGGGCACCTTCAGCGAGCAGGCGGTGCGGCAGCACTTCGGGCAGGGCGTGGCGACCGAGCCCACCGCGACCATCGACGAAGCATTCCGCAGCGCCGAGTCCGGCGCCAGCCAGTTCGCCGTGGCGCCGGCCGAAAACTCCACCGACGGCGTGGTCGGGCGGACCCTCGATCTGCTGCTCACCACGCCGCTCAGGATCTGCGGCGAGATCGAATTGCGGGTTCATCAGAACCTGCTGTCGAAAATGAAAAGCAGCAAGGGAGTGAAAAAGATCTACTCGCATGCGCAGTCGCTGGCGCAGTGCAACGGCTGGCTCGGACAAAACCTGCCGCGGGCCGAGCGCGTTCCGGTCGGCTCCAATGCCGAGGCGGCGCGCCGCGCCGCCACGGAGCGGGGCGCGGCGGCGATCGCCGGCGAAGCCACTGCAGCGCTCTACAAGCTGAACCTGCTCGCGCGCGGCATCGAGGACGATCCGAACAACACCACCCGGTTCCTGGTGCTCGGCGACCTCGACCCGGCGCCTACCGGCAAGGACCGTACCTCGCTGGTGATGTCGGCGGAAAACAAACCCGGCGCGGTGCACGCATTGCTGACGCCGATCGCCGCCAACGGCGTCAGCATGTCGCGCATCGAATCGCGCCCGGCCAGGGCGCGTTCGGCGCGCTGGGAGTACGTCTTTTTCATCGATCTCGAGGGACACCAGAACGACGCCCGCGTCGCTGCAGCGCTCGGCGAGCTGAAGCAGCGCGCGCCTTTCCTCAAGATCCTCGGCTCCTACCCAATCGCGGTTTCCTAGAGAGAGCAATCCGAGCATGGTCATCGATCCCTGCGAGCTGTCCCCCTCCTACGTGCGCTCGATCGCGCCCTACCAGCCGGGCAAGCCGATTTCCGAGCTGGCGCGCGAGCTGGGGTTGAAGGAACAGAACATCATCAAGCTCGCCTCCAACGAAAACCCGCGCGGCATCGGACCGCGCACCCGCGCCGCCATCGATGCGGCGCTCCGCGAGATCGCGCGCTACCCGGACGGCAATGGTCATGACCTGAAGGTGGCGCTCGGCCGGCGCTATGGTGTTGATACGGCTTCGATCGTGCTGGGCAACGGTTCCAACGACGTGCTTGAGCTGGTGGCGCACGCTTTCCTCGGTCCCGGGCGCGCGGCCGTCTTTGCGCAGCATTGCTTTGCGGTTTATCCGCTCGCCACGCAGGCGCGCGGTGCGCGCGGTATGGCGGTGCCGGCGCGCCAATTCGGCCACGACCTGGACGCCATGGCTGCGGCAATCGACGACGAAACCTACGTGGTCTGGATCGCCAATCCGAACAATCCAACCGGCACGCTGCTCGCGCCGGAGGCGCTGGAAGCGTTCGTCAAGCGCGTGCCCGAGCGCGTGCTGGTGGTGATCGACGAGGCTTACAGCGAATACCTGCCGCCCGAGCACAAGACCGAGACGGTGAAGTGGCTCAGGCGCCACCCCAACCTGATCGTGACGCGCACCTTTTCCAAGGCCTACGGCCTGGCGGGACTGCGCGTCGGCTACGCATTCGCCCACCCCTCGGTGGCGGACATCATGAACCGCGTGCGTCAGCCCTTCAACGTCAACAGCCTCGCGCTCGCCGCCGCCGCGGCGGCGCTCGACGACATGGAGTTCGTCGCCCGCAGCTTTGCCGAAAACCTGCAGGGACTGCGCCAGCTCGAGGAGGGGGCGCAGAAACTCGGGCTGCAGTGGATCCCGTCCCACGGCAACTTCCTCGCGATCCGGGTAGGAAAGGCGAACGAGATCTTCCGGCGCCTGCTCAAGCGCGGCGTCATCGTGCGCCCGGTCGGCGGCTACCAGCTGCCCGAGCACCTGCGCGTCACCGTCGGCACCGCCGGCGAGAACGAGAGCTTCCTGTCCGCGCTCGCGGCCAGCCTGAAGGACTGATGGTTTTCGACCAGGTCGCGATCATCGGCGTCGGCCTCATCGGCGGCTCGTTCGGGCTGGCGCTGAAGGCGGCGCAGCGCTGCGGCAAGTTGGTTGGCGCCGGGCGCAGCAAAGCGAACCTGACGCTTGCGCTCGAGCGCGGCGTGATCGACTCGATCGCCGCCGACGCCGCGACGGCGGTCCGGGATGCGGACCTGGTGCTGATCGCGACCCCGGTCGCTCAGATCGAGGGGATATTTCAATCGATCCGTCCGCATATCAAATCCGCGGCCATCGTCACCGACGCCGGCAGCACCAAGCGCGACGTGGTGGCGGCGGCGCGCAAGGCAATGGGCGGCAAGATCGCGCAATTCGTTCCGGCCCATCCGATCGCCGGCAGCGAAGCGAGCGGCGCGGGCGCCGCCAGTGCGGACCTGTTCCGCGACCGCCGCCTGGTTGTCACGCCGCTGCCAGAGAACAAAAAGGAGGATGTGGAAGCGGTTGCCGATCTTTGGACTGCCCTCGGCGCGCGCGTTTCGCGCATGACGCCGGAGCAGCACGATGGCGTGTTTGCGGCGGTCAGCCACCTGCCGCACCTGCTCGCCTACGCGCTGGTCAGCGAGGTGAGCGGCCGCGCCGACGCGGCGCAGCTGTTCGGCTACGCTGCCGGGGGCTTTCGCGACTTCACGCGCATCGCTTCCAGCCACCCCGAAATGTGGCGGGATATCTGCATGGCGAATCGCGACCGCCTTTTGCAGGAATTGCATCGATACGAAATTAGCCTGAAAGCGATCGGCGCCATGCTCGACACGGGCGATGCGGCAGCCCTAGAAAAACTGTTCGCCGGCGCGCGCGCGGCGCGCGCGCGCTGGCTCAATGGAGAGTACCGATGAGCTACCTCGATCTTGGCCCGCTGCCGAGCGTGGCCGGCACGGTGCGGTTGCCCGGCTCCAAGAGCATCTCCAACCGCGTGCTGCTGCTCGCGGCGCTCACCAAGGGCGGCAAGACGCAGGTGCGCGGCCTGCTCGACGCCGACGACACGCGGGTGATGCTGGACGCGCTGCAAAAACTCGACATCCGTATCGATACGCGGGACTTTGCCAGCCTGGTGGTGGCCGGCGCGGGCGGCATCCCGAACAAGAAAATGGACCTGTTCCTCGGCAATGCGGGCACCGCGTTCCGGCCCCTGACCGCGGTGCTGGCGATGTCGAGCGGGGAGTACCGGTTGATGGGCAAGCCGCGCATGCATGCGCGGCCGATCCGCGATTTGGTGGAACCGCTGCGCTTCATCGGCGCAAGAATCGACTACGCCGGCAACGAGGGCTTCCCGCCGCTCGACATTCATCCGGGCAATATCCGCATCGAGGGCCACATCATGATGCGCGGCAATGTCTCCTCGCAGTACCTGAGCGCGCTGCTGATGGCCTTGCCGCTCGCCGGCGGCGGCACCGTCGAGATCGAGGGCGAGCTGATCTCCAAGCCCTATGTCACGATCACCCTCAACATGATGCGCAAGTTCGGCAACGAAGTGCGCGTCAACAACTGGCGCTCCTTCGACGTGCCGGGCTACGACTATGTTGCGCCGGCCGAGATCTACGTCGAGGGCGATGCGTCCTCGGCGTCCTATTTCCTGGCCGCGGGCGCGATCGGCGGCGGCCCGGTGCGGGTCACCGGCGTCGGGCGCGACAGCATCCAGGGCGACGTCGGCTTCGTCGAAGTGCTGGCCCAGATGGGCGCGCGCGTCGAAATCGGGCCCGACTGGATCGAGGTGGCCGCGGACGGAAAACTCGGGCCGATCGACATGGACCTGAACCATATTCCGGACGCCGCGATGACCGCGGCGGTGGCGGCGCTGTTTGCCACTGGCCCGAGCACGATCCGCAACATCGGCAGCTGGCAGGTGAAGGAAACCGACCGCATCACGGCGATGGCGCGCGAATTGCGCAAGCTCGGCGCGACCGTCGTCGAAGGTCCCGATTTCCTGAAAATCGCGCCGCCCGAGAAAATCAACGCCGACGTCGCCATCGATACCTATGACGACCATCGCATGGCGATGAGTTTCTCGCTCGCCGCGCTGGGCGGCGTGCGCGTGCGCATCAACGACCCGGAATGCGTCGCCAAGACCTTTCCGGCCTACTTCGTCGAGTTCGACCGCCTGGCGAGGCCGCCGGGGTGAAGCCGCCGGTCGTCGCGATCGACGGCCCCTCGGCCTCCGGCAAGGGCGTGGTCGCGAGCCGCGTCGCCACGGCGCTTGGTTTCCACTACCTGGAAAGCGGGGCGCTGTACCGGCTGGTGGCCCTGGCGGGCGGGAATGACCCGGTGGAAGCGGCCAAGAAGCTCCAGGTCGTTTTTCAGGATGGACAAATAATTGTTAAAGAACAATATGTTACGGATAATATCCGCGAAGAGGCGGTCGGCTTGCGTGCCTCCGAAATCGCGGAGCTGCCGGCCGTGCGCGCTGTGCTGCTTGAGCGCCAGCGCGGGTTCCGCCGGCCGCCGGGGTTGGTCGCCGATGGCCGGGACATGGGCACCGTCGTGTTCCCCGACGCGGCCCTCAAAGTGTTCCTGACCGCGAGCCTGGCAGTGCGTGCCCAGCGCAGGTATAAGCAGTTGATAGACAAGGGAAACCATGCTAATCTCGCGGCCCTTTCCCGTGATTTAGAAGAGCGGGACGCGCGAGACGCCGCCAGAGCGGTGGCGCCGCTCAGGCCCGCAGTCGGCGCCGTTTTGCTCGACTCATCGGCACTGAGCATCGACCAAGTCGTCGATAAAGTGCTGATGCTCTTCAGGAAAAGGAAATGAGGGACCGCCGATAGGCAGTCCCATTTTTTAACCCAACCCGCGGCGCAGGTTGCAAGTCCGCGGAAATGAAGGTTTTTTCAAACTCATCCATGGCCGCTGTTTCATCCGCCGTACCGAAGTCCGCTTCCCCGCAAGCCTCCCCCGAATCGTTCGCCGCCCTGTTCGAAGAAAGCCTGACGCGCAAGGAAATGCGCATCGGCGAAGTGATCACGGCAGAAGTCGTGCGCATGGACCAGAACTTCGTGGTGGTGAACGCGGGCCTGAAATCCGAGAGCTTTATTGCGCTCGAAGAGTTCCGCGACGATGCCGGCGCGCTGACGGTCAAGCCGGGCGATTTTGTCAGCGTCTCGATCGAGGCGCTGGAAGACGGCTACGGTGAAACGCGCCTGTCGCGCGAGAAGGCGAAGCGCATGGCCGCCTGGCTCGATCTTGAGAAGGCGCTCGAATCGGGCGAGAAGGTGGAGGGCGTGATCACCGGCAAGGTGAAGGGCGGCCTGACCGTGATGATGAAAAGCATTCGCGCGTTCCTGCCCGGGTCGCTGGTCGACCTGCGTCCGGTCAAGGACACCACGCCCTTCGAGGGCAAGACCATGGAGTTCAAGGTCATCAAGCTCGACCGCAAGAGGAACAACGTGGTGGTGTCGCGCCGCGCGGTGCTCGAGGATACCGTCGGCGCCGAGCGCGAGCAGCTGCTCTCGACCTTGTCGGAGGGCGCAGTGGTCAAGGGCATCGTCAAGAACATCACCGACTACGGCGCCTTCGTCGATCTGGGCGGCATCGACGGCCTGCTGCACATCACCGATCTCGCCTGGCGCCGCGTCAAGCACCCGACCGAAGTGGTCAACGTCGGTGACGAAGTCACCGCCAAGGTGCTCAAATTCGACGCCGAGAAAAACCGCGTGTCGCTCGGTCTCAAGCAGCTCGGCGAAGATCCCTGGGTCGGCATTTCGCGCCGTTATCCGCAGGGCACGCGCCTGTTTGGCAAGGTCACCAATCTCACCGACTACGGCGCCTTCGTCGAAGTCGAGGCCGGCATCGAGGGCCTGGTGCACGTGTCCGAAATGGACTGGACCAACAAGAACGTGCACCCCTCCAAGGTGGTGCAGGTCGGCGACGAAGTGGAAGTGATGATCCTCGAGATCGACGAGGAGCGGCGCCGCATTTCCCTGGGCATGAAGCAGTGCCTGCCCAATCCCTGGGATGATTTCGCGCGCGATTTCAAGAAGGGCGACCGCGTCAAGGGGCAGATCAAGTCGATCACCGATTTCGGCGTGTTCGTCGGCCTGGCGGGCGGCATCGACGGCCTGGTGCACTTGTCGGACCTGTCCTGGGCCCTGGCGGGCGAAGAAGCGGTGAAAAATTTCAAGAAAGGCGACGAGGTCGAGACCGTGGTGCTGTCGATCGACGTCGAGCGCGAGCGCATTTCGCTCGGCATCAAGCAGCTGGAAGGCGACCCGTTCACCAACTTCATCGCCGGCCACGAGAAAAACAGCGTGGTCACGGGCACCGTCAAGTCGGTGGACGCCAAGGGTGCGGTGATCCTGATCACGCCCGAGACCGAAGGCTATCTGCGCGCCTCGGAATACTCGCGCGACCGCATCGAAGACCTGCGCACGGCGCTCAAGGAAGGTGACAGCGTGACCGCGATGATCATCAACGTCGACCGCAAGAACCGCTCGATCAACCTTTCGGTGAAAGCGAAGGACTTGGCCGAAGAGACCGACGCGATGAAGCAGATGCGCAGCGAGAGCGCGGCCAGCGCGGCCGGCAGCACCAACCTCGGCGCGTTGCTGCGGGCGAAGTTGGACAAGAACAATTCCAATCCGCAGGAATAACCGGGCGAGTCTGACGTACCGTGGAGGGGGTCGCCATGACGAAGTCGGAACTGATCGCGCGGCTGGCGCAGCGCTACCCGCAGCTGGTGGCAAAGGACGCCGAGTACGCGGTGAAAATGATCCTGGACGCGATGACCCATTCGCTGCTGAACGGGCATCGCATCGAGATCCGCGGCTTCGGCAGCTTCGGCCTGAACTACCGGCCGCCGCGCGTCGGCCGCAATCCAAAATCGGGCGAAAAGGTGCACGTGCCCGAGAAGTACGTGCCGCACTTCAAGGCCGGCAAGGAACTGCGCGAGCGCGTCGATTCGCTGGATCCGGACGCGACCATGGTCATGCCACCCCGGAGCCGGGCGGCGCAGTAGCCCGCGCCCCGGCGCGGTTTTGAGCATGCCAATCCTGTCGCGCGCATACTGATATGCGCGTCCTTTCCTGGGCGATCCGGCTCGCCTTGTTCGCCCTGCTGCTGGCCTTTGCCGCCAAGAACACCGACCCGGTCACGCTGCGCTTTTACTTCGAGCTCGCCTGGCAGGCGCCGCTGGTGGCGCTGCTGTTCGCGTTCTTCGCCGCCGGCGCCGTGTTCGGACTGATCGCCATGCTCGGCGTGCATCTTGCGCAGCGCCGGGAAATCGCGCGGCTGCAGCGCAACGCCGAAACGCCATCGGCGACGCCGCTTGCCTCGCAGCCGCCGGCAGCGGAAGGCTGATGGAGTTCGAATACTGGTGGCTGCTCGGCTTCCCGATTTTCTTCGGGCTGGGCTGGCTCGCCGCGCGCATCGACATCAAGCACCTGGTGCGCGATTCGCGCGCACTGCCGCTGTCGTACTTCAAGGGCCTGAATTTTCTCCTCAACGAGCAGCCGGACAAGGCGATCGAAGCCTTCATTGAAGTGGTGAAGGTGGATCCGCAAACCGTCGAGCTGCACTTCGCGCTGGGCAGCCTGTTTCGCCGCCGCGGCGAATACGACCGCGCCATCCGCATGCACCAGCACCTGCTCGAGCGCGCCGACCTCGGCGCCGAGCAGCGCGCCGCGGCGCTGTTCGAGCTGGGCCAGGACTACTTGAAGGCCGGCATCCTCGATCGCGCCGAAGAAGTGTTCGTCAAACTCTCCGACGGCGCGCTGGCCGGCGAGTCGCGACGCTTCCTGCTCGAGATTTACCAGCAGGAGAAGGACTGGGAGAAGGCCGCCGCCGTTGCGCGGCGCCTGGAGAAGGAAACGGGCCAATCGCGTGCGCGGGAAATGGCGCATTTTCTTTGCGAGCAGGCCGTGACTGAAACGACGCACTCGCGGCCCGACACTGCGCGCCGCCATCTGGAAGCCGCGCTGGAGGCGAATCGCAAGAGCGTGCGGGCCAGTCTGCAGCTGGGCGACCTGGATCGGTCCTACGGCAGCATGGAGCGCGCCATCCAGCACTGGAAGCGGATCGAATCGCAGAACCCGGCGTATCTTGCGCTGGTGGCGCAGCGCTTGCTCGAGGCGCACCGCGAGGCCGGCCGGCTCGAGGAGGGACTGACGCTGCTCACCGGCTACCTCGAGCGCTACCCGTCGCTCGACCTGCTCGATGCGGTGTTCCAGTCCACGCTCGAATCGAAAGGCGCCGAAGCCGCCTACAAGCTGGTGCGCGACGAGCTGCGCCGCAATCCGACCCTGCTCGGCCTGGACCGGCTGCTCGAAGCGCAGATCGTCGGCGCGGCGAACCCCGAGCGCCGCCGCGACCTGGAACTGGTGCGCAACCTGGTGCACAGCCATACGCGGCGCCTGGCGCGCTACCGCTGCGAGAATTGCGGCTTCAAGGCGCGCCAGTTCCACTGGCTGTGCCCGGCCTGCGGCGGCTGGGAAACCTACCCGCCGCGGCGCAGCGAAGAGTTCGACCTCACGCCATGAACATCACCGTCGTCGGTACCGGCTACGTCGGTCTCGTCACCGGCGCCTGCCTTGCGGACATGGGCAACCAGGTGCTCTGCCTGGACCTGGACGGGGCCAAGGTGCAGGCGCTCAATGAGGGCAAGGTGCCGATCTACGAGCCGGGCCTGGAGCCGGTGGTGCTACGCAACCGCGATGCCGGCCGGCTCGAGTTTTCGGCCGATGTCGCGGCGAGCGTGGCCCATGGCGTGTTGCAGCTGATCGCGGTCGGCACCCCGCCGGGCGCGAATGGCGAGGCCGACCTGCAGCAGGTGCTCGATGCGGCGCGCGCGATCGCCCGGCACATGGACGACTACCGGGTGGTGGTGAACAAGTCCACCGTGCCCGTCGGTACCGCGGACCAGGTGGCGGATGTCATCCGGCAGGCATTGAAGGAGCGTAAGAAAAGTATCCCGTTCAGTGTCGTTTCCAACCCGGAATTCCTCAAGGAAGGCGCGGCGGTCGAGGATTTCCTGCGCCCGGACCGGATCATCATCGGCTCGCACGACGAACGCGCGACCGCGCTGCTGCGCGAGCTCTATGCGCCGTTCCAGCGCAACCACGAGCGCGTGATGCTGATGGGCGTGCGCTCGGCGGAACTCGCCAAGTACGCTGCCAACGCGATGCTGGCGACGCGCATTTCGTTCATGAACGAGCTCGCCAACCTGTCCGAGGCGCTCGGTGCGGACGTCGAGGAAGTGCGCCGCGGCATCGGCGCGGACCCGCGCATCGGTACCCATTTCCTGTATGCCGGCGTCGGGTTCGGCGGCTCGTGCTTTCCCAAGGACCTGAAGGCGCTGCAACGCATCGCTGAAACGGCTGGCCGGCCGCTGCGCGTGGTGGCAGCGGTCGAGCAGGCAAACGAGGCGCAAAAGCATGTGCTCGGCGACAAGATCAAGGCCCGCTTCGGCGCCGACCTGAAAGGACGGCGCATTGCGGTCTGGGGCCTTTCGTTCAAGCCCAATACCGACGATATGCGCGAAGCGCCCAGCCTGACCCTGATCGGCGATCTGCTCGCAGCCGGGGCCGAGGTAAGCGCCTATGATCCGGTTGCCGGGGAACAGGCAAGAAAAGTGTTTTCCGCAACAAAGAATGTCCGGATAAAGATCACTTCCCAGGAATCTCTAGAAGGTTGCGACGCGCTCGCCATCGTCACGGAATGGGCTGAATTCCGCTCGCCCGACTTTGCGGCGCTGAAAAAAACCCTGCGAACGCCGGCGATTTTCGACGGCCGGAACCTGTACGATCCGGCCATGGTGCGCTCGCTCGGCTTCGAATATTTCCCCGTGGGCAGGAAAGCGTGAACGCCCCCGACACCCGTAGAGCGCGCATCCTGGTGGTCGGCGACGTCATGCTGGACCGCTACTGGTTCGGCGACGCCCTGCGCATTTCGCCCGAGGCGCCGGTGCCGGTGGTGCTGTTCCGCAAGGAACAGACCAAGGCGGGCGGCGCCGCAAACGTCGCCAGCAACTGCGCCGCGCTCGGCGCGAAGACGCGGCTGCTGTCGGTGGTAGGCGATGACGCCGACGGGGCGGCGCTGAAAAAGATCCTCGAGAAAAACGGGGTCGCAGTCAATTTTCACCGCGATCGAACCATACGCACGACGCAGAAGCTGCGCGTGATCGGCGGCCGCCAGCACCAGTTGCTGCGCATCGACATCGAAACGCTGCCCTCGCGCGAAGTGCTGGCCTCGAAGCTTGCCGATTTCGACGCCGCGCTGCCAGCCTGCGATGCGCTGATCGTGTCCGACTACGGCAAGGGCGGTCTGGCGCACATCGCGCGCATGATCGGGCGCGCACGCGCTGCCGGCAAGAAAGTGCTGGTCGATCCCAAGGGCGACGACTACTCGCGCTACAAGGGCGCGCACCTGATCACGCCGAACCGCGCCGAGCTGCGCCAGATGGTCGGCCAGTGGAAAAGCGAGGCGGATCTGCAGCGGCGTGCCCAGAAGCTGCGCCGCCAGCTGGGCCTGGAAGGCTTGCTGCTGACGCGCGGCGAGGAAGGCATGACGCTGTACCGGCAGGGTCGAGTATTACATGTGAAGGCCGAAAAGCGCGAGGTCTACGATGTCAGCGGCGCGGGCGACACCGTGATCGCGGTTCTCGCGACCATGCTGGCCGCCGGTGTTGCGCTGGAGCAGTCGGTGCGCATCGCCAATCGCGCCGCCGGCATCAAGGTCATGAAATTCGGCACCGCCGCCGTCACCAAAGCGGAATTGTTCAGGTAAATGATGCTGACCGTGGTCACCGGCGCCGCCGGCTTCATCGGCTCGAGACTGATCGCCGCGCTCAACCAGGCGGGGGTCGCCGGAATTCTCGCCGTGGACAACCTCGAAAACGGCGCCAAATCGCGCAACCTTGCCGACCTCGACATCGAGGACTACCTGGACAAGCGCGATTTCGTCGCCCAGCTTGAATCCGGCCGCCTGGACGGCAGCATCGAGGCGATCCTGCACCAGGGCGCCTGCTCGGACACGATGGCGAGCGACGGCCGCTACGTGATGGAAAACAACTACGCCTACTCCAAGTCGCTGTTCGACTGGTGCCGGGACGAGGAGGTGCCGCTGATCTATGCTTCCTCGGCTGCGGTATACGGCGCCGGCCGCGAATTTGGCGAGACGCGCGAAAACGAAGACCCGCTCAATGTCTATGCCTACTCCAAGTTCCTGTTCGACCAGTACGTGAGGAAGCAACTGCAGAGCGGCGCCGCGCAGGTAACGGGCCTGCGCTATTTCAACGTCTACGGGCCGAACGAAGCGCACAAGGGGCGCATGGCCTCGGTTGCGCACCACGCCTTCAACCAGTTCAGGGCGGAAACGCGGGTGCGCCTATTCGTCGGCTCGGACGGTTACGGCGACGGCGAGCAGCAGCGCGATTTCGTGCATGTGGACGACGTGGTGCGCCTCAACCTGTGGCTGCTGGAGAACCGCGACGTCGCGGGCATCTTCAACTGCGGCACCGGGCGCGCGCAGACCTTCAACGCGGTCGCAGCCGCCGTGATCAACACCGTGACGGGTTCCGATCTTGCCATCGAGGAACTGGTCGAGAAAAATTTCATCGAATACATTCCCTTCCCGCCGACCCTGGTCGGCAAGTATCAGAGCTACACCCAGGCGGACCTCAGCCGCCTGCGCGAGGCCGGATACCAGGGCGAGTTCAGGCCGGTCGAGAAGGGCGTGGCGGACTACGTCAGGCATATGATGAGGAACGATGGCTGACCGCAAGAACCGGACGATCGAAGACTGCATCGGCAACACGCCGCTCGTGCGACTCCAGCGTTTGATTTCCGGAGCTGCAACCAATGGAAACGTCGTGCTGGCGAAGCTGGAGGGCGACAACCCGGCCGGCTCGGTGAAGGACCGGCCGGCGATCTCGATGGTGCGCGGCGCCGAGGCGCGCGGCGAAATCAAGCCGGGCGACGTCCTGATCGAGCCCACCTCGGGCAATACCGGGATCGCGCTCGCCATGGCCGCGGCGATCCGCGGCTACCGGATGATCCTGATCATGCCCGAGCACCTGTCAGTCGAGCGCCGGCAGACCATGCGCGCCTTTGGCGCCGAGATCGTGCTCACGCCGCAAAAGGGCGGCATGGAAGCGGCGCGCGATCTTGCCGAGCAGATGGTGCGCGAGAAAAAGGGCGTGATGCTGGATCAGTTCGCCAACCCGGACAATCCGCGCGCCCACTACGAGAATACCGGGCCGGAAATCTGGCGCGACACTGGCGGCAAGATCACCCATTTCGTCTCCTCGATGGGCACCACCGGCACCATCATGGGCTGCGCGCGGTTCCTGAAGGAAAAGAATCCGCAGGTCCAGATCATCGGCTGCCAGCCCGAGGAGGGCTCGCAGATACCGGGCATCCGCAAATGGCCGGAGGCCTACCTGCCCAAGATCTACGACAAGGCGCGCGTCGACCGGCTGGAATACGTCAGCCAGGCCGACGCCGAGGACATGGCGCGGCGCCTGGCGCGCGAGGAGGGCATCTTCGCGGGCATCTCCTCGGGCGGCGCCACCGCGGTCGCGCTGCGCGTGGCGCAAGGCGTGAGGAACGCGGTCATCGTCACCATCATCTGCGATCGCGGCGACCGCTACCTGTCGACCGGCGTCTTTCCCGATTGATGACGCCGACCCTCGCTTTTGACATAGAGACCGTTCCCGACGTCGCCGGCCTGCGGCGGCTGCATGAGCTGCCCGCCGACCTGCCGGATCGCGAGGTTGCGGAAATCGCCTTCCAGCGCCGGCGCACCCAGACCGGCAGCGATTTCCTCGCGCCGCAGCTGCACCGCGTCGTCGTCATTTCCTGCGTATTGCGCGACGCGGAAAGCCTCAAGGTTTTTTCCCTGGATGGACCGGAAAAAGAGCTCATCCAGCGCTTCTACGACGGGATCGAAAAATACGTTCCGCAGCTCGTATCCTGGAATGGCGGGGGGTTCGATCTCCCGGTCCTCAACTACCGCGCCTTGATCCACGGCGTCTGCGCGCCGACGTTCTGGGAGACGGGCGATGAGAACCGCGACTTCCGCTACAACAACTACCTGTCGCGCTACCACAGCCGGCATATGGACTTGATGGACGTGCTCGCCATGTACCAGCCGCGCAACAACGCGCCGCTGGACGACGTGGCACAGCTCGCGGGTTTGCCCGGAAAAATCGGCATCGGCGGCGCGAAAGTCTGGGAGACGTACCAGGCGGGAGGAATCGCCCAGATTCGCGATTATTGCGAAGCCGACACGGCGAACACCTACTTGCTTTTTCTCCGCTACCAGCTGCTGCGGGGGATTTTCTCCGGCGACTCCTATAAAAAGGAGATTCAGCTGCTGAGGACATCCTTGCAGAGCCTGGACAAGCCGCACTGGCGCGAGTTTCTCAAGCTCTGGCATGAACCTTGAGATCGTCGCGCTCGACGCCGCCGGCCGGGGCGTCGCGCGCAACGCGGGCAAGGTGGTGTTCGTGGAAGGTGCGCTGGCTGGCGAGCAGGTAGAAGCGCAACTGCTCGAGACCCGCGCCAAATTCGATCTCGCGCGCGTAACCGCCGTGCTGCGCGCTTCGGCGTCGCGCCGCGCGCCGCGCTGCCGCTATTTCGGCGTCTGCGGCGGCTGCGCCACGCAGCACGTGGATGCGCGTACCCAGGTCGCCGCCAAGCAGCGCGGGCTGGAGGACAACCTGGCGCGCATCGGCAAGGTGCAGGCGGAAACGCTGCTCGCGCCGATCTACGGCGAAGAGTGGGGCTACCGCCATCGCGCGCGCCTGTCGGTGCGCTACGTTGCCGGCAAGGGTGGCGCCCTGGTCGGATTCCGCGAGCGCCGCTCAACCTACGTGACGGACATGCAGAGCTGCGAAGTGTTGCCGCCGGCGATTTCTGGCCTGATTCCCGGCATTCGTTCCCTCATCTCCGGGCTTGCCATCCGCGACCGCGTCCCGCAGGTCGAAGTCGCGGTGGGCGAGGCGGCGACGGTCCTGCTGTTCCGTCATTTGCTTCCGTTCTCGGATGCAGACTTGTCGCTGCTGCGGGATTTCGCCGCGTCCTCTGGTACCTGCGTCTGGCTGCAGCCGGAAGGCCCGGACAGCGCGCGGCCCCTGCACCCGGAGCGCGAGGCTGAGCTGTACTATACGCTGCCGGAGTTCGGCGTGAGGATCGAGTTCAAGCCGGCCGATTTCACCCAGGTGAACCCGGCAGTGAACCGCCTGCTGGTGTCACGCGCGCTGCGCCTGCTCGACCCGCAGCCGGGCGAGCGGATTGCCGACCTTTACTGCGGCATCGGCAATTTCTCGCTGCCGCTGGCCAGCCGCGGCGCGCAGGTGATCGGCTTCGAGGGCAGCGCGCTGCTGGTCGCGCGCGCGCGGCAGAATGCAGCCGTCAACGATCTCGTGGCCCAGTTCGAAGTCGCCGACCTCTCCCAGCCCAACCTCGGTCACTACGGCCGCTTCGACAAATTCCTGCTCGACCCGCCGCGCGAGGGCGCCGCCGGCCTGATCAACGCCTTGCCGGAGGACTGGCCGCGGCGCATCGTCTACGTCTCCTGCGACCCGGCGACGCTCGCGCGCGACGCCGGCGTGCTGGTGCTCCAAAAGGGCTTCCGCCTCAGCGCCGCCGGCGTGGTCAACATGTTCCCGCACACCGCGCATGTGGAGTCGATCGCGCTGTTTCATCGCTAGCAACAAAAAAGGCGCCCGCAGGCGCCTTTTTTTAGAGCGGGCGGGGGACTAGTCGCGGTCGCCCGCGAAGGCCATCAGCAGCTGCAGCAGGTTGGCGAAGATGTTAAAGAGGCTCATGTAGACGCCGGTCGTCGCCATCACGTAGTTGGTTTCGCCGCCGTTGACGATGCGCGACAGGTCGTGCAGCAGGAACAGCGAAAACACCACGATCACCAGGCTCGAGATGGTCAGTGCGAGCGCCGGGATCTGCAGGAACATATTGGCGACCAGCGCCACCAGCAGCACGATCATGCCGACGAAGAGGAATTTCCCCATGAAGCTGAAATCGCGCTTGGTGGTGATCGCGATCGCGGCCATGCCGACGAATACCGCGCCGGTGCCGGCGGCGGCGAAGCCCACCAGTTGCATGCCGTTCTTCAGCGCCAGGGCGTAGTTGAGCAGCGGCCCCAGGAACCAGCCCAGCAGGCCCGTCATCAGCAGCAGTAGGCCGATGCCGATCGCGCTGTTGCGGAAGCGGGCGATGCCGAATTGCAGGCCGATCACCGCTGCCAGCATCACGAAAAAGCTGATGATCGGGGCGCCCATGATTACTGAGGCTGTCTGCATGCCGATCCACGCGCCGGCCACGGTGGGAACCATGGTGAGCGCGAGCAACATGTAGGTATTGCGCAGGACGCGTTGCGACTCTTCGGCGATCGCGACGCCGCGGTAACCGGTGCTCGTGTTCTGCAGTTCGGGTTGCATCGTTTCTCTCTCCAAATGTTGAGCCTAGCGTATGACTAGCAAACCGGGCGGAAGTTTCAGGCAAAAGCCCCTGTTTGGCAACAGGTTAAAATGGGGTCAGAACAGCTTTTTTCAAGGAGAGTTGGCAGAGCGGTCGAATGCGGCGGTCTTGAAAACCGTTAGCCCGCAAGGGCTCGGGGGTTCGAATCCCTCACTCTCCGCCAGGCCCAATCTCCCCTTTCCCGCATGGCTCTGATCGTCCAGAAATTCGGCGGCACCTCGGTGGGCTCCATCGAGCGGCTGCGCAATGTCGCCCTGCGGGTCGCCAAATGGCAGGCCGCCGGGCACCGCCTCGTGGTGGTGCCCTCGGCCATGTCCGGGGAAACCAACCGGCTGCTGTCGCTCGCCGGGGGGGTGCAGGAGCATCCGGACCCGCGGGAGCTGGACGTGGTCGCCGCCACGGGCGAGCAGGTCGCGGTCGGCCTGCTGGCGATGGCGTTGCTCGCGCTTGGGGTGAAAGCGCGCAGCTACACCGGCTGGCAGGTGAAAGTGCTGACCGATTCGGCCTTCACGCGCGCGCGCATCGTAGCCATCGACGAAGTGCGGCTGCGCCAGGACCTGGAGAACGGCTGCGTCGCGGTGGTTGCCGGTTTCCAGGGCGTGGACAAGGACGGCAACATCACTACGCTCGGCCGAGGCGGCTCGGACACTTCAGCAGTGGCCCTTGCCGCGGCGCTGGGGGCCGACGAGTGCCAGATCTATACCGACGTGGACGGCGTCTACACCACCGACCCGCGCATCGTGCCCGAGGCGCGGCGCCTCGCCACCATCAGCTTCGAGGAAATGCTCGAGATGGCGGGCGCCGGCTCCAAGGTGCTGCAGATCCGCGCGGTCGAATTTGCCGTCAAATACAAGGTGCCCACACGCGTGCTCTCCAGCCTCACCGATCCGATGCTGCCGGTGAAGCAGGAGGCGCAGTCGGGCACGCTCATCACTTACGAGGAAGACCCGCACATGGCGATGGAAAAAGCAGTCGTCTCCGGCGTCGCTGCGCAGCGCGACGAAGCCAAGATCACCGTCCACGAGGTGCCCGACAAGCCCGGCATCGCCTACGCGATCCTCGGGCCGATCGCCGATGCCGGCATCAACGTCGACGTGATCGTGCAAAACGTCAGCCACGACGGCACCACCGACCTTTCCTTCACGCTGCAGCGCGGCGACATGAAGCGCGCCATAAAGATGCTGAACGAGCAGGTCAAGCCGCACATCAAGTGCAAGGACGTGACCGGCGACGACCGGATGGCGAAGATCTCCATCGTCGGCCTGGGCATGCGCTCGCACGCCGGCATCGCCGCGCAAGTGTTCCGCACGCTGGCCGAGGAAGGCATCAACATCCAGATGATCTCGACCTCGGAAATCAAGATCTCGGTGGTGATCGACGAAAAATACGCCGAGCTGGCGGTGCGCGTCCTGCACAAGGCCTTCGAGCTGGATCAAGAGTAAAATTGCCGCTCGCGGAGTGATGCCCGAGTGGCCGAAGGGGGCGCCCTGCTAAGGCGTTATACCGGCTTAAACCGGTATCGAGGGTTCGAATCCCTCTCACTCCGCCAACCAGTCTGATTTGCGCCGGCTAGCCGTTGGCCGGGGTGATTTCAGCGCCGGTGCGCTCGACGATCAGGCGGTAGTGCTCCGGGCGCCGGTGGGCGGCGTAGTTGAACGTCGTTTCCTTCAGGCTGGCGGCGAGGTCGATGTCGCAGTTGTAGCAGATGACTTCGTCCTCCTCGGACTGGCTCTTGACCGCGATCTCGCCGCTGGGCGCGACGATCAGCGAGTGGCCGAACATGCGGAATCCATCTTCGTAGCCGGCCTTGGCGGTCTCGATCAGCCAGGTGGCGTTCTGGTACGCCATGGCTTGCGCCATGATCAGGTGGTGGTGCACGCGCAGCGCCGGCGGCTCGGGATAGTGCAGGTTGTCGGTCGGCGTGTTGAAGCCGAGCGCGACGATCTCGGCGCCCTGCAGCGCGAGCACGCGGAACGCCTCGGGCCAGCGCCGGTCGTTGCAGATCAGCATGCCGGTGACGGTGTCCAGGTACTTCCAGACCCGGAAGCCGAGGTCGCCGACCTCGAAGTATTTCTTTTCCAGGTGCTGAAACGCCGCCTTCGGCTTATGCTCGGCGTGCCCGGGCAGGTGCACCTTGCGGTACTTGCCGGCGATCTGCCCGTCGGGCCCGACCAGAATCGCGGTATTGAAATGGCGCCCCTCGGGCGTCAGCTCTGCGTAGCCGATGTAAAAGCCGATGCCGAGCTTCTTCGCCGCGTCGAACAGCGGTTGCGTTTCCGGCGAGGGCATGCTGCGCTCGAAATACTTCTTGTCCACCTCGGCCTGGTTTTCCATCCACCAGCGTGGAAAAAAAGTGGTGAAAGCGAGTTCCGGAAACGCGACGAACTTCGCGCCCATCAGGTGCGCGTCTTTAATCATTTTCGTCAATCTGGACACCGCGGCGGCGCGGGAGTCCGCTTTGTGGAGCGGCCCTAGCTGCGCGGCGGCGATTCTGAGGTGTCTGGCCATGGGGTTATCCGATCAGGTTTCTGAGTTGGCGGGCGGGCCCGTCGATCGTACCTGCAGCGGCTAGCGGGCCGGGCTGGCCGCGCGCCAGGTATTGCCCGGAGCCGCGCGCCACTTTCAGTTGGCCGTCTTCGACGACGATGCGCCCGCGACTGGTCACGATCTCCGGCCAGCCCTTGTAGACATGGCCCTCGTAGGGCGTGTAGCCGACCGCATCGTGCAGCATCGAATAGTCGATGCGTTTTTCGATGTCCGGATTCCAGAGGGCGATGTCGGCGTCCGACCCGACCGCGATCGTGCCCTTGCGCGGGTACAGGCCGTACATGCGCGCATGGTTGGTCGCCGTGAGCGCGACGAACTGGTTGATGTCGAGCCGCCCTTTAAGCACGCCCTCGGAAAGGAGAATCGGCAGGCGCAGCTCGATGCCGGGCACGCCGTTGGCCATTTCCTTGAACGTGGTCTGCTCGCCGCGCGGAATTTTCGCCGTTTCGTCGAACCGGTAAGGCGCGTGGTCGGAGGAATAGGTCTGGAAGGTGCCGTTGCCGAGCCCCGCCCAGATCGCCTCCTGCGCCGCCTTGTCGCGCAGCGGCGGACTGCAGCACCACTTGGCGCCTTCGACGCCGGGGCGGTCCATGTCATCGGCGGTAAGCACCAGGTACTGGGGGCAGGTCTCGGCATAGATTTGCGCGCCGAGGGTTTGCGCGGCACGGATCGTGTTGGTCGTTTCGGGGCTCGAGACGTGGACGATCAGCACCGGCACGCTCAGCAGGCGCGACATCATGATCACCCGGTGCGTCGCCTCGGCCTCGGCGAGCGCATCATGCGCGACGCCGTGGAATTTCGGCGCCCCGTGCCCGCGTTCGAGCAGGCGCTTGGCAATCCAGCGGATCATGTCGTCGTTCTCGGCATGCACCATGACCAGCGCGCCCTCGCGGTCGGCTACGCTCAGGACCTCGAGCAGCTGGTAGTCCTCTAGCCGCCACATCGGATAGGTCATGTAGACCTTGAACGAGGTGATGCCGCCCTTGATAGCGGCCGGTAGTTCTTCGTTCAGGACCTTGTCGGTCGGCTCGCCGACGATCAGGTGAAACCCGTAGTCGATGACGGCCTTGCTGCGGGCGCGTTGATGGTAATCAGCGACGGACGCCGTGACGGACGTGCCGCGATGCTGCGCCGCGAACGGGATGATGGTGGTCGTGCCGCCGAATGCAGCGGACACCGTGCCGCTGTAGAAATCGTCTGCCGACATGATGCCCATGCCGGAGAGCTGCTCGATATGGCAATGGCTGTCGATGCCACCGGGTAGCACGTATCGGCCCGCGGCATCGATGTCGCGCCTACCTGCGGGCAGGCGAGCCGCGATCGCGGCGATCTTCTCGCCGGTGATGCCGATGTCGCAACGCGTCGTCTCGGTAGCGGTCGCCACGATGCCATTGCGGATGGTGAGGTCGAACTTTTCCATTTAGGCGTCCGAAGGTCGGTCAGCGCGCAGCATACTTGCGGACGTGCTGCGCGGGAAGGGCGTTATGATCGCTGCGGTATCGGGAACCTTACATCCCGCGGCCGTTACCATTATTTCGCGATCACCGAGCGCAAGGAGACGCCCATGGCAGGATCCGCCAAGCCCACCACCAAGATCGCGCACCACACCACCGACGCAATCTTCGTGCGCGGCGCCAACCTCGTCGACGATCTGATCGGCAAGCTCACGTTCACCGAGATGATGTATTTCCAGCTGCTCGGAACCCGGCCGACGCCGGCGCAGACGAAAATTCTCGACGCGGTGCTGGTCACGCTAATGGAGCACGGCGTGACGCCCTCGGCGATCGCCGCGCGCATGATTTACGATTCCTGCCCGGAAGCGATCCAGGCGGCGGTCGCCGCGGGAATACTCGGCGTGGGCAGCACCTTCATCGGCACCATGGAAGGCTGCGCCAAGAATCTCGAGGAAATCCTAGCGGCGCCCGAAGGCGAACGAGAGCGCGCCAAGGCGATCGCCACGCGCCTGCGTGCGGCCAAGCAACCGATCCCCGGTTTCGGGCACCCGCTGCACAAGCCCGACGATCCGCGCTCGCCGAGGCTGCTGGCGATCGCCGAGGAAGCAGGCGTGCCCGGCCGTCACATCCGGGCGCTTCGTATGCTCGCGGTCGAAGTCGACGCGGCCTGGGGCCGCCATCTGACCATCAACGCAACCGGCGCCATCGCCGCGTTGCTCGGCGAAATTGGCGTGCCGCAGCCGGTGATGCGCGGCGTCGCCGTGGTGAGCCGCGCCGCGGGGCTGGTCGGACATATCCGCGAAGAGCAGCTCGAGCCTTCGGCGCGCTACCTGTGGGATCTCGCCTACGAAAACGTGCCTTACACGGGCAAATAGCGCGGCGCGGTGGACGCGCGTCTGCTAGGCAGCTTGTAGAATCCCGGCCATGAACCAGCCGGTCGATGCGCGGGGCTCTGGCGCGGAATTCAAGCTCGGCATGCGCAACCTCGCCGGCGCGGTCAGCATCATTACCAGCAGGCATGGCGGGCGCCGGTTCGGCATGACCGCGACCGCGGTGTGCTCGGTGAGCGCCGATCCGCCGACGCTGCTGGCCTGCATCAATCGCAGCACCACCACGCACCGGGCGGTCGACGAGGCGGGCCTGTTCTGCGTCAACGTGCTGCGGCACGAAGACCGCGAGCTTTCCCGGTTGTTCAGCGGAGCGCAAAAAGGCGAAGAGCGATTCCGCGCCGAACTCTGGACGCGCCTCGCAACCGGTTCGCCGGTGCTGTTGAACGCACTGGTCGCGTTCGACTGCCGGGTGGCGAATCGCCTCGTGCACGGCACGCACACCATCTTCGTCGGCGAAGTCGAGCGGCTGCAGATCGGCGGCAAGGGCAAGCCGCTGCTGTATTCCGACGGACAGTACGCGAAGCTCGCGTCGCTCACCCACGGCGAGCCGCTGCCCGAGGGTCTCGATTACTGGGGCGAGTAGTTGGAGTTCCAGCCGCCGCAGACGCTTTGGGCGCTCTTTTGGGGTTTCCTGTCGATCGGCGCGCGCGCCTTTGGCGGCGTGCTGCCCTGGGCGCACCGGGTACTGGTCGAAGAAAGGCGCTGGATCGAGCCGGCCGATTTCACCACAGTGCTGGCGCTGTGCCAGTTCCTGCCCGGGCCCAACATCGGCAACGTATCGGTGGTGCTGGGGCGGCGCTGGTTCGGGCTGCGCGGCGCGCTCGTCGCTTTCGCCGGCCTGATGGCCTTGCCGCTGGTCTGGGTGCTCGGGCTTGCCTACCTGTATGCCGATTTTTCCGCCAACCCCGCCATCCGGGCGGTGGTCACCGGCGTCGGAATTGCAGGCGGCGGCCTGTTCATCGGCACCGCGCTCAAGCTCGCCAAGCCGCTCGCCGGCCGCCCGTTCGGGATCGGTCTCGCCACGGTCTGCTTTGGCGTTATCGGCCTGGGCCGCGTCTCGCTTTTCCTGGTTTTGCCCCTCGCCATGCTGCTCGCCTGGCTGGGCGCGCGGAAAGGCTTGCTGTGATTACCGGCATCGGGCATCCGTGATGCTCCAACTCGCGCTCTATTTCGCGCTGCTGTCGCTGATATCGGTGGGCGGAATACCCTCGGTGATGCCGGAGATGCAGCGCCTGGTGGTCGAAGTGCACCACTGGATGACGGCGCCGGAGTTCACGCAGGCCTTCGCGATCGCGCAGGCCGCACCCGGGCCGAACGTGCTGGTGACGGCGCTGGTCGGATTGCATGTCGCGGGGCCCGCCGGCGCGGCAGTCGCGCTCACCGCGTTTTGCGCGCCAGCCGGGGCGCTCGCGTATTCGCTTGGCGGCCTTTGGGACCGGATGCGCGACGCACCGTGGCGCAAGACCATCCAGCGCGCTCTGGTTCCCGTGATCGTCGGCTTCGTGGTTTCGGGCGGCTATGTGCTGGCGATCAACCAGGGCCTGGACTGGCGAAGCGCGCTGATCGCCGGTGCGAGCGCGGCGACGCTCTACTTCACGCGCCACAATCCGCTCTGGGCGCTCGCCGGGGGCGGGGCGCTCGGTTACTTTCTTTACTGATCAGGAGGCTTCGATGGCGGGCCCAGTGTATGCGCTCAACCTGTTCAACGTGGCGGATCGCGACGAGTACCTGGCGTACTCGCGCCGCTCGGCGAAAGAAGTCGCCGCGCACGGCGGCAAGCTGATCGCGCTCGGCAAATTCCGCGCCGCGGCCGCCGGCGAAATCAAGCCGCGCGCGGTGCTGATCCTGGTGGAATGGGCTTCACAGGAAGCCTTCGACGGCTACCGCAACGATCCCAAGCTCGCCGACCTGCATCCGCACCGGGAGAAGGGCGCCGGCGACTACATCTGGCACCTCTTTGACAAGCTCGAGGACCTGCGGCCGATCTTGAAGTAGCTAGAGCGCCTTCTTCCAGAACTGGCGCTCGCGCGAAGCGAGCAGCGGCACCGCTTCGGCGACGTATTTCTTGAACGCCGCACCCTGCTGGTGCAGCTCGAAAGCCTTCTGGTCGTCGTACACCTCGAACAGCATCAGCTTCGTTTTGTCCTCTGGATCCACGAGTACCTCGAATTGCCTGCAGCCTGCTTCGGCGCGCGCCGCCTTCGCGTTCTCGATCACCTTCTGCATGAAGCTGTCGACGTTTTCCGGCTTGATCCGGATGTTCACTTGCAGCACCAGATTCATCTCATCTCCTTGGTTCTACGATATAATCCCGCCCCTCGCGCCCGTAGCTCAGTTGGATAGAGTACTTGGCTACGAACCAAGGGGTCGTGGGTTCAAATCCTGCCGGGCGCGCCAATTCTAAAGGGCCAGCGATTGCTGGCCCTTTCTCATTTCACGACGCAGGTGAACGACCGTTTTGATCCAAAGCGGTTCGTGAGGGAGTAGACTGAATGTAGGGTTGGTAGTTCATTTCGCCAGTGTGACGCTCATTGGGGGGGGTCATGCGCATCGATCATCTTCGTTATGCCGTTCTCTCTTGCCTCGTAATTCTGCTCGTAGGCTGCGCGACCGGATTACAGCGGGCCGCATCGCCGGAAGAGGTCGGTTTATCGTCTCAGAAGCTGGCGCAGTTGAAAGCCACATTGCAGGACGGCGTGGACCAGGGTGAGATGGCCGGAGCCGTGGTTCTCGTATCGCGCCACGGAAAGATCGCTTACTTCGAATCGCTTGGATTTCGAGATCGCGAAGCCAACGCGCCGATGACGAACGACGCCGTGTTTCGCATCGCGTCCATGACCAAGCCCCTCGTTGCATTTGGCGCGATGATTCTTGTCGAGGAAGGGAAAATGCAGCTCTCGGATCCGGTCGCGAAGTATCTTCCGGAGTTCGCCGGCGTGCGGGTGGGTGTTGAGCGTAAGGACGCATCTGGCCACACGCAGTTAGTGATGGAAGTGCCCCACCGGCCGATGACATTGCAAGACCTCCTGCAACATACGTCCGGACTGACGTATGGCGTTTTTGGAAAATCAGCGGTGAAGGATCTCTACAACAAGGCAAAACTGTTCGACGCCGGCCAGACGAACGCGCAGTTCGTCTCCAAGCTGGCAATGCTCCCGCTGCAGAATCATCCTGGCGTGATTTGGGACTACTCGATGTCGATGGACGTTATGGGACGCGTCGTCGAAGTGGTGTCCGGCAAAGACCTTGAGACCTACCTGAAGGAACGGGTGTTGGTGCCGCTGAAGATGAAGGATTCTGGGTTCTATATCGACGACCCCGATCAGAAGGCTCGCCTAGCGCAGCCAGGGATCGAAGCCAAGACTGGCAAGCGCCCTAGCATGCCTGATAAGACGCAACGTTCAGCGTGGGCCTCTGGCGGGGGCGGGAGAGCTATCGTCAAATCTCGTGTACGGCGGGTTGATCAAGCGGCGACCTGCTGAACGCTTTGATTCTGTCGGCTGCGCGCCTGCACGCGCTCCCCGTCAACGAACTTCACGCCGGCAATCAGC